>Ga0116219_10002568_pt1 | contig 15192 bp, 10 predicted proteins | sample Sb_taG_4_FD_91019 | JGI IMG/M metagenome (GOLD analysis project Ga0116219, IMG submission 91019) | Peat soil microbial communities from Weissenstadt, Germany - Sb_50d_6_BS metaG | ecosystem: Environmental > Terrestrial > Soil > Wetlands > Peat | place: Germany: Weissenstadt | collected 2010-09-21
AGAAGCCGAACGCGACGGGCGGGCCGATCCGATTCGCCGAGTCCGCGGCCTGCGTTTCCGCGCTCGGGGCGCCGCCGCCCGACACCTTCGCGGAGTTGACGAGCGGACCTTCGACCGCAGGTTCGTCGACGGTCACGTATGCGATGAGCTTGATTTCTTCGTCGGGCGCGACCGAGCACTGGGCGCCTGCACAGAGTTCGACTTCCCGGAGGCGCGAGAACGACACCGAGCAGCTGATCGTCGTCGAGAGCGAGCAGCTGGCGAGACCCGACCCGGTGAGCGCCTCCAGCAGCGGGAAGACGTTTTCTTCTTCTTCCATCCCGAACATCTTGGCCACGCGCGGCCAGAACAGCCGCGCCTGCGCCACCGTCAAACCTTTCGGCGGCACATCGCCAATCGAGACTTCCGCGCCTTCCCGCGAGGCGACGCTGCCCGCGTTGCGCACCGTCGCCTGATAGAAGGCGCATGCGGGGGTTTGGGATTCGAGCGTAGTCGGTGTGCAGCTGCTGTTGTCGCTCGTAGAGAGGTTGGTCGGCGCCGCATACGATTCGATCGTCCAGCCTGGAGCCGGGCCGGTGGCCGACGCGGATGTGGCAACGGCAAGCGCGACTACGATGGCGAGGGCTGAGACGGCCGGCGCCCACTTCGCTGCGCGGCGCCTCACCGCCCGAATACGACGCTTCACTTCGGCCTCCGATCGTTGCCGGCTCGTTTGACAGTGCCCGACTTCTTGGCTTGCGCCTTCTTGGCTCGAGCCTTGGCGGCGTACCTCCGCCGAGCCTGCTTTTCGCACGCCCGGCGCCTGCTCTTGCTCTTGTCCTTGCGGCATTTCTTCAGCGCCTTCGCGAGCTTTTCGACGCGGATCTGTTCGGCCGTCTTCGCCTTGGGCGGTGAGACCAGGACGTTGCCTTGCCCTTCGAACGTGGTGCTCGGAGCCGCGGGCGTACCCGGCGTGGCCGGCGGTATGCCGTGGCACGCTTCGCCCAGGCACGGCGGCGACGGCGACGGCGACGCTTCGATGCACGGATTGCCGCTTTGCGGTTCGCAGACCCGCGCGTCGTAGTAGTCCAGTTCGGTGTTCGTGTCGGCGGGGACGAGCTGGTCGGAGGTGGCGAAGAACACGTTCGTGCCCTTTTCGTCGGCGCCGAGCAGGCATACCGACGCGATCGTGCACACCGAGACTCCGCCAAAGTTCACACTCACATCGCGCCCGTCGGAGAGCAGGAACACACAGCCCGACGCCCGTCCGAGAGGGCAGGACCCCACACCTTCACGCTCCCACTCGTACACGTTCTCCGCATATGCCGGTTCGCCTGGTTCTCCGCCGATTTCCACGTCGTCGAGCGCATGTGGCGCCAGGCCGACGGGACTTTCGAAGAACACGCGCGACCCATCGTTGGACATCGAGGGGTCGGACCGTCCGGTCCTGGCCGCGCGCGCGAGCCGCGCTTCCTCGGAGCAGTCGTTCGCGGCGTTGCACGGCGTCGGCGTCGAGCGGTTGCCGTTGTCGTCGAACCCGTCGTTGCCGATCGAGACGCGGTTCAGCTGTCCGCTCTGAGCGTCATAGCGGAACACCTGCTGGGCACCCGAGGCGCTCGTGTCGTCCGCCGTGAGATCGCCGTGGCTGACGAACACCAGAAAGCGGCCGTCTGGCGTGACGTTCGCCGGGCGTCCGGGTTCTTCGGCCCACTCCTGTACGTCGGAGGTGGGCAGGCCGGCGATGAACGTCACGCGCCCGGCGGGGAACGTCGCGTCGCGCTCGAACACGTACAGGTTGTCCGCGCCAACCTGTGCCGTCTGCCCGCGATCGTTCGGGGCCGTGCTCAAGATCCCCTTGGCGATGAAGTAAACGTGGCTGCCATCGGGTGAGAGCGCCATCACGCCCTGCACCTGCGGGCCTTTTCCGCTCACGTCCCCGCTGGAGACGTCGACCAGCTTCTCCCGTTCCGGATTCGCGAAGTCGTACTCATAGAGATTGCAACCATTGGGACCGGACGTGCGCCCGCAACCGTTGCCGGCGGCCGCGTTGTCCCCGGAGTCGTCCTCGCTCGCCTGGTCGGTCAGTTGCTGGGTGGCGAGGAAGAATGCCTTCGAGCCGTCCGTCGAGGCACCTACGAAGCCGGCATTCGCGGGTTCTGCGCTCCGACACGCCACTTCCGCCGCTTGGGACCCTTCACCGCACTCACTCGGCGAGGGCTCGGAGATCGCGACCGTGTGCGCATCCGCCAGTTCGCCGTCCACGCGCGCATACACGATGTCCGCGGGAACTTTCTTGCCGGTATTTTCGCCGGTACCCGATTCACACGCGAACGCCGTGAAGAACACCGTGCGCCCATCCCCCGACATGATCCCGGGCGGAAAGCCGCCAGGCGGACCGAGCGTGGTGTCGCATTCGCTGATCAGCGAGCTCGATTCGCGGCCCCCGCTGACCCCCACCTGCAGCGGCCGCGCGTTGCCGACCCCCGCATACTCGTACACCCGCTGCCCACCTGGGCTTTCTTCGAACGGGGGCCACGGCTCGGGCGCGTCCCACGCAAAGTGCGAGAAGTCGGCGGTCGCCACCTGTTCCAGATCGCTCGTCTTCCCGCCGACGGGCCCCCTTATGCCCGCCGCGGGTGGCGTGTTCGGCCCGATGTCCCGAAAGCTCCCACCGGGTTCCCGCACGTACAGGTCATCCTCGCCCTCGCCGAGAGGCGGCGGCGTCGGCATGCTGAACAGCGCCGCGCCCGTGCTCGCGTTATAGGCCCAGGTCGTGCTCTGCGTGTACTGGCTCGCCGGCGGCACCAGCGCCGTCGTCGTCCAGCCGCCGGAGGTGCGCGCGAACTCATACGGCGAGCCAATCCCGTCGCCTTGCGTGGCGTCGCACGAGCCCGAGTTAGCGAAGCACTGGATCGCCGGGGCGATCACCCTCGACCCGTCGGCCGCGATGCTGGGCGGCAACCCCAGGAACGAGACGTCGCCGATCAGTGCGCCGTTCTTGCGCGTCGGGGTTACCATCTCGTACGCCCTGTTGTCGGGCAGTCCACCTCCGCTCGTGTCGTAGATGAAGGTGTGCCCGACGCTCACGGTCGTCCCGCTTTCGTTGGTCGCGACCACGCGCCAGTAGAAGATCGTGTTCGCCGAGAGTCCGCCGATCGGCGCGGATACGAACACGTCGCTCGTTCCCGCCGGGATCGACGAGTCTTCGGCTTCGTGTGCGGGGACACGCACACCGTGCCCGGCTTCACCCGGCGCATACGGCTTGGTGTCGTATTCGAGGTGGTAGTGGGCTTCCGTGAGCTGAGGCTTGATCGTTGCGTTAAGTGTGGCTGAGGTTGCCGTCAAGCTCGTGACAGTCGCGCCGTCGATCGCCGGCGGCGGCGGCGTTTCGAAGTGTTCGTCTTCGCCGAGGTTCGGGCCGTTTTCGTTGGCAGCTCGCAGACGGACATGGTAGGTCGCCCCAGGCGTGAGGCCCGAGATCGCCGCGTGGACTTCGACGGGTTCGGTGCCCTTGCCGATGTGCCCCACGCCTTCTCCCGGGGTTGGTTCGCATGCCGCGAGCGACCCGTAGGACGTCGTGGTGCCATATTCGAACTCGCATTCGCTGACCACCAGGCCATCGGGATTCACGGTGCCGTTCAGCTGGGCGCCTGTGCCTGTCGGCGTGAATTCGCTCGCCGGGTCCGTGCTGGCGTCCGGGATCGTCACCAGCGGTCCGTACTGAGCCACGTCGCCTTCCGAGGCGTTCGCCAGGTAGCTGTCGCCGCCGCTCGACGCGACCCCTATGCCCGACCCGACGAATCCCACCGCGACCGAATCGGTCGGGGCACAGCCGGCTTTGCACGTCCCGCCACCCGGCTCGACGATTTCGCCACCGCCGTTGAATTCATAGTGTCCGAGCGTGCCGTTGGGATCCGCGAAGAACAGATCGCCTTCCTGTTCGACGGTGAACACCCTCGATTCCGTTTCGAAGTTGGTGATGAAGACGAGCTCGTTGCCGCTCGGACCGAACTCGATGAGCGATCCGCCCGGAGTCGCCTTGAACAGGTCGCCGGCGCCGTCGACGGCGAAGCCGACCGAAGCGACTCCACTGAATTCGGTTTTGAGTTCGAATTCGGACGCGAATGCGGAGTCGGGTTCGAACTTGAATACCTCGTCGCCCGTGTTAAGTACGTACAGGGTGCCCGTGGCGCCGACCGCGATCCCCGCGATTTCTCCGAACGATCCCGAGGTCGTGCTCGACCCGTTGAGCTGGCCGCCGACGCCCCACGATTCCACCAGCGCGCCTTCCGGGGTGAACTTCGACACCACGTTGTCGCCCGTATCCGCTACGTACACGTCGTGAAACGACGAGCTGCCCGGATCGTTGTCGACCGCCACGAACTCGGCTTTCGTGAACGAGCCCGGTGCCGAGCCGGGCGTGCCCGCTTGACATTCGTCGCCCGAGATCGCGCTGCACACGTCCTGTTCGGCCTGCGTTCCGCCCATCGTCACGGCGGTCTTGTTCACCTTGCCGCCGAACATCAGCAGGAACGTGCCTTCGCCAGTGAACTCCTGCACCCGATCGCTGCCCGCCTCGGCGACGTACACCGCCCCGTTGGTTTGGTCTACCCCGACGCCCTGCGGGTCCGTCAAGGCCCCGAATGTCCGTTTCAACACGCGGGTTTGCGCCGCGGACGCGCCGGCGGACGCCAAACATCCGCACACCGCCGCGCACACGAGCGTCAGCACCGAGCGCGAGACCACTCGTCGCACACCGCCGCCAGAACCCAGCGGTGCACTCCACACGTACCAAGCAAGACCTTCCAACGCGTCAGCCTCCCCACATGGACTTTGATCGACGGGTGAGACCGTATCCTGGCCAGGACACCCGACGCAACGGATGTCTCTCACTCGACCAGCCGCCGGCGGCCGGCGGCCCCCGTGTCCGACTCCCGATGCGGGCGAGCAAACTCGGCTTCGCGCCCGCCGATGCGTCGGATCGACCTCTATCGACTGCGCACGGGATTCACTGAAGAAGGCGGTGCGCGGGGCCAACCGAGACCCCGCGCACCGCCATTAGACAACGCTCAACGATTAGCCGAGTCGGCTACTCGTTCATGAACGAGTTTGCTTCTCTGTAGTTCACTTCCGCTAACGCTAACTCGTTAGATTCTTTGAAGCCAGCTCTGTTGAAGTTGCTTAACAGCTGGGTTCTTACGATCGTACCACCGTCGTCGTAGTACTGCCTCTGTGCCTGTTCACCTCTGGCCGTACCTCTGTTGCAGTGGAATAAGTGTGATTTGGCCGATTCTAATGGTCTTAAGATTAAGCAAACCAGCGTGCCCTTTACTTCGACCGTCACGAAGATCGTGCATTTGAATGCCGTTTCCTTCGGTAAGAAGAGAACGGCCACGCCTAAGGATTCACCGCTCCCTAACGCATCGTACACATAGTGGAACGTACCTTCGGATATGATCTTCCCGGCTCCAGCGCCTGTGGTTTCACAGTTCTGTCCTTCGCCTCTGCAACCTTCGAAGACGATGTGGAAGGTTCCTAACGTGTCCGTTGTCTGTGTACCTTCCGAACTAGCGGTGTTACAGATGACCTGTTTGCCGCTCTGTTCTTCGAGTGTGAGTCTTTCGGTCCCATCGTTTCTGTCTGTGAAACGTTCGCCAGCTGTGCTAGGTAAGAGTTCTGGTAACGCGAACGCCGACGCCGACAGCGTTGCACTCAATGCGAGCAACGCTACAAGCGCCAACCCAAACAACTTAATACGCGTCATACAAACGGCTCCTTTGATATTGACGACATGGCGAGCCTCGCTGCATCGAACGCTACGCGTAGATCAGCTCCGAAGCCCGCCCCTAGGCCCAGGCCACACGCTCTGGCGTGCAAGCACAAGCACCACCTAGCTTGGCAGCTGCCATTCGCCATGTCAAGCAAACCACGCCACTGTCTCCAACCGACCACTAGAGAAGATGTCATCCCACGGCATTTCCTCGCGACATCCGAGAGGTCAAGTAGATCCAGAGGGCGTCTCTAGCGTCAGTGTATGAGAAACACTTTCGTCAAACGCTGGTCTTGATCGCACACGAACACTAGCGTTGGGGTACCGAGAGGCGAGCACCGCGTCGCGTCTCGATAGGAGCCTTATGCGACTACCAGCAACGATCCTCTGCACAACGCTCGTGTCCGCGTTCGCGCTGGCGGGCTGCGGCGGCAGCGGCGGCACTGCGCTCAACACCGCGATCAAGCCGGTCGCCTTTGCCAGTGGCGCCGTCGTCGCGCACGCTCTACCGGCGCGCTACACCTGCGATGGAAAGAACATCGCTCCGCCACTGGACTGGGGAAAGGTGCCGGCCGGGACCGGCGAACTCGTGTTGACGGCCGTCGGGTTCACGCCGACGGCCACCCACGGCTATGCCGTCTCCGTCGAATGGGCCGTCGCAGGCGTGGACCCGAGCCTTCACCACATCGCCGCCGGCGAGCTTCCGCGGGGGGCCCACCTCGGTGTCGCCAGCGACGGAAAGCGGCGATACTCGATCTGTCCGCGCAGGGGAGTGGCCGAGCACTACCAGTTCATGCTGCTCGCGGTACCCCGCTCGCTCAAGATCGCGCGCGGATTTGACGGCCTGGAAATTTTCGCGGCTCTTTCCAAGCGAAACACGGAAGTGTCGGCCGTCGGGCAGGGCGCGTTCGCAGCGATCTACAAACGCAGGTAAGCGCGGCTCGCCGGTGACAAATGGGAGACGTGGCGGTCGTGCTTTGGCTGGACAGTCCGAGCGGTGCTGTGTGCATGGTTGACGTCGAGCTCGAGCGGGACGCGTGCGAAGCGTAAAGGTGGCGCTGGTCGCGGGACTGGCGTCGCTGGCCGCCGCGCTCGTCCTGACGTTGTCGGCGTCGCCGATGAGGGTGGCCTCCACCAACAGGGTCCCCGGCACTGAAACGCCGATCGCGAGCACGCGCGCCGGCGCAACCTATTGCCAGGCGCACGAAGTACTTCCCGGCGGGTCCTCGGCGATTCGGGTCTGGTTGGACGCCGCCGCCGGACCACGCGTCGAGGTAACCGTTTCCTCGGGGAGTCGCGTGCTCGCGAGCGGCGCACGGGGCTCGGATTGGATCGGCAGCTCGGTCACGATCCCCGTGAAGCCCCTGGCTCGCACGGTCGTGGGGACGACCGTCTGCGTGTCGTTCCACCTGCACGACGAAACGATCATCGTCCAGGGGAAAGCCGCGCCGGCGGCGGTGGCGGCGCACGAGGGCCACAGGGCGCTCGCCGGAAGGATGCTGATCGAATATCTGCGACCGGGCGCCCGCTCGTGGCTGTCGCAGGCCACCGAAGTGGCGCGTCGCCTGGGGCTCGGGCGCGCCGCGGCCGGGACCTGGGTAGCGCTGGTGGCGTTCGCGCTGCTCGTCGCGGCCGTGGTTCTGGCGTCCCGCCTGCTGCTCCGAGAGCTCGCATGAGGTTGCACGCGTCCACCATGCGCGCGCAGGCCATAGGACATGCGCAGACAAAGCCGCGCGACCGGCCGGCGACTCGGATGGGGCTTGCCATCGCAGGCATGTTCGGCCTCTTGCCGCGAGCAATGCTGCGACGTGTACCGGCCGCCGCTTGGATCTGCGCGCTGGTCGCGTGCCTGAACGCCGCTTGCTGGTCGATCACAACGCCGCCGTTTCAGGCTCCGGACGAGCCCGATCATTTCGCTTACGTCAAGCAACTCGCTGAAACCGGGGAACTGCCGTCCTCGGGATCCGAGCAGGTCTCCCGCGAAGAGCTCGACGTGCTGCGCGGCGTCCACGCGTTCGGCGTGCGCCAGCAACCGCAGGAGCACACGATCGCCTCTGAGAGCGAACAGCGGGAACTACTCAACGCCCTCGCGCAGGCGTCTGTCGACGCGACGCGCGGGAGCCCCGCAGCCGGTCTCGCCGCCTCCGAGCCGCCCGTGTACTACGCGCTCGAGGCGGTCCCGTATATCCTCGCTCGAGGCGCCAACGAGCTGGCTCGCCTGCAACTGATGAGGCTGGCGTCTGCGTTGTTCGCCGGGCTGACCGCGCTGTTCGTGTTCCTGTTCGTGCGAGAGACCCTCCCTGCCTCGCGCTGGGCCTGGACTGTGGCCGGGCTGTCGGTCGCGTTCGCTCCGCTGCTCGGACTGATGTCGGGCTCGGTGAACCCGGATTCGATGCTGTTCGCCGTCTCGGCGGCCAGCTTCTACGTTCTCGCCCGCGCGTTTCGCCGCGGGCTCACCACACGCACGGCGGCGGCGCTTGGCGCGCTGACCGCGATCGGGCTGCTGAGCAAGCTGAACTTCGTCGGTCTGGCTCCTGGCCTACTGCTCGGGCTGGTCGTGCTGAGCGTGCGCGCGGCCCGCGGCGCCGGTCGCTCCGCGTATCGTCTGATCGCGCTCGGCGGTTGCGTCGCTCTCAGCCCTGCAGCGCTGTACATCGCCAGCAACGCCCTCTCCGGTAAGCCAACGCTCGGGATCGTCTCATCGGCGCTGCACTTGACGCATGGCTCGCTGTTCTCGCAAGCCAGCTACATCTGGCAGCTCTACCTGCCGCGGCTGCCCGGCATGGTAGACGACTTCCCCGGCCTGTTCACCACGCGACAACTGTGGTTCAACGGCTACGTCGGGCTGTACGGCTGGCTCGACACGCCATTCCCCGCATGGGTCGACAACCTCGCGCTTATTCCGGCCGCCGCGATCGCGCTGCTCTGCGGTCGATCGCTGGTTCAGCGGCGCTCTGCTTTGCGCGCCCGCGCCGCCGAGCTCGTCGTCTACGCCGCGATGGCGCTCGGCCTGATGCTGCTGATCGGCGCCGACTCCTTCCACGCGTTCCCCGAAACGGATGCCGAATACGCACAGGTGCGCTATCTGCTGCCGCTGCTGCCACTGCTGGGCGCGATCTTCGCTCTGGCGGCGCGTGGTGCCGGGCGCCGCTGGGGACCGGCGGCAGGCACGTTGATCGTGATCCTGTTCGTGGCCCATGACATCTTCAGCCAGCTCCAGGTCCTCGCTCGCTACTACGGATGAGATGGTCGGAGACGCCGCGCACTTGCGCGGCGACACCCTCCGGGCCGTCTACTCGCCCTCGTTGACAGCCATCCGGACGTCCGCTAACAGTAGCCGCGCCCATGACATATTCCGCTACCCAAGGCCCTGCCGTCGACACGGCCGAGAGCACGGCGTCGAACCTGGTCTCGGTCGTGATTCCCTGTCTCAACGAGGCAGAGAACATCGAGCAATGTGTCAAAGCCGCGAGGGCGGCGCTGGAGCAGTCGGGAATAAGCGGTGAGGTGATCGTCGCAGACAACGGCTCCGAGGACGGGAGCGCCGAGCTGGCCAGGATCGCCGGGGCCCATGTAGTCCGAGAGCCGCACCGCGGCTACGGCAGCGCATACATAGCCGGGTTCGGCGCGGCGCGCGGTACCTACATCTTCATGGCCGACGCCGACCTCACGTACGACTTCAACGAGATCCCCACCTTCCTGAGGGAACTGCAGGACGGAGCGGACCTGGTCATCGGCGACCGCATGGCGCACATCCACGCGGGCGCGATGCCGTGGCACCACCGCTACATCGGCAATCCACTGCTCTCCGGGCTATTGAACCTCCTCTTTCACACGGGGGTGCGCGACGCACACTGCGGGATGCGCGCGTTCCGGCGCGATCGCCTCGAGACGCTGCAGCTGCGCACCACCGGCATGGAGTTCGCCTCGGAGATGGTGGTCCGTGCGGCCAAGGAGCGGCTCGACATACGCGAGATCCCGATCGAGTACCACCCGCGCGGCGGCGAGTCGAAGCTGTCGAGCTTCCGCGACGGCTGGCGCCACCTGCGTTTCCTGCTGCTGCACTCGCCCAACCATCTATTCACCCTGCCCGGCGTGGCGATCTCCGTGGTGGGCGCCCTCATCTCATTGACCGTGCTCGCACACCTCCCCGTGCTGGAACGCCAGTGGGACCTGCACACGTTGATCGGCGGCTCACTGCTGCTGATCGTCGGCGTGCAGCTGGTCGGCCTCGGCCTGTGCGCGCACGCGTATGCGACCTACTTCATGGGGGAGCGCGACGCGTGGTTCGACCGCGCGCGTGAGCGCCTGCGCCTGGAGCACGGACTGATGCTCGGCAGCGCGGTCGCGCTGGTGGGGCTGGCGATGCTCGTGGTGCTCGGGCTCGATTGGATCGCTCGCGGCTTCGGCAGCCTGTCGCAGGAGCGTGTGGCGATCTTCGCCGCCACGTTGCTCGTGATCGGCATCCAGATCATCTTCACCTCGTTCCTGCTCAGCATCATCGGCCTGCGACGCGACTGATGCGCAGCTTCAGAGTCGCGCTCGGCGCGGGCCTGGCACCGCTGACGTTCGCGGTCATGGCCCGTTACTAGATCGACCGGGCACATCAGACCCTCGGCGCAGGCCGGGCAGGCGCTACTTGGCGTTGGCGAAGTAGTCGGCGTTGATCTGCGTGTACTTCTGCCACTCCTCGGGGAGCTGGTCCTCAGCGAAGCACGCGTCCACCGGACACGCCTCGACGCACGCGTCGCAGTCGATGCACTCCTCGGGGTCGATGTAGAGCATTTCGGCCGCGTCGTATCCGGGCTCGTCGGGCGTCGGGTGGATGCAGTCCACGGGACAAACCTCGACACAGGAGTTGTCCTTGGTGCCAATGCACGGCTCGGCGATTACGTAGGCCATTCGCTTCCTTCTGTGGGTCGCTTTACGGGGACTCCGCTCGGGAGAGGCATATTGTACGAAGCATGCTGCTGCTTACCGGCGCGACCGGCCTGGTGGGGTCCGCGCTGCTGCCCCGATTGCTGGCCGAGGGAACGGAGGTGCGCTGCCTGGTGCGCGACCCGAGACGCTTGGGCGCCCAACGCGTACGCGTGCAGATCGCGCTGGGCGACCTGACCGACCCGCCGTCGTTTCGGAACGCGCTGCGCGGTGTGCAGACGGTGGTGCACCTGGCAGCCTCGATCCGCGATCAGCCACGCGGCTCGATCGAGGAGCTGAACGGCATCGCCACCTGGCGAGTGGTCGAGGCCGCGCGCCGCCAGGGGGTCGAGCGCTTCGTATTCTTCTCGGCGCTCGGCGCCTCCACCCACCATCGCACGCGCCTGCTGCGCGCCAAGGCGCTGGCCGAGCAGGCGGTGCGCGAGGCGGACTTGCGCTCGATCGTGTTCGCACCGTCGATCGTGTACATGCCCGGCGACGCGTGGCTGACATTGCTCGAGCGGATGGCGCTGCTGCCGGTCATGCCCGTCTCCGGGCGCGGCCGCGCCGTCTTCCAGCCAATCTGCGCCGACGACGTCGCCGCGTGCGTGATCGCCGCGCTGCGCCCGCCCGGCGCGGGCCGAGCGCAGATCGCCCGGCACCAGCGCTACGAGCTGGCTGGCCCCGAGACGCTCAGCCACACCGAGATCGTGCGCGTGCTGCTGCGCTCGCTGGGCCGCAGACGGGCGCTCCTGCCCGTGCCCACGCCGCTCGTCTCGCGCATGCTGCGTGCACTCGAGCGCATCGTCGGGACGGGAGCTTTCGCGACCTGGGACGAGGCGGAGCTGATGGAGACCTCGATGACCTCCGCACGCGGCGCGGCCGACTCCGAAGCGCTCGGGGTCCGTCCGCAACGGATCGCCGCGGTCCTGGGGGCGATGTGATCATGCGACCATATGGGCCTGCCCACAAGGCAGCCACCCCGTCAAGCATCAAGCCCAGAAAGCGAGTGCCATGAGCGCGGTTCAGACAGCATCGGAGGTCCAGTCGGGACTCGAAGGAGTCGTTGCCTTCGCAACGGAGATAGCCGAGCCCGACAAAGAGGGTGGCGCGCTGCGCTACCGCGGCGTCGACATCGAGAACCTGGTCGGCGCCGTCCCCTACGAGCAGGTGTGGGGGCTACTGGTGGACGGCCGCTTCAAACCCGGCCTGCCCCCGGCCGAACCGCATGCGCTGACCGTGCGCTCGGGCGACCACCGCGTGGACGTACAGTCAGCACTGGCGATGCTCGCGCCCGAGTGGGGGTTTGGGCAGCTGATCGACATCAGCGACGAGGAGGCGCGCGACAACCTCGCACGCGCTTCGGTCATGGCCCTGTCCTTCGTCGCCCAGTCGGCACGCGAAGCCGGCCAGCCGCCTGTCCCTCAGACGGAGATCGACGAGGGGCGCACGATCCCCGAGCGCTTCCTGATCCGCTGGCGCGGAGAGGCCAACCCCGACCACGTGAAGGCGATCGACGCCTACTGGATCTCGGCGGCCGAGCACGGCATGAACGCATCGACGTTCACCGCACGAGTCGTCGCGTCGACCGGCGCGGACGTCGCCGCGGCGCTGTCGGCCGCGGTCGGCGCACTATCGGGCCCGCTGCACGGTGGCGCGCCGTCGCGCGTGCTCAAGATGCTCGAGGAAGTCGAACGGAGCGGCAACGCCGAGAAGTGGGTTTCGGATGCCCTCGACCGCGGCGAGCGCCTGATGGGCTTCGGCCACCGCATCTACCGCGCGGAAGACCCGCGCGCACGGGTGCTGCGGCGCACATGCGCCGCGCTCGGCTCGCCGCGCTTTCAGGCAGCAGAGGCGCTCGAGCGGGCGGCGCTCGCGGAGCTCCACGCCCGCAGGCCCGACCGCGTGCTCGCGACCAACGTCGAGTTCTGGTCGGCTGTGATCCTCGACCTCGCCGAAGTCCCACCGGACCTGTTCACGCCGATGTTCACCTGCGCACGCGTGGCCGGCTGGTCGGCGCACATCCTGGAGCAGAAGCGCGAGGCGAAGCTGATCAGGCCGACCGCGAAGTACGTCGGTGAGCCACCGCGGTCGGTGAGCGCCGTCGAATAGCAAGGCGCCACCTCCTCGCTCGGGCCGCCGAGCATACACATACTCGCGCTGCTCACGCCGACTGCGTGGCGTTAACGTGTCGGGGCCCGCGATACCTACGCGGGCCCCGACCTCGTCAGCTAGCCTCGAGTGCTACAGGCTTGCTTGCTGGCTTCGCTCTATTCGTGTTCTTTCACGAGGCCCGGAGTGGTGACCAACAGCGTACCCCTGAGGATCGCCGTGTTGTGACCCGCCGCCGACGGCAGAGACAGTTTGCTGTCGATGAGTGGATCGATCAGGAACGAGAAGATACCGCCACATCCTTCCGCTGCTGGAGCCGGGTAGGAGTTGTTGACCAATTCGTTGCCGGTGTTGCTCAGAATCGTTCCCGATTCATTGGTTTTGATTTCGCCCGGTTTGCCGGTTATCGGTTTGTTGGGTCCGGGCGGGCTGGTCGTACCTGACGTGAATTCGATCACGATCGGGTGGGCGTTTGACCCGATGTAGCAACCGCTGCCAAGGAGCGGGTTTTCAAGATGGACCTTGAGCGGAAGCGACAGGGCTGTGCCCGTTTGAGAGATGAGGTTGATGGTGTTGACGCCGACCGAGCTCGCAGGCGCCGCCAGTTCAGTCGTCGCGTTGACTCCCGTGACGCCGTTTTCGAATATCACTTCACAGGCCACACGCTCGAAGAAGTTGCTGATTTCGTTGCACTTGACGAGACCGAGCAGTCCACCGGGGACTTTCTGCGGCGATTTCGTCAGCGTGTTGCCATTTTCGGCGGCGAAGAATTGTTCTACACCGCTGAAGAGGTGGTTCAGCCCACCCTGCAGGATGATCGGGTTCGTTATCGGTACCCTTTCTTTCCCGAGCGTGAATTCGCCGCTTTCCGTCTTCGCGACAACACAGTCTTCAACTTCCGCGTTTTCCGTCGGACATTCCGCGAACGGCGCGAATTCTCCTTTGGGGTGATGCGTCACGGCCAGCGCAGGCGAAGCGACCGCGAACATCGCGATCGATACCACCAGACTCGTCGTGGCTACCATTGCACAGCGTAGATGACGAAGCATTTATCCCACCTTCCGTCTGTATAGCCATTAATATGCGTGCGCAAACTTTGGCTCGACGCTGCCGGGGTCGCCCATACTATGGGCTACTTCGATCTGCCTACGACAGCCCCATGTGAGGTCGATCAAAGCCAACGCAACCCGCAGATCCGAACATATCCCCGGGGATCGGGGCCGACAACCTTTGTTTCCAACTACGGGAACAGTTGTTTCTAACTGTTCTACCTGGTCGTCTGCTTGGCGTCGCTGAAAAGCTCTCGCGGCGCGCGGGCGCCCTGGACAGGCCACATCCCGACAGCCACATCCGGCGAGTCGTGCCGGGCATGCAAACGCAGAGGGGCTTGGCGTCGACGCCAAGCCCCTCTGCGAGCTGTCTCCTGCTGCCCCCCGTCGAGCGGGCGCGTGGCCTGACCTGACCGCCCCGCGCCGGAGACCTGCCTACATCATGCCGCTCATGTCCGGCATACCTCCGCCAGGACCTGCGCCTTCCTTCTCGGGCACCTCGGCGACGATCGCCTCGGTGGTGAGGATGTTCTTGGCGATCGACGCGGCGTTCTGGAGCGCCGAGCGCGTGACCATCGCGGGGTCGATGATCCCCGCGGCGACGAGATCGACGATCTCGTTGGTGGCGGCGTTCAGCCCCTGGCCTTTCTTGGCCTTGCGCACGTCGTTGACGACCACCGAGCCCTCCAGGCCGGCGTTCTCCGCCAGCTGACGCAGCGGCTCCTCAAGCGCCCGCAGCACGATCCGCGCGCCCGTGCGCTCGTCGTCCGAGCCGTCGGCGGAGGCGCCGTTGGTGCCGATCGTGACGGCGGATGAGGCCTGCAGCAGCGCGACGCCGCCGCCCGGAACGATGCCCTCCTCGAGGGCGGCGCGGGTGGCCTGCAGCGCGTCCTCGACGCGGTGCTTCTTCTCCTTCATCTCCGTCTCGGTGGCCGCGCCGACCTTCACCACGGCCACGCCGCCGGAGAGCTTTGCCAGGCGCTCCTGCAGCTTCTCGCGGTCGAAGTCCGAGTCGGTGTTCTCGATTTCGGCTTTGATCTGGTTGATGCGGCCCTTGATCGCCTCCGCGTCACCCGCGCCGTCGACGATCGTGGTCGTGTCCTTGGCGACCACCACGCGACGGGCGCGCCCGAGCTGGGAGAGCTGGGTGTTCTCCAGCTTCAGCCCCATCTCCTCGGTGATCACCTCGGCCTTGGTCAGGATCGCGATGTCCTCGAGCATCCGCTTGCGCCGGTCGCCGAACCCGGGAGCCTTGACGGCCACGCCGGTGAACGTACCGCGCAGCTTGTTGACCACGAGCGTCGCCAGCGACTCGCCCTCGACGTCCTCGGCGATGATCAGCAGCGGCTTGCCGCTCTGGATCAC
>Ga0116219_10002573_pt1 | contig 15161 bp, 7 predicted proteins | sample Sb_taG_4_FD_91019 | JGI IMG/M metagenome (GOLD analysis project Ga0116219, IMG submission 91019) | Peat soil microbial communities from Weissenstadt, Germany - Sb_50d_6_BS metaG | ecosystem: Environmental > Terrestrial > Soil > Wetlands > Peat | place: Germany: Weissenstadt | collected 2010-09-21
ACTCGAACCACAAGTTTGATCCTCTTGATACCTAGCCTATTGGAACCAAGACATTGATCTATTGGCTCCACGGCGGCCTCCATTTTTATCGAAACCAGTACCGTGAGACAGTGAAGAACACGAGCGGCGATCGAAATCTGCTGAACACCTTTGCTTCGTCTTCTCGGATTCCACTGTTCGTGAGTGAAGGTACTTCTCGACAAAAGCGATATGCCATACGAAGGTCGGACTACTTGGAATTTGTGTATGACACCTTCGCAAATACTCCCGATGATCTTGTTGTCTTCGGACAGGCGTTGTCCCCATCCGATTCGCACTTAGTGACGGCAATCAATCAGTGGCCCGGGCGCCATGTCGCCTTCGGAGTTTTCGCAACCGACAGAGCGGATGCAGACCTGAAGAAAGCTCAAGTCAAAGATCTATTGCGTGGCACCAAACTTCACTTCTTTGATAGCACCTCGCACCCACTTGGCGATCCAAGGCTAGTCATTGATGTTTAAGCGCACGAGACTGCGGCGTCCGAGTGAATCATGACTTTCGAATCGCTCGTATCTACGAGGCCACGAATGGGTTAGGAAAGGGTGTGTTCAACCGTTACAATGGCCTCGGCGTCATAGCAGCAGTCGGTCATAAATTCAGAAGCCTTATCTAAATCCCGCTGAGCGGGTTCTGAGCGCAAATCCCAGCCGAATCCTGGCGAAAGCGCTATTTCTGCGAGCGAGCATCCAGCACATCTACATGTAATACGCGTACCGTGTAGCGAAGGGCTGGTCTGACAACACGTGTTTGAGAATTCCTCCTACCCGCCTTGCGGTCCGAAGCGTCAACGGTTCCCGCTCGTCGAGCTGAGCGTTGTTCCAGTTCATTTTCGACAGACCAAGAACTTCGGTCGCTGCCTTGGTGAGGTCTACGTCTCCCGCTGACCGAAGCTGAATGGGGGATGGAACGTACATTCCCGGATAGGTCCTAAAGAAGGGAATCGAGCCGCGGGTATAGACGAGCATCGCGTCCTTCTGAAGTTCGAGGACCGTGCCCCGAAGAGGCGGTAACTGCCCTGACCGAAAGAGGCGAAGCCCAGTTCCGCTTTGGACCCACAGAAGCTCGAGGTGACTGATCTCCTTCTGGTTAGCTCCGGCCGTGAATCCATCTCGCTCGGCGTCGCTGAAGGCTGAGGACTTGTGGACAACGAGGCGGGCCGGCATGTGCTTGTGAACGAGCTTGAACTCGGTCAGGGCGTCGATGACGAGCGTCTCGGCGTCTTGCGAGCTCAGGTGCGGTTGGCGGTCGTCCTTGGAAATGGAGGCCTGTCCGCCGCGCACGACGACCCCATCGCCGCGTTGGTTGAAGATCTGGGCAACAGCTGTATGGAGAGCACTCTGGTCAGACGTCCGGTAGAAGCTGACGCCGACGAAGCAGCTTGCTAGTTCGGTGCTCACTCGGGGTAGGCGCCATGGAGTGCCACCCGCCTTGTAGTACAGGGCAGTAAAGAGGTTCCATGCCCTCGAAGCTTCGTCTTGGAGAGGTCGATCCCGTTTCGACTTGGTCGGGTGCTTGCCCGTCCAAGTTTCTTCTCGGATGACCTGGATCGGGCAGGAGAGCCCGAGCGATCTCGCCTTGAGGATGTCGTGGAAGGTCGAGCCGGCGTCGTGTTGCCCGGTAGAGTCCCGTTCTTCCTCTTGCTCGTCATTGGTCAATTCATCGCTCGGAGGATCAGTGGAATCCAGTTCGTCAGGTCGCACGACAAAGATCACCTGACATTGTGCCGTCTCCGAAAGCGACCGCGCCTCGCTGGCATAGGCAGCGGCCGTTCGCTCCACCGCTTCATGGGAAGCGGTCCCGACAAGTCGTCGAATCTCTGAGTCAGGTATCTCCCGAACGAGGGAATCAGCATGGGTCAGCTCCGCCAAAAAGGCGGTCTCACGGTTAAATCCAGGAAAGTCGATGAACAGGTTCTCCTGTCCCGGTTTGGGTACCTTCCGGTCGATGTTCGAACTACACCTGTCAAGCCACTTTCGAAGACCGTCGGCGCCGGCTTTGGTACCCACCACTCCCACGGTGATCTGGCGAGGCGCTGGCTCCATATCGGCGTCAGCAGGTCCGAACTGGGCTATGCCGAACCTGGGGTCGATGTGACGGTTGGCCGCCCGGAATTCGAGAGCGGGCTCGTCGAGGACCCTAGCTTTCATGACGCCACCGACCCTTCGTCGAGCGCCAGTGGCACATCTGCCATCTCCGTCTCCTTCGGAATGATCCAGGCTCGTTCGTCGATCGATGCGTCAACCGTGACCGTTGCCAGTTGACCGAATTCGATCCGCCGGTCGCCGGAGCCAAAAAGGTTGTCTGATTGTCCTTGCGTGAGGAACACCGCCCAGTGTTCCACGAGACCCTTCACGGCAGCGTTTCGCTCCAGACGCTTAATTTTGGCGAGCTGCTCTGAGGAGAAGATCGATTCTCGGTCTCCGTCACGGGTGAAGTGGTACGTGGGATTGATCTCCAGAAACCACTCGTCTTCGCATTTGCGGAAATTCAGGTAGGCCGCGTAATGACGACAGTACCGAACTTTGTTCTCGGCGTCTCGGTAGACCTCGAAGACCGTCCGTCCGCTACCCTTTCCCACCTTGACCTTGCGGGGATTGAGATCACTGCTAGCAATGTGAAAGACGTAATGCTTGTCGCGTTGGTACCGAAGTTCCTTATAGTGCATCGCCCGGAGCGTGAAGTTGAGCAAGGAGACGAAACTGCGGCGTACGTCATGATCGTCTGACTTCTCCCATTCCGCACTTGGGAACGACCGTGGTATTCCCTTGCAGAGAGCTGCGAGAGCACCGGTTAGCGGCGCGAACGAATACAGTTGGTTGCGCCAGAGTGTAAAGCCACTCTCGAACTGTCCCTTCCCCGTCATCGCAGCCCATGCCTCTTGGCGATCAATGATCTCTGTTTCTGCACAGTGGATGGTCGGCGCAAATCGCTTCACAGTGAGGAGGTTCGTTGTCAGTGTCTCCGATGACCGAACGAGCGGGAGAGGATCGTGAAGAGGCGTGGCGGCGGCAGCGATCTGGTGTTGAGAGCCGGGGCCGAGAATGTCATCGACCTTGTTGAAAGTGACCACCCGCGAGCGGCGTCGGCGTGGCTCGGCGAACCAGGTGTCGAGGCGCTTCCACCATGCTCGCTCTTGATTTAAGCGGACGACGACTAGGAGCACAGGTTCGCTGGCCCCCATCCAGTACTCGAGGTCCTTGGCGCTACATGTAAAGGTGAACTCCTCGTCAGTCTCGCCTGGCATCCTCGCAGCCGAGGTCGTCTTCACCTGAACCGAGATTGTCTTGCCTGTCGGGTGGCTGTCACGATCGACCACTTCAATCTGCCCGTCGATTCCGAAATCTGACGTGTTAGGGCGCCAGATATGCCCTATCTCGGACACCAACTTGCCGACGAGGTACTCGCCGGTAGCGCCAATTTGTTGGGATCTCGTTCTCTTGGCCATGAACCACCTCGCCTCTCCCACGTCTTGCTCGATCGGGTGTGGTCGGGCACGGGTCGCGGTCAATTTCGTCAACCACGGTTATCACGAGGGTGTGACAAGACAGCCGATAGTCCCCTGACCTGGACCTTGTTGGCGTTAGAAGTCGGGCTATTCGGTCACGAGATGTTCTCTCGTCTAGGGCGATTGTCAGCAGCCTGGGCCGCGCTAATACGCCCCGGCAATCCTGAAGGAGACGAGGTCGCCAGTCCCTTGGTGATCCCCCTATAGGAGAGGAAGAAGCATGAAGGCCACCCCTAACACCGCCCGGCATCTAACACCCAGACGAATCGCAATGCTCTGCCTAACAGCGTGTGCGCTCGCCCTGGGCGGGAGCGAGCCCCTCCCAAGATACGGCGGTGCCTCCGTCGGCGTCACTACGACTAGCCACCAAACCCTCGCAGAGAAGTGTCAAAAGGAACAAGTGTTGAATGGCCGTCCTCCATCCACTCGTTCCATCACGATTTTCCCATTGGATTGTGGACCGAATCTGCTATATCTCGGGGTCTGTCCACAACGTCGAGCAACGACAACCCAGAATCAAGGACTTTGCGTCGCCCAAGAGCGATCAGTTGCCCGTTCTTCGAAAGCGCAGCCGACCCCGATCGCGAGACCGTTCACAGTGTCACCCGGACCGCTTCGAGAGACGTCCTCATCTCTGTCGCCGTTTGGAAACGAGCGTCGCGGTCAGAGTCGCAAGCTTTAAGGAGAAACTCGGCGAGCCCAGCGTTCAAGTCTTTCCGAAACTGGCGAGGATCACGGACAGCAACATCTGGCAGCGGTCGGGCTTGCGAGTACGGATGTTGTCCATCGCATAGCAATTCGTACAGGGTTACGCCAACTGCAAACAGATCAGTGGAGACGTCCCACTGGGTCAGGTCAGCGGTAGGTGGCTGGTACGGCGGTGTGCCAGAGGCGGTATGAACCGGGTCACCGACTCGAGATGCGATATTGAAGTCCAGTAACTTTGCACCTGACCTCGTGATCATAATGTTTTGCGGTTTGACGTCTCGATGGACCAGAGCGTTCTCACTCATCGACATCAGCTCGTCATACTCGTTGGCCGAGAGCTCTCCTTCGCTCTTCTTTCGGTCCAGCTCGTTTAGCCTTTCGGAATCTGGGTGAATGGCCGCTAAGGCACTAAGAATGTCTAGAGCGACATCGACCGCCTCGCGGTCACGCATATGCTTCTTGCCTGTCACATACTCATCCAGCGGTTCGCCTTCGATATATTCCATGATTAGGTACCACTCGCCCTGATCAGTACGGTCAGCCCAGATAACCTTGACGACGTTGGGATGATGGACCTTTCGGAGCGCGTTAATCTCGCGGCGCACAGCGTCATAGCCTGCAGCGTTTTCGAATAGCTTTAGCGCCCGATCTTCCTCCTCAACGGCATCGCGCACGCGGTACACCTTTGAGAAGCCGCCGCTGCCTAGGACGGCCTCGACTTTGAATCGGTCGCCAATGGTGTCACCAATGCAATAGTCGCGAGCAGGCTTGCGTGACGAAACGTCCTTTGGATCCGGAGCAGGGAGAGCATGGCCTTCTGCCGATTGGCTATCTATTGGTGCCGAGCCGTGGTCCCCTTCACTTTCCTTACGAAGGCGGTGCCTTACCGACTCTTCACAGTAAACAATCGTGTCTGGTCCGTCGTCGATCCGGTAGGACAGGTCGACTTTGCCGAACTCGGCAACACCGATAGACGCTTGCGCCTCCTTAACTCGGCGCCTCATCTCTAATGCCAGCGAGGCGGCCCAAGAGAGCGCCTGGTCCGGCACATCCATCTCGGGGTCGGGATAGATCAAGCGAAGCAATCCATCAACGGTGTTGTTCGCCGCCTTCCGGTCGCGCCCGCTGAGCTGGGTACCCCATTCGAGCCGGCCTTGAAGGACTTCGAGCCGAGAAGTCCGGCGTAGCTGAGTCCACACCTCGGCGAGAAAGTCGCTGACGAATCCAAAATGCGCGGTGAAGTAGGAGGGGTCAAGTTTCGGGACATCCCACCCTGGGAGGTAGGCGTGGATTCGGTCCATGAAAGCGGTGTCCTCGCGCATCTCTTTCGGTAACGGCGAGAGAAGGTGCCCTGATCGAAGCTGCTCCCACACATCGACATCGAAGTTACCAACCATTACGATGCCGCCTTCGGCTCGAATCGACTCACGCCCGCGCGAGAACTCACCCGACTCCATGTAACCCTTGAGGATGTTCACGCCTTCCTTCTGGTCAAAGGAGACTCCGGACACTTCGTCGAAGCAGATCACGTCGTACTGAGCAACCAGTCCTCGGCGCCCAGTGTTCATATTCACGAACATGTTGGCGATTGTCGCCTTGCCGCCGGACACGAGATGCGCATAGGGCGACACCTGTTGAAAAAGATGCGATTTGCCTGTACCGCGTGGTCCGAGTTCGACTGCATTGTAGTTGCGGACCACGAACGGAAGCATTCGAACGAGGAGCACGTCCTGCTCCCGATGGGTAAACCGGCTTGGCTCGAATCCGACGCTTCGAAGTAGTAGATCTCGCCATTGATCGACGGTGAAATGTTCGCGACCCTTGACGAAAGTTGCAAGGGCGTCGCGTGTGGACATCTGAATCGGTCGAATCGCCTCCACACGAAACGGCTGCCCGCCTTGCTCGCCAGCAAGGGACGCAATGTATTCCAAGGTAACTTCGGCGTAAAAGCCACCAGTTAGCATTCGCTCATGTTGATTAACGAGATCCGATGAGATGTGAATGTCGTCGAGCTGGAGGCTCGGCAATTCCGCTTTGTACGCGTCACTACGTGCATCGAGACGGGCCTTCAGTAGGTCGATGATCTTTATAGTGCCCTTGTCACGGGCACGATGCTTAAACAACTCTTGGTCCCCCGCCCGAACCGTGCGCTCTTGCATCGATCGTTGGACCATCTCAAGCCCGGCCGCAATCTCCTCATTGTCAGTGGTAGCACAGTAGCGACCTAGCAGGAACTCACCTACGTAGGTCGGGACAGGGTACTGACCCCGGAACTGCTGGGCTAGGTCCTTACGGACTAAGTAGCCTTCGAAGACACCGGCAGCAAGCCTGTCGAGTTCGTCTAGCTGTGTCATCGGTTTTGCCCCACAGTGGTTTCGCGTTGAAGTAAGAGAAGGCCGTCTCTTCCGACGACAACGATCTGCGCCTGTTGACCTTCACGATCCTCGTCCTCCACAAGCAGCAACACTTTGCCAGCGCCGCCCGTAATACGAGCGAGCTCAGCGATGCTCGTTGACGGGTCACCGGCGTTAGAACGCAAGTCGACAGTCGCTCCATCAGGGAGCCCGTTGAACTCAACCACCAGAGTCAGATGCCGCCACTTCGTCCTAGTGATCTCGGCACTACTCACGACCGACTTATCGGCGCGAGTCACTGCGAGGCGCGGGATGACTGATTCTTGGGGACTCACTCCACCGTGTTCGTAAGTCTGATTGGCCTCAAAGCATGAGATCCCCGGAGCGATTGCAATACGCACGGTCGGGTCCCAGTGCCACGCCACGGTTGGGACGTCAACGACAGCGCCGTCTTTGATCCGGGCACAACGGCCCTTCTTCGTTTCGGTAACCGAGATAGGAAGGCTCTCGTTCTTGGGCATTCCGCCCGGAACGATGAGCCACCCATGATCAGTAATGATCGTGGCCTTCTTCCACCCAAAGTCGATCAACTCTCGGATACGGCGAGCGATCCTGCCAACCTGATCGTCTATCTCATGTGCAAGACGCAGACCGACGTCGTGTCCCTTGTGGTCGATCTCCCCCGTCTCAGTCCATGCGACACCATGGGGATCGCCGAGATCGTTTGGTCCGAGTACTTGAACTGATGCTTCGCCCATCAGCGAACGCAATACTTGAACGCTTGCGCTCGGACCATCAGGCGCACGTCTGGCGTCGAGTCCTTGGCCAGGCCCGAGGAGTGACTGGTCAATCGGTACGAGAGTCGGCTTCGAGGTAGAGGTCACGGTAGGCAGGGCAGCAAGCCCGTGGGCTACTTCGGTCACCAGATTGGAATCGCGCAGTCGTTCAATCAAGAGATGAGCGACATCAAGGCGAAGGCCGTCAACGAAGATAAGCACCTCGCCATTTTTTGGTTTTGGAGTCGCCGTAGCAACGTAGTTACCGGCATTGGCCGACGAGCCAATCGCCTCCTGCAACGCCTTCGCTCCCGCGTCGAGCCAGGGATCGTAGAAGGAACTGAGCGCAGCCGCGACGGCTGATAGGTCGGCTTGACGGTCAACTTCGCCAATTGCCGCAAGAGCTGACCGGTCAGCGTACCAACCTTCCGACGCGTACCAGTCTGCGATCTCCTCAACGGAGCCCTTCAATGGAGTAGACGAAGTTACCCGCGCGACTTCTGCCAGATGCTCCAAAGCCAATACCAGAGGTGTCCACCCCAGATCCGCCCACACAGATCCTCGGCGATCCTTGTGTTCGTCCTCGACCTTTAATACACATGCACGACCCTCCGCCGACGGACTCTTGTCGAGCTTCAGTAACGTTTCTCGCAGCGAGTCTTCGGCGTCCGCTGCTACTCCGGGCCAAGCACCTGGGTTGCTAAGAATGAGCTGATTGGGTTGCGCTTGCCGAAGCCGATCAGGAATACCGGGATAGTCACCGGGTGCCTCCCGAAAGCGCTGCCAGACTTTGGCCCACTCCCCAGACGCCTCGCCCAACAGTCGAGCGCCTTCAAGCTCACCCTTCGACGCTGGATCGAAGCCGAAGTCCTTCTTACATTCATGGACAAATGCCGCCCACGCCACATCGCTGATGCCTTTTCTCATAGATGCCGGGTCATCCAACCAGTTCAGCAGCGCTCGAATCAGATCTGGGTTCAGGAGACCGTTAAGAAAACCGGCATCCAGGTGCTTGGCCTGAAGTCGGCTCATCGGTTGTTCAAGCAGTTCAACAATACTGGCCACCAGAGCGTCGCTCGTTGCCTCGTCACCGGCAACATTCAACGCGAGACCGCGCGCCTCGTTGGTGAACAACGACCTGATCGTCCAGTCCTTCCCGTTCGGATGACAAAACCATTGACTCCTGAACTGAATCCCGATAAGCGGAGCCACCAATCTGTCGATATTTCCGGATGGTCGGAGGTCCTCTCGGGAGTAGCCAGGGAGATACACGATTGGAATGCCCCCTGGAGCACTCGCAAGATCCACAGATCGCGCTACCACACATCGAATCCAGACCGCAGGTCCCTGTTGAGTCCCTTCGTCGTATTCACCAAGCCGCACCACTCTCCGGTGTGCCTGCAAGGCAGTCACCGCGCAGTCCCACTGCCGTTCTCGGTCAGGCCATAGGAGAGCCTGGGGAGGTTCCAGCGCGTTTCCATCATGCGCGAGCGCATCGTCAAGCGTGCGAACAAGCTGGGCAAGCACTGTCTCGCTCACGCCACACCCTGAGCCCTGGCCGACTGCTTCTCAGCGACTGAGTAATGGAGATCGTTCCTGCGCTCGGAACCATCGAGATCCTTTCCTCGATCTTTGTCCCAGTTGATACTGAACGGCAAGCGCAGGACACCGGCCTCTACAAAAGGGCGCACATTGAGACGCACTCCATCGTTCAGATCCGGTTCCCAACCAATGGGTTGCTCCGCCAGTGACTTCCATCGCACGCAGATGTCGTATGGTGGTTCGCCATCCAGAATCAGCTTGAGCCGGCGCTGAAGATCTTGAGCAGCAACGAGACGTTCCTCAGCGCCCGTTACGTTCTCGCGATTCCCTGCCGTCTGTCGCTCAATCCAGTCGCCGAGACATGTATAGATAAGGCGCTCAAGGGTGGCTCGATCCAGTCGGTGGTAGTTCAACAACGCCGAGAATCCATCTTTGCGACCGTCCGAAACGTGCCACACAAAGGGCCGGTTCTTGAACACCTGGCAGTGTGCTCTAAAGAAGTCTTCCCACAGCCAGGACTCCAAATCCTTCTTCTTGGACCCGGATGCTGCGATCATTTCATTACTACGAGCAGGTGACCATGTGACTCCATACGCCCGCGCTAGTAACTCCTGGAGCCGGTCTGCGGCTGGACGTTCTCCCAACACCGAAGGCAAACACACGATCCCATCGTCATCCGCCAACTCGTCAAGATCATCCGACTCTGGCTGCGCCGGCCACCTAAACCCAAGCAAACGGCCTACCGCAACCTGCAATGGTTCAATGGTCGATTCTGGACGACCATTAAACAACCACTGCGTTGGATCATCCGACGATGGCTCCGGCAAGCCATCCGGATACAATTTCTCCGCCAAGCGCTGCCAGTGCTGCGAGTCAAAAGGAACCTTTATTACGGTCCCTGGTGGGATTTTCAGCGAATCGTCAAGCTCGCGGACCTTGGACGAGAACTCACTGGATGATACAAACGTCCAAATTGCGGGGAGCAGCTCAGGGGTTCTTGGGGTGATTGCCGCGGTGTTCTGGGAAAAGTGCGTTCCTTGATAAAGGCATGCCCGGAGATCGCCGGTCAAGCTGACGAGAACTCCGGGGCGAGAGTAAGCCCGACCGCCAACGAGGATCGCCTTGCCGATCTTCTTCAGCTCGTGGAGAGCCCCCCTCCCGTTTTCCCAGAACACTGCATGGGTGCAACCTGCCCAGGGGGTCGTTTCACTCACTGTCGTCTGATATTTCTCCCAATTCAGATCGCCCGGTTTTGGCTCCCACCAATACCGGATGAACCGAGGCTGATCTTTTGTGTTCATTCCACAAGTGCTCCCAGCAATTTCCGCTAGACGTTGTACCGACTGTTCCTCAGTCGTAAAAAGGATTCGAGAATCAGGATTATCCAGCTGAGTTCTCTGCCTATGTTGGAATGCGGGTCCGCACCGGAGACATTGAGCCTTCTCTAATGCAGTCCCTGCGGTGGCCGCGTCGATGGCCAAATAGTTGTCCATCGACTCTTGAGTCCCAACCGAATCCACCCACAAGACAACTTGGACAATCTCACCAGTGATGGCTTCAAACGCACCTGATCCCAGTCGGACGACCGCGTGCCAGACTCTGTTTCGAATCCAATTGTTTCTCAAATCGCGAAAAGCTGCCGTATAAAGCAAGTGTTGCGGAAGTACAAGCGCCAGAGTGGTCGACGCATCATGCATCCTCTCCGCCATCGTGGTGGACAGGTCGCGGCTCGATGCGCGATACCGATCATTGGAGAACACGCGAAGTTCATCGGACTGTGAACCTCGGGTCAGGAATGGTGGGTTAGTCGCTACGAGGGTGTAGTGGCGGGACAGGTAGTCAGCGGCTCGTGCAATACCGGCCGCGTCCGCTCCGAGGACAGCTGTGGCTGGGTCGTCGGCTTCCTGCGAAAGTGCCTTAGTAAGTAGGGGTGCAATATCGTCCCAGTCGGCAGTCCCGAACAACGTCTGAGCCCCTGCTGGCCCGGGCAACTCAACTGCTCGTTTCGGATCGATCAGACTTCCAAGCGTGTCAGCGTCACGAAACAGGAAGTGCAGACGTGCCAACGAGTTCTCCAGCTTAGGTTCACCACCAGCGAGAGCTGTCCACTCTCCGACGGATGCCTTTGCCGGAATTCCCGAGCACGCCACATGCGGGACTGGGAGTTCTCGCCACCCTCCGCCGGACTTCCATGCTGACATCGCCACCGCAAACATCGCGATCTGTACACACCTCTGATCCAATTCGAGGCCAAACAGGTTGTCGCAAAGCACGGCGTTTTGAGCTGCGACCACATCAAGGTATTCAGCCTCTGCTCGCATTCTCCACAGCATTCTGAAGGCCTCCACCAGAAAGTGCCCTGACCCGCAACATGGGTCCATCACAGTCACCTGCGCCACTTCATCGGGCCATTCATCGAACGACCCTGCCGCTGGCGATCCATCCTCGTTGAATCGGAGGAATTCCCACTCCTTTATCAACACGCTGTTCGGATTCCGAACGGCCCACCATGCTCCCAGCGAGTTTTCCAGCAAGAACCGCACCATGTAGTTCTCGGTAAAGAGCTGCGTCACCGGACCCAGCTCTACTCCACCAATCTTGCGCTCGGACGCGTTGATTTCGTCCTTCTTTTCTTTCTGCCAGAACTGATAGACCCACCCGAGTGCGTCATCGGATACGAAAACCTCTCTTGGTAGAGCAGCCACCAAACGTTCAAGATCAAGACGTCCCTCCGGTGCCAACCGGAGACGCACACAAGGATCATCCAGACGAAAGATCCCCGGCAGGATTTCAGCCGCGAATCGTCCAGCGACAGACCAGCCGTCTGGCTCGCCGAGCCCGGACGCGAGCTCATCGCATTCCTCGATCGTCACCGGAGCGCGATATTTGGGATGAATGAGGAGTCCATTCTCAGCGAGGAAGCGGGCGAAGAGCAACCTATGCCACTGTTCGTAGGCACATTCAGCAATGAGTAAGCCGATGGAATCGCCCCTCTCACCGAGCTGCTTTCGTTTGGCTCGTAACCCTCTTCGCAACTCTCGCTCATCGTTACTTAGGTGGGTGGGGGCGCGCTCAGCCGTAATGGCAAGGCCCATAAGGACTGCTCGACATGCTGATTCGGCCGCCCTCCGCGCAGTGACGCAGGTCACTTCGAGCTGTTTGCGCTGTCCAGGTGAAAGTACGCTCATTCGACGCCCACTAGATGATGACGGTTTCGCCGGCGTTTACGTGGCCCATCAAGTTCTCGCGTAGCGACGACAGATAAACATCAACGTCGGCTTCAGTCTTGATGGTTGCGCTTTCGGGCTTGACGGTGACACTTTTCGGTTCAAGCTTCTTCGCGGCGGCTGTTCGGGCAGCAGCACCCTTAGCTGGAAGGGCTTGCTGCCTCTCCTTCCAAGCCTCGAGTGGGTTCGCGTCTAGGGCCTGTAGCAGCTCATCGTCCGAGCGCACCGAGGGAACTCGGACAGCGACCAGTCCAACTTGTTCAATTAACGCCGAGCGTTCATCCGGCTCGATTTGTTGCCATTCTGCGGAGAACTCCAGTTTCTGAATCTCGTCAGCCTGAGCAGCAACGACGACCTCTGCGAGTCCTGCGAGTTCAGACCGTAGAGCGTCACAGACCTGCCCGATAAGCGGCTGAACGGGATCAGGGTCCGACAGGAGGAGTCGACTCGAGAGGACAGCGTTGCGCTGCTCTTGGACATCTTCTACCTGCGGTAGATATTTGGCGTGAGCCAAAAGTCGGTCGAGCCGGAGCCAAGCTGTTTCCCGCTGAGACCGTTGGGCGCTGGCCGCTGACCAGACACCGACATCCTGACGAAGTTGGTCACTTGCCTCAGCGACGGCGCGGAACTGTTGGTTGCCGGCCAGGGCGAGGAGCCCTTGGATGTGAGCGGTGTCAGGTGGCTCGGGAAGCGGAGCGGAGCCTCCAGCGCGTTCAGCGAGATCAACGAGATGCTGCAAGAGGCCACTGATCGCAGCGGCCTCTTGCCCCGTGGTGTACGGGACCTTCGCATCAGTGAGCACGCCTCGAACGGCCATCCGTTCGGGAGTGGTCGGAGGGTCGTCCTCTTTGAAGAAGGTCGCCTTGCCGATCTGGGTCGTAGGTAGTTCCTTGGCCCCGGCGACTGCCTTGGTATCCCGTTCGGCGCGGACATTGCCGTTAGCCAATAGGGCAAGCAGTGCACCGTCGACTGCATCCTTGGGCCATCCATATGGGGGGTCCCCCAGCTGGCGCAGGATCTCGCTTCCCTTGGTTCCGCCTGCCGACGTTCTTGCTAGTACTTCTTTGCAGACGGGGTTGGCAGGAACGTCTGCATTCCAGCCAACTAAGGAAAGTGCATCAGCCGCACCATCTCGCGCCCTGTTGCTGACCTTAATCCAGTTCGCGTTATCTGCCGGACCAAACTTCGAGAACTGACGTGACAGCGCATGCTTACAACCGGTTTCGATACTGTCACGGAATGAAGCGGAGGTGAGTTCGTTTCCGCCTCCTTGAAAGATTCTCGCTTTGGCGACGACCATGCCGAAGAGGTTGGTGAGTCGCTGCTCACCCTCTAGTACGCGAAACTGCATTCCCTGCTTTGCTTGACGGCCTTCATCGGTCTGTGGCTCTGGTCGTTGATTGATTGCGTCTTTGGCCGCGGCCAGGCTGGCGAGTGCGTCTCGGATCCCATCCGCGTCAACCTTGGGCAACAATACAAAAACCGTTGGGCTCTCGTTGCCCGCTTGGGCGGCAGACTCCTTTACCTTTGACTCGATAACATTCCACTCGTCTCGGATCCATACATGCACTGCGGTTCCGTCCGCGGTTGGCTCATCATCTCCCCAATGACACTCAATCTTCCGGGAAATCTTGCTTTCTCCGTGGGTCAGCTTTAGGCCGGCTAGATCGGCTTCGACCGTTTTGACCAGCCACTCATTGCGAAGTTGTGCCATGCGAGCCGCGTCCGTGCTGACGGAGGCGCGTCGTTGGTTGAACTCCTTCGTCCATTCAGCTCCTTCCTCTGTCTGGAGCCTGAACTCGTCTCCGAGCTTCATCAGCCGGCCTTGCTCCGCGAGTTCACCAAGTACTCGAGGTACGTCCTTACGTAGCTGAGCACCGTCAGCTGACAGATCTTCAACTAGGAGGTCAGCGATCATCGCCGGGGTTGCTCGAACACCGGTATCGCCTACTCCCTCGTGTGGGAGCTGCGAAATGAGAAAGATGAGCGAGCACGCCCGAGACTTCAGCTCGCCGTCTGCCGTGCCATCGCCAAGGCTGCGGATGAGCTCGTCAATCTCCTTCAGCAGAACGCCACTTTGCAGCATGCTGGCGGATTCGGATCGGAATAGGAAGTCGCCACCAATCACGTGACCCAACGGTTTGTCGGCAACGCTTCGAACAGCCTCGTGTACGATCTTCAGCTGAGTGCGCAGCACGCCTGCTTTACCGGCCTTATCAATCGCCCGTAGCGCACGTTCCCAAAAGCGGCGCCGGGTTGGCAACATCGGATAGTCCGAGACAAGCGTCACCTTGTCTGCAGCCGTTGCGGCCAGTCGAGTACCTCCGAGCTCCCGATCGATCTCGCCGCTAACTACATTCAGCGACTCCTCGATCGCATCGACCGAATCGGGCTTCTTGCGCAGCACGACCTTGCGAACCACTGTCTCGACGTCGGTATCAGACAGGGCAACCGTCACTGAGAAGCGTCCCATGAGCTTTTGCAGCGTCGGGTTTGCAGTTAGCGCTGATTGGCCGGTCGCGACAACAAGGACCTGGCAATCGAAGCTTGACGAGCACGCCTCCACCAATAACTGAACCTGTTCTGCAACCTTGTTGTCATCGTTGATGTACTGCTGCATTTCGTCAAGGACAACCAAAGTCATTGGCAATTTGTCGGGGGTATTGCTCTGGAGGCGCATTACTTCACCGAAGTCCTTGACTGCGGAATTCAGGTCGATGTCGTCTACCATCGCGAACTGGTTTTGTAGTGCGGTGCTCACGGCTTCATGTGTATTCCCGAAGCTCGCTCCAGCCTCAATCAGAGCTTGTGCAAGGATTGGTGAGACGTAGAGGCTTCGCAAAACATCACCGAATGACTTGCCTGACTTAGCCTCGATCCACCGATGAACGACCGGAGTAAATAGCCGCGCATCCGCGGAAAATGCCTCCCTGCTTGGGAAGATAGCGGTGTCTAAGACGCAATCATCCGCAAGCCAGGAGGCACTTTCAGTGACTGCAGTATCGCGCGA
>Ga0116219_10002578_pt1 | contig 15152 bp, 23 predicted proteins | sample Sb_taG_4_FD_91019 | JGI IMG/M metagenome (GOLD analysis project Ga0116219, IMG submission 91019) | Peat soil microbial communities from Weissenstadt, Germany - Sb_50d_6_BS metaG | ecosystem: Environmental > Terrestrial > Soil > Wetlands > Peat | place: Germany: Weissenstadt | collected 2010-09-21
GGCCTTCGGCCAGACTTCGGGGGGATTCTCCATCGTGAACGCCTACTCCAATGGGAGCCGGACTGCTGTGGCGGCCCAAGCCCAAGGCGCCCCCCTGGCCCCGGTCGAAGCTCTGGCCCGGGTCGCCCTGGCCGACAACTGACACACGACCCCGTTGAACAATCAACTCCGGAACCACTCCCCTCGGGACCATCACCAGGCCGCGTTCCTGCGCCAACTTGCTGACGTCGTGGATCGTCACTCGGTACTCCGCGGGCATAGGTGATCGTGAACCCTGACAAGCCGCCTTTCGCCCTCAGCGTTATGTGCCACAACCCCTTCGATTTCCGATCCGGGAGCTGGCTCCTTTCCCAGTTATGAGCGAGCGAGCGGGGCGGTGCACTGCTCGACCGCCCCGCTCGAACCCGCTTCACCCGGTGCGTCGTCGCCGGGTACCTGTGGCTCGCTCCAAATGTGCCGAGCAGGCCGACAGACTTTGTGACGGCCTCCCTGTGCGGATCTGCGACACCCCCAAAAGTCGGGGGCGACAACAGATCGGAGCCATCGGGTTCCTCGAAGCTCAGGGGCTGCCAGCCCCGGGACGAGTGAGACCCCACCTCTTGTGAGTGGGGTCTCACTACACAACCTTTGGTTTCGGCGTCGTGACCTACGCCACTGTCAGGCGATTACAGGTCTACGACGGTACCCTTGGCGTTTGAAATCTTGCCTTTCGAGCTGATGCACACCGTGGTCTTGAAGGTGTCACCATTGTGGGTGACGACGCCGTCACCGACCACCACCGTCCCAGTTGCGGTTTCTACCGTGTCCTTGCTGGGGCAAGCGCCCGCAGGTCCTGAGCTGAGCGTGGGCGTACCGACAGTGACATGGTCGCCGCTTGAAGTCCAGGTGAGGGTGCCCCCCGTGGCCAATGCGGTTGCATTGGAGGCAGTCAACTTCTTGAAGGTCTTCTTGTCGGCCTTGGGTACCGCGCACTTGAAGACCGAGACGGCACCGCTCTCAGTACCCTTGAGCTTCGCGCAGGTCAATGACACACCAGCGTTAGCGGCCGGTGCCAGCGTGACGGTGGCGATACTTACCGGCACCGCCACTGTCGTTACCGCTGTCAACACCATGATTAGACGACGCATGTCCTTCCCCTTTGACTCAACCGTGAATCCGCCATAGGCGGTCAGATCGGGAGTTAGTCCCCGACCTGGAAAATGACGATACGCCTGAGTGAGGAGAGCGACTAGCGAGAAAGCACCCGGAGATCGTGCGAGAAACTACCTGAAACTTGTTGCTCCGACTTCAGCCCTTCCTCAATCGCGCAGTCATCCGAGCGTTGTCGCCTTGTCCTAATAACGTCGTTACTCGTCGGTAACTAATCTCATCGTCCACGTCACGCGAAGTAATGATCCATCTCAATGTGGAGCGTCTCACTTCAGGAGGGTCCCGAACCCACCAACCCGTGTGCGGCACGAACCAGGTCGAAGGACTCTGGCCGACGACACGCATCGGCGTACCGTGGACTCATGGCAGCGCGCCCTGTCTACGGCCTGATCCCCGCTGAGGACCCGCCCACCCTCCGGCATGTGCAGTCCGCCGTCAAGGGTCGGAGCAAGTGCGGACGCCCCATCGACACGGCCCTGCCCATCCCCAAGGACCTCGCGATCTGTCGGAAGTGCACCCAGTTTGACGAGATAACGGGAGCCTTTGGTCGCAGGCCGTGGCAGGGACTCAAGCGCAGACCGCCGACTGGTTGATACGCCCAGCCCCCGGAAGTGTCTATCGGGCTCGCTCGGTCATGGTGCCCATCGGTGTCTGAGGACCCAGCGACGGGTGTCACCGGGTGTGGGTGCGAGATCCTATGCATCTCTTTCGACCTGGAGGTCGGCGAGGCGTAGGAGGCGAAATCGGGTACCGCGACTCGACACCCTCCCACGCCCCGCCGCATCCCCCCTGGGCGCTCCCGGCGAACGATGGGGGCCATCGGTCTCCCGGAGCTACCAAGAACCACGGTACGTCTGGGAGTGGGACATGTCGTCGTCAGAAATGACGGACTACGAGCACTCCGGCAAGACGCCATAGAGTGAGGCAAACTTCCGACGTGCCAACGCTCCCCTGGGTAGAAACCGATGCCACCGCGGACGGGGAGGTGCTCGTGATGGCCACCCAACTCGACCTGGCATCGCTCGGCACCGTGCTGGGCTTCTTTCGAGCCTCAATGGCGATCCGCCATCAAGCAAGAACATCGCCAGGAGCGCTGGGCATCTCGCTCGTAGCGCACCCGATGAAGAAGCGCTTTCTCACACTTACCGCATGGACCGACCGAGAGGCGCTCAATGGGTTCGTGGCTGCTCCGCCTCATCGTGACGCCATGAAGCGGTACCGGCCAAAGATGAACCACCCCGTGTTCGTCACGTGGTCCATGCCAGCTTCCCTGTTGCCTCCGACATGGGCCGAAGCGATCGAGCGGTTGGAGCACGACCCCCACCGGACCGTGAAATAGGTCGATGGCGACTCAGCCCAGGCAGTCGAAGCACCGGACCAAAATGCGCCAGCGTCGTGGCCTGTGGATCGTCTCATGCTCGTGCTACTGGTCCGAGGAGACGGTATCGAGGTTGAGCGCCTTGATGGCTCTTCGCCGTCATCAAGAGACGCACGGAGGATCAGACTTCCAAGGCGGGGGGCGCCTGGCGCAGAGCTAACTCCCGACTCCCGTCGCCCCCATGCTTGGACGAGTTCATCAAGGTATGCGGTGGGACGGTCGGTGAACACCTAGCCGGTATCCTGGTCCCGTCGTCATCCAGATGGGGCGAGAGACCTTGGCTCGTTGACCCCCAGCCAACCGACTCCCTGAGCACGGTGGCAATGCCATGTTCGATGAGGAGAGACCCTGAACGAGGATCAGCACCGCGAGCCACCGCCGGGGACCGAGCGTGTCTATAGGCGCCCCGACCCAGACATGACCGACGAGGAAATCGACGCGTGGGCTGAGCACTTCGTCGACGCTGTCTTGGGCGATTCCGTCGAGCAAGAAGAGTGACCAAGGTGAAGCTCTCACCTCGGCCAGGGCTGGCTTCTCGATGCCCTGAGGTGCCCGAACCTTCCAGGGGCGCCGAAGCCCGTCGAGCCGAGTATTCTCGACTTCGCGGATAGTCAGATTTCACGCGAGCTTTCCGCCGCTGCCGGTTGCCACATGGTCTCCCGCAAGTGTCCCAGCGTGGAGAAAAGAGGCAACATCATGGCTACGGGTACAGTGAAGTGGTTCAACGCCACCAAGGGCTTCGGATTCATCACCCCTGATGACGGCAGCGCGGATGTCTTCGCACACTTCTCGTCCATCGAGGGCTCGGGATATCGCGAGCTGATCGAGGGACAGAAGGTGGACTACCAGTCCGAGCAGGGACCCAAGGGTCTTCAGGCCAAGAGTGTCCGACCGATCTAAGGATCGTTCGGGTCCTGTTCGCAAGAGCGCCACGGATATGCCCGACGAGGTGGAACGTGACGAACAGATCCTCGTTCTACGCGACGCGGGTCGGTCCTTCGCCGGAATAGCGCAGATCCTTGGGCTCGAAAATGCCCATGCGGCGAATGCGGCGTTCAACCGGGCGCTCAGGTGTCGATCGAGGGCGCAACAGGAGTGGCTACGCAGTCGCGAGATGAGGCGACTCGACGCGGTGGCATCGCGTGTCCGTGAACGTGACGACCTCAGCGTGGAGGAGGTCGTCCGGCGGCTGCGTGGAGTGAAGCACCAACGCAAGACACTCTTCCGTCACCCGAACCTCTAAAGACATTCGCCGACATCTTTGTTTTCTGACAGGCGAACGCAGTACTAGTGCCCCGATGTTTTCGCGGACTTCTTGGCCGTCTTGGCCGGAGCGGCTACCTTCTTGCCCGACGATCCTCGCACCTTGCCGATGACGGCGACCGCACCAGGGCCGGGGATAACCGTCGATTCCTCCCCCGTCGACCACTTGATGCGGAGGAGCTGACCGATGACGTCGGTCACCACTCCCTCGCGGGGAGCCTCGTCGACCTTCCTGGATGCGAAGCGAACTCGATCACCTACGTCGGGCATGGTTCACCTTCCTGGGCGAGGCATCTGGGGTGAGAGTCATGGTCGAACCTACTCCTGGGTATCGCCGCCCAAGACGGCCGATCACCTTCGCTGAGCCGGACAGCCCGGGGCGATGCCAACTTGAGCTGCGAGCAGCGGTCCTCGCCACAGCCCAGTTCAGGGGGGACCGGTGGTTCCGGAGGCACCGGGAACGGCGGCATCGGAGGTGGTGAGGGCGGAGGCGTCGGTTGTGGCGGAGGTGTGGGTTCTGGGGGAATCGGGGGCGGCCAGGGGGGAATCGGGGGCGGCCTCGGCGGAATCGGAGACGACCTCCCCGGCCCGAAAGACGATTCGTTCGTCGTCTTCACGCCACCTGAGACCGAATGCAGGCCCACGACATCACCCTTTCCGTCTCGCCCGCGTTCCCCCGTAATGGCAGGACAGTGGTTGGCGATCACCCCAGAGGTCAGCGTCGACCGCACAGGGACAGTGTCGACCTCTCGCACCTGTGCCGCCAGGGACGATGGTCACAACCGCCCGCCTGCCCGGCAACTACCGATCCTCGATCGGCGCGTCTGGCGGCTGGGGGTGAGCGATATGCCCGGTCACAATGCGGGGTGAGGATCGACGAACGGCACCTGCAAGAACTTGGCGGCCATCTCTTCACCTGCTCCCCTCGCCGTCCGCAGCGGGCCTGGTCCTGACATTGGCGTGACCGATGAAGGCCTGCACGACGCCAGAGCCCAACGGCTTGGTCAGGATGGCGCTGTAGGTGGCCGGTGGTGGGCGTGGGCGACCTCCGAGGCCTGAGCGAGGGCATGGAGGCCCTCTTCAATGGTCAGCAGCGGCGTGGTCTTGAAGGCGCGTACGTCGCCTCCGCTGCTGATGGCCACGGACCACGCTGCAGCCCCCCGGTTGTCGGGGAAGTCGACGACACCCACGAGGTCGTAGTCGCCGAAGCAGAAGAAGAGATTCTCGATGGTCCCGCCGAGGGCCTCGGCCGATGGCCGCACCCGCTCAACCACGTTCTGCGGTTCACGGCTCATCGCAGCCCACGCCTCTGCCGTATAGCCCACCTGAACGAGGTACTTCGACATGGGACCTCTCTCACCCGCGCCCTAACAATGTAAGCCTTGCGGTGGCTGCAATGCCCGCTCGGCTCCGGTTGCGGCCACCGGGGCTGTGAACAGTACATGGAGCGCCTTGGCCTTCTCTTGGCCTGCTCACCCCTCGGTCATCGTGGCCCCTAGTGGGCCTCGCCACCAGAGCGCGATCGTGGCGGGGTGCAGCAGCCGACACCATCGTGGCCGCAGACCAGCGACGAGCTGATCCAACTCCAGGTGACACTGGCCCAAGTCGCCGAGGCCGCACTGGACGCCTCGCCCTGGAAACCGTCTGGAACCCCGATCATCGGCGGATGTTTCGTGGCCTTCGCCCGAGGCCAGTCGGGTCGGGGGCATCGGGGCGACGAGGCTTGGGCGGCCGCTGTGGCGTGGCGGCCCGGTTCAAGCCCGATCAGCCGACAGGGAGTGCCCTACCGGCGTCCCGACGACGTGCTCAGGGGTGCCAGCGCTACCGGTCCCCGCCGTGCCTCGGACATCGAAGACCAGGCGGTGGTGGCCGGGCGGGTTCCTGCCTCGTACGCGCCGGGCCTGCTGGCCCTGCGGCAAGGCCCGATCCTCGCCGCTGCCGTGACCCGGCTCAGCTCCGTGCCCGACGTGCTGCTCGTCGACGCGACGGGGCTCGATCATCCCCGTCGGGCGGGCCTGGCCCTGCATCTTGGCGCCGTCTTAGGGGTGCCCACCGTCGGGGTCACCCATCGCCCGCTCCTGGCCCATGGGGAGCTTCCGTTGCCGGTGCGGGGCGCGTTCAGCCCCTTACGCCTGGAGAACCGAATCGTCGGCTACTGGGTGTGCACCCGTACCGGCACCCGTCCGGTGGTGGCCCACGCTGGCTGGCGTACCGACGCGGACATCGCTCGTTCCGTCGTGCTTCTGGCGTCGACCGAGGCGGCCCGAACGCCGGTCCCGCTCGAAGAGGCTCGCCGCGTCGCTCGGGAAGCCCGCGCCCTTTCAAGCACGAGTTAGCCGCGCCGCATCAAAGCGGTGAAACACTTTCGGCTGATGCGGTCAGGCTTTGTGGCCATCAGGCCATCTCCACCCCCTTGCCCGGCGTGTCGACTGCTCCATCTCTCCCGACAATGCCCGCTGGACGGATTTCGCGTCACCATCGTCGGTCAATCGGAGCGTTACCCAGACTACGACGGCAAGGTGTCTGTTGCCACCGACGTCCTGACGGCAACCCTCCACGACAGGACTCGAACAGGGAACGTAGCTCGCCGCGCGACAGTGCCATCCTCGTGGTGAGCCTTCACTGCGGACGGCGGGAGGTATACGGCTCCATTGTCAGGTCCATATGACTGTGAGTGTTGGCCTCTTTCCACGTTTCACCACTGTTCGTAGCAAGTCAAGTGCTTCTGGATGTACAACGAGTCCAAAGGCCCTATTCCCCGATACCGGGACTCCCGACCATGACTTGTATGGTCCTGGACCAACGGCATGCAAAGAGCGGCGGCATGGACGATCTCCGCATCTACAGAATCCGAAGTGCGCTCGGGCCATGGGCTGACAAACCGACAGGCGAGACCTCCTGCGGAGCGGCAGATGACGCTGAAGTGGTCGTGCTTGCCGAGCGGTGGCGGCGAGTGGCAGAGCACCGTCACCCATCTTCTTGGCCGCATGCGGAAGCCCACGACGTTGTCGGCGCAGTTCTTGGTGTCATGCGGGACGGTCCCGAGGCGACGTTGCACGAAGCGGGGCGCCGGTGGGGCACTGTGCATCGGGACACCGAAACCCTTGCAGACCAGGTCGAGATGCTCCGACAGATCATGGTCGAAGCGTGGCCCGAAAAGCCCGAGGCCGTACACCGCGCTCTGGATGCCGTGGTCGCCAGCGCCGCGATTGCACTCTCGCATCGCCTTGAGGTCGACTCCCGAACCGATGCACTCACGGGTGCGGGCAACCGCCGGGCATTCGATGAGTCACTGGGCGCAGCCATTGCCTCCGCCTCCAGGCAGCACTACAGCCTTTCCTTGGTCATTGCGGACATCGACGGATTGAAGGACATCAACGACCTGGAAGGCCATCAGGCAGGCGACGACGCCCTCGTGAAGTTCGTTCAGGTTCTCAGGGCGGGACTTCGCCAAGAGGATCGCGTCTATCGCATCGGTGGTGACGAGTTTGCGATCATCATGCCTTACTGCGCGGCGAACCACCCCGCTGCTTCTATGGAACGCATCCAAATGCACGGCGCTCCTGCATTCTCTTGGGGGATGTCCAGTTTTCCCGAGGACGGTGTAGTCGTCAGTTCCCTTGTCGCGGCTGCGGACGCCGCTATGTACCGACGGAAGCCCTATTTGAGTCGTCGCTCTTCGGGATAAGCAGTCCCCTACCGGCATCGCCTCGCGCGATCACCCAGATGATCGCTTCGCGTCCATGCCGTCCAACGCCAAGAGACGGACCGGGTTTCGAGGCGCCATGTTGACCGGTGCCCTCGTCAAGGCGGCTTTATCGATCGCAGCGAGGACCACCCGACGGCAAGATAAGCGTCTGACGTGACTCACAGCCCAGATCGCGAAGATGGGGTGGGGGGATGCCTAGTGACGGTACACCGAGACGTAATCTCCGGAGGTGCATCTATGCGACCTCGGAGGCATAGGCCTCGCAGCCGGAATCATAGCGGTCGCTGCTGTCGTGTCCGAGGGTTGGCTGACGTTCGCTCTTTCCGCCGTCGCGGGGTTGTGCATCGGACTCGTGGGCTGGAATACCTGGCAACACATTCAGGCCAGACGCTGATGGAGCGCGATCGCCGAAGGCACCATCACTTCCATCGGAAGTGAACGAACACCCTCCCAAAGTTGTGGGAGTCCTTCTCGACGCGGTCGTAAAGAACCTTGATCTCCTTCTGGTCGAGGAAGCGCAATACTCGCTTCTTGAGCTGGCCGCTGCCCTTGCCGGGGATGATCTCGACTAGTGGAGCCTTCTTCTCCACGGCCTCGGCGATGACTCCCCGGAGGGCTCGCTCGATGTCGTCATCTCGCTTGTAGACGTCGTGCAGGTCCAGCTTGAGCTTCAATGGGCCTTCCCCGGTCGTACAGGCACGGTGAAGACCCAGAGGCAATCGGGGTTCGTGCAGATCAGGTGTCGGTGGTCATCAGGTGGGCAGTCGTCGCCATGGCTGCCCCAGTCCTCGTCTAACTGAGACGACTGACACTTCGGACAGCTCGGGAGCGACATGGATTCCAACGTAGTACGGCAAGCCCTGGCGCAGCGGGGTCAGCCCAACCGGTGGAGGGTGTTGTTGTCGGTATGTGCGAACGGTTCGTCGAACTCGTTCATCTGCAACATCGTGGTCTCGTCGTAGGACCAGGAGCCATCGCCAACGGTGATCGTCACCTCGTAACTCAATGTGCTGGCGTTCTTGGCGAGGTACAGGTTCTCGCCGATGTCGTACTGAGGATGGCCGTGAGTGGCCGTGAGTGTGAACTGTGTGGTGTCGGCGGTGGCGATGCCCCCGGCGAGCACCGTAATGCCGCGAGGGACCACGAAACCCCGGATGATCTCACCGGTCGCGGCATCCCAGAGCCAGTACCCGACCTCGGTGTGGAAGGGGTTCTCCTCGTAGCCGCGCCACATGGCGGTTCTGTAGTCGAGGCCGTAGAGGTGTTGATTTCCGTTGTCGACCGGGCCGAATGGCTTCAAGCTGCATTTCTCTAGGTACGGGGTGCCGAGCACCTTGTCCTGGGCGTGAGAGAACGCCGTGTCGAGCCCACCCTCGCCTTCCCATTCACCGGCCAAGGGTCCAAGGGGACCCCATTCGTTCGTCATAGGTCATTCCCATTCTCCGACGGTTCGACGCTGTCAGCCTATTCCGGCGCCGAGCGCGGAGCGGAAGGGCGCACGCTCAGTTACCACGTTACCTCGCCGCAGGTGAACTCAGCTTCCGAACTCCGAGATGACGAAGGACACATGCGGTGGCTTCGCCGCCTCTTCTTGGTGTGCCAGGAGAAAAGGAATCGGCGCGTCGCACAAGTGGGCGATGTCCGCGCCCGTCCTCAGGACGGAAGGAGCGTGAGCAGCATCACCGTGGGCTCGGTGGCCACGAGGGCGTGCGGAGTGCCGGGTGCCATATGGAGCCAGGTGCCCGGGGTGAGATCGAGTTCCTCGCCGTCCACGGTGAACCGAAGCTGCCCTGACAGGACCTGAGCGACGGCGGCACGGCTGGCTTGATGCTCAGTGAGACCTTCGCCTGCATCAAAGCCGAACACGGTGACATTGAGGTTGTCGGAGCGGAACACGACCTTGGAGACGACAGCACCGGACTGGATCTCGACTTCGGCGGATGCGGAGATGACGGTGTACGACATGGGCATTCCTTTTCAGCGTCTCAGCGGACTCCCAAACCCTGACCGATAGGCAACTCAGCAGTGAACACGGGGCGAGGCCGGGTCCAGGCCATCCCGATGGCAACGGTGGCCTTCTTCCGTGATCGCCTTCAGCGGGCTTGGTCCACCGGGTAGTCAGCTACTCACAACATAAGCGTCATTATGTTGTGCTATCCTAGGCACGATGTCCCTGGTCCCGATACCTACTCCCAGTACCGAGCTGGCCGACCCCACCACCCCCGTCAGCGCCCTCACGGCCGCCTTTCTCCTGGGCTTCGAGGGGGCCACGAGGGCCGCCTACGGCCGTGACCTTCGCGCGTGGCTCAACTGGTGCGTCGCCCACGACCTCGACCCCCTGCAGGCTCAAAGAGCCCACGTGGACGCCTACGCCCGCACCCTGGCCGAGGTCGAGGGACGGTCCCCCGCCACCGTCGCCCGCCACCTCTCCACCCTCTCGGGTTTCTACCGGTATGCCGTCGCTGAGGACGCCGTCGCCCGCAACCCGGTTGCCAACGTCCGGCGTCCAAAGGTGGGGTCCGACACGGTGTCCACCGGACTCGACCGGGACGAGCTGGCTGCCCTCATCGCTGTCGCAGCCAAGGACTCCCCCCGGTCCCTGGCCCTGGTGCTCCTTCTCGGGCTCAACGGTCTGCGGGTCTCCGAGGCCTTGGGGGCCGACGTTGAGGATCTCACCACCGAGCGCGGACACCGGGTGCTCCGGATCAAGCGTAAGGGTGGCAAAACGGCGACAGTGCCGCTGGCTCCCCGGACCGCTGAGGCAGTGGACGCCTACGTCGGGGACAGGACAATCGGGCCATTGTTCGCCACGACAACAGGAGTACGCTGGCATAGGTCGGAGGCCTGGCGGACTCTGAGACGGCTGGCAAAGGTGGCCGTCCCCGAGAAAGCGGGCAGCCTCCACCCTCACGACCTGAGGCACGCCTTCGTCACGTTGTCCCTAGACGCCGGAGCGAGTCTCCGTGACGTCCAGGACGCCGCCGGACATGCCGACCCTAGGACGACCCGGCGGTACGACCAGGCGCGTCACAACCTGGACCGCCACCCGACCTACGCCCTGGCCGGGCTGATCGCAGGTTGAGATCCCGGCATCGTCCCCCGACGCGTAGAGGTCCCGAGTGACCTTCAGGGCAATCTTTCAACCGCCCTTCAGCCGCTCGGGACCAACGCCATTAGATCCCCCCTGGACCGATTGTGCAAGAGGCCAGTGAGAAACTCGGCACGTGCCCAGATCGGACCGGCGTGTGTTCGGAAGCCTTCCCCCGGTCCTGGCCGTCCCAGCCATGGTCGCTCTGCTGGCAGCGTGTGGCTCGACCGGCGTCCCGCCCACGGGCAGCCCCACTACCAGCCCTTCCACCAGCAGTTCGACGAGCGGCCCCACCACGACGGGAGCAGCCCTCCCGCCCTGCGGGGTGGTCGTCAGCCCCGAGGTGGTCGTCACCGCCCAGCCCGAGCCCTGCACCGTGACCACCCACGTCGGGGCCACCATCCACATCGTGCTCGACCCCGGGTTTCGCTGGACCACACCGACCAGCGATTCGAGCGTCGTCGGGGTCGTGAACGTCCAGCGGCAGTCCTCGGGCAGACTCGACGCCGACCTGCGCGCGGCGGGTGTGGGCCAGGCCACCGTGTCCGCCACCGGTTCGGTCCTGTGCCCGCCGGGACAGCCCTGTCCGGCGCTGGCCCGGCTCTGGGCGCTGCACATCACCGTCGGCGCCACCTCATCCCTCACCATCGCGGTGACCCAAGCAGATAGCGGCCACAGCTACGAACTTCGCAAGGGGGACGGCCTGGTCGTCCAACTCTCGGGTCCATCGAGCTACACCTGGAACGACCCAGCATCCTCCGACCAGGCTGTGCTCCAACGCACGAGCGGTTCAACCGGTGCCATTGCGAGCGCCACGTTCGTGGCCCTGGCGATAGGCCAGAGTGAGGTGACGGCGACCGACACTCCCAACTGCTATCCCGAGTGTCTTGCGCCAAGCCGCCTGTTCCAAGTGACGGTATCGGTAGTCAACTGACGCCCTCACCTCGGCTTCGAAGAGACGTCCACGCCGATTCCCGGACGACACGGCGAGATCACCGGGCACGGAATAGCCTTGACGGGAATCCGACCTGTGCATTGGCGGGGATGGTCGGCTGATCGGAAGGTAGTCGAGACATCATGGGCGTTGCGTATGCGTGGGAGAAGATGTCAAGAGCCTTGGACTCTTTGGCGATGGCGCCTGAAGCCCTTCCCGCTCGGCTGAAGCACGCCCTGTTCCCGCATTTCATGAATGCCCTGCACGACGCGGAACTGGTGCATTATCTGCCGCCCGAACTTCTCGAATCGATGCGGCGTGTGAACAAACGCGTGTCGTCATTCCAAGGGGCTGAGGAAGGTGATCTGTCGACCATGAGTCAGGAGGATGCTGAGATTCTGGCAAAAGAGATCGTCGACATCGCTCACGAAATCAGAAGGCTCTCCACTTTCTGAGCGGTGATCTGACGCAGGTTACCCGTATCACGACCGCATGACCGGACGCAGGCCAACCCGGGCCGGGCGTCTCCCCTCCGTGCCAAAATCGGGCGAGACGTTGAAGCTCGGGGCCGAATACGCAAGAGTTGCAGACCCGGCGAGTCCCGGAAAGGCTAAGCCCATGCGGATGCGAGCGGCCGTCATGCGCCTCTGGCACATTCTCCATACACCCGAGGGAAGAAAGCTCGTCCGCTATTCGATGGTGTCGGCTACCTCGGCTCTCTTCGCCTTGACGGTCTTGACACTCGTTTATGGCGTCCTGCGGCTGTGGACCGAAGTGCCAAGCGCGTTTTTCTCCAACGTCGTGGCGGGCTTCGTCAACTACTTCCTCAACCGCAAATGGACCTGGGGCAAGTCGGGCCGCTCGCATCTGTGGAGAGAAGTCGCACCCTTCTGGGTCATGACGATCACCGGAATCGTCTTGGCCCTCTTGACGGCCTCACTCGCAAGGAGATTCAGCAACGCTCATCACCTTAGCCACCTGACGCGCACCCTGGTCATCGACGGCGCAAACACCTCTGCTTTCGGGATCATATGGGTCGTGAAGTTCATGATCCTCAACCGCATCTTCCAACCATTCCCGGTAGACAAGGTGGAGGTGGACACCGAACCGGGGCCGCAAGGGCCGACTGAGCAGATAGTTTGACAATGAGAGCTGGCAGGACTTGCTAACGATCGTGTTCTCGCTTGGGGCGGCGCTGGGCAGCGTGCTGATCGTGTTGCGTTGATTCTCCATGGGATCGCGAGCAGGAACCGCAGGCAATGCCGAGCGGGGTGACCCGTCTCGGGTTGCCGGGTAGCTGTGGCTCGGATGGGACACGACCCGAGCCACGCCCCGTTCGCTCATCAGGGGCGTAACCGCAAGGGGTCTCAGCCGTGTCAGGTGACCGGGCCTTTGGCACGTGCGTTCCAAGAACGAGTCCCCGATAATGGGAATATGGAGAACACATTTGACGGGGCAAGAGAAGGGCTGCGGAGCACGGGCGCAGGCCAGGATGCCCATGAGCTGGTTGAGATGCTTGCCCGACACGGCGAAGAGGAGGGCGCGATCCTCAGTCGCTACCAACGCTTCGCAGAGGATGCCTCCGCCCCCGAGACGCGCTACCTCGTCAAGCTCATCGTTGACGACGAGCGACGAAACCACGGTCTTCTTGTCGAGATGGCCAATGCCATCGCCTGGGGCTTGATCGACGAGAGCGCCGACCCGGTGCTACCGGACATGACGCACAAGGATGCCAGTAATCGAGCCTTGGCTGAAGAGACACAGCGTCTAATCCTGGCAGAGGAATATGACCACGTTGAACTCAAGCGACTGCGAAAACGCCTCCGCACATTCAAGAACACCTCCCTATGGGAGTTGACCGTGGATCTGATGCTCCTAGATACCGAGAAACACATCCGTATCCTCCAACTCGTTGCCAAGAACACTGAAAGCGCTTGATGCTGCATAGGGCCTCGGCCCGTACCGGCTCGCGCCGGGAGTTGACGAACACCGACCGAAGATCAGTCTCGGACAAGAGGATCCAGTATTGCCAGAATGTTGATCGCCACATTTCTTTCGTGAACGCCCAAGGTCGAACCTTGGCACACGGTCGCGTACGATGACGGTTCCCTCACGGACCCTCGTGGTCCCGAAGGAGGTACAGGTGTCAAGGCCCCCGGGCGCTTCTCGGGGCCTTGTCGCGTCTACCCCATGGGAGCCCAACATGAAAACCCAAAGGAAGCACAGGACGTCAACACCCAAGTCAACGTCAACCCCAAAGTCAAAGGCACGCGTCCATCGCATTCGTCCCTGGGCCGTGGAGCGTTACCGGATGGGTTGGGCTGTTTATGAGACCGTGGGACCGCGAGCAGGAACGGCAGCAGCGGATGGTGTAAGCCTTTGTCTGCGTCGCCCTAGAACGAGCTTGAAATCAACCAGTCGACGCAACAGCCTCGGCGAACGCCTCAGATGGTGACATACCACCGAGAGTCCGTCGAGGGCGTTCGTTGAGTTCTCTGGCGACGGCGTTCAGATGTGCCTGGGAATAGCCGGAGAGTTCAGTGCCCTTGGGGAAGTACTGACGCAACAGGCCGTTGGTGTTCTCGTTGGATCCGCGTTGCCACGGACTCTTCGGATCACAGAAGTAGATCTGGACACCCGTGTCGACGGTGAAGCGTGCGTGCTCGTTCATCTCGCGGCCCTGGTCCCAGGTGATGGAGCGTCGGAGCTCGGTCGGGAGCTTCACGATCGTCTTGGCGAGTGCCTTGCGCACGGCCTCGCCGCCGTTGCCGTCGGGAAGGCGCATGAGCATGACGTAGCGGGTGGACCGTTCGACCAGGGTGCCAATGGCGCGCCGACCGGTGCCCACGATGAGGTCCCCCTCCCAGTGGCCGGGCACGGCCCGGTCCTCGATCTCAGCGGGTCGCTCGGAGATCATCACCATGTCGCGGATCTTGCCCTGGCCCGTCGCTTGGCGCTTTCCCTGGGGTCGGCGCGTGGCCCGACCCTGGCGCAGACAGCGAAAGAGCTCCTGGCGCAGGGCTCCTCGGCCTTGCACGAACAGCGACATGTAGATGGTCTCGTGAGACACCCGCATCTCCGGGTCGTGGGGGAATGCCTCGGGTAACCAGTCGGCGATCTGCTGAGGCGACCAGCGTTTCTCCAGTTTGCCCTCCACCGCCCGGCGGAGTCTCCGACATCGCGCCAGCTTGGTCGGCCTCGGTCGTCTCGCTCGACGGCGGGCCGACGCCTCGGCATCGCAGGCCCGGTATCGATGCCGACCTCCGTTGGCAGCCACTTCTCGAGAGATCGTCGAGGGCGACCGTCCAAGTCCGGCCGCCACCTGCCGCATCGACAGCCCGGTGGCGAGCCCACGGGAGATCTCCTCCCGATCAGCCAATGACATCCGAGCTTCGGACCACACCGTGGGCGCCAATGGGCGGATACCGCCGGTCTTGTGGATCAGATCTCGAACCGCCGCCATGGAACGCCCGATGGAACGGGCGATCGACCGCATTGACTCGCCAGTCTCATATCGATCCCACACCTCGGACTGCTCGGCAGCAGAGAACCGCACATACATCGCACACCTCCAGGTCGGCGTCAGCTTCCGCTGTTCGCCTCACCGGTGCGTGGATGGCTTGAGACCGCC
>Ga0116219_10002590_pt1 | contig 15083 bp, 9 predicted proteins | sample Sb_taG_4_FD_91019 | JGI IMG/M metagenome (GOLD analysis project Ga0116219, IMG submission 91019) | Peat soil microbial communities from Weissenstadt, Germany - Sb_50d_6_BS metaG | ecosystem: Environmental > Terrestrial > Soil > Wetlands > Peat | place: Germany: Weissenstadt | collected 2010-09-21
CTGGGCGACAACCTGTTCCGCCGCGGCCGCTATCGCGAGGCCCAGCACCACTTCGAGCTGGCCTTCAGCCTGTCGAAGGGGCAGGAGGAGATTTCCGTCCGGCTGGACCGCTGCCGGCAGCTCGCCCCGCCGCCGCCCCCGCCGCCGCCGGTCGTCGTGGTCGTCCCGCCGCCGGTCGTCGTGGTGGTGCGGCCGCGCGTCGCCCTCTTCAACTTCCTGGTGGACGCACCCCCGGGGCGAGTGCCGGCCGGCTGCGACACCTGGGCCGCAGACCAGCTCGCCGGCTGTCTCGCCGCCCAGTACGAGGTCATCGACCGCGGTGAGGTGTGCTGGTGGATGGGGCGGCTCGGCATCACCATGCGCGACATCCTTTACGACGCGACGGCGCGGGCGGCGCTGGCCCAGTCGCTCAACGCCCGCTTCTTCGTCTTCGGCGGCATGAGGCACACCGCCAGCTTCGACGTGACCACGCACATGATCGATGCCCAGACCGGCACCCGGACCGGCGGCGGCGCCATCCACGTCCAGGACGCGGCGGAGATGAAATTGCGGATGCAGGAACTCGTCGATCAGACCAGCGGCACCCCGGCCCGGGCGAAGCAGTTGGCACAGGACGGCCGAGACTGCGAGAAGGCCGTGGACGACGCCCGCAAGCTGCTCCAGGCTGGCAAATACGCCGAGGCCGGCGCCGCCGCGAAGGCCGGCTTGCAGAAGTACCCCAGGAGCGTGGCCTTGCAGTCATTGCAGGCGCAGGCCGATCAGCAGGCGGCGAAGGCGCGTCTCGAAGAGGCACGGCGGCAGGAGGCGGCGCGGCAGGCGGGACAGGCCGAGGCCGCGCGCAAGCAGCAGCAGGAGTTGGCGAAGCAGGCCGAGGCGGCGCGCCTCCGCGCCCGGCAGGAGGCGAACAGCCGCGACGAGACTGCGAAGCGTACCCAGGAGGCCCAGAAGCAGCGTGCCTTCGACAACCTCGTGGCCCAGGCGCGTGCGGCGACAAGGGCCGGCAACCCGCGGCAGGCCGGCACGTTCTACTTTACCGCCCTGTCGCTGAAGTCGGACCCCACCGCCGCCCGCGAATTGGATCAGGCCATGACAGCCACCGCTCAAGCCGAGAAGGCCCAGGCCGACGCCGAGAAGGCACGGCAGGAGGCCGAGGCCAGGAAGCAACGCGAGGCGGAGCTGGCCGCCGCACGGGCCAGGGTCGATACGGAAAAGAAGCAGCGCGAGGCCGAGGCGGCGCAGAAGCAGCAGGCGCAGGAGGCACACGACGCCGCCGAGGTGGCCGGGCTGATCGATCAGGCGAAGGGCTTCCTCGCCAAAGGACAGTACGACGCCGCAATGGGCGCGCTGCAGACGGCCCGGCGGGTGAAGAAGTCGGACGAGGTCGAGAAGCTGGCGGCGCAGGTCCAGGAGGCGCACGCCCGGGCCGAGGCCCAAACGAAGAGCCAGCAGGCGAAGGCCGACCTGGAGAAGAAGCTCGCCGCGGACAAGGCGGCCCGCGACAAGGCCGACGCCGAGGCCAAACAGAAGCAGCAGCAGTACCAGGCGGCGCTCGCCCAGGCGCAGAAGGCGTTCGCCGAAAAGCGCTACGACGAGGCGACCGCCAAGTACGAGGAGGCCGGCAAGCTGTTCCGTACCGACGCGGTCCTGGGCGGCATCAAGCAGGCACAGGACGCCAAGGCTCACGACACCGGCGCCGCTGCGGACAAGGCCAAGCGACAGGCCGACTACGCCCATGCGATCCAGGCCGGCCGCGACGCCTGGGCGGCCCGGCGCTTCGACGACGCGGCCAGGGCGTTCGGCGACGCCCTCCGCATCCTGCCCGGCGACCGGGACGCGACGGCGTTCGAGCAGCAGGCGCTCAAGGCCCGCGACGACGCCAGAGCCGTGACTGACGCCGAGGCGCGGCGGAAGGCCGACGAGGAGAAGCGCCACGCCGATTACACGCGCCTGATGAACCAGGGTCAGACGGCACTGGCGGCGAAGCGCTACGCCGACGCGGTGAAGGCCTACGACGACGCCCTGCACGTGGTGCCCAACGACGGGGCAGCGACCAAGGGGCTGAAGGACGCGCAAACGGCGCTGGATGCGTCGAAGCTGCCGTCGCCGGAGTACACGCGGCAAATGGACGCGGCGGCGGGGCTGGAGAAGCAGCAAAAGTACGCCGACGCGGCCGCGGCCTACAAGGCGGTGCTGCGGGCGGTGCCCAACGACGCGAAGGCGATCAAGGGCGCCGACTTCGCGCAGCACGTGGCCGACGGTCAGGCGGCGTTGGCGGCGCGGAAGTTCCCCGACGCGGTGCGCGAGTTCGAGGCGGCGCTGAAGGTGCTCCCCGACAACGCCGACGCGACGGCCTTCCTCAAGCGCGCCAGGGAGGGGCGGCCGTAGGGGCAGATCGGACCCAGCCGCGGTATAACCTAGAGCGGTTCGCAAATGGATGGCGCACAGAGTAGCCCTCACGCTCCGCGTGAGGTGGCCTCCTCACGCGGAGCGTGAGGGCTACCCAAGAGCAAACCGCTCTAGGCTGGCATACTTGGGTGGCGAGCGTGAAGTCCTCCCTGCTTTTCGGGCCGAATCCGGATTAATGCGGTCCTCCCACCAGAAGGACCCGATAAATCGGGTCACTACCAGCACGCCGCGAGCGCGCTGGTAGTGACCGCATTGATGCGGCCCTCCCACCAGAAGGACCCGATAAATCGGGTCACTACCAGCGCGCTCGCGGCTCGACGTCGGTTTTCCAATGGCGATGGTATCGCCCCTCGGCCTTGAAGCGCCCCAGCAGTTCCACCTGGTGCTTCTCGTCCCGGCACGTCACCAGCACGTACCACGGCTCCTCCAGTGGCTCGCCTCTCATCTCCTTCCCCTTCGGCGGCGTCGCCGCGCATTCCTCCAGCGCCGCCCGCCACGCCTCCTCCAGTGCCTTCACATCGCAGTCGATTTCAGGACTGTCTTCACCGCGCGCGGCGCGTAGAATTAGAAGAATAATTCATGCTACTTCCTCTTGATATTAGCAATTCATCTGCTAGGATTTGAGGATGCAACTGGAATCGCTCAAGGTGTTCTGCGACGTGGCCCGCTGCCGCAGCGTCTCGCAGGCCGCCCAGCTCAACAGGATGACGCAGTCGGCGGCCTCGCAGACCTTGCGGCAGCTCGAGAAGCACCTGAACGTGCAACTGATCGACCGCTCCGTGCGCCCCTTGCAGCTGACGCCGCTGGGGCAGCACTTCTACGAACGCTGTCGCGAGCTGGTCGAGCAGTTCTACGAATTGGAGGCGTCGATCCGCAGCGCCGGGGCGGAGGTCGAGGCCACGGTCGAGGTGGCGGCCATTTACTCGGTCGGCCTGGGCGACATGGACAAGTACGTCGAGCGGTTCAAGGTCGAACAGCCTCACGCCCGCGTCCACATCGACTACCTGCACCCCGACCGGGTGTACGAGAAGGTGGCTGACGGGACCGCGGATTTCGGGCTGGTGTCGTTCCCCAAGCCGTCGCGCAAGTGGGAGGTCATCCCCTGGCGCGACGAGGAGATGGTGCTGGCCTGTGCCGCATCACACCCCCTGGCCGCCCGGCAGAGCATCCGCCCGGCCGAGTTGGCGGGCGAGAAATACGTCGCCTTCGACAAGGCGCTGACGATCCGGCGACAGATCGACAAGTTTTTGCGCGAACACGGGACGACGGTCGAGGTGGCCTGTGAGCTGGACAACGTCGAGAGCATCAAGAAGGCCGTCGAGGAGCTATCCGGCGTCGCCCTGCTGCCGGAGCCGACGCTGCGCCGCGAGGTGAGGTCCGGCGCGCTGGTCGCCCTGCCGCTGAGCGGGACGCGCCTGGTGCGCCCGCTCGGCATCATCCTGCGGCGGCAGCACAAGCTCGGCGCCACCGCCCTTCGCTTCATGGACCTGTTGCGGTCGGCGGGGGACCCGCACTCGCCCCGCCCCGACGGCAGACAGGCGCAACCCGGCCGCAACGGCGCGGCCCACGCTGAACGGTGATCGTTCCACGCACCCGTTGAGCGGCCGCCTCGATTTATCGTTTCGCGAAACGATGAATCCTTTTCAGGACCGCGAACCATGATCCAAACCCGCACCCCCGAGCCGCAGGGCCTGTACGACCCCCGGTACGAGCACGACGCCTGTGGTGTCGGCTTCGTGGTCGATCTGAAAGGGCGCAAGTCGCACGACATCGTCCGCCAGGCGCTGACGATCCTGAACAACCTGGAGCACCGCGGGGCGTGCGGCTGCGAGGTCAACACCGGCGACGGCGCCGGCATCCTCCTGCAGACGCCGCACGGCTTCCTGCAGAAGGTGTGCGAGCCGCTCAAGGTCCGCCTGCCGGCGCCCGGCGACTACGGCGTCGGCACGGTCTTCCTGCCGACCGACCCGCAGGAGCGCCGCCAGTGCGAGGGGATGTTCGAGAAGATCCTCCGCGACGAGGGGCAGCTCGTCCTCGGCTGGCGCACGGTGCCGACGCACAATACCGACATCGGACCGACCGCCCGCGCCTCGGAGCCGGTCATCCGACAGGTCTTCATCGGCCGGCAGGGGCGCGGCACCACCGCCGAGTTGCCGGACGAACTGGCCTTCGAGCGCAAGTTGTACGTCGTCCGCAAGCGCGTCGAGAACGAGGTGCGCAAGTCGCGTCTGCTGCAGCGCGGCATGTTCTACGTCCCGAGCCTCTCCTGCAAGACGCTCCTCTACAAGGGCATGCTCAACGCCCCGCAGGTGCTGGGGTATTTCCCCGACCTGCAGGACCCGGCCATCGAGTCGGCCCTGGCCCTGGTCCACTCACGCTTCAGCACCAACACCTTCCCGAGCTGGGCCCGCGCCCACCCCTACCGCTACCTGGCGCACAACGGCGAGATCAACACCCTGCGCGGCAACGTCAACTGGATGCACGCCCGCGAAAGCATGCTCCGCTCGGAATTGTTCGGCGACGACCTCAAGAAGATCTTCCCCATCATCGACGAGAGCGGCAGCGATTCGGCGATGTTCGACAACGCCCTGGAACTGCTGGTGCTGTCGGGCCGGTCGCTGCCGCACGCGGTCATGATGATGATCCCCGAGCCCTGGGCCGCCGACCCGCACATGAGCCCCCAGAAGCGCGCCTTCTACGAGTACCACTCCTGCCTGATGGAGCCGTGGGACGGGCCGGCGTCGATCGCCTTCACCGACGGGATTCGCATCGGGGCCGTGCTGGACCGCAACGGCCTGCGCCCGTCACGCTATTACGTCACCAAGGACGGCCTGGTCATCATGGCCAGCGAGGTCGGCGTCCTTGACGTGGCCCCGGAGCGCGTCGAGTACAAGGGGCGGTTGCAGCCGGGCCGCATGTTCCTGGTCGATATCGAGCAGGGCCGCATCATCGGCGACGAGGAGCTGAAGCACAAGATCGCCACCGAGAAGCCCTACGCCGAATGGCTCCGCGACAACCTGGTGTCATTGGAGGAATTACCCGAGGGGCCAAGTCCTCACGACGCCGACCACGACACCGTGCTGCAGCGGCACCAGGCCTTCGGCTACACGACGGAGGACCTGCGCATCCTGATGGCGCCGATGGCCCAGGACGGCAACGAGGCCGTCGGCTCGATGGGCAACGACGCGGCCCTGGCGGTGCTCTCGGACCGGCCGCAGCTGCTCTACAACTACTTCAAGCAGCTCTTCGCCCAGGTGACCAACCCGCCGGTGGACTGCATCCGCGAAGAGATCATCATGTCGATGGAGACGACCATCGGCGCCGAGGCGAACCTGCTGGAACCGGGGCCGCGCTCCGCCCGGCAGATCAAGACGCCCTCGCCGATCCTGAAGAACGCGGAGTTGGACAAGCTGCGGCAGCTGGACGGGACCGGCCTGGGCTCGTTCAAGTCGGTGACGCTGCCGATCACTTACCCGATCCGCGACGGCGTCAAGGGGCTGGAGCGGGCGCTCAACGCCCTGTGCCGCCAGGCGAGCGCCGCCATCGCCACGCGGCACGACTTCGTCATCCTGTCCGACCGTGGCATCAACCGCAACGACGCGCCGATCCCGGCGCTGCTGGCGGTGGCCGCGGTGCATCACCACCTGATCCGCGAGGGGACGCGCACCAAGGTCGGGTTGGTCCTCGAGTCGGGCGAGCCGCGCGAGGTGCATCACTTCGCCCTGCTCATCGGCTACGGGGCCGGCGCCATCAACCCCTACCTGGCCTTCGAGACTATTGAAGATATGATCGAGGAAGGTCACCTCAAGAACATCGACCACGCCAAGGCGGTCAAGCAGTACGTCAAGGCGATCAACAAGGGCGTCCTCAAGGTCATGTCCAAGATGGGCATCTCGACCGCCCAGAGCTACTGCGGCGCTCAGATCTTCGAGGCCATCGGCCTGAACAAGGACCTGGTCGATAAGTACTTCACCTGGACGTCGTCGCGCGTCGGCGGCATCGGCATCGACGTGATTCACGAGGAGGTCAAGGCCCGCCACCAGCGCGCCTACGCCGAGCGCCAGACCAACGGCCACACCCTGGACGTCGGCGGCCACTACCAGTGGCGCCGCGAGGGCGAGGCGCACCTGTTCAACCCGGAAACGGTCCACAAACTCCAGCACGCCTGCCGCACCGGCAACTACGACGTCTTCAAGCAGTACACCAAGCTCATCGACGACCAGTCGAAGCGCCTTTGCACGCTGCGCGGGCTGATCGAGCTGAAGTTCGCCGAGACGCCGCTGCCCATCGACGAGGTCGAGCCGGTCGAGTCGATCATGCGCCGCTTCAAGTCGGGGGCGATGTCGTACGGCTCGATCAGCAAGGAGGCGCACGAGACGCTGGCCGTCGCCATGAACCGCATCGGCGGCAAGAGCAACACCGGCGAGGGCGGCGAGGATTCGGCGCGCTACGTCGCGGAGCCCAACGGCGACTCGAAGAACAGCGCCATCAAGCAGGTGGCGTCGGGCCGCTTCGGCGTGACCAGCGAGTACCTGGTCATGGCCCGGGAGCTGCAGATCAAGATGGCGCAGGGGGCCAAGCCCGGCGAGGGCGGGCAGCTGCCCGGCCACAAGGTCTACCCGTGGATCGCCAAGGTGCGCTACTCGACGCCGGGCGTCGGCCTGATCTCGCCGCCGCCGCACCACGACATCTACTCCATCGAGGATTTGGCGGAGCTGATTCACGACCTGAAGAACGCCAACCACAAGGCCCGCATCAGCGTGAAGCTGGTGGCCGAGGTCGGCGTCGGCACGATCGCCGCCGGTGTGGCCAAGGCGCACGCCGACGTGGTGCTGATCAGTGGGCACGACGGCGGCACCGGCGCCTCGCCGCAGACGAGCATCAAGCACGCGGGCGCCCCGTGGGAATTGGGCCTGGCGGAGACGCACCAGACGCTGGTGCTCAACGACCTGCGCTCGCGCATCGTGGTCGAGGTGGACGGCCAGCTGAAGACGGGTCGCGACGTGGTCATCGGGGCGATGCTCGGGGCGGAAGAGTTCGGCTTCGCGACGGCGCCGCTGGTGGCGCTGGGCTGCATCATGATGCGCGTCTGCCACCTGAACACCTGCCCGGTCGGCGTGGCGACGCAGGACCCGAAGCTGCGAGCCAAGTTCGCCGGCAAGCCGGAGCACGCCGTCAACTTCATGCGCATGATCGCCCAGGAGGTGCGCGAGCTGATGGCCCGCCTGGGCTTCCGCACCCTCGAGGAGATGGTCGGCCACACCGAGCGCCTGGAGACGAACAAGGTGATCGCCCACTACAAGGCGAAGGGGCTGGACTTCACGTCGATCTTCTACCAGCCGCCGGTTCCGGAGAGCGTGGGTCGGTATTGTACTATTCCGCAGGATCACGGGCTGGACCGGGCGCTCGACCGGACGACGCTGCTGCCCTTGTGCCGGCCGGCGCTGGAGCGCGGCGAGAAGGTCGAGGCGGTGCTGCCGATCCGCAACATCAACCGCGTGGTGGGGACGATCCTCGGCAGCGAGGTGACGCGCCGCCACGGGGCGAAGGGGTTGCCGGAGGACACGATCAAGCTGCACTTCCGCGGCTCGGCGGGGCAGAGCTTCGGGGCGTTCGTGCCGCGCGGGGTGACGCTGACCCTGGAGGGGGACGCCAACGACTACCTGGGCAAGGGGCTGTCGGGGGGCAAGATCCTCGTCTACCCGCCGAAGGGCTCGACGTTCCGGGCGATGGACAACGTCATCACCGGCAACGTGGCGCTGTACGGGGCGACCTCCGGCGAGGTACACATCCGCGGCATGGCGGGCGAGCGCTTCGGGGTGCGCAACAGCGGGGTGAGCGCGGTGGTGCTGGCGGTCGGCGACCACGGCTGCGAGTACATGACCGGCGGCCGGGTGGTGGTGCTGGGGCCGACCGGCAAGAATTTTGCGGCCGGCATGTCGGGCGGCGTCGCCTACGTCTACGACGAGGACGGCAGCTTCCCGAAGAAGTGCAACATGGAGATGGTGAAGCTGTACCCACTGGAGGAAGAGGAGGACGTGGCCGAGGTGCAGGCGCTGTTGCAGAAGTTCTACGAGTACACTGGCAGCGAACGGCCGTGGCGGATGCTGCAGCGCTGGGAGGAGCATGGGCCGCGGTTCGTCAAGGTGTACCCCAACGACTACCGGCGCGTGCTGGAGACGCAGAAGCGGTTCAAGGCGCAGGGGCTGCCGGACGAAGAGGCGATCATGGCGGCGTTCGAGGAGAACGCGCACGACCTGGCGCGGGCGGGGGGGAAGTGAAAGGATGCAGGGCAAGGCACCCTCGGCGGAGGCAATTCCATGACTGATGGGACGATTTACCTGCTGGAAGAATTGCAGAGAGCAGCAATCGATACGAGCACGCTGCAGGTGCTGCCCACCGGCTCCGCCGAGACGTACTACCTACTTCCCACCCCGGGCGTTCGGGCCATAGAAGTTTGGACGAGACTGCACGAACTGGTCTCGCACACGGCCTATTGGCCAGTCCTTATCGGCGATGATGAATATCTTGATGGCTGGCGGGAGCATATAGGATCCTTGGAGTTCGGCACGACGAAGGAAATCCTTGACAGGGCTGTGAATATCGATCCGGCGCAATGGTTTGCCCAGAGTCATGAAGAATTCGTTGACGAAGTCCTCGAGTTTGGCGGCGAGTTGTACTTCCCCTTGGCCGATGAGTCACTTGGTAGCCGCGAGGAATTCCGAGGCATCATTCGTGGGCCATGGCCCGAACAATCGAGTCCGAACCACGGATTCCTGATACCGCAGGACTTCGTGACGAACAAGCCTTTACAAAAAGTGAACGTGGCCTTGGTGCCAACCCGCGTGTCTTGGCATGTGCCTGCCTACCTGCGCTTTGGCGGCTGGAATGAGTGTCCCAGTCCGGAGGTGCATGTCGCCTTGATGAGGCTGTGGCAGGAGCGCTTCGGCGCGGAAGTTGTTGGCATCACGCGCGATGTGGTGGAAATGCGAGTAGAGCGTCCTCCAACGAACAAGGTAGATGCCCTGCGTCTGGCCAAACAGCAATACCTCTATTGCCAAGACATTGTGGACCAAGGCACTCAAACGCTGGAGTCACTGGCGGCGGTTCTGCTGGGTGGCACGTCGTGGTTCTTCTGGTGGGATTAAGACTCCACGGGTAAATATATGGGCAAGCCGACCGGATTCATGGACTACCCCCGCGAGCTGCCGCTCGACCGGCCGCCGGCCGAGCGCGTCGCCGACTGGGACGAGTTCCACGACCACGCCGAGGAAACCATGCTGCGCAAGCAGGGCGCCCGCTGCATGGACTGCGGCGTGCCGTTCTGCCACACCGGCTCCCTCCTCGAAGGGATGGCGTCCGGGTGCCCCATCAACAACCTCATTCCCGAGTGGAACGATCTCGTTTACCGCGGGCTGTGGAAGGAAGCGCTGGAGCGGCTGCACAAGACCAACAACTTCCCCGAATTCACCGGCCGCGTCTGCCCCGCCCCGTGCGAGGGATCGTGCGTCCTCGGCATCAACGAGCCGGCCGTTACCATCAAGACCATCGAGTGTGCCATCGTCGATAGAGGCTTCGAGGAGGGCTGGGTCGTTGCCGAGCCGCCGGCGGTCCGCACCGGCAAGAAGGTCGCCGTTGTCGGCTCCGGCCCGTCCGGTTTGGCCTGCGCCGCCCAGCTCAACAAGGCCGGCCACTGGGTCACCGTGTTCGAGCGCGCCGACCGCGTCGGCGGTTTGCTGATGTACGGCATCCCCAACATGAAGCTCGACAAGCACCTCGTCCAGCGGCGCGTCGATCTGCTGGCCGCGGAGGGGATCACCTTCCTCACCGGCTGCGAAGTCGGCAAGGACTACGCCGCCGACAAATTGATGGCCGACTTCGACGCGGTCGTGCTCTGCGGCGGCGCCACCAAGCCGAACGATTTCTTCACCAGGACCGAGGGGCGGAATCTCAAGGGCATCCACTTCGCGATGGAGTTCCTGCACGCCAACACCAAGAGCCTGCTCGACAGCCGCCACGCCGACGGCCATTACATCTCTGCGAAGGACAAGGACGTGATCGTCATCGGCGGCGGCGACACCGGCACCGACTGCGTCGGCACGGCGCTGCGGCACGGCTGCAAGAGTCTGCTGCAACTGGAAATCGTGCCGCGGCCGCCGCTGGAACGCGCCGCGGACAACCCCTGGCCGCAGTGGCCGAAGGTCTACCGCCTCGACTACGGGCAGGAGGAGGCCAAGGCGCTGTGGGGCGACGACCCGCGCCGCTACGCCGTCCAGACGACGAGGTTCCTCGGCGACGACAACGGCCATCTCCGGGCGATCGAGACGGTGGAGGTCGAGTGGGTCAAGAACAACGGCCGGGCGGCGCCGCGGAACGTCCCCGGCAGCGAGAAAGTGCTGTCGGCGCAGCTCCTCCTGCTGGCGCTGGGCTTCTCCGGCCCGGAGAATCAACTCCTCGACGGGCTCGGCGTGGAAAAGGACCCGCGTTCCAACGCGAAGGCGGACCACGGCAAGTTCCAGACCAGCGTCAAGAAGGTCTTCGCCGCCGGCGACATGCGGCGCGGACAGAGCCTGGTCGTGTGGGCGATCAACGAAGGCCGCGGCGCGGCGCGCGAGTGCGACCGCTTCCTCATGGGCGAGACGGCGCTGCCGTGACGGCCAAGCACCCACGGATAGGGCTCGTGGCGGGTGGAGTCCTCCGAGCGCAATCATGGGGTGCTGAGGAGGTCTTGCCAGTCCGTCGCGTCAAACATGCGCTCCTCGAGCCGGTGGAGTCGTTCCAGGTCCGTGATGGCAGTCAACTTCGCGCTGATTGACTCACCCGGGGCGCCGAAGCGCTTCTGTCCCAGGCGCAGAACGACGCTCCTGGCTTCCTCTTCCCGCCCCTCGTCGATGATGGCCATGTAGGTGTCGGAATCTCTCATCTTGCGGACTCCTCGAAAGACCTGCCGGGCGATGGTGCGGCTGACCCGCAGCCCGGTCAACACGAATGCCGCCGTCAGCAACTTGCGCCCCTGGTCCTGCGGCGCATCCCGATCGATGCGCTCGATCAGTCGTTGGGCCACGGCGACCAGCGCGTCCTCCGCCGGCACGCCTTGGGGCAGCGCGGCCAGCATCGCCAGCGGGGTCGTGCCCAGCGGGCCGGCAAGCAGCTTGTCCGCCGGCCACTCCCAGAGGCGCACCACCTCGTAGCCGAAGTTCATGCTACCACGGCCTGGACGCGCGGCATAGCTCACGGCGCCGTTGAGGTTGGAGTGCGCCGCCTGCGGCCGCAGCAGGATGACGATGCTGTGGACCGGGACGTGGTAGTCGGCGTACAGGAGCGCGTTGTAGACCAGGACGTCGGCGTGCTTCCAGGCCGCGGCGCTGGACTGGAAGTCAAGGTGCATAACCTCCGCCAACGGGTCGCCGACGCCGAGGACGAGGTCGGCCGCAGTCGTGACCGTGGACAGATCGACGTTGAGCAGGGCGACGGCGCCGGCGGGCGGCTGGTCGAAGGTGGTGAGGAAGTCGGCCGGGCCGTCGCGGCCGAGATCCTTCAGCGTCGCGTCGAAGGGCAGTGACATGGCGGGGTTCCTCCTGCGAGGAGTCTACCCGCAAGGCCGCCCAAGGAACAAGGGGGATGCATGATGCCGATCGGGGGCGGCCGACGCTGGGGGTCGGCTGCCGTATAGTGGACCCCGAAAACTGGACAGCCGACTAAGCTACTGACGGCAGTCCAGGAAAGGGGAAAGCGATGGCACGTAAGCCGAAGGCTCATGCGGCAGCGTTCAAGGCCCAGGTGGCCCTGGCGGCCCTCAAGGGGGACAAGACGGTCAACGAGCTGGCCAGCCAGCACGCCGTCCACCCCACCTTGATCCACGCCTGGAAGAAGCAGCTCCTGGCCGGCGCCGAGGGCCTGTTCAGCAACGGCAGCAAGGCCGCTGCCCAAGACCACGAGGCCGTCCAGGCCCAGCTCTACGAGCAGATCGGCCGCCTCAAAATGGAGCTGGATTGGCTCAAAAAAAAGCTGCCAGCCTCGGCTGATGCCCAGCGGGCGCTGGTCGAGGTCGGCCACCCGGAGTTGAGCATCGGCCGGCAGTGCGAATTGCTGGGGCTGGCCCGCTCCAGCTTCTACTACGAACCGGCCGCGGAGACGGCGGAGAACCTGGCGCTGATGCGACTGATCGACCAGCGCTACACGGACTGCCCGTTCTACGGCAGCCCGAAGATGACGATCTGGCTGCGCGGCGTGGGGCACGAGGTCAACCGCAAGCGGCTGCGGCGGGCTGATGCGGCTGATGGGCCTGGAGGCCGTCTACCCCAAGCCGCATTTGTCGGCCGCCGGCCAGGGCGAGGAGCATCGAGCGGGACTGATTGCTCGGAAGACGAGAATGATCTCGCTGTTCCCCCTTGTGCAGCGAAGCGGAGCAGCACGGGAATGGCAGTGGGCGTGGACTCACGAGAGCACACCGCGCCTGAACCCCATTCAGTGCTGCCTACGAGGGGACTGGATTGTAAGGGTTGTGCGTCGTGGCACTTACGACGACCACTTTGTCGAAATACTAGGCGCGAATTCCAGGGTTTCAAGGCGATTTTCGGGGGTTTCAGGCCGAAGCCTGCCCGAAGCCTGCCCCAGTGGCCTGGGTGAACGAAACCAGGCTGCATCCATTCCCAGTGGCAGGAGGTTTGAAGCAGTTACCTACTGGTGGGTATCCCCGGAAGGATGTGGAAGAGAGCACCCGCTCGACAGCTCAATAGTCGGCGTGACTCTATCTTCTTGTTCTAAAAGGTCTTACGACGATTGTGGACCGTTCCGACACGGTCTATGCTTTCCACATTTTATGCTGTTGTTCCTTGGTTTCCAGGGATTCTCTGGCAAATAGTCTGGCATTCTCTGGCAGCGCGTCCTCCCCAAGGGGCAACTCCGTTCCACGCCGAGACACCTGTCCGAGTGACCCGGGCTGACGCTGGTCCCGGAGGACTGCAAGTACAGCGAAGCCGTGCAGAGCGGGGTGTCTCTGCCCTGCTGATCAAACCACAGACCCAACGACTTGACGCTTCCCACGTTTTTCCAGGGTTACAGGGTAAGAGCAGTATTCCCACAGGTTCAACTGCCCTTACCGCCCTGCCCGCCGCTCGGTGTTCACGAACCAAGGAGCGCAAGCTCGTAGCAGTACTTCGTTATGGAGAAGCATATGCCTGCCGACAAGGCGCTGCAATCGATCACCAAATCCGTCAGTCCGTCGAGCGCCAGCCGGTTTCTCAGTAAGTTAATGACCCGCCGACTCCCGACCGGAGCATTATCGACCGCGTCGAATACGTCGAACCTCTCCACGACTGATCCGGGCAACAGGGCGCGTAGTCTTCCGTCATTCGCATCCGCGGAACTCATCAGCACCGCGGGGGGGGACGGCCGCTCTTCGCGCAGGAATAGCCCGCGCACCCGGCCAGGAGCGATCCGGGAGAGTGATTCCGGCACTCTCGCCGAGCGGGGGTCAAACCCAGCTCCCGCGATCAGTCCGACCTGCCGGTCCAGACCGCCGAAGTACTCGCCCATGAAGCCCTCCGCTGCCGCACCCCTGTGGTTGACGCAGCGGTCCCACCGGAGGTGCCGAATCATTCGGACGTCTCCTTCGTAAATTCTCCGAGCAGGGCGGCGTTTCCTTCGATGAATCCGCCCCGTTTGAGAGTCAGGCCGAATTTCAACAGTGCGACCCCTCCGAGTTCGAGAAGGCACCACTCCTTGTTCTTGCAGGAATGGTTGGGGACGAGCGTGATTGCGTTGTACGCCACCGCGAACTGCAATGTCCTGGCCGTCTCCGAGGCGGAGTGGGCCAACGTGTCGAACTCGGCTTGTGGAATGCCGAACGCATTGGCGATAACAGCCCCGTTTGGCTCAAGCGACTTCCTCAGGCACAACTCGGCGATGCGGTGAACGACTCGCCGAACGGCGGATTCCTGTGGGTAATCCCACTTCTCCATGATCCTTGCCCCCCGCTCTCGCAACAGTTTGTGCTGCGTGGACGGGGTCAGAGAGGGCGGCTTCGAGCGTGCCAACTGTGTCGCGACCGCCTCGACAAGGTCAGCGGCAAGTCTGAGGAACAATTCCGCGTTTTCCGAACTGGCGTCGCACAGATTATCGATGCCATAGTAGTAAGGGCGGTCGTACTCGTGGAAGAGTTGGAAGATGGCGGCTTCGTATACGGATGCGTTCGCCGCGACGGCGATTGAGGGTTCGTTGTTTTCCTCCTCCTCTTCCGAGAACAGGGAGGCTACGGCCGGCCCGCGCCGAACGTCGTAACGGTGCATCATGACGCGGAGCATCCCCAATGCCACGTCGTGAGGCGGCAACGACTTCCCCCCCCAGTACTCCTCGATTTGCTTCTCGAAGGCCGCTCGCTGCTGAGGCGGGACGCGATTGCGCTTCTGCGTCGCATCGACGCGCTCTTCGAGGTCTCGCAGCTTGCCTGGGGTAAGCCCGACCTCCTCCTCCCTGAGCAGATTCCCTAACACAGTCAGCCCTTTTTCGTTGAGCAATGGCATGCGGCGGAGGTAACGAGTTGCCATATCCTTCGCTAGTTCTACTGTAACCGATTCGCAGACCCGTGAAATGCTGAGCCTGAGCATTACACCTGAGAAACTCGAGGAAGACCGAGCATGAGCTTGAGCATCCCCACTACCGTTGAGGTTGTGTTA
>Ga0116219_10002594_pt1 | contig 15044 bp, 9 predicted proteins | sample Sb_taG_4_FD_91019 | JGI IMG/M metagenome (GOLD analysis project Ga0116219, IMG submission 91019) | Peat soil microbial communities from Weissenstadt, Germany - Sb_50d_6_BS metaG | ecosystem: Environmental > Terrestrial > Soil > Wetlands > Peat | place: Germany: Weissenstadt | collected 2010-09-21
CAGCGCGGCCAATCGATGATTGGACCCGTGGGCCTAACCTCAATTCCCGCCGTCAGGAATCCAGGTTAGAGTCGGCTTAGCCTCGCCGCGGCCGGAGGAGGGTCGGCATGAGCGCAGAGCCCAGGCACCGCAGCTTCGAAGTGACCGAGATCTCAGGACTTGAGTCGCATCTCGAAACGGTGCAGTTCCGTCAGGGGACCTGCCTCATGCACGAGGGCAGCCCAGGCGACGCGTGCTACTTCATTGTCTCGGGCGAGGTGCGCGTGGAGGTTGGAAGGCCAGACTTCGACAGCGATGGCGTCGTGTCGTTCATGGGGCCTGGCACAGTCTGCGGTGAACTTGGCCTGCTCGATGATAGTCCCCGGTCCGCGAGCGCCTATGCGCACAGTGACGTCGTCGCCCGGCGCCTGTCCGCCGATGCACTGCGTGAATTGTGCGACAGCGATCCAGCGACAGGGGTCAAGATGTTGCGCTGGCTGTCGCGCACTGCTGCGGAGAAGGCCCGCGTCTTCTCCAAGGACCTTGAGGAGTTCATCTTCATGGGCGAGCCGGATCCAGCTCTGGATGCGCTTGTCGCACGGTCGGTTGCGGCCCGGGCAAGCATCGCCAGCTGGCATGAGGGCAAGGTAGATGGCCTTATCACTGCGCTAGCCACAGAGATCGCGGGCCATGCGGATGAGCTTGCCGCGGCGACGGTTGCTGAGACAGGCATCGGCTGCGTGCCCGACAAGGCGGACAAGAATCGGTTCGCGAGCCTGGATGTGGCGCAGTCACTGGTCGGAAAGCCGGGCGTGGGTGTCGTCGGCAGCGACGAGCGGGAGGCGCTGACGGAGATCGCCGATCCCATGGGGGTCGTTCTGGGACTTATTCCGATGACCAACCCGGTGGCGACGCTCGTGTTCAAGGTCTTGATCTGCATCAAGGCGCGGGACGCGCTCATCGTGAGCTGCCACCGGGACGCGGCAAACGTCGGGGCCATGACCGTGGACCTGCTCCGCCAGGTCCTGGGACGACACGGAGCGTCGGTCGATCTCGTCCAAAGTGTCCCGCGGCGCCCCACCCGCCGGGTCACCGCAGCGCTGATGCGCCACCCCGGCGTGTCGATGATCCTGGCCACTGGCGGGACGGCCATGGTCAAAGCCGCTTACAGCTCGGGTACGCCCGCGATCGGAGTCGGGCCGGGGAACGCGCCGGCCTGGGTCTGCGCGGATGCCGACGTCGAGGCAGCGGCCCGGATAGTGGTGGCCAGTAAGGCATTTGATCACGGCATCATCTGCGGCTCGGAGAACAACCTGGTCGTCGACCGGTCTGTGCGCGACTCTTTCGTCGGCGCGCTGCGGAGGGCCGGCGCGGCCGTGCTCAACGCCGCGGAATGTGATCGCGTGGCGCGGGTCGCCTTCGACGATCGGGATGGGCGTCTGCGTCGCGCCGTGTTCGGACAGGCTGCCACGTCTATCGCCGCCCGTGCAGGCATCGAGGTTCCGGCCGGTACTCGTCTGCTCGTCGCTCCCGTGCCACGCGAGGCCGCGTCGGGTCCATACGGCAAGGAAAAGCTCGCCCCGCTCCTGTCGCTGTTCACTGCCGAGGGTGAAGACGACGGCATCCGGCTTTGCCTGCAGATCCTCGGCAACGGCGGCTCCGGCCATACGGCGATCATCCACACGCGCAGCAAGCGGCTGCAGTTGTCCTTTGCGGAACAGATGCCAGTCAGCCGGGTCCTGGTCAACGGTCCCGGTGCGCAAGGTTGCATCGGCCTCGGCAACGGACTGACGCCTTCCTTCACGCTTGGCTGCGGGACTTACGGCCGCACCTCGACGACCGACAACGTGACTTACACCAACCTGGTCAACATCAAGCGGGTGGCGCATCCGCTAGCTGGTGCCGGTGTCCTATCGCCGCCTAACCTCGAGGGCTGGTACTAACAGGGATCCCGACTCTGGATCTTGCAAGTTTCAAGCAGCAATTCCGGGTCAGGCGGCCAGTACATGCCCTGCGCGTGACGGCTGAACGGCTCGCGTGCCGCCGCTGGCGTGTGCGGGTCCTCGGCCAGCAGGCGGCCCTGGACCAGTTCGCCGCGATTGCAGCATCTCTCGCAACGGACGCCGCGAAAGCCGGGCGGGGAAGCAGACTTCGGGCGCTTGTTTGGTAAGCCGCCCCGGACTTCCCATTGTGGCGTCCCGAGGCGATAGCGATCAGTGTCCGGCCGTGCAGGGATCTGTGAGCCGGGCAGGGCTGGAGCCGGCCGGTGAGTGGTTTCGCTGGGTGGCTGCCGCTGTCAGCTGCGGTCCCTGGCCGGCCTTCTACGCTGTGCCTGTGGAGACTCTGACGTTTCTCTTTACCGACATCGAGGGCTCGACGGCTCTGCTCCGGCGGGTGGGGCAGGGCGGCTACGCGCAGGTCCTTGCCGGCCACCACTCGATCATCCGGTCGGGGCTTGCCGCTCACGGCGGCAGGGAAGTGGATACGCAAGGGGACGCGTTCTTCGCCGTGTTCTCCTCACCGGCGGCGTGCGTGGCGGCGGTGACGGAGATGCAGCAGGCCCTGGAGGCACGTGCGTGGCCCGCCGGGGAGCACGTCCGGGTGCGGATGGGTGTGCATACCGGTGAGGCGTCGAAGACGGCCACGGGCCTGGTGGGCCTGGATGTGCATCGCGCCGCCCGGGTGGCAGCCCTCGGTCATGGGGGCCAGGTCTTGCTGTCGCAGACGTCGGCCGCCTTGGTGCGTGACGCTCTTCCGCCGGGCGCGGCGCTGACGGACCTGGGTGTGCACCGGCTGAAGGATCTGGCAGGTCCAGAGCAGATCTTCCAGCTGGCGGCGGCGGGCCTGCAAGCCGAGTTCCCGCCGCTGCGCACCGTGCCTGGCGGGGCCGCGGCGGCAGCGCGGACGCTGCCCCGTGACCTCGCCTCGTTCACCGGGCGGCAGCACGAGCTGGCCGAGCTGGTCGATGCCGCGGCGGGCTCGGGCGGGGTGGTCGGCATTCATGCGATCGGGGGGATGGCCGGGGTCGGCAAGACCGCGTTCGCGGTGCACGCCGCGCACCGGCTCGCCGGCCGGTTCCCGGCCGGGCAGATCTTCCTGCCCCTGCACGGGCACACGCCCGGGCAGCGGCCGGTCGATCCGGGTGACGCGCTGGCCAGCCTGCTGCTGACCGCCGGGGTTCCCGCCGCGCAGATCCCGCCCGGGGTGGAGGCGCGGATGGCGCTGTGGCGGGACCGGCTGGCGGGCCGGCAGCTGCTGCTAGTGCTCGATGACGCGGCCAGCAGTGAGCAGGTCCGGCCGCTGCTGCCCGGGACCGGGGGGAGCCTGGTGCTGGTCACCAGCCGGCGCCACCTCAGCGCGCTGGACGACGCGAGGACGATCAGCCTGGATACCCTGCCGCCCGGTGAGGCGGCCGGCTTGCTGGTCCAGCTGGCCGCCCGGCCCGGGCTCGGCCCGGCCGATCCGGCGGTCGCCGAGATCACCCGGCTGTGCGGGTACCTGCCGCTGGCGATCGGGATGGTGGCCCGCCAGCTGCACCATCATCCCGCCTGGTCGGCGGCCGGGCGGGCGGCCGAGCTGGCGGCGGCGGTGGACCGGCTGGAGCTGATGGCGACGGAGAACCTGTCGGTCGCCGCCGCGTTCGACCTGTCCTATGAGGACCTGGCCCCGGATCAGCAGCGGCTGTTCCGGCGGCTCGGGCTGCATCCCGGCGCCGACGTCGACGCCTACGCGGCCGCCGCCCTGGACGGCACCGGCCTGCCCGCGGCCCGCCGCCGGCTGGAGGCCCTGTACGACCAGTACCTGCTCACCGAGCCGGCCCGCAGCCGGTACCGGCTGCACGACCTGATCCGCGAGCATGCCCGTGCCCTCGCCGAGCGCCTTGACCCGGACAGTGACCGGGACCAGGCCGCTGCCCGGCTGCTGGATTACTACCAGCACACCGCCGCCCTCACGGCTGAGGCCCGCCTGGCCCGCCAGTCCCGGACCAGGCCTGCCCCGGCCGCCCTCACCTCACCATCGTCCGCGGTCCCCGACCTGCCTGACCAGACGCGGGCACTGTCCTGGGCACGGGCCGAACGCGCCAACCTGCTCGCCTGCCTGGACCAGGCCACCCGCACCGGCCAGCATGCCCGGGTCGTCGCCCTCACCGCCGCCATGGCTGCTCTCCTGCGATATGACGGCCCCTGGACCGACGCCATCACCCGCCACACCACCGCCGTACAGGCCGCACGACACCTCGGCGACCGGCTGGGTGAGGCCAACGCCCTCAACGACCTGGGAGTAGTGCGGCGGCTGACCGGGGACTATCCGGGCGCGGCCCGGGACCTGGAGGAGGCGCTGGGCATCTACCGCGACCTCGGCGACCGGCTCGGCCAGGCCAACGCCCTCAACGACCTGGGGGTCGTGCGGTACCTCACCGGGGACGACTATCCGGGCGCGGCCGAAGTCCAGGAGGAGGCGCTGGGCATCTACCGCGACCTCGGCGACCGGCTGGGTCAGGCCAACGCCCTCAACGACCTGGGGCTCACGCGGAGGCAGACCGGGGACTATCCGGGCGCGGCCGACGCCCAGGAGGAGGCGCTGGGCATCTGCCGCGACCTCGGCGACCGGCTGGGTGAGGCCGACGCCCTCACCGAGCTGGGGGCCGTGCAGCAGGCGACCGGAGACTATCGGGGCGCGGCCGACGCCGTGGAGGCGGCGCTGGGCATCTACCGCGACCGGGGCGAGCGCCTGGGTGAGGCCAACGCCCTCAACGAGCTGGGGGGCGTGCGGCGGCTGACCGGGGACTATCCGGGCGCGGCCGGGGCCCTGGAGGAGGCGCTGGGCATCTACCGCGACCTCGGCAACCGGGGGGGTGAGGTCGAGGCGCTCAACGAGGTGGGGACGCTGCACCGGGTCCGCGGCGACGCGGACAGGGCCAGGGTGTGTCACCGGCAGGCCCTGGACCTGGCCCGCCAGATCGACAGCTCCTGGGATGAGGCCCATGCGCTGGCCGGCCTGGCCCGCTGCGCCCTGGCCGCTGGCCGTACCGCCGACGCGGCGGCCGGCCTGCGGCAGGCGCAGGAGATCTTCCAGCGGATCGGGGCGGCCGAGACCATCGGCGTGGCCGCCGAACTCGAAGCTCTCACCGATGCACGACCGGCCGCGCAAGGATCATGACTTCCGGCGACGGTGCAGGCCGGATCCGGGCGACCCCCGAAGAGGTCACGCAGCCGCGAGGAACTCCTCGTAGAAGGCCCCGCGCTTGTGTAGCTGTCCCGGCGACCGCAAATCTTTGATCTTGGCAGGGCTGAGGCTGCTCGCTCTTGGGGTCGTCTCCCGCGATGGGGTCAGGGTGCGGTGCTCGTCGGCGTGCGCGGCGCGGGCGCAGTTGATCGAGCAGACGGTGGCCTGGTGGTAGAAGTTCGGGCCACCCGTCGACGTGGCGGGCGACGTCGGTGCCGATCGCCCCCCTGCGGAAACACCCGGCATGCCGCAAGTCCGCCTGCGGCCCGTCCACGGCTGTCCGGCCCTAGCCCCGACTCCAGGCTTCTGCGATCTTCACCAGCGCCGGCGCACTCGGCCAGCCCTGGCCGCCGCAGCTGGCAGCCGCCTCCCACTGACCCGGGCGACTCACATCCACCCGGTTTGCGTTCAATCCTGTTCCGGTCCGGCAGCGGCTTCACGGTGATGTGGTCGGCCGGATCGTCTACCTCTTCCAGGTACAGCTCGACGGCCTCGGCAAGGGTCGCCAGGGCCTCGTCAATCGTGTGACCCTGGCTGGCCACGTCAACCTCCAGGCACTGCGCGATGTACTAGTCCTCTTCGCGGTGCAGCGCCGCAGTGAGAGTACGCGGCGTCTCTGGCATGCTCCCAGGATAGCCGCCCGCTGACCGGGCGAACGGGCCATAGGTCAAGACCCCCCGCCAGCCTTCTCCCGGTCCCGGACGGTCGTCCACGCCGACCCCTGCCGATCACGGGTGTGGGGCGCGTTTCCAGCCTAGGGCGCCGCATCAGCCCGTCCTTGCCATCGGTCGTAGAGCGCCGGTATGAGCCGCTTCGCACACGCAGAAGATCTTCGGTATTTACTCTGCGTGCCCGACGGTCGCCCGTTGGCGATCGAGAATTCTGCTTTCGTGGAACGAGTCACCCGTTCCACGGGTTCTGGTTCGCGACAACGCCGGACTAAAGAAAATGCGTCTCTGACCTGCAGATATGCCGAGCCGCCTATCGGAATCGAACCGATGACCTACGCATTACGAGGGGCTTGACCTCTGCCCGCGCACGCCCTGGCTGCACCGATGACGCCGGTTATCGCACTGACGGCACTCGCCGCGCTGGGGTTATCTGACGCGCCGTTCCACGAACCGTTCCACGCCCGGAGGTGATTGCGTCGCCCCATCCTGCTACTGTCCGTAACATTGCTCCGGGCATTGTACCGCGCCGTGACCGAGCCCGGCCGACGGTTTTACAGACCGCTGGCACATATACAGTGACCTGCAGCGATGCGTCGAGCGTCGAGGCTTCGCCGCGTATTCGCCAGTCAATCGCACTGACTCAGTCAGATGGGGCATAGGGGTCGTAATCGAAGACGCCTGGTAGGCCTTCGGGACCGGGCAGGCCCCAACCGCGCCGTAGAGTGCACCGTCCCGTTCCAGTTCGCCTGCCGGGCCATCGCCACGACCTGGCACGCCCCCGGCGACGTGGGACATCACCGCGCCCGCGCGCCCGGGTACACGACCAAGTCCCAGCCGTCGACCGCTGACATGCTCGCCAAGCCGTGCCGCGTCCTCATCGTCTCCCGATCTCGGGCGTCTGGCCCAGGCCAGGCCATACCCGAGGTAATCCACGTCATCCGCCTGGCCTGGGAGAAAGCGCGGCATGACTACGAAAGTAGAGTGTGAAATAGAACTGCCGCGAAAATGGGTGGCAAGCCGATCACGATCAGACTGGGGGGTCGTGAGTGGAGGTTGGGACCGAGCTCGCTGGGCGATTCGTCCTGGAGAAGGTCCTGGAGTCCGGCGGCATGGGCGACGTGTGGCAGGGCACCGACCGGCAGCTCCGGCGGCCGGTGGCGATCAAGGTGATGCAAGACCGGCTCGCTGATCCCCGAAGGTTCGAGCGCGAAGCACAAATCGCGGCGCGGCTGCAGCATCCCGGAATCACCGTGGTCTACGACTTCGGCACGTACGACGGCGTGCCGTACATCGTGATGGAGTTGCTGGCCGGCCAGAACCTGGCTGACATGCTGGATCAGGCGCCTCGTCGGCAGCTGCCCGTCGGCATGGCGGTCTCGCTGATCATCCAGGCCGCCAAGGCCCTCCAGGCCGCCCACGCCGACCGCATCATCCACCGGGACCTGAAGCCCGCCAACCTGTTCCTGCAGGACAGAGGCGGGCTGAAGATCTGCGACTTCGGGATCGCACGGATCGCCGACGCGCCCGACGGCCTGACCTCGGGCGGTTACGTCCTCGGCACGGCCCAATACATGTCCCCCGAACAGTGCGAAGGTGCGGAGATCGACGAGCGCAGCGACCTGTACTCGCTGGGCTGCGTGCTGTATGAGCTGCTGACCGGCCGACCGCCGTTCTCGGCTGGCGGCCAACGGGCGATCATGAACCAGCACATGAATATGCCGCCCGTCAGCCCCCGTACGCTCCGCCCGGACATTCCCCGCGAACTGGACAGCATCGTGTTGAACATGCTCGCCAAGGACCCTGGTGACCGGCCAGCCGACGCCGACGTCGTTGCCGCGAGGCTAGAGGCGGTCCTGGCCGTCCGCACTTCCGCAACCGGTCAAATCGCGTCTCATGAGAAGACCAGATCGCCGTACCCGGCATCTGCTGAAGACGGCGAGAGCAGTGTCAGCCGCAAGCACGCTCAGGCCCAGCGTATGCGCCAGGATCCACGCATAGCAGCAAAGCAGCGCGATCCGCTGGAGCCGAGCCCGGAGGTACGCTCTGCCCCGCAAGCCATAAGCGAGCGGGGCCCCATCCGCCCCCAGCGCCCCGCCGTGGGAACCAGCCCTTCGCGGGCAGCTCTCCCCCCGCCGCAGCTGCAGGTCGCGCCGTCGTCCGGGTCGTGGTCCCTGCTCGCGTTCGATCCGTCTGGGCGCTGGCTGGCCTCGGCCGACGGCGACGGCACAATCACGCTGTGGGACGTTGCTTCTGGCCTGCCGGTACGGTCCTGGTCGGCTGAGGCGCATGTGCTTGCGATGGCGGCTGGCCCGGGTAATCAGCTCGCGGTCGGCGGAGACGACGGCTGCGCCCGGATCTGGGACGTGGAGCGGGCAGCACTCCGCGGCCAGTTCTGCGGACATGTTGGCGGCGTGCAGGCCGTGGCTCTCGATCACAGCGGGATCCGGCTGGCCACCGGCGATACCGACGGGGTCGTCCGGCTCTGGGATCCCAGAAGCGGGGAACCCGTTTCGGCGCTGAGGCTGGCTCACTGCGCAGTGACAGCGCTGGCTTTCGACCCGGCCGCTGGTCAGCTCGCCGCAGGCGGCGATGGTAGCAAGCTTCGGGTGTGGGATGTGGGTTCCCCGAACAAGGCGATACTCCTCGCCGAACCGCCGTACGGGGAGGAGGCCACCGCGATCGCGTTCGATGCGGCAGGCGGCCAGCTCGCCATCGGCGGCGCCGATGGCGAGCTACGGGTCTGGGATCTCGGGCCGGATGGGCACCGCTGGCGGTCTGCCCATCACGACCATGACGGCGGTGTGCTTGCCCTGGCGTGGAATGCCCCGGAGGGACACTGGGTCAGCATCGGCGCCGACGGCCGTCTCAGGGCAGGGGATGGAGACAAGCGGCCGGTGGTCGAGCGCGGTTACGTCCGGGCCGCCGCTGTGAGCGCCGTCAGCGGCCGGGGTGCGGTGATCGATGATGGCAGCGGGCGCATACACACGTTCCGGATCGGCGATCCAGGCGCCCGGCAGCGTCTCCAGGGATCTGACACCATCCTCAACGGTGTCGCTTTCGGCCCGTCCGGCGAGTTGCTCATCATCGGCGGCACCGATGGCGTGCTGCACCTCTGGGATGCACGATTGCAGACCCTGCGGTCCGCCGGCGCCTCTGGCTACGGTATCGGCGCGGTGGCCGGTGCTCCGGGCGGGCGGCGGGTGGCGGTATGCCGCGAGGATGGCCGCGTGACGGTCGGCGATATTGCCGAACGGTCCTCGGCCCTAATCGAGGCGTGGACACGCCAGTGCCCCGAACTCACGTCCGCCGTGGTCTTCAGCCCAGACGGATCCCGCGTAGCGGTCGCGGGCGATGCTGTGCGGGTATGGCGGACCGAGGACGGAAGCGCCTGCGCTGCGCTGCCGGAGAGCGCGCAGCGTACCAGGGGAATCGCGTATGACCGCACCGGGCGCCGTCTTGCCGCCGCCGGGGCGGATGGAGCCGTCCGGGTCTGGGATGCCGCCGCGGACGTCCTGCTCCACACCCTGGTCGGGCACAAAGGGGCCGTGTACGCGGTTGCCTTCAGCCCGTCGTCCGGCCGGCTGGCGACTGCGGGAGCCGATGGCACGATCAGGATCTGGGATCCCGATCGTGGGAGTCATCTGCTATGTCTCAGCGGGTGGGAGTGCCGCGCCAGGGTTCTTGCCTTCAGCCCCGCCGATGGCACTCTTGTGATCGGAGGCACCGACGGTGTCGTCCGGTTCCGTGAGCCGTCCAGCTGGACTCAGACCCGCGCCTGGCCCGGCCATGTGCACGGGATCACCGCGATGTGTTTCGGCCCGGGCGGACGGCGGCTCGCGACAGCCGGCCGAGATGGGACAGCGCGCATCTGGGACCTGGCCACGGGCTCAGCGGAGCTAGTGCTCCTGCCGCAGCGGGGACGCTGGGCCGCGGTCTTCGCCGACGGTACCATCCGCCAGGATGGTGATGCCGCCGGGCTTCTCTGGTATTCGCTCGGGCTGTCCCGCCAGCCGCCGACCCAGCACGGAACTACTCAGTGACATGGGGGTAGCGATGACAAATCCCGGAGGGAATGGCGTGGATAGCGAAGCCGTATCGGCACTCGAAGGACGGGTTTCGGACCTGGAGACATCGGTCTCCCGCCTCGGCAGGCGAGTCGACGGACTTGAGACCAGCGTCATGGGCGCCATCGATGAGCTGCAGCATACGGTGAACAAGTTCGTTACCGAATACCGGCGTGACCGCATCGTCCAGAATGCTTACAACGAGCTCGCCGAGGCCAAACATGAATTGGAGCAGGAATTCGGTCGTTACAAAGAGGTACGCGAACTCTCGGCGGGAATTATCTACATCGTAGACAGCGGGTTCATAAGCCGTTCGGTTATCCTGGACGTGACCGAACGGCTCACGATCCGGACGCCGCGATACTGGCTGGCTCCTGCCATCCTCGCGGTCGCCGCCTGGCTTGACAACGACAAGGATCGCTATTTCGACTCGGTCAACTCCGCGCTGGCTCTCAACCGCAGCAAGGCCGCGCTGTTCATGACACTCCTGCTGCGCCATCAGGCACGTACCGAGGATATGCGGGAGTGGATCGGCACCTACCTGGGCGAGCTCAAATCAAACGACTTGCCGACGGACTTCGCCGTCGTCATCGAGGCCGTCGCCGGAGGGACGCTTGGGGCCGACTCTGCGCCACAGCTGGCGCGAACTATGCGGCGCTGGTATAACGACGTGGCCAGAAACGTTGATGCCAAAGCCGAGGAAATAGGGCAATGGGAGCGGAATCTGCTGAGCTTGGCAGCAGCAGGCAACTACGCCGAACAATTCCCTACCCTCGCTCAATCCAGCCCGACCTGGGAGCTTCTCCGGAAGCGGCACGAGGCCAATACCGCTATCGAAGTGGCAGATCAGCATTTCCGGAGCCGGTTCGACGAGGGCGCCGAGGTATCAGCGGACCTCGACGACAAGATCAGCCTGCTGCTCAGGCACCTGGCCGAGGACCCTGATCCCGCAGAGGACCGGATCCTGCGGAAGATTCGACGCGCTGAAGCCGTCATCGAGACACAAGATGACGCCGCAGCCGAGCGGCGGGTGGCGGCCGATGAGGCTGACCGCACACGGGTCCTGAATATCCAGTCGCTGGTCACCCGCGTGGCTTTCCCGCCCGGCCGGAGACAGCCACCGACCATGACCGAGCTGCTAGCGATCGTGCTGAGCCAGCGCTTCATAAGCGAGGCGGCCGAAAATACCTCCGGCAAGCATCAGCGTTTCGATGCCGTGCAAATGAACATCGGGCAACGGCGCTGCAAGTTCTCCTGCGCCACCGACGCCGATGTCACTCGCGACGCTCTGCGGCGGCAGGCCGAAGATTCCACGAAGGAGCTCGCCGACGAGATCGACCATCAGATCTTCCAGCAGGGGAAGAAGCTGCGGCGGCGCGCCAACTGGCGGCTGATCCTGGCGGCCGTGGTTTCCTCCGGCCTGCTGGCGGCAGCGCTCCTTGCCGGGCCCGTGACCAGCGGTGGCGTGATCTTCATCATGACCCTGTCTGTCCTGACACTCGGGTACGGGACCCTTGACCGTTTCCTGTTGCTGCGACGGCGGCTGCGTGGCATTACGGATGGCGGCGAGCAGGAGAAAAGCAGCAGCGAACGTACGCTCAACCGGGCGAGCAACGAGCTGGCCCGGCTTTTCTCCCAAGAGCGGCGCAGCACAGAGCTGCTTCCCGCGCTTCAGGACTACCTGCGCGGGCTGACGCCCGACGACGTGTACCGAGCCACCAGGTTCACCAGCCTGCCCCCGCAGAGCCCCATGCTCCCCGGTCCACCTGATCGCGAAACGCCAGGCGATGCTGACCCTGCCGAGGGGAACGAAGATGGATACGCCCGCGGATTTCCCGAGTGGACACCTCAGCCGCCGACGCGGGCCCGCCAGCTACCTGACCGGCCGTCGCCCCTTTGACCGGACACCTTGGCTAATACCCAGACCATCTGGCCGAACCGAGCTGGCGCCGAACTCGACCGACCGATGCATCGCCGCGCTCGCGCTGCCGACGCCCGGCTCGGTAGCCGCCGAACCGGCCTACCACCTCGCGGACACCGCCACCGTCGGCCACCTGGCCTCGGGTCCCGCTCGACTCGCTGGCCATCGGGACCACGGCGCTACGGATGCAGCCGCCCACCGACGGCACCGCCCGCGCCGACTGGTGCTGGCCATGACCACGTTTTGCTGCCGCTTGAGGTCATGGGGCGGTCCCGCAGACCGCTCCCGCAAATGTCCTGAACTGCTGCTATGTGTGCGGCTGCCGAAACTTCGCCCCGTATTCGCCGCGTAAGTCACTTGGGGCTATCCGTGAGCCGGCTATCGGATACAGGCCGATACCTACGTGTTACGAGAAGCCCGGCGAGATGGCCTCAGGCCGACAAGGCGACGGCACCAGATCGCGGCGCTGCACTTTGCTGGCTCACTCCAGGAGTTTGAGAAACTCGGCGGGGGTCAAGCCCGCCTGCCGCAGGATCGACGCCAAAGTGCCACGCTTCACGACGCCGTGCTGAGGAATGACGGCCACGCGCCCCTCCCGGTTCCGGTACACCGCATGGCTGCCCTTGGTCCGCACATGGGTGAAGCCGACTGACTCCAGCGCCCGGGTGACCTTCCGAACCGGCAGGTCGGAAAGCGAAGGGCTCACGCGGCGGGCAGGCGGAACGAGGTCACCAGCGGTGTCGCGGTGATGTGGCCGGCGGGGTCGTCTATCTCTTCCAGGTACAGCTCGACGGCCTCGGCAAGGTTGGCCAGAGCCTCGTCAATCGAGTGACCCTGGCTGGCCACGTCAACCTCCAGGCACTGCGCGATGTACCAGTCCTCTTCGCGGTGCAGCGCGGCAGTCAGAGTACGCGGCATCTCTGGCATGCTCCCAGGATAGCCGCCCGCTGCCGGGGCGAGCGGGGCGCAGGCCAAGACCCACGCCAGGCTTCTCCAGATCCCGGCCAGCCGCCCACGTCGCGGCCCCTCGCGATCACGGATACGGGCCGCCTTTGCAGCCTGAGGTGCCGCATCAGCCCGTCCATGCCCTCGGTCGTAGAGCGCAGGTATGAGCCGCCTCGCACGTTCAGATGATCTTCGGCATTTACTCTGCGTGCCCGATGATCGTCCGCTCTCGATCGAGAATTCCGCCTTCGTGGAACGGGTTATTCGTTCCACGGTCCTGGTTCACGATCAGGCCGGACCAGAGAAAATGTGCCTCTGAGCTGTAGATATTCCGAGCCGCCTATCGGAATCGAACCGATGACCTACGCATTACGAGAGGCTTGCTCCCTCGCACTGATTGCATGACCTGCACAGATGACACGGCAGATCGCACCAGAAGCCCTGATTGCACTGGAATTTCCCGGCCTGCCGTTCCACGACTCGTTCCACGGCCTAGCCGTCAGCGGCCGCTGGCCACCGCAGCAATCAGGGCCTGCCTTCGTCGATTGCTCTCCGGGTGCTAGGCCGCCCTGGTTCTCACAATCGTCGCCGCTGATGGCGTTGGACCGGCGGCAGGAGAGGATGATCATGGACAGGGCACGAGGTCAGACGTGAGCCCGATCGTAAGACGGGCTGGTTCAGTGGTACGAGAGCGCAAGGATGGACCGCGCGCCTTGTTCGATCCGCCGCCAGTTCACGAAGGCGGCGCAGTCAATCAGGACCTGGTAGATCTCGGGGCAGCGGGTAGGGAACTCGCGGCAGGCCTCCAGCTGGAGCGTGAGGACCTCCCCTGGGCCGGCAGTGATCCCGCGCATGCCGTCGTCTTCGTCGGCGTAGGTCAGGCAGTCGATCCAGGCATCCATGTTGCGGCCGTAGAAGTCCGGGAACCCGAGCGCCTGCGCGAACGTGTCGTGGGACGTATCCCAGTCGTTGAGCTGAGACAGCGGAATCTCGACGACCGGCACGCTCTCGACCTTACCGAGCCCCGTCCCCCGCGGCGATTATTGCGCTGGTTCGCAAGGCCGGGAGCGGGCCGTAACCCGGCACTGGGGTAGGCAGTGCTAGGGCGGGTGGGGCTCAAATTCACGACCGGCGGATTATGAGAAGTACGGTCCCGTGCATCGAGACTGCTAGCTGCTCAGATGATGCGGCGGCCGGAATGAGTATCGGAGCAGGACTGCGGGCATGCCGAAACTGGGCGGCATCCGGGGATCGGCCGGTGCGGGCGTGAGATGAGTGGCCAGGCCGGGCCGAGCCAGCAGCGCCCAGAGCGATGTCTGGCTGAAGCCGACGGACATGCACCACGCGACCCAGGCTGCCACGGCGACCGCGTTGAGCGCCTCACCCAGCGGCGAGGCGGTCGGCAGTGGCTGGGCCTGCTGACCGTGCAGGCCCATCTCGCGCATGGCGTGTCTAACAGCGCCTTGCAGCGGACGTCCGCCGTTGGTGCACGGCATTCTGGGCAGATTTGGCGTTGGCCCTCGGCTCTGGACCCCATTAGTCGTTCCCCCCGCAATGTGTTGCTGATGAGATGGGTAGGCTGCGCAACGGATGCACTCCCCGAATGTGGCCCGCGCCATCCGGATATCTCCTGGCGACAGGTGAGTGGCACCCATGTGCATCTGATGAACTTGGGGCGGAAGGAACCCGATGCGTGCCGTGGAAGACCTCCTGAACGAGGTTCATGACCGGGAGTCGAGGCGCTACATTGCCGAAGTGATCGGGGCGTATCAGGCGGGCGCCTTCCGGGCCGCGATCGTCGCCACCTGGGTGGCGGTGGCGTTCGACCTGATCGCCAAGATCCGTGAGCTCGACGAGGCGGGTGATCCCACGGCGGGTGCCTTCATGCGTGACATCGAGCGCGCGATCGATAATCAGGCGCAGAACCCAGACCTCCTGCTGGGCATCGAGCGGAACTTGATCAAGGTGGCTCATGAGTCGTTCGAGTTCATCGATCAGCGCGAACGCCTCCAACTTGAGCGGCTGCGCCACGACCGGCACGTTTGCGCGCATCCGGCGTTCGTGCGCCCGGATGAGGTGTTCGTACCCACCCCTGAGCTGGTGCGAGCGCACCTGGCCACCGCTATCGACGCGGTGCTCTCCAAGGGACCCGTACCTGGTAAGCGGGCGATAGAGCGGTTCCAGAACGAGATCGTGCAGGCATCCTTCCCGGAGCGCGCGGAGGACCTAGCGAAGTAC
>Ga0116219_10002599_pt1 | contig 15015 bp, 7 predicted proteins | sample Sb_taG_4_FD_91019 | JGI IMG/M metagenome (GOLD analysis project Ga0116219, IMG submission 91019) | Peat soil microbial communities from Weissenstadt, Germany - Sb_50d_6_BS metaG | ecosystem: Environmental > Terrestrial > Soil > Wetlands > Peat | place: Germany: Weissenstadt | collected 2010-09-21
GCCGAGCCGCCGCGATTTTCCGGCGCCGCCGCCTATCGCGCGATCTTTCCGGCGGATCGCCTCAAAGGCCTACGGATTGCGGATTGCACCAAATGGTGGGGCCCGGATCGGCACTGCCTGCCCTATTACCTGACCGGCAGACGCGACGAGGTTTACGCCATCGGCGTCGTGCCGGTGCCGCATTGGCATGGCGACGAGGCCTCGGTGCCGACGACCCGCGAGCAATACCTGGCCTCGTTTGCGCACTTCCACGCCGATCTGCAGCGCGTGTTGCAGGCCGTCGACAGCGTCAGTCTGTGGCCGATCTACGATCGGGAGCGCAACGATTGCTGGAGCGGCGGCCGCGACAGCCGCATCGTGCTGTTGGGCGATGCTTGTCATCCGGTGCCGCCCTATATGGCCGCGGGTGGCGCCATGGCGGTGGAGGACGCCGCGATCCTGAGCCGCTGCCTGACCGCATGCGACGACCGCGAGGCAGCGTTGGCGTCCTACATGGCGACACGAATACCGCGGGTCGCCGACGTGCAGCGCATCTCGCTCGAAAACAGCTGGATGCGCGGGCCGACCGACACCGACTGGTTTTATTGCTACGATCCGTGCACCGCGCCGCTTGCGCCACCACTTTGAATGCAGCGATGTTCGAACCCAAACCCGACCCAATGATCGCGCGCGACTTTGCCGGTTACGGCGAGACGCCGCCGCATCCGCGCTGGCCCGGCGGCGCGCTGATCGGGGTCAACTTCAATCTCAACGTCGAGGGCGGCGGCGAATCGTCCCTGAGCAACGGCGACGACGAGTCCGAGGGCATGCTCAACGACATCGGCGTCAGCGCCCAGCGCGGCCGCCGCGTGCCGCTCGTGGAGTCCGTTTTTGAATACGGCAGCCGCCGCGGCGCCTGGCGGGTGCTCAAGGTGCTGCAGGATTTTGCCGTCAAGGCCAGCATCCTCGGCGTCGCGCGCGCGCTCGAGCAGAATCCGGACCTGGCCAAGGCCTGCGTCGCGCAAGGCCACGAAATCGTCAGCCACGGCTATCGCTGGATCGACTACGGTGCCGTCGCCGAAGCGATCGAGCGCGAGCACATCCGGCGCGCCGTCGAGATTCTAACCAAGCTCAGCGGCACGCGGCCGGTCGGCTGGATGACCGGGCGCCCCGGGCCCAATACGCGGCGGCTCTTGGTCGAGGCCGGCGAATTCTTATACGACCGTGATTCGCTCGCCGACGAATTGCCCTATTGGCTGCAAATCGCCGGCCGGCCGCATCTCGTCATTCCTTATTCGTATGAGGCCAACGACAATCGCTTCAACGAGAACAGCGGCTTCTCCACCGCCGACCACTTTTTCACCTACCTGCGCGACGCCTTCGACGTGCTCTACCGCGAAGGCCGCGGCGGCGCGCCAAAACTGCTTTCCATCGGCTTGCATGACCGGCTGATCGGCCGGCCCGGCCGCTGCCAGGGCCTGATCAGGCTTCTTGAGTACATGCGCGGTTTCGAGCGGGTGTGGTTCTGCACCGGCGCCGATATCGCGCGGCATTGGCGCACGGAGTTTCCCGCGGCCGAACGCTGAATATCAAACCTCTCTTCGCCATCCCAACCGACCGCCTGACGGCAGTTTGCCCGCGTCCGGTCTCACGACATCCCTGTGCAGGCGAAAAAGCCTTATACCGCGCCGGCAAACGTTCCGTTTCGCTACCATTGAAGGTCCAGCAGGGATTTCATATCGGGGCTGCAGGCCGCCCAAAGGCGGTCACGCGTTGCGCCGTCGATCTCCGCCCGCCATGCGTGATCGTTTCCCGTTACAAAGTGCATGCGCACTTCTTCGACTTTCCGAATTGCGGAATAGCCGGACATGGCCGGATATCCATCCTGTAAAATCGCGGAGATTTTGCCGATCACGCCCGCCAAATTCTCGCAACTTTCCCGATAGGTAATGAAGTGAACGCGAAATGGCAGGTCGGCTCGTTTTGCGAGATCGATCCAGCCTTGGAACCAAGGGATGAAATTGGCGACGCACTCGCGTTCGATGCGGGCCTGCAGCGTTTCCCGTCGTTCTCCGCGCCAGATCCAGTCTCGGAGCCACGGAATGAAATTCGCGATGCGCTTGCGGCGCGACTGCAGCACCTTGCCTCTATCGTTGCTTCTCCCCTCCAGAAAATGCACTTGCGAGCGAGCGGCGGCGCGCGGATCGCGGATCAGAACGAATACATCGCGCAAATTTCGCCCGTTCAGCACTCCGATGTTGAAGTCGCTGGTACCGAAATGGTCTTGAGTGATCGCTCCCCCTTCCAAGAACATATCGAGCCAGGAAGGCACGAGAAAGATATTGGGAAATTGACCGGCACCGACACGCAGGACCGGCGCGCCGATCGCCCGCCCCAAAGTGTAAGTCAGCGTTGCGCTGGCGGAGCGAGGCATGCACGCCATCAGAAAGGGCGGCAGTCCACGCGCCATGCTTCGTAGCTGGGCGGCGCGCAATACGTGCGAAACGTTGACATGATCGGAAAAGATCTGATCGCTCTCGCTACTGGGCATGGTGTGCGACATGCGCAGATGCCACGCCATGCTTTCGAAGGCGCCGGCATGAGCCTGCACCAATCCCAGGTGATAATGCATCGCTTCGGCGAAGTAGGCCTCGTTGCGGTCGGGCGAGGCCTTAATCCCAAAATGCTCAAGCAACATTTCGTTTGCCGCGTGGCTGCCTTGCTCGTTCTGGACTGTCAGGAGTTCCTTTACCAATGATTGGGTAGCCGCAGGACTTCGAAGAGTTCTCGCCTGCGGCAGTGCGATGTCGAACATACCTTGGGGCTTAACGTCAGAATTCCCAGCTTCATCGATATCCGATGGCAGCCGAATCCCGCCCTTGAAGCGACGCGCCGGCCAGGCGGTGTCGAAGGCGTTGAGGTCGGCGGGAGGCGGGACATGCGAATGCCAAATACGAATATTGCCGACCGCGTATTCGCCGAGGCCGCGATAATTGTAGAGTGGAGAGAGCGCATAGGGCGTAACACCGAGCTGCTCCAGCGCAAGCGTTAGAAACGGCTGGTCGCGCGGGAAATCGTTCGGGCCGCCGCACTCCGCGCATAATTTGCGCCAGCGTTCGAGCACTTGGCGGATCATCGGGGTCAATCGAAAGAAAATGACGCCCGAGTTGTACATGATCTGATCGGCCGGCTCGACGCCGATAGGCCGCATGATGCTGGCGAAGTTGAAGAACTCCGGCAGATTGTAGTTGGGCGCCGGCGCCATCGCGATGCCATGCCGCTCGGCCTTGGCGAAGCCGAGGCCGATGTCGCCGACAATACGAGTGTCGGTGTCGAGATAGAGGAATGTCTCGTACCCCGTCGGCAAAAGCTCGATCAGCCTGGATTTCTCCAGATTGTTGCCGTGAACAAGCCCGGTCGGCACGATCGACGTGAAGGCGGCGTGGCTTTGCGCCAAAGCGGCGCCCGCCGCGTCGGTGATGAGGATCCGGTCGGCATCGATCGCGGCGGCGCTGCGCGCGCTCTCGACGGCTTCCCGAATGAAATCCTCTCCCCAGCACAGCCACACGATCGCCCGAACCGCCATGCCATTCCCCAAGCGTACGATCTTTGCCGCCGTCCTTACCGCTCATCGCCTTGCGCACAGGACAACGTCTCCTGCCGGAAGGGGATTAATGCCCGAGAATCTCGGCGATGCGCTCGGCGATGATCTCGTTGCCGCGGGGGGAGACATGGAAGGAATCGATATACAGCGCTTCGTCGCCGTCGAATGCCGCGCTGAAATCGTAGGCCCATCGCTCGCCCTCGGATTTGATGTGCGAGCGGATGCGATCATAGGCTTGATTATAACGCAAATCCCACTCAGGTTGCGGCGGCAGGTATTCTCGCCTCGGCTTCCCGACCGACGACACCGGTTGCAGGATGGCAACGAAACGGCCGCCGGAAGCCTCGACGAGCAATTTGGCGGACATCCAATTGCGCCAAAGGATATCCGCGATCGCATCGACCGCGGCCGAGTCCGAGCATCGCGAGCCCTTGACCTCATCCAGGTTGACAGCCTGCCTGACCTCGGCACCGGTCAGCTGTTGCGCCAACCGCACCAGGTTCCCCACGGTCGCGGTCCAGGTGCGTTCGGAAACTCCGAGCTCCTGATCCCGGTATAGACGCACGGCCTGCTCGAGAAAATACGTGAATGCGTGGCCGTCGAGCGGGATGCCGGCTTGGCACAGGTGCAGAATATCGTTGATCCCGTCGTAGAACACCGCGGTGCCGACTGGCTCGCCAAGCGAGAGGCGCTTGAGCAATGCAGCGCGATTCTGTGCGGATACGAATGCCGATTGGCCATAGTTCACGACCGCGGCGTCCGGATACAGCCGCTGCACGAGGGCGGGAATAGTGTGGGCATCGTCGACGCCGGTGCCCCACATTGTTGAGCCGCCGAACAAGCTCAATAGGCGCGTCGGATTGGCGGGCCCCCCGGGCGTCACCCGCAACCCATCCTGGTCGATGTTGATCGTTTCGCTGGCAAAGGGTTCGCGGCGCATCTCGTCATAGGAACTGAAAGCGGCTTTGGTGCGGGCAAAGTCGCGAAAAAATTTGCGGGCGCTGTTCTTGTCGGTGTAGGCGGGCGTCGCAATCCGACGTTCGCCGTCCATGGCAGCGGGATTCGCCGTTACGTCAATGAAGAACCCGGCGACGATATTGGCGAGCAGCAGGAGCTGAACGAATACCGCAAGGTTGATAAGGACCAGGCGCATCGAGTTCCCAACAATCGTCGGGCAGACAATGCTGCCCGACACAATCGCGCAAGCTACCGGCGCTGGGCCGGGTCAGCAACCATCGACATGCACGGCGCAGGGCCCAACGCTACATGCGAGAAGTACCATGCAATGCAGGCCCGTTCAGACTGGATCGTAAGGGAGACGCGTGACGCCTCGGCTTTTATCGCGTCGAGGGAGAAGCGCCAGCCGGGCACTGAGCGGCAAGCGCCTATTTGGCGTCCAGGAAAAACGTTTCCATCGGGCCCTTGCCCTTGACCTCGATGGAGCCGCGGCGCTCGAAATTGAAACGATCGCCGAGCGCAAGGCGGGTGGTGGCGGAAACCTGAATCCGGCCAGGCTGCGAGTGCGACTCCATGCGGCTCGCGGTATTCACCGTGTCGCCCCAGACGTCGTAAGCGAATTTGTGCGTGCCGATGACGCCGGCAACGATGGGACCGCTGTGAATCCCGATGCGCGCCTGAAGTTTCAGATCGGTGGCTTTGGCAATGTCATCGACCGCATCGAGCATGCGTAGCGCCAGCGAGGCGACGCGGAAAGCGTGGTCTTCTTGCGCTTCGGGAATTCCCGCCGCCACCATATAGGCGTCGCCGATGGTCTTGATCTTTTCCACGCCCTGTTCGGCGGCAAGCGCGTCGAAGGCGGAGAATATCTTGCTGAGAAAATCGATGATGCGATCCGCCGGGAGCTCCTGACTGAGCGTGGTGAACCCGACCAGATCGCAAAACAGAATAGTCGCTTCCAAAATCCGGTCGGCGATGACCATTTCGCCGTTTTGCATGCGATTGACGATCTTCTGCGGCAGGATGTTGAGAAGAAGCGTTTCGGAACGGCGCTTCTCATGTTCCAGATCCGCGATGAATTTCTTCTCCCGGTCGCGCAGCCATTTTTTCTCGAGCGAGGCGCCGACGCGGGCGCGCAGCAGGATCGGATTAAACGGTTTGGTCAGGTAATCCTCGGCGCCGGCCTCGATGCAGCGCACCACGGTGTCGATCTCGTCGAGCGCGGAAATCACGATCACCGGAATGTGGCTGGTTCGTTCCGCCGTCTTGAGCCGGCGCAAAACCTCGTAGCCGCTCATTTCCGGCATGATGAGATCGAGCAGGATGATATCGAAGTCCTGCCGCTCGACCAACTCCAGCGCCACCGCGCCGTTCGCCGCCGTCACGACTGCGTGGCCCTCGCGCGTCAGCCGGCGCGCCAGCACATCGCGGTTGGAGGCATTATCGTCGACCACGAGGATCGCGCTCGACGGCGTCGCATCGCGCGCCTCGTTCGCCGGCAGCGGCTTTATGGTGCGCAACACGTCGCTGAGGATGTCGGTCTGCTTCAGCCGAATGTCGTCATTGTCGGAGCCGGCATCCTTGCGCTGCGCGAGCGCCGCCATGGCGTCGATCTGACCGAGGAGTTGATCGGCGGAATCCTTCAGCTTGACGAGGTCCGCCCGCAGCGGATGCTCGCCGTCCGCCTCCATATCCTCGATCAAAAGCTCGCTGTAGCCTTTGATGGCGTTGAGCGGGGTGCGCAAGTCGTGACGCAGCCGGCGATGGAACACGTCGATCGTCTCACCCTCGTGGAGCTCCGACGCCGAATTCTGGATGATGCTTTTGACGAACGCGTTCAGCTGAATGCTGGCGCCGCGCATTTTGTCCAGATCGGCAAGCTGCTCGTCCATCTGCAGCTTGCGTGCGTCCTCGATGATCATGTCGAGGAACTCGGTGACGGCGATGGCCGGCGCCTGCACTTCCTGGCGCAGGAATGCCGCCAAAGTCCTGGTCAGCCGATCGTCCGATAAACTCGTCGACAAGGCTCCCCCATGGGCGCGGCCGCAGAGCCGCTAGCCCTTCGCAGTGCCAAGAAGCCGCTCCATCTTGCCGATCAGGCGATCGAGCTCCACCGGCTTGGTGTCGTAATCGTCGCAGCCGGCCTCCATGGCCTTTTCACGGTCGCCGCTCATGGCGTGAGCGGTCAACCCGATCACCGGCACGCTCTTGGTGGCGTCGTCGGCTTTCACGCGCCGCGTCGCTTCCCAGCCATCGATCACCGGCAGGCTCATGTCCATGAGGATGATGTCGGGCCGTGCGCTCTTGGCGAGATCGACGCCCTGCTGACCGTCGACCGCGAAAACAACCTCATAGCCACGACGCACGAGACGCCGCGAAAGCATATCGCGATTCATCTCGTTGTCTTCGACCAGCAAAACCTTAGGCATCCGACGCCCCGCTCCGTTTTCTTATACGCTCGCCCCTAGGGCCGCACGCTCCGGCCGGCGCCGCACCGCCGCGCTGATCGCGGCCGCTATGTCGAGCCGCGACGTGCTGCCTTTTTCGACGATCTTTTGCGCCTGGCGCAGCAAGCGCTCGCGCTCGGCGGCCGTGAGTTGCTTTGCCGTTATGACGATCACGGGAATTTCGCGCCACTGCGCATGCGCGGCGAGCGCGTCGAGAACCTCGAAACCGTCCATTTCCGGCATCATCAGATCGAGCAGAATCATGGCGGGCGCCGGATGCGCGCCGAGCCAAGTCAGCGCCTGACGGCCGTCGCCCACCTCGGCCGCCGGCAAGCTCAACTTTGCGATCGTCTGCCTGATCATCTCGCGCGCGCCCGGGTCGTCTTCGACGATCAGGACCGGGCCGTCGCGCCGCACCAGGCTATGGATGAGCGCCGTCAAGCGCGCGCGATCGACCGGTTTGGTCAGCACATCGACGGCGCCGAGCGACAAACCGATGCCGCGATCGGACAGCATCGTGACCATGACCACCGGGATATCGCGTAATTCGGCATCGGCCTTGAGCGCGTTCAAAACCTCCCAGCCGTCCGGCTTCGGCATCATCACATCCAGCGTGATCGCGTCCGGGCGCAGTTTGCGCGCCAGGCTCAGCGCCTCTTCGCCGCTGGCGGCGTGCACGAGACGATAGCCGGCGTCTTTCAAGTTGGTCGACAAAAGATCGCGCGCCGCCGGATCGTCGTCGACGACCAGCACCGTCGGAGCGCCGTTCGATTCTGCCGCAAGCGGCGGGACATCTTCGGGCTTCGCTTGCGCCGGCGCGACAGGACTGTCCGGCAAAATGATCGTGAAGGTCGAACCTATGCCGGGCTTGCTGGCGACGGTGACGTCGCCGCCGAGCATCTGGCAGAAATTGCGGGTGATCGCGAGACCAAGGCCGGTGCCGCCGTACTTCTTGGTTGTTGATGCGTCAGCCTGGCTGAACGCCTGGAACAGCCGGCCGAGCTGTTCCTCAGTCATGCCGATACCGGTATCGGAGATCGCGAACCGGACCATCGGCTTGTCGGTTTCGAAGCGGTCCGCCACCAGCGTCAGCCGGCCCTGCTCGGTGAACTTGCTGCCGTTGCTGAAGATATTGAGCAGGCTCTGTTTGAGCTTGGTACGGTCAGTGCGCATCGTGCCGAGGTTGTCCGCCAGGCGGAACTCGATCGTGTTGCCGTTCTTCTCCGCCATCGGCACGATGATCGCGCGCACCTCATCGAGCAGCGGAACGATGTCGACGTCTTCGATGAAGATATCCATCTTGCCGGCTTCGACCTTGGACAGATCGAGAATGTCGTTGATCAGGCCGAGCAGGTGACGGCCCGAGCTCTCGATCTTCTTCAGGTCGAGGATGAGATTTTGTTGACCAAGGTCGGCCGCGTCCTCCTGAAGGATCTCGCTATAGCCGATGATGGCATTCAACGGCGTGCGCAGCTCGTGACTCATATTGGCCAAGAACTGCGACTTGTGCTGGCTCGCCACTTCCAGCAGCCGGCTCTTTTCCTGGATTTCATTGAGCAGCCGCGCGTTCTCGATGGCGATGACGGCCTGATCGGCAAACGCCTTGATCACGGCGACTTGCTTGTCGGTAAAGGGCCGCACTTCCGCCCGATAAATGCTGATGGCACCGATCAGCTCATTCTCTTTGAGCATTGGCACAACGAGAACCGACCGCGCGCCGGCGAGCCTTGCTGAAACGCTCGGGGTCGGCTCGGCCGCCTCATCGGCGATACGAATTGCGTCCCTTGCTCGCGCTGCGCGTTCGAGACCGGTTCCGGCGGCCGGTTGAAACGCGCCGCGCTGCCGATGAAACTCCTCGAGTTCCGGCGGTGCGCCCGACATCGCGACCGCTTCGTATTTTCCATTGTCATGCCGGAACAGAGTGCCGAATTTTGCGTCGCAAATCCGGATGGAATTCGCCAGCGCAATCTGGAACACCGGCTCGAGCTCGCCCGGCGAGCTCGAGATGACCCGCAACACTTCGGACGTCGCGGTCTGCTGCTCCAGCGATTCGGAGAGCTCATCCGTCCGCTGGCGCAGCTCGTTCAAAAGCCGCGTGTTCTCGATGGCGATGATCGCCTGCGCGGCGAAGTTCTGCAACAGCTCGATCTGCTTGTCGGCGAACGGGTGGACCTCGGTTCGAGCTATCGTTATCGCGCCGATCAACTCGCCATCCTTGAGCATTGGGACGCAGACGGCCGTTCGGGAATTGCCGAGTTCGACGGCGGCAACGATAAACGGGTGGCGGTCGATATAGGTTTGCGCGGTGCGGAGGTCGGGATAGTGGGCGACCTGCTTCGTTACCGCGACATCGCCGAGCGGGGTGCCAGGCGGCGGCCGCAGCACGGTTTCGCGTTGCCGCGCCGCGGCATAGGCGGCGGTCATATTATGGAATGCGGCAACGCGGAAGCCATCCGCCTCCCGAAGATACAAGGTGCCGCGGCCGGCCTGGCAAACACGCGTCGCGCTCTCCAGCATCGCCTGGAACACTGGCTGCAAATCACCCGGCGAGGAGCTGATAACCTTCAGGACCTCGGAGGTTGCCGTCTGTTGTTCCAGGGCCTCGGTGAGATCGCCGGTGCGCTGACGCAGTTCGTTGAGCAGCCGCGCGTTCTCGATGGCGATCACCGCCTGGGCGGCGAAGCTCTCGAGAAGCTCGATCTGCTTGTCTGTAAATGGGCGGACTTCCTGACGGAAGATGGAGATCGCCCCGACAAGAACGTCATCCTTGAGAAGCGGGACCATGACTTGCGTACGCACCCCGCCCATTTTCGCAATGCGCGTCGGATTGGGTGAGGCGGCCATGTCGATGGTGTGAACAACCTGCTTTGAAGTAAGCACCGCGTCCAAGTCCGACCCGGGCGTTGGCTTAACAGCGCCGCGGTGCCGGAAATATTCTTCGACTGGCGGCGGCAAATTCAGCGTTGCGACCGCATGAGTGAGATCGCCGTCAAACCTGAACATGATGGCAAATCGTGCTTCGCAGAGTTTGATCGCATTCTCCAGCACGCTTTGAAATACAGGTGCGATCTCGCCCGGCGAGCTTGAGATGACCTTGAGCACCTCGCTCGTCGCGGTCTGCTGCTCCAGCGATTCGGTGAGATCATCCGTGCGCTGGCGCAACTCGCTGAGCAGCCGTGCATTCTCGATGGCGATGACGGCTTGGGCCGCGAAGTTCTGGACCAACTCGATCTGCTTGTTGCTGAACGGCCGCACCTCCTGGCGATAGATGATGATGACGCCCACCGCCTCGTCGTCCTTGAGCATCGGCACGGCAAGAAAAGTCCGTGCGCCCGCGACTTCGACCATGGTCACAATATTCGGTTCGCGATCGAGATATGCCTGTTCGGTCCGCATGTCGGCGACATGCTCCATTTGTTTCGCTCTTATGGCCCGCATGACCGGAACGTTCGGCGCAGGCCGGAACAGCGGATTGCGCCGCCGCTCGTCGGCATAGGCCTCTCGCCCGCCATGCAGGGCGACCGCACGAAGCCCATCGCCGTCACAAAGCGCCAGCGTGCCGAATTTCGCCTCGCAGATCCGCGTGGCGTTCTCGAGCATCGCATCGAATACCGGACCGAGCTCGCCGGGCGAACCGGAAATGACTTTCAGCACCTCTGACGTCGCCGTCTGCCGCTCCAAGGTTTCGCGCAGCTCATTGAGCAGTCGCGTGTTCTCGATGGCGATCACCGCCTGGGCCGCGAAGTTGGTCAGCAGCTCGACCTGCTTGTCGTCGAACGCCCGCACCTCCTGGCGGAAAATGGCGGATGATCCGATGACCTCGTTTTCCTTCAAGAGCGGCACCAGGATGAGGCTGCGCGCGCCGGTGGCTTGCCCGAACGCGCGGTCGAGCGGGTCATCCCTGTATGCGGCATAGTCGACGACCTGCACCGCGTGCCTGGAAGTGGTCGCCTCCGCCAGCATGGCGCTCATGTGCCCGGAAGGCTTCCAGACCGGCTCGCGCGTCCTCATGTCGGCGTAGGCCGGCGGCGCATTATGCATCGCCACAACGCGATACGAATCGCCTTCGCGCAGCGACAGTGCGCCGAACGTGGCTTCGCAGATTCGCGTCGCGTTCTTGAGCATCGTGTGAAACACCGGCTGCAATGTGCCGGGTGACGAACTGATGACCTGCAAGACTTCCGCCGTGGCGGTCTGCTGGTCGAGCGACTGGCTCAGTTCGCGGGTGCGGTCTTCGACTTTCTGCTCCAGACCGGCATAGGATTCCTGCAGCCGCCCCGTCATGTCGTTGAACTGATCGGCGAGCGCCTCGAATTCGTCGCCGCTTTTTACCGAGATGCGCTGCGCGAGATCGCCGCTGCCGATGTTTGCGGCGCCAAGCCGCAATTGCTCGATCGGCCGCAGCAGACGATTGGCGCGAAGGCTAATCGCGATGAGAGACAGGATGACGATGAACAGGCCGATGCCGGCGACGGTGAGCACCGATTGCCACAATGACGTCCGCAACGGAGCAAGCGGCGCGATGACGCCGTAATCGAGGCTTTGCGACCCGATCCGCAGCGCCTTGGCGACGCCCAAATAGGCCGTTCCTTCGACGTCGTATTCGCTGGCCTTGCCGTCGAGATTTGCGGGCCTGACGGTCGCCGCGGATGTGGCAACGTTCGAATAGATCAGTTCGTTGCCGGCCCAGATCAGCGGATGGAGTATACGCCGGCTCAAGAGCTCGCCGATCAGCGCGGAGTTCGCGACCGGCGTGCCGCCGAGGATGTAGCCGAGGAGCTGGGCGCCTTGATTCTGTCCGGCGTCGCCCAAATTGGAATCGCGCACGCGCTCGACCGGTACGGCGGAAACCAGATAGACCGTGCCGTTGCAACTCACCAATTGCTGCAATTGATCGCGGGCGACCGCGCACTGCTTGCCGGCGGAGCCGTCAGAGGTGATGAACTTCCACTGCCCGATCGTCGAGTCCTTGTCGGCGCCGGAGAAAGCGACATTGCGGGAGTCGGCGTTGTAGATGGCGACGAACGCGATTCCGAGCACCTGGCGCTGCGCCTCGATATAGCCGTTGAGCTGCGACTTCATCTCGAGATCGAGGGTGACCTGCAGCGTATTGTCGGACGCCATCCGCGTCAGACCCTCGGAAACGTTCTTCTCCGCATCCTGCAGGACGAGGGCGAAGGTCTCCAGATTGGCGGCAAGACCGTTGGCGAACAGATTGCGCGCCTGGCGATTGAGCTGGATACCCAGGATCAAGCAGGTGAGCAGCGCCGGCAGCGCCACGGCGAGCGCCACCAGCAGCATCAATCTGGTCTTGAACGAGCGCCGCTGACGCGGCTTGCCATCCGCTGCGTTTGTCATGCGCAAATCATCTGAAGTTTCGACGACTCACGCAACACCCGAGAGTGCCGAACTAATCGGAAGGAATGATCGAGCGATCGTACAGTAACGGGCGCCCCTGGAGCGGCAACAAGTCGTCCTTATAAACCGCATTGGCCGCGGCAAGGACCCGCGGTGGAATCTCGATGCCAAGGTCCTTGGCGCGTTTGAGATTGAACACGATTGCGGACTCCGGCCCGTCTTCGATGGGAAGATCGCCGGCCCTCGTGCCGTTGAAAATCTTCACCGCTTTCTGGCCTGCCAGCCGCCCCATGGCGCCGAAATTCTCGACTGCGCCGCCGAACAGGCCCATGCGGGCAAAGAAATAATTGATCGCCATTTCCGGCTTGTGCGAGTGCGCCAGCGTCCAATCGTAGATCTGCGCCGCGGCGTACCGGGCGCCGCTGTCGGTGGGCAACGACAACGCAACGGGATAGATCGCCTTGACGTCCGGATCGTCGTTCAAGCGCTGGATAAGAGCCATGTAGTCCGTCCAGGTCTTTACGCGCTGCACTTCCCACTGCACGTCGGTCACGTTCTTGAGCTCGATCTCGAATTGCTTGGTCAGCCCGTTGCCGGTGGGCGTATAGTCGGTGATCATCACCACCTTTTTGCCGCGCAATCCCGGAACCGCCTGCTCCATGACTTTCACCGCTTGCGCGGCGTATAGCTTCTCATAGACGCCGGTGACATTGCTGCCCGGATGCTCCCAGCTATCCATGTAATGCTTGCGCTCGTTGTACATTTCCGGTTGGCCGTTCATCCCGGAAAACACCACGGCAATGTCGCTACCGACCAACGGCATCATCACTTCGCTGACCGCGGCGTCGTCATTGGCGAAAACCAGGTCGGGTTTGAATTCGCTGATCTCCTGCAGCGCCTTCTGCCCCTCGCGATGGATGCTTTCCGGGCTCGTGTTGGTCTTATAGGTGTCCATGTAATAGGCTTTGACCTCGAGATTGCGCCCAACGGTCCAGCCGCCGACCGCAAGGGACTGCAGTTCACCCTCGGCCTGGGGCTCGCCGCAGACATGTCCGGCCTCATAGCTCTGAACAATGTAGACTCGCTTCGGCGGATTCTCGGAAAATGCCGGGCCGGCGGCGAGGAATGAAAGCGCTCCTAACAGCGCAACTGGAGCTGCGATCAGTTTGCTAATATTCTTGATCATCGGTCGTGATTCCCCAGGTTGAATACCATATGATATCAACCTTGCCTGCATAATATCAACCTTATCTGCCCTGTTCGTTCGCTCGGCGGACTTCGCGTAGAGCGGGCTTAATCGATTGGATGCACGGCAGCGCGGGAAGCGCTGACGCACAGCGGTCTTACGGTCTTAGGCCGTTTCGGTCTTAGACCGCGACCTTGTCGAGGAAGCTTTCGATCTCGGCGCGCAGATTGCCGACCGAGGTATCGACCGACTGCGACGCGGTCAGCACGGTTTCGGCCGCGGCGCGGGTGCCGATCGCGGCTTCCGAGACCTTGCCCAGCGCCGAGACCACGAGGCTCGTGCCGCTCGCCGCGTTCACCGCATTGCGCGAAATCTCCGAGGTCGCGGCACTCTGCTGCAGGATCGAGGCCGCGGCGCTCGCCGCGCGCGTAGAAATCTCGTTCATGCTCTCTTCGATGCCGTGCACCGCGGCGACCGCGCCGCCGGTCGATTCCTGCACCGCCAGGATGTGCCGCGCGATCTCTTCGGTCGCCTTGGCGGTTTCCACCGCCAGCGATTTGACTTCCGATGCGACGACGGCGAAACCGCGCCCCGCCTCGCCGGCCCGCGCCGCCTCGATGGTGGCGTTGAGCGCCAACAGGTTGGTCTGGCCGGCGATGTTGCGGATCAGCGCGACGACGTCGCCGATCTTCTGCGCCGCCTGTTGCAGCCCGGCATACTGGCCGTTGGTCGCCTTGGCGTTGCGCACGGCGTTGCCGACCAGTTCGGTGGTCTCGGCCAGTTGCTGATTGATCTCGGCGATCGAGGCCGACAATTCCTCGGCCGATCCGGCGACCAAGGTAACGTTGGCGGCGGCGTCGTTGGATTCGCGCAGCGCCCCTTCGGCGTGCTGCGTCGTCTCGTGCGACGAGCCGATCAGCGCGTTGGCGGTCGATTTCATGGCGTCGGTGGAGTTGCTGACGGTGCCGAGCACCTCCTCGACCCGCTTGCGGAACGACGAGATCGCGCTCTCGGTCGCCAGCCTACGGTTTTCCTGCGCCAGCATGGTGTCGCGCTGCTCTTCGAGCCGTTGCCGCTCGGTGATGTCCTCATGGGTCGCGACCCAGCCGCCGTCCGGCATCGGCTGACGGACGACACGGATCAGCCGGCCGTCGGCCAGCTCGTCGATCCGGCTCGAAACCTTCTCGGCCGAGTGCTTGCCCAAGGCGCCGAGTTTTTTGTCCACCGCGCCGGCATTCTTGTCGCCTTTGAGGAGGCCGTTCATGACGCGGTGCGCGATGATCGCCTCGTGCGACGTGCCGGCTTTCAACAGTTCGGGCGGCAGGCGATAGAGGCTGGCGTAACGTTCGTTGCAAATGACGAGACGCTTGCTGCCGTCGAACATGCACAGGCCGTGCGTCATGTTCTCCAGCGCCGTGGTGAAACGCAGATTGGTTTTTTCCAGCGACAATTGCCGGCGGATGCCGGCGGCGACGCTGATCAGC
>Ga0116219_10002601_pt1 | contig 15009 bp, 11 predicted proteins | sample Sb_taG_4_FD_91019 | JGI IMG/M metagenome (GOLD analysis project Ga0116219, IMG submission 91019) | Peat soil microbial communities from Weissenstadt, Germany - Sb_50d_6_BS metaG | ecosystem: Environmental > Terrestrial > Soil > Wetlands > Peat | place: Germany: Weissenstadt | collected 2010-09-21
GCGAGCGGCTCGAAGCCGGCGCTTGCGAGCCCCAGCGGCGGCGCCTCGACGATGCGGGTCGAGTGGGCGGCGAGCCAGTCGAACCAGGTCAGCCACCAGGATTGCTCCAGATATTGCGCCGAGAGGGCCCAGGCGTCCGGGTGGGGTCGAGGATCGCCTGCCGCCGTCGTCGCGATGCGGAAATGGCGATCGCCTTGGCCCGGGGGCGCCACCACGCCGCGATTGTGCCCGCCGTTGACCAGGACGAAGGTGATCTCGGTATCGGTCAGGAAGTGAATCTTGAACACCGATCGCCACGGGGCGACATGATCGCGTTCGGTCCCGACGACGAAAAGCGGCGTGCGAATATCCTGCAGCGCGACCAGGCGGCCGCCGAGCTTGAAGCGGCCTTCCGCGAGATCATTATTGAGATAGAGCGTGCGCAGATACTCGCTGTGCATCCTGTAGGGCATGCGCGTCGCGTCCGACGACCAGGCGGTGAGATCCTCGGCCTTCTCCGGCTCGCCCATCAGATAGTGGAGGATGGCGTTCGACCAGATGAGGTCGTTCGAGCGCATGAGATCGAAGGCGCCGGCCATCTGGCTCGCTTCCAGCGTGCCCTTCTGCCACATCATGTCTTCGAGCAGCGCCAGTTGGCTGTCGTCGATAAACAGCCCGAGTTCGCCAGGTTCCTTGAAATCCGTTTGCGCGGCGATGAGCGTGATGGATTGCAGGCGATCGTCGTTGTCGCGCGCCATGCTGGCCGCGACGATCGCGGACAGCGTTCCGCCGATGCAGTATCCGACCAGATGCGCCCGGGCGGCCCCGGTGATCGCGAGCGCCGCGCTGATGGCGGGCATGACGCCCTCGCGCCGATAGTCGTCAAAACCGACGTCGCGATCGTTGGACGTTGGATTTCGCCATGAGATGCAAAAGACCGTGAAGCCGCTGTCGACGAGATGCTTGATGAGCGAATTCTCCGGCCGGAGATCGAGAATATAGTATTTCATGATCCACGCCGGCACGATGACCACCGGTTCGGCGCGCACGGACTTGGCCGTCGGGCTGTATTGGATGATTTCGGCGAGCCCCGTCCGCGCCACGACGACGCCTTTGGTCATCGCCACGGTCTCTCCCGGCTTGAACGCTTTGTCCGCCTCGCTGCGCTCGTTGCGCAAGAGACGCTGAAGGTCGGCCGAGTAGTTTATCGCGCCCCTAAGGAGGTTGATCCCGCCCTCCCGCAACGTCTGCTTGAGCGCGACTGGATTGGTCGCGAGGTAGTTGGACGGAGCGATCGTGTCGAGCGCCTGGCGGCCAACGAAATTGAGGAGCGCAAGATGATGGGGCGAAGCGCCACGGACATCAGATGTCGCTTCGTCCCACCATCGCTCGGCCGCCAGAAAGCTCGCGGCGTAAAGCGAAAACGGCCATCGGCGCCACTCCTCAGCGCCAAATCGCCGGTCGTCCGCCCGCCCCTGAGTCGAGGAAGCGTCTTGCCCATCGCCGCGCGGCGACGGCCAAGCTGTCTCCATGAGCGAAGCCTGTTTGGAAAGAGCGCTGAGCGCCAAAGCCGCCTGACGCCCAGGCGAGGCGGCAAGGTGCAGGCCCCAGTCGAACGCCGCCTCGGCGACCGTCATCGGCGAGAAGCCGCCGGACAGTTTTGCAATGTTCGCGTGCGCTATGCGGTCGAGCGGGTTCTCGTTCTCGACCGAAGACGGGGGAGGCGCGACTGCCGGGGGAGGAACGGGCGCGGCGGTCCTGCTCGATTCGTGCGGCGGAACGCGCGCGCGAACGACGGGTGTGTCCATGGAATCCTCTCAGCTGCGCGCGCTCGTCGAAAGCGGATTTCGACGAGCCTATTCGCCCTCGTCATGGCGGTCGAGGCCATGCCTTATACCCCCGGGGGGCCGGCCGCATTAAGGCAGATCAACGCTTCGTCCGATTCCCACGCCGGCGCGACGCTTCAAGCGCCGGGCTCGCCCTCACACCAGATGCTTCTTCAAGAAGGCGGTGGCGCGGCTCCACGCCAGTTCCGCCGCGTGGCGATCGTGCACGGCCATCCGCTGCTCATTGACGAAGGCGTGATGGGCGTCATAGCGGAAGAACTCGACGTCTTTTTTCGCCGCATGAAGCGCCGTTTCGAAATCGCTGACCACTTTGGGCGTGATGAAGTCGTCGTGATTGGCGAAATGGCCCTGCAGCGGAATCTTCACGTCCGCGGGCTTGACGGCCTCACCGGGAGGAATTCCATAGAAGGAGACGGCCGCGACAAGCTCGGGGATTTTCGCCGCCCCGATGATCGCCACCGCGCCGCCCATGCAGAAGCCGGCGATGCCGACCTTCGCCCCATTGCGCCTGAGATACTGGACCGCGCCGCGCACGTTCTGCTCGGTCGCGTCGATGAAGTTCAAGGACATCATCTCCTTTTGGGCGCGTTCCGTGTCGTGATAGGGCACCACAACGCCCTTGAAGAGGTCAGGCGCCAACGCGTCGAAGCCGGCCAGCGCGAAGCGGTCGCATGTCGCTTTGATCTGCTCCGAGAGACCCCACCATTCCTGGATGACGACGACGCCCGGAGCGTCGCCGTGCCCAGCGTTGGCGAGGTAGCCCTTGGCGTCGCCGCCGTCGGGACGTTTGAAGGTGATTTCGGCGCCCATTCGTTCCTCCGCGATGTTCCGTCGTGCAAGACTTAAAGCGCGCCGACGGTATGGCCGGGCGTCCTCGGCTTCAAGGGCTTCGACGTCAGCCTAGCTTTGAACCGTTGGTCATCAGCAGGACCGCATAGAGCGAAGTCGTGCCGCAGACATAGAGGCGATTGCGCTTGGCGCCGCCGAAGGTCACGTTGGCGACGATTTCCGGGATCAGGATCTTGCCGATCAGCGTCCCGTCGGGATCGAAGCAGTGGACGCCTTCGCCGGTGCTCGCCCACACCCGTCCGTGCCGGTCGACGCGAAAGCCGTCGAACAATCCGGCGGTCGATTCGGCGAAAATTCCGTCGCCTTTGACGCTTCTGCCGTCAGGCGAAACGGCAAAGCGACGGATGCAGCGGGGCCCGTTCTCAAAATGGGTCGCGCCGGTGTCGGCGACATAGATGAGCTTCTCGTCGGGCGAAAACGCCAGACCGTTCGGGCGAACCATGTCGTCGATGACCCGTGCGACTTCGCCGGTCTTCGGATCGACCCGATAGACATGGCAGCCGTCGATCTCTTGCGGCGCCCGCTCGCCCTCGTTGTCGGTGTCGATGCCGTACGCCGGATCGGTGAACCAGATGGAATCGTCGGATTTGACGACGACGTCGTTGGGCGAGTTGAGACGCTTGCCCTGCCATTTGTCGGCGATGACCGAAATCGACCCATCGATTTCGGTGCGCGTCACCCGGCGGGTCAGATGCTCGCAGGTGACGAGCCGTCCCTGGTTGTCGACGGTGTTGCCGTTGGAGTTGTTGGACGGCTCGCGAAACACCGAGACTTCGCCGGACGGCTCGGTAAAGCGCAGCATGCGGTTGTTGGGGATGTCCGACCAGACGAGATAGCGGCCCGCCGCGAACCAAGCGGGACCCTCGGACCACACCGCGCCGGTCCACAGCCGCTCGACCCGTATATGGCCGGCGAACAGCGGCTTGAAGCGCTTGTCGAGGACGACAATGTCCGTTCCTTCCACCTGTCCGTAGAACATGGGCTCGTTCCCCCCTTGCTTCGCGTTCGATTGTTGAGCCAAGGTTGGCGCCTTCAGCCCCGAACGGCAAGAGCGGCGCCGCGGGCGGCGGGAAAGCGAACCGCCAACCCCGAGAGCCTGTCGTCACGAGGGGGGTGGAGAACCCATGAGTTCGGCGGCGAGTTTGGGTATCGCCGCGTCGAGGTCCGCGTCGGCGGGCATCGCGACGACGTCCCGCTCCCCATCGGGAGGCTCAAGCGTCGCGAACTGGCTGTCGACGAGCGAGGCCGGCATATAGTGATCGCGGCGGCCGGCGACCCGTGCGCGCATCAATTCTCGATTCGCGCTCAGATAAACGAAGCGCAACCCGCCGCCGACCCCGGCGCGCAGCCGTTCGCGATAGGCCCGCCGCAGCGCCGAGCAGGCGACGATCGTCGCCACGCCACGGCTGCGGCCGTCACGAAGCGCCGCGGCGATGCGATCGAGCCACGGCCAGCGATCCTCGTCGGTAAGCGGATGACCAGAGGCCATTGTGGCGCGCGCCTCATCCGTATGCAGATTGTCGCCATCGATGAAATCGGCGCCGAGAGCCGCGGCCAGTCGGCGGCCGACCACAGTTTTGCCCGCGCCCGACACGCCCATGACGACGACCGCGAGCGCTTTAGACGCATGCGGCGCCGCCAACGTGGAGGAAATCGCCATTGACCGCCTGCGGCGCTGATGAGCCCTGCCGCCCTCCCTTACGTCAAGAAATAACAGCGGCGCGTGGCCTGACAAGCTTAAGAACGCCTCATGGACGCAAAGACTTGCGGCGCGGGCCGGCATCGTCCACATTGAAACTCATGAATCGCTCGCCAGCGCGGGGCGACGCCTCGCGGCTCATCGCCGTTCTTGGGCCGACCAACACCGGGAAGACCCATCTGGCGGTCGAGCGCATGCTGGGACACGCCTCGGGCATGATCGGGCTGCCCCTGAGGCTCCTGGCGCGCGAGATCTACGATCGCGTGGTCAAGGCCCGCGGCGGCGCGCAAGTCGCGCTGATCACCGGCGAAGAAAAGATCGTGCCGCCCCGGCCGCGCTATTTCGTCTGCACCGTGGAAGCGATGCCGCTCGACCGCAAAGTCGAGTTTCTCGCCGTCGATGAAATCCAGCTCTGCGCCGACCCGGAACGCGGCCACGTCTTTACCCATCGGCTGCTCCATGCGCGGGGGGCGGCCGAAACGATGCTGATGGGCGCGGGGACCGTCGCCTCGTTGATCCGTCAGCTCTGCCCCGAGGCCGACATCCAGTTCCGCGAGCGCTATTCGAAGCTCACCTACTTCGGTCCCAAGAAGCTGACGCGCCTGCCGCGCCGCAGCGCCGTCGTCGCCTTCTCCGCCGACGCGGTTTACGCGATCGCCGAGCTCATCCGCCGTCAGCGCGGCGGGGCGGCGGTGGTCATGGGATCGCTCAGTCCGCGCACCCGCAACGCGCAAGTGAATCTATTCCAGTCCGGAGAGGTCGAGTTCCTGGTTGCGACCGACGCGATCGGGATGGGACTGAACATGGACGTCGATCACGTCGCGTTCGCGGGGTTGCGCAAGTTCGACGGGCGGCGCCTGCGCGGGCTCTATTCCCATGAGATCGCCCAGATCGCCGGACGCGCCGGCCGCTTCCGCAAAGACGGCGCGTTCGGCGTCACCGGCGATGCGCCGGACCTCGACCCGGATGTCGTGGCCGCGGTTGAGGGCCATGTCTTTCCCCCGGTCATGGCCGCGGAATGGCGCAACGCGCGGCTGGATTTCCAGTCGCTGCAGGGGCTGATGCGTTCGCTCGCCGCCCCGCCTCCCACGGCTGGACTAAGGCTTTCGGAGGAAAGCCAGGACGAGACCACGCTGCGCCAGCTTTCGACCGATGAAATGATCATTCGCCGCACTCGCGATCGATCCAACTTGATGCGGTTGTGGGAAGTCTGCCAGACGCCGGATTTCCGCAAGACCACGCAAGACGAACACGCGCGCCTGGTCGGGGCGATGTTCGAGCATCTCACGCAAGGCGACCGGCGACTGCCGGAAGACTGGATGCACGGCCAGTTCGCAAGCCTCGACCGGGTCGAAGGCGACATCGACGCGCTGTCGACGCGTCTGGCAAGGGTGCGCACGTTGGCCTATGTCGCCAATCGCGCCGACTGGCTCGCCGATCCGCAAACGTGGCAGGGCCGGGCCCGTGCCTTGGAGGACAGGCTCTCCGACACGCTGCACCAATCGCTGATGCAGAGGTTCGTCGACCGGCGCACGAGCGCGCTTCTGCGCAGCTTGAATCAGAATGCGGGCCCGATCCTCGGCGGCATCGATCCGGACGGCGCCGTGACGGTCGAGGGCCATTTGGTCGGCAGACTGGCCGGCGTGCATTTCGAGCCCGAGCGCGGCGCCTCGGCGCTGGAGAATCGCGCGCTGCGAGCCACGGTCGAGCGGGTGGTCGCGCCGGAGATCGCGCGGCGGCTCGGCGAACTCGCGAGCGAGGGCGACGGCGCCTTCGCGCTCAAGCCCGGCGGCGTCGTCGACTGGCGCGGAGAGGCTGCCGGCGAGATCTCGGGCGGCGCGCCGTTTGCGCCGCGGGTGCGCCTCATCGGGGAATTCGGGGCCGAGCCCCAGCGCGAGCGCGCGACCCGGCGGCTCGAGGCGTTCGTCGCGGCGGAGACGAGGCGGCGGCTCTTCGCGTTGAAACAGCTCAAGGAGGCCATCGAGGACGGCCGACTCAAGGGATTGGCGCGCGGCCTCGCCTATCAGCTCGTCGAGCAATCCGGCGCCTTGGACCGCCGGGTCGCGGAGACCCGGATTCGCATGCTGAGCCGCAACGAGCGCCGGACGCTGAAGGGCTTGGGGGTGCGCTTCGGCGCCTTCAGCCTCTATCTGCCCTCCCTGCTGTCGCAGGAGGCTGAGCTTGTCGGCGCGGCTTATGCCGAACTCGCCCGTCCCGGCTGGCGCCCGGTTCCGGGCGCCTTGACCGCTTTGCCCCATCCCGCTCCGCCGCCGGAGGCCCTATCGCTGCGAGGCTTGCGCGCCGTCGGCGGGCTTGCGGCGCCGATTGCGGAATTGGAGCGGCTGGACGCGCTGGCCCGGGCGGCCTTGCCGGAAGGCGCCGGCGCCGTCGAATTGACGCCGGCGCTTCTGGCGGATCTCAAATGGATGCCGGAAGACGCCGAGCACGTCCTGCGCGCGCTGGGCTTCGTCCGCGTCCGCAAAGGCGAGAGCGCCGACCGCCCGCTGTGGCGCCGGCGCGCGGCGTCGACGAAGACAGAGCCATCCGGGCTTGCCGCCACGCCGTTCGCCGCGCTTGCGGCTCTCGCCAAGCCGTCGCCGCGGGCCGGGCGGCGGGCGCGCCGCGGGAAGACCCGGCGCCGCATTGCGGCGGGACGCGGCGCTCCGTGACGGACGACGCCTGCCGGATCGACGTCTGGCTGTGGCGCGCGCGCTTCTTCAAGACTAGAAGCCTCGCCGCGCACATCGTCGAGGACGGCGGCGTGCGGCTGTCTCGGGGCGGCGCGCGGGCGCCGATCGACAAGCCGAGCCGCGCGGTGCGGCCGGGCGACGTTCTCACCTTCGCTCAAGGCCCGCGATGGCTGGCGGTCAGGGTCGAGGCGCTGGGCGCGCGGCGCGGTCCCGCGCCCGAAGCGCGCGCGCTGTACAGCGTTTTGCCCGATTCCGAGGGCGCAGCGATCGGCATGGGTGGACACGCGTGAGCGGTGCGCAGTCAAGGCGCGTAGAGTGACGGCCGCTGGTGAATCTTGATCGGCTCGCCCTCGCATACGATCCTGACCGATCATCCCGACACCGATGACGCCGACGTTCACTGTTATGAGCTTGACCTTTTTGGATCATTGAGCAGGCGAGACGAACCGCTCGCCCCGGAGAGTTCTTGACAGTTGTAAGGTATTGACTTACACTGGCGCGTGATCCGCTCGTTCAGAGACAAGGCCCTCGAACGTTTCTTCGCGACGGGTGACGGGCGCCGGCTCAGCGTCCAGAGTACGAGACGGATTGGCAACATCTTGCGCGCGCTCGACGACGCATCCCGGCCGGAGGACATGAACCTCCCGGGCTTCCGTTTTCATCCGCTCCTCGGCCGCGACAAAGGCCGCTATGCGGTCAGCGCCAGCGGAAACTGGCGGATCACATTCGGCTGGGCGGAAGGCGACGCCGTCGACGTCGATCTGGAAGACTATCATTGAGGACAGTTTTGATGACCAAGAAGCTCCCGAAGCGCGGCTTGCCGCCCATGCATCCCGGAGAACTTCTGCGCGAGGAAGTGTTGCCGGCGCTTGATCGGCCAAAGACGGAGCTCGCCAAGCTGCTCGGCGTGTCCCGTCAGACGCTTTATGACATTCTAGACGAAAAGCAGCCGGTGACGCCAGTCATGGCGCTTCGGCTGGGGAAGCTGTGCGGAAACGGTCCCGACCTCTGGCTGAATCTGCAGAAGCGCTACGATCTCCAGCGTGCCGAGCAGGAGCTGGGCGAGAAGATCAACGCCATTCCGACATTGGGCGTGGCGTGAGGGGATAAGTCGGCGACCAAACGTGCGACCCGCCCGCCGACCCCCGGGCTTGCGGCGACAGATCACCATCCGACCGCCAGCGTTCCCCTCTGCCGCAAATCCGACGCGCCTGTCAGCTCGCCATCCGGCGCGCGCACAATCGTATTGGCCGAGCCCATCGCCTCGCCGAGGGCGACCTTGTGCCCCATGGCCTCGAGGAGGCGGATCGTGTCCGGCGAGATGCCGCGCTCGATGCGCAGCTCGTCGGGAAACAGTTGGTCGTGGGCGCGCGGCGCGTTCTCGGCTTCCGCCACGTTGAGCCCGTGGTCGATCACATTGACGATGATCTGCAGGACGGTGGTGATGATGCGCGACCCACCGGGGCTGCCGGTCGCCATCAGGAGCTTGCCGTCCTTGAACACGAGCGTCGGGCTCATCGACGAGAGCGGGCGCTTCGTCGGCCCGGGCGCGTTGGCGTCGCCCCCCATCAATCCAAAGTAGTTGGCGGCCCCGGGCTTGGCGGCGAAGTCGTCGAGTTCGTTGTTGAGCAAGACTCCGGTGCCATCGGCGACCAAGCCGCACCCATAAGGCAAGTTGAGCGTGTAGGTGTTGGCGACCGCGTTGCCGTCGCTGTCGACGATCGAGAAGTGCGTGGTCTGATCGCTCTCGTAGCGCTGAGGCTCGCCGGGCCGGATGTCGGCGGCGGGGCGAGCGTGGTCGGGCGAAATGAGCGAGCGGAGATGCTCGGCATAAGCCTTCGAGAGCAGCCCTGCGAGCGGAATTTTGACGAAGTCGGGATCGCCGAGATAGGCCGCCCGATCGGCGTAGGCGAGCTTTTCCGCCTCCGCCATCTCGTGCAGGGAAGCAGCCGAATTGAGGCCCTGCTCGCCTAAAGGGAAGCCTTCGAGAATGTTGAGGATCTCGATGATATGCGCGCCGCCGGACGAAGGCGGCGGCATCGAGACGATGGCATAGCCGCGATAGGCTCCGCTGACCGGCTCGCGCTCGACGGCGCGATAGCTGGCGAGGTCCTCCATCGTCATGCGCCCGCCCGCCGCCTGCACGGCGTTCACGATCCTTTGGGCGACCGGCCCGGAATAGAAGCCCGCCGCGCCATCGGCGGCGATTGCGTCCAGCGTCGCGGCGAGATCGTCAAGGGCGATATGATCGCCCGCCTGCGGCGCGCCGCCGTCGGGCCTCAAATAGATCCGCACGGATGAAGGATGCTTGGCGAGCACCGGAGCGGCGAGCGGCAGCGAGTCGGCGACGTCCTCGTCGACGGCAAGGCCCTGACGCGCGAGCGCCACGGCGGGGGCGATCAGGTCGGCGAACGAGAACTTGCCCGACCCGTATTTGCGCCACGCGAGCTCCAGGCCAGCGACGGTTCCGGGCACGCCGATCGCGAGCCCCGAATAGCGCGACTTGAACGGATCGGCCTCGCCGTTGGCGTCGAGGAACACGTCCTTGGTCGTCGCGGCGGGCGCGGCCTCACGGTAGTCGATCGCGACCGTCTTCTTAAGATCGGCGCGGTGGATCAGCATGAAGCCGCCGCCGCCTATGTTGCCCGCGCGCGGCAGCGTGACGGCGAGCGCGAAGCCGACCGCGACCGCCGCATCGACGGCGTTGCCGCCGCGCCTCAACACGTCCAACCCGACGCGTGACGCCGCCGCCTCCTGGGTCACGACCATCCCGTGCCTGGCGATGACCGGGCGAGCGGTGGCGAAGGGGGAGATGATGGGCGCCTGGTCGGCGCTGGCTGCGGCCGGCGCGAGGCAAAGGAAGGCGAAGGCGGCGAGGGAGAAAGGTCTCAAATGTCAAATCCCATGGCGTAGGAGGCGCGGGCGAAGCATGGCGCAATTTGATGTGGCCGTCATCGCCGACAGTCCGAGCGCCCCGCGCTCTACCCGATCGCCATCACCGCGCCGCGCGCGAGCCGCGGGGCGAGCTTGCGCATGTCCGACGGCGAAATCGCGACGCAGCCGGCCGTGGGGGTCAATCCGGTCCGCGCGAGATGGAAGAAAATCGCGCTGCCGCCGCCCTTGGCGCGCCGCGAATAATTCTGGTCGAGCACGAAGGTCAGGTCGTAGAGATGATCGTCGCGCCACATCCGGTCCGTGCAATCGACGGCCGGCAAGCGCACGGGGCGATTGTAACGCGGGCTCGACGGGTCCTCGCACCAGCCCTGGTCGCGGCGCATGGGCTTCAGCGGTACGCCCGCGGCGCGCGGTCGCGGACGGTCTGGCCGGTAGTAGCCCCACAACAGCCTGAACCGCCCGGCCGGTGTCCCCCGATCGCCCTCGCGTTTGATCCTGACAATTCCGGACGGTCCGAGCGCGCAAGGGAAACGGAACGGGCCCGCTGTGAGCCAGCCGCGCGCGCGGCTCCCGGCGAGCGGCCGAACGCGGAGGAGGGAGAGGCGCGGGGAGGGGTTCATTGCGATTATGAGTTTCGCGCCTTTTAACATCACCGCGCGGACCACGCGTAGGAAGCGCGTCATCGGCAGGAGGTTGGGGAGGTCCTGCGCCCGGCTCCGCCCTGCGCCGGCTTGCGCCGGACCGGTACACGGTAGAATATTCGCCGCTCTCGCCGATTTGATCGCGCCCGTGCGACAATTCGCCTCACTTGTCCGCTTCAATGGGCTCGGGTTCGCGCTGCGGCAAGCGCGATCGGAGACGTACGGACCATGGCCCTTCTTGTCGTTAACGGACGGAAAATCGCGGTTGATGTCGAGCCGGAGATGCCCCTTTTGTGGGCGCTGCGTGACGAACTGGGCCTGGTCGGGACGAAGTTCGGCTGCGGGGCGGGACTCTGCGGGGCCTGCACCGTGTTGATTGACGGCCAGGCGACGCGATCCTGCATAACGCCGGTCAGCGACGCGGCGGGCAAGACGATCCTGACCATCGAGGGCCTGGGCGAGAAGGAGCTGCACGCCGTGCAACGGGCCTGGATCGAGACCGACGCGCCGCAATGCGGCTATTGCCAATCGGGGCAGATCATGGCCGCGGTCGCGCTCCTCGCGCACAAACCCAACCCGAGCGACGCCGACATCGACGCGGAGATGACCAATATCTGCCGCTGCGGGACCTATCCGCGCATGCGGGCCGCGGTGCATCGCGCCGCCGAGCTCGCCAAGATTTGAGGAAGACAGCGATGACCATGATCCTCTCCCGCCGCTGCTTCATTCAGGCGAGTCTTTCGGCCGCCGGCGGCCTAGCGATAGCGGCTTTCGCGCCCGAGTTCGCGGGCGCGACCAGTCTCGCCGGCGAGCCATGGAGCCCGGAGACCGGCAAGGCGCCCGACGAGGTCAACGCCTTCATCGTGATCGACCCCGACAATTCGATTTCGCTGCGCGTCCCCAAATCGGAGATGGGGCAAGGCGCGCTGACCGCGCTCGCGATGATTCTCGCCGAGGAACTGGAATGCGACTTCGCGAGGGTGAAGGTCGAGTACGCCTCCGCCCACCGCAACCTTACCGACAACAATGTCTATCAATCGATGGGGACCGGCGGCTCCCGGTCGGTGCGCGGCTCGCGCGTGTTCTTGCAGCAGGCGGGCGCCTCCGCCCGCGCCCGCCTCGTCGCCGCCGCGGCGGCCAAATGGAGCGTCGCGCCGGCCGCGTGCGTCGCGAGTGGCGGCCTGGTGCGTGACGAGGCCTCCGGGCGCTCGGCGACCTATGGCGAACTCGCCGCAGACGCCGCCAAGGTCGCGCTGGCGATCGAGCCCGCGATCAAGACGCCCGATCAGTTCAAGCTTATCGGCGCGGGCCTCAAGCGCATCGACACGCCGCTCAAGGTCACGGGCGCGGCGCGCTTCGGCATCGACACCCGCCTGCCGGGCATGGCCTATGCCGCCGCCGCCAATTGCCCGGTGTTCGGCGGCAAGCTCAAATCCTACGATTTTTCCGCGATCTCCGGCCGTCGCGGGGTCGTCGCCGCCGTGCCGGTGACCAACGGCGTGGCGGTCGTCGCCGACAATTTCTGGCGCGCCAAGGAAGCGCTCAAGGCGATGCCGATCGTGTGGGATTTCGGCCCGGCGGCTTCGACCGACAGCGGCGAGTTCCGCGCCGAATATCGCGCCGCGCTCGATGGGCCGCTCGCCAATGGCGGCGGCTATGGCGACGTTGACGCGGCCTTCGCCGCGCCCGCGAAATTGGTGGAGGCGGTCTATGAGGTTCCCTATCTGGCGCACGCGCCGATGGAGCCGCTCAACGCGACGGCGCATTGGCGGGAAGACCGCATCGACGTCTGGATGGGCACGCAATCCCCCGAGTCGTCGATCGCGCTCGCGGCCAAGGCCGGCGGGGTCGATCCGAAGGCCGTGTTCGTCCACAATTGCTTCCTCGGCGGCGGGTTCGGCAGGCGCGCCGTCAACGACGAACTGACCCAGGCGGTCGAGGTCTCGAAGGCCCTGGGCCGCCCGATCAAGCTCATCTGGACGCGCGAGGAGGACATCCGGTCGGATCGCTACCGCCCGCAGGCCGCGCTCAGGATGCGCGCCGCGCTCGGCGGAGACGGCTCGCCCGCCGGCTTCGAATTCTCAACCGCGGTCGGCTCGATCACCCGCTCGCTCGGCTGGGGCGAGGTCAAGGACGGGGTCGAACGCCAGGCGGTCGAGGGCCTCGCCAACTGTCCCTATCGCGCCGGCGCGCTTCATGTCGGCGTCAACCTCAAGAACACCCACGTGCCGGTCATGTTCTGGCGCTCGGTCGGCTCGTCGCAGAACGCCTTCGCGGTCGAAAGCTTCATCGATGAGGCGGCCCATGCGGCGGGGCGCGATCCGCTCGAATACCGGCGCGCGCTGCTGCAAGGCCGGCCCGATTTCCTCGCGGTCATCGACAAGCTCGCCGACAAGGGCGACTGGGGCAAGCCGCTGCCGAAGGGGGTCGGGCGGGGCATGGCGATCCACGAGGCGTTCGGCACGATCGTCGGCGAGATCGCCGAGGTTGAGGTCAGCGATGGCGGCGAGGTCAGGGTCCAGCGCGTCGTCGCGTGCGTCGACTGCGGCCACCTCGTCAATCCGCTCACCGCCGCCATGCAGATCGAGAGCGCCGTGCTCTACGGCCTCACGGCGGCGCTGTTCGGCGAGATCACGATCAAGCAGGGCCGCGTCGAGCAGGGCAATTTCGACTCCTATCCGATCGCGCGGATGGCCGACGCGCCGGTGATCGAGACCTATTTCGCCCTATCGGGCGGCGACAAGTGGGGCGGGCTCGGCGAGCCCGGCGCCCCGCCGATCGCGCCGGCGATAGCCAACGCCGTCTTCGCCGCGACGGGAAAACGCATCCGCTCGCTGCCGCTGAAGAACGTGTCGCTCGGGGCATAAGGCGAGAGCGCGGCGGCAGGGCGGCGCTTTAGGATGTCGTCGAGTCATATTTACTCTTGGATTGAGTTGAAATGTTTTCCAAGCTCCCCGGAAGTAATTCCAAAGCCCGAGGGAAGGAAAATCCAAGCCAGTGGAAGGAAAATCCAAGCTTTTTCCTTCCGCGAATCCGGGCTTTTCAATGGGTTGCAGCGATTTTCGCCAATTCGCCAATTCGCCAATTCGCCGCTCCTTTCTTCCGTCGTAGGCGTCAGAATTTTACCTATCAGAGTCATAAAAGCTCGCCGCGGCCTTTTCCCCGCTGGCGCGAGGTTCATTCGTCGCCGTTGGAACAGACAGTGAACAACGGTTTGGTCCGCTTGTCAAGAAAATGTCGATTTTGGTAGTGGGCCAGTTTGATTGTGGCGGGATGTGGCGGGTCAATGAGCTAAGCCGCTCGCGGAAAGCGAGTAAATCTGGCAGGCTATCCATAAATGGGTCTCCTGCAGATATTGACAGGTTCGGGCGCTATCGCGCTCGTCGCCTTGGGCTAGCCATGGCTCGGTTTGACGAGTTCAGGGTGGCCCTCTGGCTTTTTTGGGCATCTGGAATTGTAGCTACGATCGCCGGAATCTGGTATGAGCTTACAACATCCGACCAAGCAATAATTCGGGTGCCGTGCGGCTTGGTAGCCGGAGTCGCTGTTTTTGTGTTTCTACCCATGTTGGTCCGATGGTTGCGCAGACGAGAACTGAAGGTTGGGCGTCGGCCCATAAATACATAATCGGCACTCTGATCGGGGCCGCTGTGTTTGTTGCCGGACCCGAATTGGCGCGATGGGCTCACGGCGGCGCTTTCGCGCAGAGTCAAACACAACCAACCTATCCTGGCCCAGCTGCAAGCGGAAATTCAGCTACCTCTACTGGGCAAAGTGGAGGAATAACTAACTCAGGAACGATAGTTGTCAATCCACTACCACAACCAGCACGACCGGAGGTTATTGACCAACTGTCGCTATATATGGATCAAGGCGCTACTATTGCGCAAGCGTGGGTGGACACAAACAATACGGATGCCTTAAAGAGCGCCCAGCCTGAATGGGCGCAGACAGTGTACAACTACGTTTATACGACGTTAGGCGCGTCATTTGCAATACAATTCAAGAACACTCATGAAATTTCAGCTGTGGGATTTATCGGCCACAGCATTGAAGGAATGGGAGCTTGGCATGAATTGAACGGAAAGATTAGCTTCTTAAACCAGCTAATCAACGGATTTAGAGGGCGGTAGTCTCCCACGTCTCAAGCACGCTGACCATATCGGCTACTTCCCAAAGCCGATCGGTCACGCCGGCCGCCATCACGCGTTCCGACGTGCCAGCACGGAACCAACTCCCGGGACGGGATAAGGCCCGAAGGACAAAAGGGTTCCGCCATGACCCTCATTTCATGCCCGTTGCCCTCCGGCGGAGGTTGACCACGGCGAAGGTTTCCAGGGGAGGACGGGATGGACTGGGATGTTTTCATCTCTCATGCATCCGAAGATAAGAATGACGTCGCTCGACCA
>Ga0116219_10002606_pt1 | contig 14991 bp, 16 predicted proteins | sample Sb_taG_4_FD_91019 | JGI IMG/M metagenome (GOLD analysis project Ga0116219, IMG submission 91019) | Peat soil microbial communities from Weissenstadt, Germany - Sb_50d_6_BS metaG | ecosystem: Environmental > Terrestrial > Soil > Wetlands > Peat | place: Germany: Weissenstadt | collected 2010-09-21
CCCCCGGAGTTGCCCGAGCAGGCCACGGTGCAGGCCGAGCTGGATGTCTCGTCACTGCTCGGCGGCCGCGGCCCGGCGTTATCGGCAGCTGACCTGGAGATTTTCACCGCGTGCGCGGCACAGATCGCCGAGTATCTGGGCCAGCGCAGGCTCAGCCAGCGCGCCGCCGGCGCCGAACAGGAGGCCGAGAGCGAGCGCATGCGAACCGCGCTGGCCGCCGCCGCCGGTCGCGCCTTTGCCGAGGGCGTCGACTCCGCCAAGCGGGCCGTCGCGGCGCTACGCGCGATGCCGACTGTGGCGCGGGAGAGTGAGCAGATCGACACGCTGGAGCGCGCGGTCGACCGGATCGGCGTATTGGCAAAGCAACTAGACGATGTGGCCAGGGCCCGGGCCGGGGCGCTGGATGTGCGAATACGTCAGGTGGATGTCGCCGAGGTGGTGGCCGCTGCGCTCGACGAACTTGGTCCCGGTCACCACGCCGTGGATGTCGTAGTGCCAGAAGACGTTCCCAGCGTAATTTCCGACGCTGCGGTGCTCACCCGGGTGGTAACGGCCTTGGCCGCCAACGCGATCCGGCTCAGTTATCCGGGTAGCACACCGAAGATCGCCGCGACGCTTTGCGGCGACCGGGTCGAAATCCGTTTCCAGACAGGCTATCTCGAGCAGGGGGTTGCCAACGGTCGCGGCGAGTACTTCACCGTCGAGGCAGCACGCGACCTGCTCGAGGCAATCGACGCGTCGCTGCGCATAGAAACCGGTCCGGACGGTGCCGGGGTCGTGATCGTCAGTGTGGCCGCGGCTGCTGCTGATCGAGCGCAAGGTTGAGTTCGACGACATTGACCACGGTCTCCCCCAGGAAACCCAGCGCTCGTCCGGTGGTGTGGTCGCGCACCAGCGCCGTCACGGTTTCGGGCGGCAGATGCCGGGCGGCGGCGACCCGCGGCGTCTGCAGGTCGGCGTTGGCCACCGAGATGTCTGGATCGAGACCTGATCCGGAGCCGGTCACCGCGTCGACGGGCACCGCCGCATCGCCGGGTAGCTGGTTGAAGGCGCGGTAAGCAGCGGCTCGTTCACTGATGGCAGCGAGCAGCTTCGGATCGCTGGGGCCGAGGTTGCTGGCTCCGCTGGCTGTGCCGTCGTAGCCGTTTCCCGCCGCTGAGGGTCGGGGCTGAAAGTACTGGGGCAACGGGTTACCGGCGGGATCTGTAAACGATTGGCCGAGCAGGCTTGAGCCGACGACCTGATTGTCGCGGCTGATCAGCGAGCCGTCGGCCTGATACTTGAAGGCGAGTTGTCCGATGCCGTAGGTGGCGAGCGGGTAGGCGATGCCCAGCACCAGGCTGGCCAGCACCATGAGGACGACCGCCGGAAGCAGTTGAGCGCGCAGCATCAGTGGATGCCTATCGGCGCGACAATGGCGATGTCGATCAGCTTGATCAGCACGAACGGGGTGATCAGTCCGCCAACCCCGTAGATCAGTACGTTCCGGCGCAGCATTGCGGTGGCGCCCATCGCCTTGACGCGAACACCGCGCAGCGCCAGCGGGATCATCAGCACGATGATGATCGCGTTGAAGATCACCGCGGACAGGATCGCGGTGTGCGGGTTGTGCAGGTTGAGGATGTCGATCGCTCCCAACTCCGGAAAAACGGCATGGACCATCGCCGGGATCGCGACAAAGTATTTGGCTACGTCATTGCAGACCGAGAACGTCGTCAGCGAGCCGCGGGTGATCAGCAGTTGCTTTCCTACCTCGACGATCTCTATGAGCTTGGTCGGATCGCTGTCCAGGTCAACCAGGTTGCCGGCCTCTTTGGCAGCCTGCGTGCCGCTGTTCATGGCCACCCCGACATCGGCCAGAGCCAGGGCCGGCGCGTCGTTGGTACCGTCACCGGTCATCGCGACGAGGTCGCCGCCGGCCTGTTCGGCGCGAATCCGGTCCATTTTGTCTTCCGGCGTCGCCTCGGCGATGAACTCGTCGACACCGGCCTCGGCGGCGATGGCCGCGGCAGTGGCCGGATTGTCGCCGGTAACCATCACGGTGCGGATTCCGAATGGCCGCATGGCGGCGAGGCGCTGCGAAATGCCAGGCTTGACAGTGTCTTTGAGGTGGATGATCCCCAACAAGGTGCTCTCGTCGGCAACAGCCAGCGGGGTGCCGCCACTGGAGGCGATGCGTGCCACGACGCCATCCATATCTGGTGGCACGGTGCCGCCGTTGGCCCGTACCCAGTCGCTGACCGCTGCCACGGCGCCTTTGCGGATTTTGCGGTTTGGCAAGTCGATGCCGGACATCTTCGTCTTGGCGCTGAAGTTGACCAGGTTCGCCCCGGCAATGTCGCTCGGTTGGCAGCCGTGGTGGTGCTGGGCGAACTCCACAATCGAGCGGCCCTCGGGGGTCTCATCGGCCAGCGACGACAGATGCGCCGCCTCGGCCAAGGCGTGCTCGTCGGTGTGGCCGACCGGGACGAACTCGGTGGCCATGCGGTTGCCGAACGTGATGGTGCCGGTCTTGTCCAAAAGCAGCGTGGTCACATCACCGGCGGCTTCCACCGCCCGCCCAGACATGGCCAGCACATTGTGGCGGACCATGCGGTCCATGCCGGCGATGCCGATAGCCGAAATCAATGCCCCGATGGTGGTCGGTGACAACAGCACCAGCAGGGCGACCAACAACACGATCGGCTGCTTGACGCCCGAGAAGATCGCGACCAACTGGAAAGTACTGACAGCGACCAGAAAGATGAACGTCAGGCTGACCAGCACCACGGTCAGGGCCAGCTCGTTTTGCGTTCGTTGGCGGTTCGCGCCCTCCACCAACCCGATCATGCGATCCAGAAAGGTTTGCCCGGGCGGGGAGGTGATCGATACGACGATGCGGTCGGACAGCACCACGGTGCCGCCGGTGACCGCCGACAGGTCACCGCCCGATTCCCGCACCACGGGGGCCGACTCACCGGTGATGGCCGATTCGTCGACCATCGCCATTCCTTCGACGACCTCACCGTCGCCGGGAATTGCCTGCCCAGCCTCGATGACACACCGGTCGCCGACTTTCAGCTCCTGGGAGGGTGTGTCCACCACGGTGCCGTCGGGCTGCAGAATGTGGGCGACGGTTTCCTGCCGGGCGCGACGCAACGCGTCGGCGTGCGCTTTGCCGCGGCCCTCGGCCATCGCGTCGGCGAAGTTGCCGAACAGCACCGTGAACCACAAGAACAGCACCACCAGGCCGGTGAACAGGTTGTCTGTCCCACTGGATCGGGGTGCATCGCGCACAAACAGCAGCGTGGTCCAGATGCTGCCGACATAGACCACGAACATCACCGGCTTGTGCACCATCAGTCGTGGATCGAGTTTGAGCAGCGCATCGATGATGGCTCTGCGCACGATCCGGGGATCCAGGATCGACAACTCGCGCAGCTGGCGCGTTTCGCGGCCCAGGTGCCGACCGGGCGGGACCGCCGTCTGCGTCGTCATCGCTCAGACTCCGAAGTGCCCGGAAAAGTGCTCTGCCAGCGGTCCGAGGGCCAGCACCGGGAAATAGGTGAGACCCACCAAGATCACGACGATCGCCGCGAGCAGCGCGGTGAACAGCGGCGTGTCGGTACGCAAGGTCCCAGCGGTCACCGTGTAGGTGCGTTTGCGCGCCAGTGAGCCCGCCAGCGCCAGCGCGGGAATGATCTCGAAGAACCGCCCGATCCACATGGCCAGACCCAGCGTCGAGTTGTACCAGAGGGTATTGCCGGCCAGCCCGGCAAATGCCGATCCGTTGTTGTGTGCGGCAGAGGTGAACGCGTAAACGGTCTCGGTCACCGCGTGCGGCCCGGTCGTGGAGATCTGGTGGGCCGCGGACGGCAGCAGCAGTGAGATCCCGGCCAACGTCAACACCGTGACCGGCAGCACCAGGATGTAGATCGCCGCCAGTGTCATGTCTCCGGCCAGCAAACGTTTACCCAGGTACATCGGCGTTCGCCCGACCATGAGCCCGGCGATGAACGCGGTGATCATCACAAAGATCAACATCCCGTAGAGGCCGGTGCCGGTGCCGCCGGGAATGACCTCCCCGAGCATCATGTCCAACATCGGCAGGCCGCCGCCCAACGGCGTGTAACTCTCCACAGCGGAGTTCACCCCGCCGGTAGAGGTGCCGGTCATGGTGACGACGCCCAGCGCAGAGCCGGTCGCCCCGAGCCGCAGATCCTTGCCTTCCAGGTTGCCGCCGGGATTGGTGCCCGTGGCGGACTGGGCGACGCCGAACTGCGCGAGATGGGAGTTGCCGTGAGCCTCCAGAGCGGACACCGCGACCAACGACAGCGCATACAGGGTGACCATGGCCACGATCACCACCGTCGCCTGCCGCATGGATCCAACGAGCCGGCCGTAGGCCCACGGGAAGGCGAACGGAATCGCCGCGGCCAGCCAGATGGTGAGCACGTTGACGATCGGGTTCGGGTTCTCGAATGGATGTGCCATATTGGCGCCGAAATAGCCGCCGCCGTTGTCGCCGATCATCTCGATCGGCACCATGCTCGCCACCGGACCACCCGGAATGCTCTGCTGAGCCGCGGCACCGGTGGAGTGTGTACTCACCGACGAGATCGTCGGCACGACTTGTGTCGGGTGGAAGTTGTCGATCACCCCGGCCGCGAGCAGCACGATGGCGAACACGAAACTCAGTGGCACCAACACCCGCACCATGGACCGCACCGTGTCGACCCAGAAGTTCCCCAATGTCGTTGTCCGCGTGCGGATCACACCGCGGATGAACGCTGCTGCGAGCGCCATTCCGGTGGCCGCGGACAAGAACTGATGCACCACCAGCGCGAACATCTGACTGAACTGGCTCATCGTGGATTCGCCGCTGTAGTTTTGCCAGTTGGTATTGGTCACGAAGCTGACGGCGGTGTTGAACGCCAGTGGCGGACTCACTCCGCGGAGGTGATCGGGGTTGCCCGGCAGCAGGTGTTGTACGCGAAAGACAACGTAGTTCAGCAGCACGCCGACGACGGTCAGCGCCACCGCCGAGCCCACGTAGGCGATCCAGCGTTGCTCACCATCTGGGTCGATGCGCAGCAGGCGGTAGACCAGCCGCTCCACGGGAAGAAACACCCGATCGCCGGGCGCTTTCTCATTGCGGTACACCTTGGCGAGGTAACCGCCCAAAATCGGGGTGCTGATGACCAGCAGCGCGAACACCGCCGCGATCTGTGCCCAACTCGCCGCAGACATCTACACGTCCCCGCGCCGGACCAGCCCGTAGACCAGGTAGGCACCCAACAAGACCGCGACGACGATTCCTGTCACATCGTCAAAAGTCATGCCGACTCGAGCCCGGTCCGCGATGCGCCGTCACGGCCCGTCTCAGCCAGCACAGGCTCGTCCGGACCCAACAACCGATCACATGCTGCGGCGAATCCGACGGCAAGCGCGGCCAGCCCGACCAGCAGCGCGACGAATGCCAGGTCCAGCATGGCCGACCTCCGACAATTGTGAGCAGTGCTGGGGATGACGGTACGACGACTCCGCCCGATACAACTGCCGGATATACGGTATCTATACGGCCCGCACTGCGCAGCCCCTCCTGTAAAGGAGACTTTTGCGCGGATCCAGGGCCGTTGGACTCTGCAGTTGCCTGACCAGCCTCTATTAGCCTGGACGCTGCAACGTTTGGGTTGTGGGTGGGTGGCGCACGTCGGCCGGCGAGTTCTGCGTCGGACGCCCAAAACATCTTCCGCGCAACGCTTTTCGTCCCAAGGTGCCGGTAAGGAGGAGTGCGGTGCCGCAGTGGCAAAATGTTCTGGACCGCTTCCGTCCCGCTGGTACACCGGGTGCCGCCGGCCGTCCCGGCATCCCGGTGGATCGCAGCGCTGACGCGACGGCCGAGCTCACCGCAGTGCTGGCACTCCTGGACGATGCGCAAGAGGAGGCAGCGCAGACCCGCCAGGCCGCCATCGATCGGGCGCAGGAGATCCGCAGCGCCGCCCACCGGCAGGCGGCCGAACTCGTGGCGAAAGCCCGTGACGACGCCGAGAGTGTGCGAGCCCAATCGGAAGCGGACGCGCTGCGCGAGGCCGGCGCCGATGAGGACGACATGCGACGCCAGACGGAGGCCGAGATCGCCCGCCTGCGCAAGCGGGCCGACGAGCGGTTAGCGCATGACGTCGACACCGTCGCCGCTCAGGCGCGGGGCTGGCTCGATGCCCTCGTCCGCTCCGCGACAGCGGAGAGCGATCGGTGAGCGCTCAGTGGGTGGCGGGCAACGTCCGCGCCAGAGCCTTGCTCAATCGGCGGCTGGGTGTGGGGCGTGCCCGGGTCCTCGCGGCGATGAACTCGCTGACCGACGCGCAGCACGCGCTGGCCGCTACCGCCTACGGCCGTGACATCACCGTGGGACAGCCCGCGCTCGACACCGATCATGCGGTGTGCGCCGCGCTGTTGTGGCATCTGCGGGTGCTGGCCGGATGGCAACCGGCGCAGGGCGCGCAGGCCATCCGCGCGCTGGCCGCCGGCTTCGAAGCCAGCAACATCGCCGCCCACGCCCGGCGGTTGGCGGGCGCGCCGGCCCGCCCGCCCTACGAGCTGGGCGCACTGGCTTCCGCGTGGCCGCGGCTGAGCGAGACCTCCTCGCTGGCGCAGCTGCGCGACATCCTGGCCCAGACGATGTGGGGCGACCCGGCATCGGAATCACCGTCGGACATCGCGCTGGCGGTGCAGATCGGCTGGGCGGCGCGGGTGGCCAACGCGGTTCCCGAGGCTCGGGCCTGGGCGTGCACGCGGTTGGCTTTGACTGTGGCGCGCCGGCGGCTGGTGGAACAGCGTGAGCTGCCCGAACCGGTGCTGATGCGCGCTCGCCTTATGTTGGGCGCGGCAGCGGCGGCCACTGACTTGGCGTCGTTCGCTGACGCGTTAGCCACGCGGTTTCACTGGGTGCTCGACGGCATCACCGAGGCCGACGGCTTGTGGACCGCGGAGGCACGCTGGTGGGCGCGGGTGGAAGCCGACGGGTTGGCCATGCTCGGCCGCGGCGAGTTCACCCGGGCGCGAACGATCGGGGCGGTCGCGGTGTTGGCCACCGACGCCTGGCGGTGCCGCGCTGCACTGGCAATGGCGTCGCGTGGCGGCGGCCCGATGGACGTCTACGATGTCCTCACCTGAACGGGCTGAACGGGCTGAACGCCTGCGTGCCGTCGCGCGGCGTTTTACCCCGGCTCGCATGCAGCGCATCGCGGTGGTCACGCAGGCCGGCACACTGCGCGATGCCCTGGTGGCGGTGGCCGGATCCGGCACCGTCGAGCTCGACGACCCCGCCGACAGCACCGGGGCACCGAGTCAGGCAGCGCGGGCGCTGCAGCGGATGGGCGCGCACCCCGATTCGGCGCACGGCAGCGCTGCGGTGCTGTTGTCGGCCAACGCGCCAGACGTCGCCGACCTGGAGACCGCTGGGCGCGCGGATCTGCTAGCCGGTGAGGCGCAGCTGCAGCGGTACGCCGCGGGCGCGGTGCGCCGCGGCGACGTGACAGCCGTGCCGGGCTGGTGTCCGGCCGACCAGCTACCCACGCTGAGCGCTCGCCTGGACACGACCGGGGCGGCCGCCGTGCCGCTACCCACCCCGCCCGGGGTGGATCCGCCGACGCTGCTCACCAGCAGGCCCGGGCTTTCCGGCAGCTTCTCGGCGCTGGTGCGCACCTATGGCACCGTCCCGTACCACGACATCGACCCCACCGTGTGGGCCGGGCTGGCCTACGTGGTCATGTTCGGGATGATGTTCGGGGACGTCGGCCACGGACTGCTGCTTGTCGTCGCCGCGGTCATGATCAGGCTGGGCTGGATCCGCCGGTTCCCGTCGCTGCGGCCGATGTGGAGTTTCGTTGGCGCCGCCGGGATCGCGGCAAGTGTCTTCGGGGTCCTGTACGGGGAATGCTTCGGCCCGACCGGGCTGGTGCCGGTGGTGTGGCTGGCCCCGCTGGATGATCCGCTGCGGTTGCTGCTGGTCGCGTTGGCCGTCGGGGCGGTGTTGCTCGGGGTCGCCTATACCGTGGGGGCAATCAACCGCTGGCGTGAGGGCGGATTCCGGCTGGCCGTCTACGCGCCGTCGGGGATTGCCGGGGCGACGGTGTTCGCCGGTGCCGGCGTGGTGCTGGGCGGCTACATGATCGGCCCCCGGCTGCTGGTGGCGGCTGGGCTGCTGCTGTGCGCGGTCGGTCTGCTGCTGGCGCTGATCGGTCTGTACGCCGAGTCCGGTGGCGGCGCCGGCGGAGTGCTGCAGGCCGCGATCGGCGGGCTGGATTTGGTGGTGCGTCTCGGGTCCAACCTGGTGTCGTTCGCCCGTCTGGCAGCGTTCGGCATGACTCACGCCGCGCTTGGCTGGGCGGTGTGGCGCGGGACGACGGCACTGTGGGCGCACAGCTGGATCGGCTCGGTGGGGGCGGTGGTGCTGTTCGTTGTGGGCAACGCGGTGGCGTTCGCGCTGGAAGCGCTGGTGGCAGGCGTGCAGGCGCTGCGGCTGGAATTCTATGAATTGTTTTCGCGTGTATTCATCGGTGAGGGTCGGCCGTTCCGGCCCTGGACGGTCCCGGTGGTCGAAATGGAGGCGGCATGTTGACCTGGGTTATCGCTTCACCGGCGTTGATCACCGGATTCGCGGTCAGCTTGACGCTCTTGCGTCGCCGGGGCCGGCTGGCGGTGCAGCTGTTCTGGGCGGTCAATGCGGTGGTGGTGGCGGCGGCGCTGGTGGTGCTGGTGCAGGCGTTGACCGCTGGGCCTGCGGCGGCGGAAACGGCCGCGGCGGCCGGACCTGGCAGCGCGAGCAGCAACTGGGCGGCGCTACTGGGCGCGGCGATCGCGGTCGCGGGATCGTCGATCGGTGCGGCGATCGCCGTGGCGTATACCGGCGCCGCGGCGCTGGCGGCGCTGAGCGAGCGGCCAGAGTTGTTCGGCCGGGCGATGGTGATTGTCGGATTGGCCGAGGGCATTGCCATCTACGGGCTGGTCGTGGCGGTCATCTTGATCCAGCGGGCCTGACATGGGGGCTTGAATGGGGGCCTACATGGGGGTGATTGTCGTGATCGGTGAGCCGGCGTTGGTGTCCGGTTATGCGATGGCGGGCGCGACCACAATGCCTGCCCGGGGCGCGGATGAGGTGCGCCGGGCATGGGAAAGCCTGCCATCCGGCACAACGCTGGTCATCCTGACCGCGGCGGCCGCTGACGCGTTGGGCGGCCGGCTCAGCGGGGACCCGCTGACCGCCGTGATGCCCGCATGAGTGCGCTGAACGCCGAGAAGGCGATGGCGGCGCTGCAGCCGGTGCGACGGCGACTGCTGGAGTGCGCCCGCGCTGACGGCGAACGCGAAACGGCCGAAGCGCAGCAGGAAGCCCAACGCATTCTCGCTGCGGCCCGCGACCAAGCCGCGCAACTGGCCGAAACGGCCCGTGCCGCAGGGCGGGCCGCGGCGGAAACCGTGGGCGCCCAGCGACGCGCGGCGCTGCAGCGGGAGCTGCGCGGTGCGGTGCTCGCGGCCCGGTGCGACGTTTACCAGCGGTGGTGTCGGCGCAGCACCGAAGCCGTGCTGCTGCTGCGTGACGACCCCGCCTACCCACAGTGGGCTGCCGCCCTGCGGGCCGCCGCGCAGGCGACACTGGGCGCCGACGCGCAGCTCAGTGGGCACCCCACCGGCGGTGTGATGGGCGAGGCCGGTCAGCGGTGCATCGACCTGAGCCTGGCCGGCATTGCCGCACGGGTGCTCGACGACACCACTGCCCAGCTGGACGAGCCGTGGTCCTAGGCGATACGGCCCGGGTGGTGCGAGTGTCGGGGCCGCTGGTGGAAATCGACGCCGCCGCCCCGCTGGCGATGAATGAGCTGGTGACGCTGGGAACCGAGCGAATCCCCGCGGAGGTGGTCGCGATCCGCGGTGAGCAGGTGACCGTACAGGCCTATGAGTACACCGGCGGCCTGGGGCCCGGCGCCGACGTCGTGGCGCTGGGCCGCCCACTGTCGGCGTCGCTGGGGCCCGGGCTGCTGGGCGGGGTGTTCGATGGGCTGCTGCGGCCGCTGCACACCGCGCCGACCTGGTTGGCACCCGGCCATGACAGTGAAATCGACCACTCGACATGGCATTTCGAGCCGAGGACGGCTATTGGCGCCGAACTTACGGACGGTGCGGTGCTCGGCGTGGTGCCAGGCGCCGGATCGGTGCCGCACCGTGTGCAGGTTCCCGCCGGGATGTCGGGCACGCTGGACTGGATCGCCGCCGCCGGTGATTACGCCGCCGACGAGGCGATCGCCTCAGTTGGCGGACAGCCGGTTTCCATCGCGGCACGGTGGCCGGTGCGGCAGGCGCGACCTTATCGCCGTCGACGCGACGACGTCGTCGCGCTGACCACCGGCCAGCGGGTGCTCGACTTGCTGTTCCCGATCGCCCGGGGCAGCACCGCCGCTGTGCCGGGTGGATTCGGCACCGGCAAAACGGTGCTGCTGCAGCAGATCGCGAAGTGGTGCGACGCCGACGTCATCGTGTATGTCGGCTGCGGTGAGCGCGGCAACGAGTTGGCCGAGATCGTCGCCGACATGCGCGAGTTGAGCGATCCGCGCACCGGTGGGCGGCTGGTGGACCGCACCGTGATCATCGCCAATACCTCGAACATGCCGATGATGGCCCGCGAGGCCTGCATCTACACCGGTGTCACCGTCGCGGAGTACTACCGCGACATGGGCTATCACGTCGTGGTGATCGCTGACTCGACGTCTCGGTGGGCAGAAGCATTGCGCGAGTTCGGATCCCGGCTGGGCGAGCTGCCTGCCGAGGAAGGCTATCCGGCCAACCTGTCCTCCGAACTTGCGGCGTTCTATGAGCGTGCCGGCTACGTCGACACCCTCGGCGGGGATACCGGCTCGGTGACGGTGTTGGGAGCGGTGTCCCCGCCGGGTGGAGACCTGTCCGAGCCCGTCACCGTCCACACCGAGCGGTTCGTGCGCTGTCGGTGGTCTCTGGACCGGGACCTGGCCTACTCGCGTCATTACCCTGCGGTGTCGTGGTCGGCGTCGTTTTCCCGTGACGCCGAAGCGCTTGGCACGGCCCACGTTGTTGCCGGCGACTCTGGCTGGCCTGCCCGGCGCGGTCGGGTGCTGGACCTGCTGACCGAGTCCGATCGGCTGGCCGCGCTGACCGAGCTGGTCGGCGTGACAGCGCTGCCCGACAACGAGCGGATGGTGCTGGTGGCCGGGCGGCTGCTACGGGAAGCCGTCCTGGCGCAGAATGCCCAAAACCCCAACGACGCGCACTGCGGACAAGAGAAGACCGCGGCGCTCGTCGACGCGGTGCTGGCGGTGATCGACACCTGCCGCGAACTGGTCGCCGGAGGTGTGGCGGCGCAGCTGATCGAGGAGACCGACTTCGGCCAGCTGATCCGCGCCCGCGACGATGCCGGACCCGACGACACCGCGCTGGCGGTCCTACGGCGAAACCAGATCGTCCAGACGCTGCGTGAGCTACCGCGATGACCCGCCCGTTGCCGCGATGGGTGGAATACCGCGGGGTGCGTGAGTTGCGCGGTCCGCTGGCCGTGGTTGTCGGTGTCGCCGGTGTGGGGTGGGACGAGTACGTGGTCATCACGCTGGCCGACGGCTCGGTGCGGCACGGGCTGGTGCTCGACGTGAACCGCGACGTGGCGCTCGTGCAGGTCATGGAAGGCACGTCGGGAATGGACACCTCAGGGGCTGCATACCGGTTCAGCGGCGAGCCGCTCCGTATCCCGGTGGGAACCGCCTGGCTGGGCCGCACCTGCAACGGCCGCGGCGAACCAATCGACGGCGGGCCGCCGGTGACGGGAGCGCAGCGGGTGTCGGTCAACGGCGACCCCCTCAACCCGACGCAACGCGACGCTCCCTCGGAGCCGGTGCTGACCGGCGTGTCGGTGATCGATGCGCTGACCACCCTGGTACGGGGCCAGAAACTGCCGGTCTTCTCGCTACCCGGGCTGCCCCACCTGCGCCTGGCGTGTCAGATCGCCGCGCAGGCCAGTGCCGGCGGCGAGCCGTTCAGCGTGGTGTTCGCCGGCATCGGACTTCCGCACGCCGACGTGGCCTATGCCCGCAATGTGCTCGAATCACGAGCCGCCGCAGGGGAGTTGGTCTTGCTGCTGAACGCCGCCGACGACCCGGTCATCGAGCGGATCCTCACCCCGCGCATCGCGTTGACCATCGCCGAGCATCTGGCGTTCGACACGTCGCGGCAGGTATTGGTGGTCATGACGGACATGACCAGCTACGCCGAGGCGTTGCGGGAAATCTCGGCGGCCCGCGGTGAAATGCCGGCGCGGCGCGCTTATCCCGGCTATCTCTACAGCGACCTGGCCTCGCTGTACGAGCGGTGCGGCAAAATCGTCGGACGGCCCGGCTCGGTGACGGTGCTGCCCGTGTTGACGATGCCCGGCGGCGACATCACCCACCCGGTGCCGGACCTGACCGGCTACATCACCGAAGGGCAGATCATCTTCTCCGCACAGATGCATCTGCACAACATCTACCCGCCGGTGGACGCCTTGTCCTCGCTGTCGCGGCTGATGCGCCGCGGCGCGGGCGCTGGCCGGACCCGTGACGATCACCTGCCGCTGGCGGCACAGCTGCTCGCCTCGTTGGCCCGCGCACGGCAGATTAGCGCGCTGGCCGAGCTGATCGGGCCCGACGCCCTCACCGCCACCGACCGCAGCTACCTGTTGTTCGAAGACGACTTCGCCGCGAAGTTGGTGAATCAACGTCCCGACGCCGCACGACCGCTCGACGAAACCCTCAACCGGGCATGGGAGGTGCTCGCGCGGTTGCCGCGCAGTGAACTGGCGATGCTGCCCTCCGGCCTGCTCGAGGCACACCGGCCCGGCAACGTCAAGGAGGCGTGATGGCGGCGTTATCGCGTCCCCCGGGGCGGATGGGCCGGCTGTGGGTGCTCAACCGGCTCGACCTCGCCGAGCGTGGGGTGACGCTGCTCGAGCAGAAGCTCCACTTGCTGACCACGCTGCGGGAAGCGCTGCAGCGCAAGGCCGAACAAAGCCGCCACGATTGGCAGCAGGCGTGCCGCGAGGCCGACATGTGGGGGCTGCGCGCGGTGCTGCTGGGCGGCCAAAACGCGATCGACCTGGCTGTGACCACCGCGCCGGCGTCGGTCACCGTGCAGTGGGGGGTCACCGCCGGGGTGCGCTACCCCGACGTCGCCGCTTGCGCATTACCGCCCGAAAACGATCCGGCCGTCATTTACCCGACCTCCGCTTCTGTGCAGGCGACGCGCGCGTATCGAGCAGCGGTTGTTGCCGCGGCCGAATGCGCTGCGGCACAAGCGGCTTTCCGAACCGTCGAGCAAGAGGTTTACACCACCCGGCTGCGGGCGCGCGCCCTGAGCAGACACTGGCTACCGCTGCTACAACAGGAGTTGGCCCGTATCGAGTTAGAGCTGGAAGAGGAGGATCGCGACGGCGCGATCAGGGTTCGACTCGTCGGCCGTCAGCGCGGCTTAGACCACTGACCCGCGATTAGGAAGTTGCGTGACTGGGGAATTGTTTTGCTGACCCCACCTATAGACAAGGAAGAAAGCGTGGCTCTCAGTTTCGAGGACGTCATCGAATCCAAGTATCTGCTGTTGACGACATTCACCAAGGACGGCCGCCCCAAGCCGACGGCGATCTGGGGAGTGCCCGATGGCGGCAAGCTCCTCGTGATCACCGACGACGGGTCGTGGAAAGTCAGGCGAATCAACAACACGCCCCGCGTGACGATCGCCAGGAGCGGATCCTTGGGCAAGCCCAAGAGCGAGCCGGTCGAAGGGGTGGCTCGGGTGCTACCCAAGTCCGAGACGCGGCGGGTGTACAACGCCGTGCTCAAGCGGTACTGGTATCACGCCTGGTGGTTCTACGCGCACTCGATCATGCGCGGCGGCATCGACAAGGTGCACGTCGGCCTGGAGATCGAACCCGCCTGACTTGGGCTCAGCGCGCGTGCATGAGTTGAGACAACGACACCAAGTTGTTCGGGACCACGCGGATGACGCCGCCCTGCGGGGTGTCGATATCGGAGATCAGAAACAGCGCGATAGAAACGGTCAGTGGCAACACCACCAGAACAACCAAATCGGTGCGCCGCTCGCGGTAGCCGAGCAGCATGTTGGCAAAGACCGCGATCGATGCCAGCAGTGCCCATGCTGCGGTCGGGATGCGGTTCAGCTGTGCGGCCTGCGAATAGCCTTGGGAATTCAGCACATCGTTCATTCCGGAAATAGCGAGCGCGATAACCGGGTTCGGCTGCGCGACTCCGTCACTTGCCACCGACGACCAGAGCTGAGCTTGCAGCTTGAACGACTCGCTGCCAGCGGTCTCGACCCCGCGGTAGTGCTGGATGCGTTGATCGACGTAGCGACGAAGCAAATCACGCACCATCGCCTGGTCTTGGGCGGGCAGCAATGCCGTGCGCGCATATTCGGTGCCGATCGCGTTCGCCTCCGCTGCCTCAAGGTTTTTGCGTTGGTCGTAGCGGCTCACCGCCATCGAGAAGCTGAATCCGATGATGAGCGCCAGCAGCGTGAGCGTGGCAGTCAGAGCGATGTCGAAATCGGGCTGCTCTTCTTGCGGAACGGGTCTGACCTTGCGGCGCAGCAGATCCCCGAGGTACGCCGCGCCGCACTGCGCGGCTAGACAAAGCACGAACACGATGTCGGGGTGGTCGACGATGCGGATCATGCGACTACCCCCGATCCATTTGGTGATATCGGCGCGTGGACGGGGGGATCGACGCGAAACCTATCACGCTGAGGATGATTGGTAATGTTCACCGGCCAACGGAGGGGCAGCCGCACCCCGGTCGCGGGCGTCCACGTGTTTCATCTTGAAACGGCCGCTCAGCCGCGCGTGACGATCTTGGTGAGGCTGCGAGCCAGCGGTTGCGTCAGCCGGGGGGAGAGGCGGTGCAGCAGGTAGGGGGCCAGGACGTGCGATCGCGGCGAGACGAC
>Ga0116219_10002611_pt1 | contig 14954 bp, 14 predicted proteins | sample Sb_taG_4_FD_91019 | JGI IMG/M metagenome (GOLD analysis project Ga0116219, IMG submission 91019) | Peat soil microbial communities from Weissenstadt, Germany - Sb_50d_6_BS metaG | ecosystem: Environmental > Terrestrial > Soil > Wetlands > Peat | place: Germany: Weissenstadt | collected 2010-09-21
GAACCGGGGCCGGAGCTGCAGTGTCCCCATGTGAGCGTCGAGATGGGTCACATCGACCCCCCAGCCGAGCGCCTGTTCGATCTGCGCACGGCACTCCCGAACCACCTCGTCGAGGTCGGCGCCCGCCCAGACCGCCTCGCTCGTGCGCGGAAGCCGGCCCTGCTCGTCCACCAGCGACCGGCCGGCCGTGAGGGGGGCCCAGCGGTAGGCCTCCCACTCCGAGGTGAGGGTCAGGTGGACGCCGACGTCGTCTCCGTCGTACCGGACGGCCGCATCGGCGGCCCAGGGACACGGCACCATGAGGCTGGCGCTGGTGCCGAGACCCGACCGGAGCGCCTCGTACACGCCCTGATTGGCGGCGTGGCAGAAGCCGAGGTCGTCACAGTTGACGATGAGCACCCGCTCGTCGGGGCCGTACCCCAGCCGCTCGTGGAGCGAGGACACGGCGGGAGCCTAGGACCGCCCCGGTGCGGCGGACTCGTTGGGCGACGGCGTGGCCCGTCACCACCCGGCCGGCGTGGACGAGGCCAGGATGCTCGCATCGGCCACCAAGACCAGCCGGGTCCCCTGGTTGGCTTCCGGCTCCACCAGCCAGAGGAGGCCGTCCGCCACCGCGTCGGGCACGGAGGCGGGCTCGGCGAGGACGAAGGCGAGGTGGTGCAGACGACCGGCCCGGTCCCCGAGCCAGGTGTCGACGTCGCCGGGCCCGGTGGGTTCCAGGAGCCGCAGTCGCCCGGGCCCCGACCACCGCAGCTCGACCCAACGGAACCCCGGGCCGCCGCCCTCGGGGCCGCGGGCCCCGCCCAGCAGACGTTCGAAGAGCTTCAGGCCATCTTCGATGGAGCGCACTGCGTGGGCCACGTACGTGAGGCTCGCGGCACGGCTCGACGGATCGTGGCGCGGGTGCACATGGCGCTCATGGGATTCAGCCAGCTGCACCACGACGCCCGGAACCTCGCTCGGATGGAGGAACGCCTCCTTCCAGTCCGGATCGGAGTCGTCGACCGCCACCGGGTGGTACCCGGCCGTCTCGACCGCCTCGAGCGCACGCGGAAGATCCGGGACCTTGAACGTCAGGTGGTGTGGGCCGGCGCCGTTGCGGTCGAGGAAGCGCCGCAGGAAGTCGTTCTCCTCGACCCGACGGGGCTCGAGCATCTCGACGACCATGCCGTTGACGAACTCCAGCTGGGCCCACAGGAACCCGGGCGGCTGTCCGCCGGCCAACGGCAGTCCTCCGAGCTGCTGTGCGTAGCGCGGCTCGAGGAGTGTCTCCGACTCAGCCGCCACTGCGACGTGGTCGAAGTCGGCGCCGGCGATCACGAGTCCGGCCGGGTCAGCAACCGCCATGGTGCCGCCGATCAGCTGGCGCCGGCACGCAGACGGTGCACCAGCGTCGACGACCACACCGCGGCCAGCCGGGCCCCGAGCACGAGGGCGGCGAACGGCAGGAGCAGGCGCCGAGGTCCCTCGGTCGTCTTGGCGGCGAAGCGCAGGGCCGAGCGATGGTGGGCCAACGCCATCCGGTACGGGTGGCTCCGCCGGGAGATCCCCTCGTGGTGGGTGACGACGGCCGCCGGCTCGAACCCGACCTTCCACCCCAGCCGTCGGGCCCGCCAGCACAGGTCCATGTCCTCGGCGAACATGAAGTAGCGCTCGTCGAAGCCGCCGAGGTCGTCGAGGACGCTCCGGCGGGCGAGGAAGCATGCCCCCGAGACCCAGTCGACCTCGGTCGGCCGGTCCTGGAGGTGCGGGGTCCGGTAGCGGCGGGTGAAGGGGTTCTCGGGAAACACCCCGCCGAGCAGCGCGTGCCCGGCCGCCACCCACGGCGAGGGAAAGAGCCGGGCCGACGGGTACGGCGCGCCCTCGGGGGTGAGCACCCGCGGCCCGACGATCCCCCACTCCGGATGGGCGTCGAGCGCGGCGACCAGCGGGTCCAGCCCGCCGGCGTGGACGACCAGGTCGGGATTGCAGACGAGGACGTACTCACGCCGCTCGATCGCGGCCAGGCCGCGGTTGGCCCCCGCGCCGTAGCCGAGGTTCTTCCCGGTGGCCAGGAACGGGGTGGCGGCGAGCCCGTGGTCGGCGAGCGTCGCCCGGGCGGCCGCGGCATCGCCGTTCTCGACGACCACCATCTCCTCGACGTGCTCGTCCATCAACGACCGGACGCACTCGGCTAGGTAGGGCCCGGTGTCGTAGTCGACGATCACCGCCGAGCGGCGCCCGGAATCCTCGGGTCCGTTGGTCATCGGCTGCTACCTGCCAACCGAGCGATGAGGCGGGCCAGCCCGTCGCGCCAGTCCGGGAGGCCGGGGTAGCCCGCGGACTCGAAGGCCCCGTTGTCGAGCACCGAGTACGCCGGCCTGACCGCCGGCCGGGGCGGGTCGAGCTGGCCGGTCGAGATGGGCTCCACCCGGTCGGGATCGGCGCCGGCGATCGCCAGTACCTCGCGGGCCAGCTCGTAGCGCGACGCGTCGCCGGAGTTGGTCACGTGGAAGCAGCCGGGGCGTCGGTCCCGCGCCAACGCGGCCAACGCCACGGCAAGATCGGCGGTGTAGGTGGGTGAGGCCCGCTGGTCGTCGACGAAGCGCAACGGCCCCGATGCGCCGGCCAGAGCGAGCACGGTGGCGACGAAGTTGGGCGCACCCTCCCCCGCGACCCACGAGGTGCGCACGATGGTGGCGCGTTCGCCGCAGGCACGCTCGCCGGCCAGCTTGGTCCTCCCGTAGACCGACAGGGGGTTGGTGCGGTCGGTCTCCCGGTACGGCCGGGTCGCCCGCCCGTCGAACACATAGTCGGTCGAGACGTACACCAGGTGCGCGCCGACACGCGTCGCCGCGTCGGCGACGTGGCCCGTGCCGGCGGCGTTCACCGCCTCGGCGAGGTCGGGCTCCTCTTCGCAACGGTCGACGTTGGTGAGAGCGGCCGCGTGGATCACCGCGTCGGGCCGGACCGCGTCCATCACGGCGTCGACGGACACCGGGTCCTCGACGGCGAGGGAAGCGTGGTCGAACGCGGCGACTTCGTGGGCGTCGGCGGCGAGGACGGCGCAGACATCGCGGGCGAGCTGGCCGCCCGCGCCGGTGACGAGGACCCTCACAGTGAGGTGCGGTGCGACCCGGCGCGCCGGCGAGTGCTCACCGGGCGCCCGTACCCCCGTCCGCCCAGGCGTGCTCGTCGACGGAGGCCGCCACGAGCAGGGGCTCCCACCAGCCGCGGTTGTCGGCGTACCAGGCGACGGTGCGGGCGATGCCCTCCTCGAGGCCGACCTCGGGAGCCCAGCCCAGCTCGGCCCGCAGCTTGGAGGAGTCGAGCAGGTACCGGGTGTCGTGTCCGGGCCGGTCCGGGACGATCTCCTTCAGCGACCCGGGCTTCCCGGCCGCCGCGAGCACGAGGTCCGCGATCTCCTCGATGGTCGCCTCGACGCCGCTTCCGACGAGGTAGGTCTCGCCGATCCGGCCGTGCAGCAGGACCGCCTCGATCGCCCGACAGTGGTCGAGGACGTCGAGCCACTCGCGCTTGTGGTCGAGCGACGCGTACAACGGCAATGGGCGGTCGTCGAGGGCGCGGGTCGCGCAGAGGGCCACCAGCTTCTCGGGGAACTGGTAGGGGCCGTAGTTGTTGGCGCAGTTGGTGATCGTGACCGGGAGCTCGAATGTCTCGGCGTAAGCCCGGACCGCGTGGTCGGCGCCGGCCTTCGACGCGCTGTAGGGGGTGCGCGGCCGGTAGGGGCTCGATTCGGTAAAACCGACGGGGTCGTCGAGCGCCATCTCCCCGTAGACCTCACAGGTCGAGATGTGGTGGAAGCGCTCGACCCCGTGCCGACGCGCGGCCTCGAGCATGGTCTGGGTGCCGATGACGTTGGTGCGGAAGAACAGACCCGGGTCGAGCGCGGCACGGCTGTTGTGCGACTCGGCCGCGAAGTGCACGATCGCCTCGATGCGATGCTCCCGCAGGGCCCCGGCCGCCGCCTCGCCGTCGGCGACGTCCGCGTGGACGAACTCGATGGCACCGTCGATGTCGGCGAGGCTCGAGCGGTTCCCGGCATAGGTGAGGGCGTCGTACACGACCACCAGGTCCCCGGGATGCCCCCGGACCCAGTGGTGGACGAAGTTCGAACCGATGAACCCCGCCCCTCCGGTGACGAGGAGCCGCATCGCCCGGTCAGCCTACAAGGGTCCGTTCACGCCCCCGGAGGGCTGGGTCAGCGCAGATGCACGACGTCGCCGGCCGAGACGGTGCGCTGCCGGCCGGCGACGTCGACGACGAGCCGCCCGCGTTCGTCGATCGCGAGCGCCGTGCCCTCGCAGGTCTCGCCGGCCAGCTCCACCCGTACGCGCCGACCGATCGTGACGGTGCGGCGAGCGAGTTCGGCGATCAGCTCCCCCCGACCGGTCGGGCTGAGAAGCGAGGGGTGGCGCGCCTCGAGGGCGCCGAGCAGCGCGTCGAGCAGACCGCCGACCTCCAGGGCCCGGCCGGCGAGTGTGTCGAGGCAGGTCGCCCGGAGCTCGGTCGCCTCGGGACCCGGGGCCGGCCAGTGCACGTTGACGCCAATCCCCGCCACGACCACCGGCTGGTCGGTACCATTTCCCCGGCTCTCGGCGAGGATGCCGGCCACCTTGAGGTCGCCGGACACGAGGTCGTTGGGCCACTTCGCCCCGAGCGCCACCCCGGCGCACGCCTCGACCGCCTCGCAGGCCGCCAGAGCGAGGAGCGCCGTCACGGTGAACAGCTCGGCGGGGTCGAGGCGGGGCCGGAAGAGGATCGAGGCCAGGAGCCCGGAGCCGGGGGGCGACTCCCACCGGCGGTCCAGCCGGCCACGACCTGCGGACTGGTGGTCGGCCACGACGACCGCCCCTTCGGGGAGACCCGACGCCGCGGCGTCCAGAAGGAAGCTGTTGGTCGAGCCGACCTCGGCGAAGTGGGTGACGACGGAGAACGCCGCCGGTCCGGGGGTGGTCATGGTGGTGGTCCGGGCACCGCCGGCATGGCGGCCGTCCCGTGCGCCGTGCCAGTGTATTTGCCCGAAACCGACCAGGTCGTGGCCGCGTCGCGCAATGTTCGGGTCGGCGCGCGGCCAGAGGGGACAGGGGTGTTCGACAAGGTATTGATCGCCAACCGCGGCGAGATCGCCGTGCGCATCATGCGGACGTGCCGCGAGCTCGGGGTGGGCACGGTGGCGGTCTACTCGGAGCTCGACCGAAACGCCCTGCACGTGCGGATGGCGGACGAGGCGTACGCGCTCGGCGGACAGAGCGCGTCGGAGAGCTACCTCAACACCGAGGCGATCCTCGCCGCGATCGAGCAGAGCGGCGCCGAAGCCGTCCACCCGGGCTATGGGTTCTTCTCGGAGAACGCGGACTTCGCGCGGGCGATCGTGGCCAAGGGCGTGGCGTTCGTCGGCCCTCCCCCCGAGGCGATCGAGACGATGGGCGACAAGATCAGCGCCCGTCTCGCCGCCGAGCGGGCCGAGGTGAGCGGGGTCCCCGGCCGCTCCGAGACGGTGACGGACCCTTCCGAGGTCATCGCGTTCGGCGAGGAGTTCGGGTGGCCGGTCGCGATCAAGGCCGCCTACGGCGGCGGCGGGCGCGGGATGAAGGTGGTGGCCGCCGCGTCCGAGGCCGCCGACGCGATGGCCTCGGCGCAGCGGGAGGCGAAGTCCTCCTTCGGCCGGGACGAGATCTACCTGGAGCGATACCTCGAGTGGCCCCGCCACATCGAGATGCAGGTGCTCGCCGACTCCCACGGCACCGCGCTGTGGCTCGGTGAGCGCGACTGCAGCTGCCAGCGGCGCCACCAGAAGCTCATCGAGGAGTGCCCGGCGCCCAACTTCCCCAACGACATCCGCGTCGCCATGGGCGAAGCCGCGGTCAAGGTGGCCAAGGCGTGCAACTACACGAACGCCGGAACCGTCGAGTTCCTCTACCAGGACGGCGAGTTCTACTTCCTCGAGATGAACACCCGGCTGCAGGTCGAGCACCCGATCACCGAGCTCATCACCGGACTCGACCTCGTGGCCTGGCAGCTGCGCATCGCGAGCGGCGAGGCGCTCGACTTCGGCCAGGACGAGGTCCGCCGGTTCGGCCATGCCATCGAGGTGCGGCTGAACGCCGAGGACCCCACCGGCGGGCGCTTCCTCCCCTCGCCGGGGCAGATCGTCCGCTTCGACGCGCCGGCCGGGCCGGGCGTGCGGTTCGACAGCGGGTACGAGGCCGGCGATGCGGTCAGCCAGCACTACGACAACCTCATGGCCAAGCTCTCGGTGTGGGCCCCCGACCGCGACGCGGCCCGGCGGCGGATGCTGCGCGCGCTCGAGGAGACCCGGATCGAGGGCGTGTCGACCACGATCCCCGCCGATGTGGCCATCCTCAGCCACCCCGACTTCGCCAACGCGACCCACTCGACGCGCTGGGTCGAGGACCGGCTCGACCTCTCGGGACTGACGGCGACGGCCGAGCCGGCCGAACCGGAGCCCTCCGAGGGGGAGAAGGTCTTGCGCGAGGTCGAGGCCGAGGTCGACGGGCGCCTCTACCGGGTGAAGCTCTGGGTGCCCGCCGTCGACCCGTCCGGTCGCACCGGCCCGACACGCCAGGCGCCGCGCCGGCCCCGGGGCTCGGCCCCCGCCGCCATCGGCACCGGGACGGTGACCGTGCCCATGCAAGGGACCATCGTGCGCGTCCTCATCTCGGTGGGCGACACCGTCGAGGTCGGTCAGACCATCTGCGTGCTCGAGGCCATGAAGATGGAGAACGCCATCGCCGCCGACAAGGACGGCACCGTCGCCGAGGTGCGAGTGGCCGAGGGGGACTCGGTCGGCGGTGGCGACGTGGTCGCCGTCATCGAGTAGACCTGGCCGGGTGAGCGCGCGCAGCGTCGAGAACGCCAAGGCCCAGGCCCGCGGCGCCCTCGAGGACCGCCGGCACGACCTCGTCGAGCTCAGCCACGCCATCCACGCCCACCCCGAGCTGGCCTTCGAAGAGCACTTCGCCGTCGAACGGTTGGCGGCGGCGCTGTCGGACCAGGGGATGCAGGTCGAAACGGGCGTCTGCGATCTCGACACCGCGTTCTGCGCCCGGAGCGGGTCGGGGCCCCTGGTGGTCGCACTGTGCGCCGAGTACGACGCGCTGCCCGGCATCGGACACGCCTGCGGGCACAACATCATCGCCGCCTCGAGCCTCGGGGCCGCCGCCGCGCTGTCGGCGGTCGCCGACGACGTCGGCCTCACCGTGCTGGTGCTCGGGACCCCGGCCGAGGAGGGCGGCGGCGGCAAGGTGCTCATGCTCGAGCGCGGCGCATTCGCGGAGGCCCACCTGGCGATGATGGTGCATCCGTGGCCGGACGACCGGCTCGAGGCGGCCTGCCTCGCGGTCTCGCACTTCGACGTCCACTTCACCGGCAAGGACGCGCACGCCGCGGCGGCCCCCTACGAGGGGATCAACGCCGCCGACGCGATGGAGATCGGCCAGGTCGCCCTGGCCTTGCTGCGCCAGCAGTTCCGCCCCGGTGACCAGGCGCACGGGATCGTGACCAACGGCGGCCAGGCCGCCAACATCATCCCGTCCAAGGTGAGCGGCCGGTTCATGTGCCGGGCCCGGACCCTGGAGGGACTCGAGCTCCTTGAGCCCCGGGTGAAGCGGTGCTTCGAGGCGGGCGCGCTCGCGGCCGGGGCGAAGGTCTCGTTCGAGACGCTGTCGCCCGTGTACACCCACATGGAGTCCGACCCCGAGCTGCTGGCCCGGTACCGGGCCAACGCCGAGGCGCTCGGACGTCGCTTCACCGCCGACGACGCCGGGGCCGAGCTCCCGACCGCGTCGACTGACATGGCGAATGTGTCGCTGGCCGTCCCCACCATCCACCCGCTGATCGGGATCGAGACGAATGGTGCGGTCAACCACCAGCCCGAGTTCGCCTCGGCCTGCACGACCGCGTCGGCCGACACCGCACTCTTCGAGGGCGCGCTGGCGCTCGCCTGGACCGCGATCGACGCCGCGTTGGACCCGGGGGTCCGGGACCGGCTGCTCGCCCGGGCAGGCAGTGGCTCAGTCTGAATCCCTCATCGAGGACTGACGACACCGATCATTCGGGTGCAAGGGGGAGTCGAAGGCGGTGGGCCACTGCCGCCGGAGACTCGGCAAGCCCCGCGTCGAGCAACCGAGTGTCGGCGCTGATGAGTGAGACGCCGAGCCCCTCGGCCGCCGCCGCCCACGCCGCGTCGTAGAAAGTGAGGCGGTGCGTTTCGCCGATTGCGCCGGCCCTGCGTAACCATTCGGCGGCCATCGCCAATGGCGGGCCGCAGATGATGACGAGGTCATCGAGCTGGTCGGCGAGGTCGGATCCGTTCCAACCCAGTGTGCGGAGAAGAAGGTTCCCAAGCTCGTAGAGCGCGAGGTCGATGATGCGAGCCTGCACCTCGCCGACCCTCGTTGCGTCGCGCAGGGAGCGCGCTTGAGCGAGCTCGGACTCACCCTCGGCGTGAAACCACTTGACGAGAACGGAGGTGTCGACGAGGAGCGTCGTCACCGCCGACGGTCGCGGTCTTGCCTGACAAGGTTCGCTGCGTCGAACGATCCTGCCGTGCGGAATCGTTCCTCGGAGCGGGCAACGGCCTCGGCGACTGCCTCGGGGTCACGACGGGCAAGCTCCCTCCGGGCCGCAGCGGCAAGGAGCGCGCTCCGGCTCATCGATCGTCGTCGGGCCTCTTCGTCGAGGTCCCGAACCAGATCGTCGGGAAGTGACACCATCACCTTGGACATACCCGAATTATAGCTAGAAGTACTGCCGCCTTGGATCTTGTCGAGCGGAAGGGTCCGGCCACCCAGGCGGCGGTCCGTCAGATGAGCCGCTCGCCCCGGGCGGCGAGCGTGCTCCTAGCTCGGCTGGTAGGCGCCGAACTCGGCGCGCAGCACGTCGGAGACCTCGCCGAGTGTCGCCATCGCGGCGAGGGCCCCCTTCATGGGGACGAGGAGATTCTCGGTGCCGGCGGCCGCCTTGGCCACCCGCTCGAGAGCTGCGTCGACGGCCCGCTGGTCGCGCTCGGCGCGGACCTTCGTGGTGCGCTCGACCTGGGCGCGCTGCAGCTCCACGTCGATCGGGAAGACCTCGGCCGGCTCGTGGATCTCCTCGGTGAAGCGGTTCACCCCGACCACCACCCGCTCGCCGTCCTCCACCGCTTTGGCATGGGTGTACGCGGCCTGGTCGATCTCGTCCTGCATGTAGCGGGCCTCGATGGCGGCCACCGCGCCGCCCATCTCGTCGATCCGCTCGAGGTACTCGGTGGCCCCCCGCTCCACCTCGTCGGTCAGCGACTCGACGAAGTAGGACCCCGCCAGGGGGTCGACCGTGTCGGCCACCCCGGACTCGTAACCGATGATCTGCTGGGTCCGCAGCGCGATCTTGGCCGCGCGCTCGGTCGGCAGGCCGAGCGCCTCGTCGAACCCGTTGGTGTGCAGGCTCTGGGTCCCGCCGAGCGCGGCTCCGAGGGCCTGCACCGCCACCCGGACGATGTTGATCTCGGGCTGCTGGGCGGTCAGGGTCGATCCGCCGGTCTGGGTGTGGAACCGCAACATCTTGGAACGCGGATCGGTGGCCCCGAACCGCTCGGTCATGATCCGCGCCCACATGCGCCGGGCCGCCCGGTACTTGGCGACCTCCTCGAACAGGTTGTTGTGGGCGTTCCAGAAGAACGACAGCCGCGGCGCGAAGGCGTCGACCTCGAGGCCGGCGGCCACCGCCGCCTCGACGTACGCGATGCCGTTGGCGAGCGTGAAGGCGAGCTCCTGGACCGCCGTCGAGCCGGCCTCCCGGATGTGGTAGCCCGAGATCGAGATGGTGTTCCAGTTGGGCAGGTGCTCGGCGCAGTAGGTGAAGGTGTCGGTGATCAGCCGCATCGACGGCCGGGGCGGGTAGATGTAGGTGCCCCTCGCCACGTACTCCTTCAAGATGTCGTTCTGGATGGTGCCGCCGAGCTGGTCGCCCGCGACCCCCTGCTCCTCGGCCACCAACTGGTACAAGAGGAGCAGGATCGCAGCCGTCGAGTTGATGGTCATCGAGGTGGTGACCTTGTCGAGCGGCAGGTCGGCCAGGAGCAGCCGCATGTCGGCCAGCGAGTCGATGGCGACGCCGACCTTGCCGACCTCGCCCTCCGCCCGGGGGTGGTCCGAGTCGAAGCCCATCTGGGTCGGCAGGTCGAACGCGCAGGAGAGCCCGGTCTGGCCCGCCGCCAGCAGGAACTTGAAGCGCGCGTTGGTCGCCTCGGCGGTGCCGAACCCCGCGTACTGGCGCATTGTCCACAGCCGGCCGCGGTACATGTCGGCCCGGATGCCCCGCGTGTAGGGTTCCCGCCCCGGCTCGCCGAGGGCCTCGCCCGGGTCCCAGCCCTCGAGGTCGGCGGCCGTGTAGACGGGCCGGATCTCGATGCCCGAGTCGGTCAGCCTCTTCTCGCCGCTCTTCTCGCTCACCTCGCCCAGGTTAGGTCCGGGCGGGCGGCGGCCCCTCCTTCGGGTGGGGCATGCACAGCTCGTCGTACTCGGCGATCACGATCTCGCCGGCGTCGGGGCCACAGGCCGGGCACTGCGGGTCGCGCCGGACGTTGAAGCTCCGGAAGGTCTCCTCCAGGGCGTCGAACGCGAGCAGCCGGCCGACCAGCGGGTCGCCGAGGCCGAGCAGCATCTTGATGGCCTCGAGCGCCTGGATCGAGCCCACGATCCCGGGCAGCACCCCGAACACCCCCGCCTCGGCGCACGACGGGGCGAGCTCGGCCGGCGGGGGCTCCGGGATGAGGCAGCGGTAGCAGGGGCCGTTGTACGGGTCGAACACGGTGATCTGGCCCTCGAAACGGAAGATCGAGCCGTGCACCACCGGGATGCGCTTCAGGAGCGACGCGTCGTTGACGAGGTAGCGGGTCGGGAAGTTGTCCGTCCCGTCCACGATGAGGTCGTAGCCGTCGATGATGTCGAGGATGTTGTCGGCGCCGAGCCGGACGTCGTAGGTAGCGACGGTCACGTCGGGGTTGATCGCGGTGAGCGTCTTCTTGGCCGAGTCGACCTTGCGCTCGCCGATCCGGTCCATGTTGTGCAGGATCTGGCGCTGCAGGTTGGAGGCGTCAACCACGTCCATGTCGATGATGCCGAGCGTGCCGACCCCCGCCGCGGCCAGGTAGAGCGCGGCCGGGGACCCGAGCCCGCCGGCCCCGAGCAGCAGGACCTTCGAGTCGAGCAGCTTCTGCTGTCCCGCCTCCCCCACCTCGGGCAGCAGCAGGTGGCGCTGGTACCGGTTGCGCTGGTCGGGGGTGAGGGTCTGCGGCGTGGTCCACGGGTGCCCCTGGTCCTTCCAGCGGTTGAACCCACCGAGCATGGACGTCACGTCGCGGTAGCCGAGGAGGCCCATCGTCTGGGCGGCGAACGCCGAGCGGACCCCGCCGGCGCAGTAGACGATGACCGGCGCGTCCTTGTCCGGGAGCCTCCCCTCGACCTGGAACTCGAGGTTCCCGCGGGGCAGTGGGATGGCGCCGGGGATGGCCCCCTGTTCGTACTCCTCGGGCTCGCGGACGTCGAGGAAGACGGCGCTGTTCAGCCTGGTCACCGCCGCCTCCGGCTCGATCTCTTGGATCTCGGCCTTGGCGGCGCTCAGCAGATCTCTCGGACTGGCCATGGGGGTCTCCGTCTCGGGACGCTCGTTCCGGGAGGTAAAACCCTACCAGCGCGCTCAAGATTCCCGGCTGTAAGGCGGCCGGGCGGACCAGGAGGAACGGCGATGGAGCTCACCCAGGCCATCTCGACGCGGCGCATGGTGCGCAGCTTCGCCCCCGACCCCCTAGAGCCCGAACTGGCGATGCAGCTCGTCGAGCGGGCGCTCCGCGGGCCGTCGGCGGGCAACACCCGCGGGGTCGCGTGGGTGCTCCTCGAGGGGACCGAGACCGCCGCCTACTGGGAGCACGCCACGACCGAGGCGTGGCGCGAGTCGTCCGACCGATACCCGAACCTGGCCCGGGCGCCGGTGGTCGCACTCTCCCTGTGCTCCCCGGGGGCCTACGTCGAGCGCTACGGCGAATCCGACAAGCTGGGCTCGGGCCTCGGCCCGGACGAGGGGGGCGAGGATGCCTGGCCCATCCCCTACTGGTTCGGAGACGCCGCGTTCTCGGCCATGCTCCTGCTCCTCGGCGCGGTCGACGCCGGGCTCGGCGCGGTCTTCCTCGGGAACTTCCGAGGGGAGCCGGACCTGCTCAGCCTCCTGGACGTCCCGGAGGGCTGGCGGTTGTTCGGCGCAGTGGTGATGGGGCGGCCCGACGGGCACGACACCCCCTCGCCGTCGCTCGGCCGCCGACCCGCCTCGGGCGCGGGGCTCGTCCACCGCTCCCGCTGGTGAACGGCGAACCGGATCGCATCCGGCATCCCAGCCCCGTTGATTTCGTCCGGGCCCCCGGCGCCGCCTCCGCGAGCCGATCGCAGCTCGTCAGGTGCCGAACGCGCTGAAGAAACCCTTGTTCCGCAGCCGCTCCCAGAACTCGACGTCATACGCGCGTTCGGGGTCCGCTCGGACCTCGGCGTCGATGCCCTCGGCGTCCTCGCCCACGAGGATGCGCCAGCGGTGCTCGCGGACTCCGTTCAGGATGATGGTGGCGGCCCGGGCGGCGCTCGTCGGCGCCGTGTCCCGGAAGGCCTCGCCCATCATCTGAACACCCTTGCGGAGGTCCTCGTCGGAGATCCCGTCGGCGGGGATGCCCCGGTCGTTCAGCTGCTTGCGCACCCGGGACAGCTGCTCCTCGTCCATCGAGTCGGCGTCACGACCCGAGATCTTGGCCGAGTTGAGGACGATCGAGGTTCCGATGTGTCCGGGCATGACCACCGAGACGTGGAGGTGTGGCGCGTTGACCCGGAAGTCGGCGATCAGTGCCTCGGAGAACCCGCGCGCCGCGAACTTCGCCGCGCTGTAGGCGGTGTGGGGCGTCGTCGGCCCGATCGACCCCCAGACCCCGTTGATGCTGCTCGTGTTCACCAGGTGGCCGTGGTCGGACTTGGCCAGCATCGGCAGGAACGTCCGCGTGCAGAGGTAGACGCCGCCCCAATCGGTGTTGAAGGTCCGCTCCCAGTCGGCCCGGTCGTCGACAAGCATGCTGCCGCCGCCGCCGATGCCGGCGTTGTTGAACAACAGGTCGATGTGATCGGTGCCGTGGTCGGCCGCGACCGCGTCTCGGAACGCCTGCACGCTGCGCTCGTCGCCGACGTCGGCGACCCAGGTCGTCACCCGGGTGCCTTCCGGTGCCTCCGCGAGCGCGCTCTCGCGCGTCTCCTCGACCGGCTCGGCGAACACGTCGCAGGTCGCGACGTGGCACCCCTCGCTGGCCAGCTGGCGCACCAGCTCGCGCCCCATGCCGGTGCCCCCGCCCGTCACGACCGCGATGCGGCCCTCGAATCGGTCCATGGCCCCTCCTCGTCGACGCCGTGAACCCTACGCGAGGGACCCGGCGTCGGCACCCGCCAGGGTCAGCCGCGGTCGAGGTCGAGGGCGACGCGAAGCGCTGCGGCAGCCAAGAGCACCACGACTCCCGCGATCTCGACGGCGAGGGCGAGGCCGGCGAAGTTGGCTCCGAAGCGGTCGTGGAACCCGAATAGGCCCCACTCGACGCTCCAGACGAAGCCGCCGATCGTCGACGCCAGGAACCCGACGCCCGCCAACGCGGGAAGGAGCCGACGGGACGCGACGATGACGGCGGCGAGCGCGAACCCCCCGATCGACTGGGCGAGGAACAGCGGCCGATGGTGGGGACGGCAAGGTAGCCGTTGCGCCAGAGATCGAGATGGATGGCCGCCGACCACGTCACCAGGCCGGCCCCTGCCAGCATCAGCAGCTGCATGACGCCGCGCCACACGAGCGGCGCCCTGGACTCTTGGGCCGAGCGGCGCGTCGAACGAGCGCGCCGAGGTTGTTCATGTCCCTACATACGGACGGGCGCGCCGGAGGGTTTCATTTCGCGACTCGCAATGTCCGCTCGCTTTCCCCTCGGTGAGGTCACCTGCAAGGTACGCGTCACCTGCCCGTCACATCCTCGGGCGATGGACCTCCTTATCCCCGCGCCGCCCTCGCCCGAGGAGCGGCCGACCCGCGTCCGGCACTCGGCGACGCTGCACGTCGTGGCCTGGAAGATGGCTGTTCCCGATGAGATGACCTTCGACCCCCGCTCGCACTACGTCGAGGCCTTCTGGTTGCCGGTGCTCGGCCCAGCCACAATGGGATAGGACCCATCACCGAGATAGGATGGAACCCTGACCTGGGACGGAGGTGCGCAATGGCAGCCGCCACAGCCGGGGTGTACGTGAGGGTGTCACAGGACCGGGACGCGGCCAGCTTGAGCCCGGACCGGCAGCGGGAGCTGTGCGAGCAGCTGTGCCAGGGCCGCGGTTGGGCCGTCGTCGGCACGTTCGAGGACCGTGACCAGTCGGCCTACGGCGCAGGCCGCTCTCGGAGGCCGGGATGGAACGCGCTGCGCGCGGCGGTGCGCCGTGGAGAAGTAAGCGTCATCGTCGCCGCGTCCATCGACCGGCTCGGTCGGCGGCTCAGCGACCTCGTTGCCCTGACCGACTTCCTAGAGGCCAATGACTGCAAGCTCGCGGTCGTCGACTCCCCCGTCGACACCACCACGGCGCAGGGCCGGCTGTTCTTCCACCAGCTCGCCTCGTTCGCGGAGTTCTCGTCGGCCCTCACGGCAGACAAGATCCGGACGGCAGTCGAGCGGAACGTTCGCAACGGGGACATGCACGGCGGGCAGCGGCAGTTCGGGTACCGCCGAGGCGAGTGCCTGGCGGGGTGTGTGGGGAAGTGCCCGCATCGCAAGCCCGTGGTGATCGACCCCGACGAGGCGAAGGTCGTCAAGGAGCTGGCCCGGCGCATCCTCAAAGGCGAGACGCTCTACGCCCTCGCCATCGAGTTGAACGACCGAGGCGTCCTCACCGCCAAGGGAC
>Ga0116219_10002621_pt1 | contig 14922 bp, 12 predicted proteins | sample Sb_taG_4_FD_91019 | JGI IMG/M metagenome (GOLD analysis project Ga0116219, IMG submission 91019) | Peat soil microbial communities from Weissenstadt, Germany - Sb_50d_6_BS metaG | ecosystem: Environmental > Terrestrial > Soil > Wetlands > Peat | place: Germany: Weissenstadt | collected 2010-09-21
ACACAAAGGCCGGATACATTCGCGCAGACCTACAACGTCATTCTCATTTTTCGCTTGCAAAGCGGCGGCGGACCATACATTCCCAATTGACGACCACTCGGACACAATCACGCAGGCACTTGCAAACCGGGCGATCGCGCTTTCCGGTGATTTGAAATGAGAATCTTGACGGGTCTCGCGCAAACCGCCTAAGATGGAATCGTCCACGGAATTGATTTCCATGGCCAGTAATAGTCAGGCAGTCTCCCTGCTGGCTGGTCGGTCGAATCGTATGTCCAAGATTTACGAGGAAATTAAGCAGCACAAGCCTCTGCGTAGGCCTGGCCAGGAAGCGGTGATCACGATCTTTCGGACCTCCGATGTCCTTCGCCATGCCGTCGAGAGATCGCTTTCCCCGTTCGGCTTGTCAAATGAACAGTACAACGTCCTTCGGATCCTTCGAGGCGCGGGAGAGAGCGGACTGCCCACACTCGAGATCGCTGATCGCATGCTGTCGCGCAGTCCCAACATTACCCGCCTGATTGACAGGCTGATCGCCAAGAAGCTCGCCCGGCGCAGTCGGCCCAAGGAAGACCGACGCGTCGTGATCGTCTCTCTCACCCCCCAGGGGCTGGAACTTCTCGCGCACTTGGACAGAGTGGTGGACAAGGTGTTTGACAACTTCCCTCCGACGACGAAGGCCGAAATGGACATGCTGCTGGACGTCCTCGACCGTGTGCGGGAGCACATGGCCGTGAAGACGGCGGCGGAGCTTTCTGCCGGTAAGGCAAAGACGGGCCGCCCGTAAGAATCCCTCAAAATAACTCTTGACAGCCGCGTGCCCGCGTCTCATAGTAGCGATAATACATTCCTTGGTGAGTATTTCCATGGATAGTATCAATCAGGCGCCGGACATCTTCTTCCCCACAGGAAGCGGCCAGGCCGGAACACTCAGACCGAAAGAAAAGGAGAGCATATGAACCAAACGCTAGTTGTTGCCGCTGCGACGGGCGCGAATGCAAGCGCTCCCGGACTCAAACTGGATCAAGGCAAGTACGTGCCAACAGGAACCGGTCCGGCCTATTGGGGCCCAGGAGATGAGGTTACGTTTCTAATCACCGGCGAGGAAACAGATGGGGCCGTCTTTGTGTCGGAACTCTCGGTGCCGCCAGCAGGAGGCCCACCGCCGCACATTCACCATCGCGAGGACGAGTCGTTCTACGTTCGGGAAGGGACACTGGCGATTCGCGTGGGCGACAGAACGGTGAACGCATCGCCTGGGGACTACGTTCACGTCCCTCGCGGAACCGTGCATTGCTTCAAGAACACAGGGAACACACACGCGAAGATGTTGGTCACGTTTACACCGGCGGGGATGGAGAAGTTCTTTGAGGAAGGGTTTTATCCGGCCGGGGATCGCTCCGTGGGTCCGCCGCCTCTCACCGAGGAGTTGCTGGCGCGGATGCTTGCGGCTGCTCCCAACTGCGGACTGGAGTTTCTCCCGCCAGGATCACACTAGAACCGGTTGCCCGCGGATGGGCGATCTACCAATCCCGTTGTCACGACGGCCTGCCGCCCGATGTCTGGGCGGCTTCTCCTTTGCATGATGTTGGAAGGCAGGGGGGCACGATAACTTCTGAAACCAAGCGATAACGTTCACCAACCTGGACGGTTTCGGATTCTGGGCGGTTGACCGTCCACCCGGAAGTAACCCGATTCTGGTGCATTTCCCGGTTAGGGAGCCCGACTCAACAACCCAGAGTCTGTGAAGGCTAAGCGGTCAAAGCGAGATACGTTCTAAAATCGTCCTCTAGCGCCGACCAATAAAATCAATACCTTGAAAGCCGCTGGACCCAACCCTCTGGTGTTGGCCCAGGTGCTTTACGCCTTGACGGCGTGTCAATACTGAACTCTTGGTGAATCCTGGATACAGCGACAGCTACATTCTTCTCTTCAGCTGACATCCCACTTCGGCTAGCGAGTTCCCGTATCAGCCAACAACGATGGGCCTTCACAACGCCACAATTGGTTTGCGCAATACCGGCTGCTTTCTGGATCGTTCTTAGCACCTGGATGTGGAGCATCTATCAGGACCGATCCTCACGCTGGAAACTCAATACCGGGTTCAACGAGTGCGTTACCTTGTTGTTGCCAGTTCAAGTCGTGTATTGATGACGTTCAGTAAACAGAAGCGAACTGATCAATCCGGAGAGTTCTTCCATCGAGGATTCGGCATTTTACTCTTCCTCCAGCGTCGCGACTCATCTCACGGATGCCTGGAGTCCCTTGAGGAGCGGCATCTGCTTCGTCAATTGGGCCGGCGGATTCTCCGGAAAGAATTCTGCAAAAATCCGGCTAAATTTCGCGAAATTGAAAACATCGAACAGAGGGACGGCCGTATTGACGACGAGGTCAAGCCGACCGTTTCCGGAGTGAAAAACCGCATTGAGATTCTAAAACGCCTGCCGCGTGGCAGAAAACGCTTCGAAGTCCCTGAGTGGTTGACGGAACAGTCTTGGCGCGAAGATTTTCGCTTGACAACCCCCGCTTCGTTCTCATAATACGAGCACATATCGTTCGTGGCTCCCCATTGAATGGGAAGCTTCGCGCCCATCGATAGATAGGCGCCCGAAGGGAGTGTTGCATTGGAAGATGGCAGCGGCGAATGAATCGCTCCCGCGATCAGGACCTCGCCGGTTGAGTTTAGCGTCCCCGGACGGTCTTCCCTCTCCCTTGTTGCCCGGGCAGGAGGTTGCAAGTGAAACGTAATCTTCTCAGTTTTGCGCTGGCGATTGCCAGCGTTGCCCAAATTGCGCCCTTTGCTGGCGCGCAGGGATACGCTGCTCCGATTGCCTGGAGGGATGTGCCCTTGGTAGCAGCGCGCGGCCATGACCAGAATGGGCAGCGTTCTTCATACACATGCCCTCCGGGAGGAGATCCCAGAACATTCGACTCGCGCATCTACGGCACCGACGTCTACACAGACGATTCGCCGGTTTGCGTTGCGGCGGTTCATGCTGGCTTGATCAGCTTTGCTGCAGGCGGCACCGTCACTGTTCAAGTGCAAAGGCCTGGACTCGCATACTACACGGGAAGTACGCGCAACGGCGTGAACAGTTCCAACTGGGATAATCGTCCCAATCCCACGCTGGGCGCATATACCTTTGTTGTCAGTCCTGGAGACTCTGCCGGCGTGAGCGGGGCCGGCGCAGGAAACGGCGGGCAGGGCTGCCAAATGGGACAAACCTTCAATCAGGCTGAATCCCGCGATGCCTACGGGCGACTTACCGTGGAAGCTGCGGCCATTGATGTGGTGATCTGCAGCGGGCAGCAATTCTACATTTACCAATACCTGAATCGGCCGGGGTTCCGAGCGATTCGCCCGCCCAACTGGGCCCAGGCCATCGGGGGTCGCGACTACGCGACGTTTGCGGAAGCATTGGCGGCCGCCGCAGCGTCAGTCGGCAGTGGATACGGCAGCGGTGGATACGGCGGCGGAAACGGCGGCGGCGGAGCCGTTGCCACCGGCACGCTGATCAAATGGACCGATTACCCTTTGGCGGCGGCCCGTGGGCATGACGTGAATGGGCAGCGGTCTACATTCACGTGCCCTCCTGGAGGGGATCCCAGAATAGCCAATACGAGTGGGCGTATCACGGGCACCGACGTCTACTCGGATGATTCGCCGATTTGCGTGGCGGCGGTGCATGCCGGGTTGATCGGCTTTGCTGGAGGTGGAACCGTCACGGTGCAAGTGATGCGGCCCGGGCCCTCGCAGCTTGTTGGCAGCACGAGAAATGGAGTCACCAGCCTAAGCGACAACAACGGGACGTATCCCACGCTCGGCGCGTTTACCTTTGTTCGCTAAAGAGCGTGAGGGCTATTATTTCCCTGTTGCGCGCTCAAAGGAGCAACGCTAAGATAGCAGGCATTCCGTTCCCCGACCTCCGCTCCCAGGAGGATGTCGTGAAAACGCAGTCGGTACGTCTGGCTCATCCAGGATTGGCGCCTTTCGCGTCGCCGGCTGCATTGGCTAGCCGGCCAGTCAATGTTCTCGCAGCCCCTTCCCAGGCCAGGCCGGACAGGGCCCCGACTTGGCCTGTGCTGGTGGCTTTACTGGTCGCGCTCCTGTTTTCGCATCCGCTGGCTGCGGCCCCACAGGCAACCCCTGCTACCCAGAATAAGCACTGGGTGAGAATCCGCGTCATGGTGCAGGACCAGCAACAAATCGCTCTGGAAGGCGCCACGGTCACCGTCTCAACATCCGGCCCTACAATCGTACAGCAAGCCACTGAGCATGACGGAACGGTAATCATCCAAATCCCCATCCTGCCGGGTAAGGTGGTCAGCATTAATGCCGCGATGCAGGGCTACAACGGAGCCTCAGCGCCCTCCATTACTATCTCTGCGCAGCAAACGGAGACAACCGTCGACGCAGGCACAATCACGCTGGCGGCAGCTCAGTCAAGCCAGACAAGAAATGTCTTTTTAACTGTTCAAGTAATGGACGGCGCCGGGTCGCCGCTCAGCGGTGCTCACGTGAATGTTTATGTAGGCTATACGGGCATTGCGACCTGGGGATCCGACTCCGTTGTGCGTCCCAACGACGGTCAAGGAGATACCAATCCGAGCGGAATCGTTCAAATTCAGATTTCGGCCAAATCGGGCAGCAATTTGGGTGTCACCTTGGAAGTTTCACGCGACGATATGAAAACCGCGCGGCAGGATGTGAATTTTGGAACAAATTTTCCCGATCGTCCACCACTTCAAAAGATCACGCTTGTCCCCGTTACTCCCGATACTCAGAATTCTGTGCCGGGAGCGATTGGCTCCATCAAGCTCAAATTTGCCGTCGAAGATGACGACGGTCCGGTAGGACAGGCGAATGTGGCCATCCTGATGAGGGAGAAATTTGTTTCGAAACCGTTTACCGCGACAACTGGAGACGACGGCAATGCAACGGTCGATGTTCCTGTGCCGCATACCGCGGTCTATCTGAGTGTAGACGTGGAAGCGTACGCGTCGAAGATGGGCTATACAGATTCGCCCCATCAGGCCATCACGCTCAACGAAAGCGATATTGGCAAGACGTTCGATGAGGGCATTCTGTACGTGAAGAAGAAGCCTGGATTCCCCGGCTCTCTCGCGGTGCAGGTGCATGTGACAGATGACCAGAAGAACCTTCCCGTTCCGGATGCGGTGGTCACTCTCAACCGTACCCAGTTGTATTCGCAGACCACCGGCAGTGACGGGATGGCGACGTTTTCCCTTAGTGAGGAAGGGAATTTCGACATCACGATCAACCAGCAGTACTATCAGGCGTTTAGCACGTCGCAGCTGATTACATCGGATGCCGCGCCGACAAAGCCGCTTGAGTACTCCCTGACGCTGAAGGACAGTTCACTGCCCTCACCGGACACGATTAACATCACGGTGCTTCATACGGACGACTCTGGAGGCGACCCACAGCCTCTGCCGGGCGCGACCGTGACCGATGGACAAATCAGCGCGACGACAGACGCCTCCGGGCAGGCTGCGCTGACCAGGAATTACGATGTGACACAGGACATTACCGTTTCCGCGTCCGGCTACAAATCGCAGGTCAAGAGCGTTCGCATCAATAAGGGAATGACGCTATCGGCAGGAACTGGTTCTGCGACGTTCACGCTGGTGCCGGACAATTCCGTCGACAGTCCGTTCCACGTGTATGTGCAGGTGCAGAACACGCGGGGGGACAGCATCCCGGGCGCGGGTGTGGATTACTATACGGCGGCTGGACAGCGTCTCTACGGCAACCTTGTTTCCGCGAGCAAAGGATTTGCAGACTTCGACAGCAGCGTGCTGAAGGGGATTGCCGCTGCCGCAGATCTGCGCAAATCCGGCCTTCTCGTCAATGTAAGCGCCACGGGCTTTCAGCCGATCGTCAACCAATTTATTTCTCCGGACCTGCTGCAACCTTCTCCGCGCCCGGCCACCTACCTGGTGGTGATGAATAAGGACTGGACCGACTTGACCAACCAGATTGCCGGGCTGGAAGCAAGGGTGAATGCGTGGAACAACGATGTAAAAAGTGTAGCTGCGGATCAGACGCAGACGTATGTTTCCCAGACGGACAGCGCAAAGCAGGCCGCCGACCTGGCGTTCGCTCAAATCCAGGCGGCGCAGGCAGCCATGAAAACCGTTTCTCCACAGGCGCCAAGCACACGTATTTCTCAGCTGCAAGTGGACCTTGGGGCAAAAGCAGAGTTGGTGCTGGGCGATTCGGGTGATCTGGAAAGCCAGCTCAGCGACGCGCAGAAGGCGGTGGCCGCGTGTACGACCGCCGCAGATGCCGATGTCATCCGTGGCAAGTATCAACAGGCCATCAAACTCATCGGAGAAATCGGATCGATAAACCAGTCAGCGGCGCAGGACCACGAAGAACTGTTGCAGATCGCGCAGCAAACCATGGCGAACCAGGACGTGATTACCTCGCTGCAGCCATATTTGACAGAGATCCAAAACCAGCAAAAGACAGCGCAGGAAAACGCGGCAAACCTTACGGCTTACTACAAACAGAAGCAGGCCGCCAGTGACGGTCTCGCAGGCCGTCAAACGTCGCTGCAGGGAGAGTTGCAAGCCATCCTAGACAAGAACTCACCCAGCACGCCGGGGGCCCTACCACTACCCGCCGATTTGATTCAACGGCTGACTGTTATGCAAGGAATATTAGGGAGCTGGAACAGCTCAGCCTCATCCGATCAATCCCTCTCCGTCCCATATGTTATTACAGATGCGCCGGGCTACATCGTGGGAGTCGAAGAGCAGGCCAATCAGTTGATGAAGTTAATGCAGCAGCAGTCATCGACCGTGGACACAATGGGCGCTGCGGCAGACGAAATAAGCACAACGTTCACTAACGAGACATTTGAGATTGGGTTGGCCGCCGATTTGCTGAAGCAGGCGGACGACTGCGCGAAGAAGGCCGCTGCGGCTACGCCTGCGCAGGGAACGCCTACGGCAGTCACGCTGCCTGAGGATGAGCCGACCATTCCGCCCCCTTCCGAGACCAAGGCGACGGCGCCTCCTCCAGGAAACTCACCTCCTCGAGCCGGGTCTGACTGCGAGCCAAAGGCGGTCGAGCAGCAGGTGGAAGCCTTGATGCACCAGGCGACTACCTCCACGTCGTTCGCGGAAGGGGACGGTTACCTGGCGCGGGCAGATGGACTGGCCGCACCCTACCCATGCATTTTTGTCACGTTGAAGAATTTCGAAGGACTCTGGAGCACTTACAAGCGAACGTTCAAGACGCCGCCTGGGCCGGGCACGCCAAGCGGTGTGAAGGTTGAAGGCCTGCCTGAAGATAACCCGACGCTTGCGACAACGCTTGCAACCGCAGTCGTGACAGCACCACCATCCAGACCGCCCACGCTGGAGACAATTCCGGAAGACAATCCGGCGAACGTGCCGCCGGCGAACAACGGATCTATTCCCCAGCGGCAGCCGGCAACGCAGCCCACTCCTGCACAGACCGCGCCCTCGCCCACCACTGCAGCGCCCGGCTCGCGATGGAAGCTCGTATCGGTGTCGGCGAGCCCCCAAACAAATCAAGGATGGACCTACAATGCTAATTCGGCTTCGGCGCACTTGAAGGTTTACAACGGAGACCAAAGTGACTTCAGCTGGGCCCCTCCGCCGGCGCAGGTGACCAGCGATGGATTCACCGTGAATATCACCGTCGTTTCAGAGCCTACTCAAAAGAATACGTTGTCACAGATGATCTGTGTGTCAGGACCGCAAGCGTCAACCTCGAACACTTGCGCACAAGCCGTGGCGCAGAATGGGGCGGCCAAGACTGCAAACCAAGCCGTGAAATTTATGCCTCCGCCGGATTTTGGCAGCTTCGATGTCAAAGTCAGCTTGGCGTGGGGGGCAGTGAACTATACCTACTCGTATCAACCTTACTGAAAGCAAGCGGAAAACGGCATTTCAATATCCCTAACTGGATAAGGGTAATAGGGTAATAATGAGATCCGCATCGAAAGGAGCAAGTCTCATGGCAGCAAGAGTTATATTTTGCTTCCTGATGCTGTTGTCGAGCACCGCATGCGTGGCTCAAACACCCCTTCATGGACTGATTTCCGGGCAGAGCCAGCGCGCGGACGTGGAAAAAGTGGCGGGCAAGCCCGTCAAGTTTGACAGCCAGACGCTGGTGGAGTATCAACCGCAGGAGTTTGATCCCAAGACCTGGGACAAGAATATTGCGAAAATGTATGTGCAGTATCGAGACAATTCGCCAATCGTGGAGCGATTGGAGCTGATGCTGGCCAAGCCCATCAGCCGCGCGGATGCATTGACGGATTTGAACCATTCGACGGCGGCCGCGAGGCAACCAAATCTACCGGCCAAAGCCGCGGCGCAGGGAAACACCGGGCAACACGCGGTGGAGGAGTTTGCCGCTCCGCACTACATCGTGATTACCTATGCAGGTGTGAACACCCAAAGCGGCGTTGAGCACTACGGCAGCTACAGTCCAGCCTTGTTTGCGAGCGCTGTGAATTCGCTGGCCGGCCCCGGCGCGCCTGCGGCAATGCCCACGAGCGCCTCCGTCTCGCGGAGCGGCCCGGTGGACTTGAGCGGCACGTGGTACAGCCAGAGCGGCTGTTGCGTTTACAAAATAACGCAGAACGGGAACCAGTTTCATTGGGAGCGTACCCCGCCCGAGAGCGCAGACGGGATGATCGATAGCTCGGGCTCTACATTTAGCGCACAATTTCACGGGCCGCCCGGGAACGGCGGGTCGGCGAACGGGACCGGGACGACAACGGGCATGGCTGTTCTCGATTCCGCCGGGCACGCCGTTGCAATAAAGTTGAGCAATAAGTCCACCTTGAGTCGCACGCCAACATCGCCGGCTGCACCTGCTTCCAGCGCGGCCGCGACCAACGGAACCGTTACCGGTCGCTGGTCGGGAAACTGGACGAACAGTCACGGCGCTTCTGGGCAAAATTTAATAATGAACCTGAATGAGCAGAACGGCACGATCACAGGCGACGATAACGGGACGCCCATCGTGAACGGACGGCGGACCGGCAACGTGCTGACCTGGGAGAACCTCAACGTAGCCAATTGCCGAGACTACACTGTGCGCGCTGAGATCTCCGCCGACGGCAACCTACTCAATGGAACCTATCAGGTCAATGACCGCTGCGGTCACCAGACTTACAATGGCAAATATCTGAATTTCCACAGGTAATCGTCCGATAGACCCAGCTCGCTTACTTGCCAATGGCGCCGTCCCTTTCCCGCACCCCTACCCGGCTTGGAGAATCAATGAGATGGCCTCCACGACCGAACCTTGTCTCAACCCGTATGAACCCCGATCTGTATCACGTGAAGGATTCCGAGTGGAAAGTGCTGCAGGTTTAGCAATTGAAAACTGTCTCAACGAAGGGGTTCACCCCAAGCCGATGTAGTCGAAATCGTAGCGGTCAAAGCACTCCGGAACCATTCAGAACCACAGCTCTCAACAGTATGGCCGCACCATATTCAATCGAAAGCAGTTATTTTCACTCAATTTCAACAAGCTTCAACAAGTCGTTTAATCGGGTTCGGGACCAGGAGGTCGGATGCATATATGGATCGCCGATGCCCTTGAGAATACAAACACATATGGCATAATCAGGGCATATTAGGAGCAGCGGCAAGTTGCAGGAGAGCTGACTCTTTGACAAGGCCATCATTGGAGGTCGTGCAGAAGTACGGCCTGGGTATCTGCGTGCTGACCGAATGCGGTACTCGGGCGCCGGCTGACGTTGACCTGAACCGGGATGACAGTGATTGTTTTGCGTCTATGCTGACCAGCCCTGATGAATCGTTTTCCCGCAAATGGGAGTGCATGCCGTTTTTCCTGATGATCGTCTGGCAGCATTGAAGGCGTTTCACGAGAAGGGCATATTCACCTGGGTTTCGTTGGAGCCCACCCTTGATGTGGAGTCCAGCTTGGCAATCGTAGTGGCCACGCACGGATTCGTAGACCTCTTCAAGGTGGGTAAGGCCAACTATCTCGGCGAGTACAGCAAGGGCCTTGATTGGCAGGATTACACCCTCCGGATGATAGACCTGTGTGCCAGAATTGGAGTGAGGCATTACATTGAGCGAGATTTGCATCACTATCTTCCCAGTGGGCACGACAACCCATCGCAGGTCGCTCAACACTTTTGAGGAAACCCTTCTCCATGTCGAATTCGTTTGCATTTCGGTGGCAAATCAGGCTTGCGTTAAACGGAGTCGCTAACCGGCCACCGAATGTAGCGAGCGTGGTTGTGTCTTATCCATTTGGAACTCGTGCCGAAATCTGAAGATGAACCCATGAAGAACATAAATGGGATTGGGGTGCCTATCAGCACCGTTCCCTCACATGGCAACAAACCTGACCTTCGCAAGGTAGGGAAGGACATCTATGAAGTGCTGACTGGCACGGGCAGTCATGGATACAAACAACTGGCACGCAGGCAGACCGTCAAGATTGAGCCCGAGCGGAACTACTCTCCAAGCGAGGTAGCAGCGATACTGAATATCAGCTACGATGCCGCATTACGAGCGATGCTGAAGATGAAGGGCGTGGTCGATCTGGGAACGCCGACGCGCCGATACAATCGGGGCAAGAAGAAGCTGCGAATCAGCGGCAAGAATCTGCTGACCTTCCTCAGAAGTAAAACGAAAGATTAGGGTGTGCCTTCCTTGATGCCGTAATTCCATTGGCCAAGTCCACAGCCGGAGAGTTTCGTGTGTGCCCGTCCGCCTCTGCCTGGGCATTGGGGCTGACTTCTCACCTATCAGATACCGGGTCGCCATCGTCGCCGACTTCAGGCGGCGTTAGGGCAGCGCCGGGGTTGAATTTCGCTGTCCTAAAAACTGTCCCAAGGAAATATGAAACATGCGAAATCTGCGAAATATGCGAAATCTCTCAGCGTATATTTTCAACAATATATGTGTTTGCAATAGTTTGGAAGATGCTTTCGGAGAACGAGTCCTACCTGAGGAGCCAATCTTTCAGTAACTTACCTTCCTTTGCGCAGGGCTTTCCCACCTCAACTTAGATCGAAATTCGGGTTCAGTTCATCTGACTCCTGCGCTCGCTACGCGCTATACTTCATGGCAAATCCATTACAGGGAGAATGAAGATGCGAAAAGGTTTGACTGTGAGTATCGCGATCAGTGTCTTGCTGGCTGCAGTCGTGGCAACCGTGCCCGCAGCAGTCCGAGCGCAAGGCAATGCGACCGTTCTGAAACCGGCGGAGATGGAAAAGCTGATGCCGGCAACTGTTTTTTATCGTGGGCAAACGGCGACGACGCAACTCAGGAACTCGGGCGGAGTGAAGTTCGCCGACGGGTTCTTCATTCTGGCCAGCGACGTGGACACTTCCGGATATTCGAGCGCAATCGCTACGAAGTATCAGGCCTATTTCATCACCGAGGTTCCAATCCAGGTCGGCGGCAAGAAGCTTGGCACCGGTGTCTATGGCATCGGATTCATCGCGGACAACAAGTTCGTGGTCACCGATGTGGGCGCGCACGAGGTGCTCACGGCGGATTCAGCAATCGACGCAAACCTTAAACTGCCGAGACCGCTGCAAATTGTCGCTGATCCCAGCGGAGGATTCCGGATCTACGCGGGACGCAGGTATATCGTCTTTAGCCGTTAGCAGCGGTAGTGGAAGAGGGTATCTTCCACCGGCATGCGGGCCCAGTCGCTTGAGTAGCGACCCCATGGATTGGACTCGCTACTTGCCGGCCGGAAATGATGGTGGGCCCTGATCTTTGAGGGTGGGCGCGGTCAACTTCTTCATGAGCGTGTCATCGGCGGCCTGGGTCAGGTTCTTTGCCTTGTTGAACTCCGCCGTTGCCTGCGCTTGATTTCCCATCGCGCGGTAGAGCCGGCCGAGGCGCCAGTGGACATTGACGTCGTTAGGCGTTAATTTCGCGGCAGTCGTCAGTTCGCGCAAGGCATCGTCGCGATGGCCCGAATCAGCTTCGATGGTTCCCAGGTCAATGTGTGCGAGCGCGATGGTGGGCTCAATCTGGATCGCCTTGTTGAGCAGTGGAACTGCGTCGTCGCGTTTTCCCTGCTGCAAATCGCAGTCCGCCAGATAAGTCATCGCCTGGGCGTGTTTGGGATCATTGGCCAGTTCTTTCGCGAATTCCTGGCTGGCATCCTGGTCATTGTGTTGCTCCCATTGCAGATATCCAAGGCCAAAGTGGACGTTTGGCTCTGCCGGCGCAATTTTCTCGGCGGCTTGAAACTCCGTGACGGCCTCTCCCGTGCGCCGGTCTGCATCGAGCGCCTCGCCTGCCAACATGTGCGCCTGCGCGGAGTCCGGGTTTGCTTTGGTGATCTGCTGAAACTGTTCCAGCGCGCATTTGTAGTCCTTCGTGTAGAGGCAGCTTTGCGCCAGCACCCAGCGCAACTCTTGATTTTGCGGGTCTGCCGATACGACCGATCGCAAATAAGGGATTGCCTGCAGATATTGAGACGCGCCGTAATGAGCCATGGCGAGGAGAGTCTTCGCCTGCACACTGGCCGGATCTGCCTTAAGGGCTGCAGTGAGCGGGCCGACGGCCTGCTTGAAGTGCCCCTGCTTGAACTCTGCCAAGCCAAGGTTGAGCTCGATTCCGGGAAGGCCGGGATCGAACGCAAGAGCTCTCCGGTAAGCCGCTGCGGCGTCTTGATACTTTGCTTCTTTTGAAAGGACAACGCCAAGGCTGGCGTAGACTCCGGCTTCGCGGGGGTGAGCAGCAATGATCGCGCGCCAGGCCTGCTCGGCCTCGGGCAGGCGGCCTTCGTTCTCCAGTTGGGCCGCGGCGGCAGGACTGGGCGTTTGCGCAGTTGCGCAAGGCACGAACGGAATTGCCAAGGCCAGAAGAGCGAGAGTCCTATGCTTCATTCGAGCACCACAGATTCGGCCGGAAAAGTTGCTTCAATGTTATCTCCGATTCGCGCCGGCAGTTGTGAGCGCGCACACCTAAAGCAGGTCCCAGGGGCGGTGTACCCATTTTGAGATGGAAAAGCAACCACAGATCCTTCGACTCCCTCCCACTTCATCAGCCGTAGCAGACGAAGTGTCCGGTCGCTCAGGATGACAACGTAGAAGAGACGCAGGCCTGGGTAATACAACCTTGGACTCGCCATGAAAAAGAAGCCCCGCTCCCTTACGGGAGCGGGGCCTCAAGAATGCAGTCTCAAAACCGCGGTTAGAAGGAAATCTTTCCCATGAGTTGGAACTCCCTGGGATCATACGCCGAGGTGATCGCGCCGAAGTTGCCTCCGGCGCAGGTGGTGCCATTCCAACCGCAGTTGGTGTTGGCGCCGCCTACACCCTGGTCGCCTTGGAATTGTGTGTGGTTCCAAAGGTTGAAGGTTTCCGCCCGGAACTCAAAGTTGCTGGTCTCGGTGAACTTGAAGGTCTTGTGCAGAGCCAGGTTCCACTCGTCGCGTCCCGGTCCGCGCAGCGCATCGTGTTTCAGGTTGCCCCACGATCCGATTGCCGGCGCCGAGAAGGCTGACGGGCTGAACCATTGCACACCGGAGGAAATAAGGTTCTTCGGATAAGCGATGCTCCCGGACAGGTTGGGCCGGTTGCTCCCGTTCTGCACGCCGTTTGAGCCCTGGTTGCCACCGAGGCCGATGTCCAAAGGCGCTCCCGTCTGGAAGGTTGTGATTCCCGCGAGTTCCCAGCCTCCCAGCAGCGTCTTCGCGGCGGCGTTGGGAGAATTGCGGAACAGCGGAATGTCATAGATGTAGTTGACGAATGCGACGCTCTTGCGGTCGAAGACCGACGGTCCCACATCGAACTTCCAACCGGCATAGGGGTTCGAAACGGTATCCAGGTCCCACCCGTTCCCGCCGTTCCCCGTGGTCGGATCGGTCGAAGCCGACAGCGTGTAACCGAACTGCGCCTGCAAGTCCTTGTGAATGACAGTGTGGAAGTCCATCTGAAGAGAGTTGTAATGGCCGTTGCCCACGTTCTCAGCCTGCTTGATGGACTTGAACCCCAAGTACGGCACCAATTGGTTGTAAGTGGAGCCGCCGTTGTTAATCAGCGTGGCCAGAGCAGAGGCCGGCGGGAGGTTGTTTTCCCTGAAGTCGCTCTGGTGTCGGCTTTGGCTACCCACGTAGGACACTTCAAGCAGCGTACTGCCATTGATCGATTGCTCGATACCACCGCTGTACTGGTAGACAACCGGTAGCTTGTAGTTGTTGATGTCAAGCCCCGTCATGTTCGCCACAACAACCGGCACCGTCAGCGTGCTTCCGGTGGCCACACTAGTGTGCGGATTGGCCAGCATCACGTTGTTGAAGTTAACCGTGGCATCGAAAGGAACGTTGGTGGCGTCGTCGTACATGTCATTGCCCTGGATGCGCTCGTACATCAAGCCCGTGCCGGCACGAACCACCGTCTTCCCGTGTCCACTGATGTCATAGGAGAGCCCGAGCCGCGGACCCCAAGCGTTCCATTGATTGGGTACCAATCCTCTCGGTACCCCGCCTGTCACACCGCCGATACCGACACCGTTCTGATAGAACTGGACGTTGGCGGCCTTGAGTGTGGCATTGGGGCTGGGTCCTAATCCCGGACTTGCACCCGAGCAGCCAGGATCCGAAGCGCCGCTGCAGAGATTTCCGGCGGTATCGAATGTGGCCTTGTTGGACGAGCTATAAAGATTCGGATAGAAGTCCGAAGCCCGTTCATTGATTTCGTAGGTATGCGGTACACCGTCCCAGCGCAGGCCCAGGTTGAGGGTCAGGCGCGGAGTTGCGTGCCAGTTGTCGGCGAAGTAGGCCGCCCAGGAGATGTTATTCCAGTGGCCACTGTCGTGAACGGCATCCTCAGAGTACGAGTTTGCATAACCCAACAGGAAGTCGGCAAAATCGTTGTTCGTGTAGAAGCCGTTGAAGCCGAA
>Ga0116219_10002622_pt1 | contig 14920 bp, 10 predicted proteins | sample Sb_taG_4_FD_91019 | JGI IMG/M metagenome (GOLD analysis project Ga0116219, IMG submission 91019) | Peat soil microbial communities from Weissenstadt, Germany - Sb_50d_6_BS metaG | ecosystem: Environmental > Terrestrial > Soil > Wetlands > Peat | place: Germany: Weissenstadt | collected 2010-09-21
CCCTTCGATCCATTGACCGCTCCCGAACCGCACCTCGATGCCCGCCTGGAAGAGCGCAGCGCGGGTGGGTTGGGAGTTCACCTGGTGCGGCAAATCATGCGCGACCTGGAATACCGGCGCGCAGGCGACTGGAATCGAATCACCATGCGGCGGCCGTGCTGACTGGCAAGAAGCGGAGATCGATATGATCCAACTGACACAGGAAACAAGGTCCGGGTGGTGCGTGGTGAACGTTCGCGGACGCGCCGATGGAGAAACTGCCGACGAGTTGGAGAGCGCGCTGCGGGCGGCCCTGGAACAGCACTCCAAAGTGGCCGCCGACCTGGGGGCGCTGGACTACATTTCGAGCGCCGGGTTGCGGGCCGTACTCCAGGCCGCGCGGGCCGCGGAGGGGAAGAACGCGGAATTCGCGGTGTGTGCCCTGAGCGCTCCGGTGAAAAAGGTTTTTGATATGAGCGGAATGCGCCACGTTCTGCGCATTCACGGAGAACTGCCATGCTGACGATGCTGGAGGAGGTTGTTCTGCTCGCGGTGGACGAGAAGAACGGGGAATTGCGGTCCACGCGGGAGTTCGGAACGGCGTACGCCCTGGTGGGAGCCGTGTTCTTCGACCTGGCCCTGGCGCGCAAGATCGATACCGATCTCGAAACCGTCCACTTCATCGATACCACTCCCACCGGCAACGCGACGCTCGACCGGGTGCTGGCGGCGATGACTGTGCGCAGGGATCTGACGACCGTGCGCGGCTGGATCGAGGAGATCTTCCTGCGGAGGCAGGACCTGGAGGGCGAGGCGCTGGCATCGCTCATCGAGCGGGGCGTGCTGCGTCACGAAGTGTCGAAGCGTTTGTGGATCATCGACGTGGAGCGGTTTCCGATGGCCGACAAGAGGCCCCAGCAGCACGTGAAACTGCGCCTGGCGCAGGCCATCCTGACAGACCAGATTCCGGACACGCGGGACATCATGCTGGTGAGTATCGCGGAGCCATGCGGGCTGCTGGGCTACGTGTTGAGCTCCGCGGAACTGGCCAACCGCAGGCAGCGCGTGGAGATGCTCTCGAACCTGGAAACCATCAGCCGCACGGTGGCGGCGGCGATTCTGAATCTGGATGCCAGCCTGCGGCAGACGATGACCAAGGTGGTGTGAGGAAACGCTCCCTGACGGAAGGCCGCTACCCGAACAGCGCTTCGGCGCCGCGCTGGATGGCCGCCGCGCCGGCGATGCCGGCGAGCGCCGACACAAACGCGGGACGCGCGCCGCGGCTCCTCCACTCCTCGTGGACCGCGTGGTACCCAAGGTAAAACAGCCAGCCGGCGGTGATCCCCAGCGGATAGGTGATCCACCGGGTGCCGAGGTGCGGCGCCATCAACAGGCCGAGTGCCCCGCCGGCCAGGGTGGTACCTTCGGCCAGCGCGCACCAGCCCAGGGCTGCGCCGCGCGTCTTCACCGCGGCCCGCAGGATTCCACCCAACGCGATCCCTTCCGGCACTTTGTGCAGGGCCACGGCCAGCGGCACGGCGACGCGCAATCCCAGGGGCACCGCCAATTGCACGGTGGCGATGCTCCAGCCGTCGAGAAAGCTGTGCAGCGCGGCGGCCGCGATCAACGGGCCGGCAAAACCGTGCAGCTCGGTCGAGCAGGAATTGTGGTCGTGATCGTGGGTGCAGGTTGGGCAGACCGGGTAGTAACGGTTCAGCAGAAGCAAGAGCCCATACCCGCCGGCGAAGAGCAGCAGGCTGATGGTCCAACCCAACTCGCCCGCCAGTTCGGGTACCAGGCCGAACAGGGCCACTCCCAGCAGCACGCCGGCGCTGAAGGGAACTACCGCCCGCGCGCGGCGGCGCATTCCCGTGAGCCACAGACCGAGTGCGGCGCCAGCCAACCCCACGGCGGTGGCCAGCGCGGGCGCCGCAATTCCCGAAGATCCCGGCAGATGGACAGGCAACCTTTAACTGTAGCAGCGGCGGCCTTCTCGGAAACGGTGAACGCGTTACACTTGCTGCATGAACCGGCGGCATTTTCTCGGAACATTGGCCCTCTCGGCACTGGCGGAGCCCGCCGCGCCGCGCGTGAACGGCACCCGCCTGCGCGAGCATCTGGAAGCTCTCAGCGTCTTCGGACGGCCTCCCGGCGGCTCATTTGCCGACGGTGTCAGCCGCGTCGCCTATAGCGATGCCGACGTGGCGGGGCGGCGTTATGTCATGGGCCTGATGGAAACGGCCGGCCTGCAGCCGCGCATCGATGCGGCGGGGAACATCTCCGCGCGGCGCTCCGGCTCGGACTCCACGCTGCCCCCGGTGCTGTTCGGCTCGCACATCGATTCGGTGCCCAGCGGCGGCAACTTCGATGGCGACCTGGGATCGCTTGCGGCCATCGAAGTGGTCCAGACGCTGAACGAGGCCGGTCTCGCGACGGGCCGTCCGCTGGAAGTGGTGGTCTGGTGCAACGAGGAGGGCTTCGCGTACAACAACGGCATCTACGGGAGCCGCGCCGCGGCGGGTCACCTGGATCCGGGCGAGCTGGAACTGGTGTGGAACGGCGTGAAAAAAGCCGACGCGATTCGCAAGGTGGGGGGCGACCCGGACCGGATCGAAGAGGCGCGGAGGAAGCCCGGGTCCTTCCATTGCTATCTCGAGCTGCACATCGAGCAGGGCGGGACGCTCGACCAGGCCGGCATCCCCATCGGCGTGGTGGAGGGCATCGTGGCGATCGACCGCTACGACGTGGAGATCCGCGGCTTCGCCAATCACGCCGGCACCACTCCCATGCCGCAGCGCCGGGATGCCTTGCTGGCGGCTTCCTACCTGACGGTGGCGGTAAACGAAATCGTGCGGCGCGAGCCGGGACGCCAGGTGGGCACGGTCGGACAGTTATCGGTGAGCCCCAACGCGCCGAACGTGGTGCCCGGGTTGGTACGGCTCACCGTCGAATTGCGCGATCTCTCGTCGGCCAAGATCGCCAAGCTGGCGGAGCAGATTCGCGCGCGGGCCGGCCAGATTGCCTCTGAGACGCAGACCGAAATCGAGATGCGGCCGGCGGCGCATCACTCCGAGGCGCTGGCGACGCCGGCGGTGCAGGAATCCATCGAAGCGGCCGCCGCCAGGCTCGGCCTCCAGACGCGACGCCTGCCCAGCGGCGCCGGGCATGACGCGCAGATGATGGCCACGCTGGGGCCCATGGGCATGATCTTTATCCCCAGCGTGGACGGAATCAGCCATGCGCCCAAAGAGTTCAGCCGCTGGGAAGACTGCGCGCGCGGCGCGGACGTGCTGCTGGAGACGGTGCTCGCGTGGGCGGGATGAGACGCGCGTCTACGGCAGCGTAATCACCGCGACGGCATAGCCGCCCAAGCGGAAACTATCGGCGGTCAGTGTTTCGGTGCGCGCGGGTTGGTTTGCCGTGCGCTGGTCCACCACCGAGGCAGTCGCGCCGGCGGCGCCGGCCACCTCGACTTCAAGCTCGCGATTGCGCTTGCTGACCAGCAGCAGCTTGCGCTTCCCGTCGCGCGTCTGGAAAGCCTGCGCGTGAATGAACGGGCTGGGGCTGGTTGTGGCCACCAACTTGTCTCCGGGGCCAAAGTTAGCCTTCAGCAAATCCAGCACCCAAAAACGCGCGTTCGGCGCGCCGGTCTCCCAGTCCACCATCGATACGCTCGGGAATTGCGTGGGGTAGCCCACCAATTGGCTCTCTCCCGCAATATCGATTCCGAGGCTGGCCAGCCGCGCAAACACGTAAGCGTAAGTCGCGGCGGAAAGGTTCCAGTAGGCATTGTCAATGGGCCTGAACACGTATCCGGGCTCTCCCTGCTTGCCGTCTTCCGCCGAGATCGATCCGATCTCGTCCACCGTGGTGCGCGTGTTGGGCGAGAGCCGCTGGCGGATCGATTCGATGTATTTGACCGTGTTCAGAAACGCATCGGCCTGCGTGAAGTAGGTGTGCTGCTGCACGTCCAAGGTCTCATCCGGCTGGGGGACGGCGTAGAAATGATAGCTGATCATGTCGAGCGGAGCGCCCGCTTTGTGGTTTCTTGGATTAAGGAAGTACTCGAAGTATTGCGGCGCCTGGCCTGGCATGGCGAGCGCCAGCGCTACGAACTTCATCTGCGGCGCGACCCGGCGGATCGCGCCCGCGATGGCGTCATAGCGCGCCGTGTACTGTTCGGGCGTGGTGGAGTGTTCGAAGTCGACTTCGTTCAGGATCTCCCAATAGTCAATGCGGTAATGGTGCCCGGACTCGTGGCGATTGCCGAGCTCATCTTCAAAGCCGCCCTTGGTATACCAGGAAACCAGGCGCGCGTAGTAGTCGCCCAGCTCTTTCATGGAGGGGTCGCGAAGCTCGGTGCCCTGCTGGTAATTCCACACGGCTTGATCCGGGTCCGCGGGGTAAGGCACCGGTTTCTCCGTTTTGAACATCCATTGCGGGATGGTGCTGAAGTTCATGATCGTGGGATGACCTTCGGTGGCCTTCAGGAAGTCGATCGTCATGGGATCGATGAGGGAGAAGTCCCAACTGGTTTTTCCGTTCGCCGGCGGTTCCAGCTCCGCCACGGCCAATTTGGGGTAAGGCAGCCAGGGCACGTATCGGACATAGTCGGCGCCCAGGTTGCGCAATTCCCGATAGACGCGGTCGTGGATCCGGGAGCCCGGACCGAGCGGCGGATTGACCACCACCTGGAGCGTGGCGGTGGTCGTGGATTTGCGAATGACTTTGTTCCAGTCAATCTTCACCGGCGCGGCGAACAACGCCGTCGCGCCAAGCAGCAGGGCAGCCAACCTCATCGGTCACCTCCGGCATTCAACAAAGGGATATTCATAACTACCATGTCCGCCCCCGTATGCGCGTACGGACGGCATAGAGCGAGGTGCGCGCGGGAATGAACAGGGTCTGTCCATCTTTTCCCCCGAAGACCAATTGCAGCGGACGCTCGGGAACCTCGATAGTGTCGATCGGTTTGCCGGCGGGGTCGTAGACGTAGATCTGGCCGGCGGCGATGTACACGTTGCCGCGCTCGTCGACCGCCACGCTTTCGCCACCCTGGTCGGCGAAGAGTTTCCGGTCGGACAGGCTGCCGTCCGGCCCGACCGTGGCGGACCAGGTGGTCAACTCGGATTCGTCGGTGAGATAGAAGGGCTTGCCGGGAACCGCTGGCGCCAATCCGAAGCCGCGCAGCAGGTCGCTGCTTTTGACGCCCCAGGCGAGCGCGCCGTTGACGAAGTCCTGGCCGGCCGAAATGAATGTAGTGCCGTCCGGCGAAACATATTGATAGGGCCGCGGGGCTGTTTGCAAGTTGTAGTCGCCCACCGCCAGCACCGCGGTCATACCGGGCCGGGCCGTGGCGGGCTCGGCCTTGAGCACCGAGATTTCCCCTTCGGGAGCGCCGGGCTTGAAGGTGTAGACGGTTCCGTTGCCGGAGTAGCCGATGACCATCAGGTTGCCCGCTTTGTCGAAGGCCAGATTGACCGGGTCTAGCGGATTGTCGCGGACCGTCGAGAGATGGCGGGCCGCGGCCGACCAGCGATAGATCCTCTGCCACTTGGCGTCGACGAAATAGAAGTCGCCCGCGGGATCCACGGCGCCTCCGGAAATGTTGTAGAAGCCGCTCGCCAGTTTTTCCACCCTGGCCCCGGCGGCGAGAACTGGGGAAGCCGGCTTGGGCCGGGCCTGCGGCGCGTTGCCGGAAATCGTCAGCCAGGCGAACTCGCGCTGGCGGATTTCGATGTTGTGGGTCTGGTCGTAAACCGCGGCGTCGAACGATACTTTGCTGTTGCTGTAGCAGTGGATGTTGCGCAAGCGTATGTTGCGCGAGTTGGAAATCTTGATGGCCCACGGGAACGGCTGAAAGGTGCTGATCACGCGGTAGATGTGGAAGTTCGCGAGGGTGATGTTGCTCGACCCATCGATTTCGAGCGGCAGTGCGAAGCCGCCTTCGCCGCGCTCCTCCTCGGTCTGGAGCGCGTAGATCTGCCAGTTGGAGACGTTGTGGAGCTGCACCTCGTAGCGCACGTGGTGTTCGCTGGACATCTCGTAGACGCGTCCCTCGGTGGAGGTGTCGGAGACCAGCATGCCGGCCTGCGCGAAGGTGCTGGGCGTCCAGATGTCGAAGAAGGTTCCGCCGCCGCCGGCGGTCACCCACAGGCTGGGATACTGGCCGTCCCAGCGGCGATTGAGATCGGGATCGGCAGTGTGCGTATTGTTGTACGGGTTCTCGCGAGTGCCGTCGAGCCGGTTGGTTCCGTGACCGCCCAGAAAGCGGACGTCGTTCATCATGGAATCCTTGCCGGCCATCCATTTGGCAGCCACGGCGCGCGGGTTGATTCCGCTGGTGTAGAGGCCGATGCCGATCATGATGTTGATGCCGCCTTTGGGCGCCTCGATGAGCGGCTTGGGAGCGCCCGTGCCCTGAAATGCGGGGGTGGAGTCGAGCAGGTCGATCTGCGTGGCGCTGGGATGCAGTCCGATGAGGACCGTGTCGGGCTTGAGCGCGATGGTATCGCTGACGACGTACTTGCCGGAGGGCAGGTAGATCGCGCGGTTCCCGGCAATGGCCTTCCTGAAGATGGCGGTGTCGTCGGTCGCGCCATCGCCCTTGGCGCCCAGCGTGCGGATGTTGACCCAGGAGTCGCGCGGCGGCAGGTCGGGGAGATCGGACGGGACGGGGGCCGGCATAGCGGGGAGTGGGGTGGCTTCGAAGACGTCGCGGGTGGCGGGGATGGCGCCGATATCGGAGTAGTTCAGGCCGTGCGAGAAGACTTTCACCTCGTAGATACCGGCTGGGGCGGCGACCTTCTTTCCGCTCTCGCGGAAGGAGGCGAATGTGGGCACACGCTGGCAGACAATGTTCTCAAGGTTGATTTCGGTCCGCGCGTTCTTCTCCAGGCTGACGATTACGGCCGGGCCGGTGATGTCTTCCATCCGTCCATTCTTCACCCACAACTCATCGGGCATGCCCTCGTCAATGGAGATGGCCGTGGGGACGTTTCGGAACTGCGGGCGGATGAGCGTGAGGCCGGCTTCGCGTTCGCGGATGGCCGCTTCACGCTGGCCCTCGAAGGTGGCGTCGACCACGGTGTACTGCCAGCCCGGAGAGGGCCGGCGGGTCCAGATGGCGTACTGGCCGCCATAAAAATGGAGGTCCTCGCCCACGTTTCCGGCTTCGTGAATGCCGGCGAGGCCGGAGCCGATGCGGAAGTCCATGTGGGCCATGAAGCAGTGTTGAGCGTAGCGGGCGCGGACGCCGACTGCGCCGGGATTGCCGTCGCGGATTTCGAGATCGATGTTGCTGATGGCGGAATAGAAGGTGCCGGGACTGGCATCGGGGGGTTGACCAGGGGGCTGGCCGCCGGCAGCGCCGCGGCCGGCTCTTCCTGCGGGCGGCTGGCTGGCGGGAAGCTGGCCGCCGGGAGAGCCTCTGCCGCCGGCTGCTCCACGGCCGCCGCCGAACCCGCGTCCGGCGCCGGGCCTGCCACCGGCGAAGAAGATCATGTAGCCTTCGTTGTCCTGGTCCTGGTAGCCGGGAGAGTTTTCGGCCAATACGAAAACGGGGCGCGTGGCTCCATATCCGATCACGCGGATGCCGGGCCAGATGTTGACGGTCTTAGTCAGGCGGTAGCGGCCTTGGGGAACGAATACGATTCCCTGGCTGCTGGTTTCCTGAACCTTGTTGATGGCCTGCTGAATGGCCTCGGTATCGTCGGCCAGACCGTCGCCGCGGACGGGGAAGTTGTCGGGTGTGAGGTACGCGGCTTTGGGATCGTCCAGGCGGACGGTGTAATAGGACGCCCCCCAGCACGAGGCCCCAGCCAACAGGGCGGCGGAAAGCATTCGTAGCAACACGTGACGGTCTCCTTTAAACAGAGTTTAACATCTGAAATGTAGCTGCCGCGGTTCGTGATATGGTGATTAGGAATTATGGCCGCGCCGCAAGCTGAAGAACATGCCATCACGGAGATCCGATGGTTTCCGGTCCGCGAGCCGGCGTCGGGGAATCGATACGCGCTGCTGCGCGTGAAGACGCGTTCCGGTTTGACCGGATGGGGAGAGTGCCCGCAGGCTTCGGAGCAGGAGGCGATAGCGCTGGAGAAAGCGTGGATCGGCAGACCGGCCACGCTGTACGCCGCGATCGACGGGTCCACGCCTTTGGCCGGCGCTCTCGATATGGCTATGCTCGACGTACTCGGGAAGGCGTGCCGCGCGCCGGTCTACCGGGTGCTGGGCGGGCCGACGCGCAATAAGGTCCGGGCGTTCACGCATTCGTCCGCGGCGCCGGGCTTCCATGCGGTAGCGGTGAACGTGCCGCCGCCGGCCGCGCGGAATCAGGGCAAGGCTTATCAGAACCAGGTGCAGGCATTGGTCAAGGCCCTGGGCGATGGCCGGGACTTCGTGCTGGACGCGCACGACCGGCTGACACCCGGAGACGCGGCGTCGGTTGCCGCCACCATCGAGAGCAGCCACCCGCTGTGGTTCGACGAACCGTGCTCCGTGTCCAATCTCGAAGTGGTGCGCAAGATCTCGGCGGAGACGGTGACGCCGCTGGGTTTCGGGCGCGGGATCGGGGACCCCGGGGTTTTTCAGGCGCTGCTGCGGGAAGGGTTGGTGGACGTGGTGCGGCCCGACATCTCGGTACACGGGATCAGCGGCGCGCGCCGCATCGCGGTCCTGGCGGAGGCCTACTACGTGGCCATCGCGCCACACCACGACGGCGGTCCGGTCGCCACCGCGGCGGCGTTGCAGCTTGCGGCCAGCGTTCCGAACTTCTTCATCCAGCACGTGCCGTATCCCGAGGATGCGGCCGACCGCGAGATGCGCGCCGCCATCGTTTCCGCCGGCCTGGAAACGGCCCGGGATGGTTTCCTCGATCTTCCGCGAGGGCCCGGCCTGGGCATCGATGTGAATGAAGCAGCCCTGGAGAAATACCATGCTGCGTAGAGGCTTTCTGGCGTTGGGCGGCGCCGGCCTGGCGTTCGCACAGGACACAGCGAAGACCGCAACCCGACGGAGCGTGGCGGGGGCTTGCGGCTGTTCCTTCGCGCCCCAGGCGGCGGCCGGCGGCAACGCCTTCGAACGCCTGCAGTCGGGCCTGAAGGTCACGGGGATGAAGGTCTTCGGCGTGTCGCTGACGCGCACCTCCGACCGGCCGTACGTCTTCGTCAAACTGGAGACCAACCAGGGACTGATCGGTTGGGGCGAGGGTACGCTGGAGGGCAAAGCCGGCGCGGCCATGGCGTGCATCGAAGACTTCCGCGACTTCGTGATCGGCAGCGATCCGATGCAGGTGGAGCACACCTGGCAATCCATGTACGTGCACAGCTTCTATCGCGCCGGACCGGTGATGGGGTCGGCGATCTCAGCCATCGACCAGGCGCTGTGGGACATCCGCGGCAAGGCGCTGGGGATGCCGGTGTACAAGCTGCTGGGCGGCCCGCTCGATCCGCGCGGCGTGCGCGGATACTATCACGCCGATGGCGTGCGCACGCCCGAGGGGCTGGCGAGGCTGCGCCAGACTGCCATCCAGCAAGGCGTCTCCTGCTTCAAGACCGGATTGCCCGACTATTACGAGTGGATCGAAACGCGCAAGAAGATCGAAACGGCGGTGAAATCGATGCAGGTGCTGCGCGAGGCGCTGGGGCCGGAAATCGACATCGCGGTGGACTTCCACGCCAAGACCAGTCCGAGCGTGGCGTCGATCCTGGTGAAGGAAGTGGAGCCGCTGAACCTGCTTTTCATCGAAGAGCCGTGTCCGCCGGAGAACGTGCGGGCGATGGCCAAGATTGCGCGCCGCTCGACCACCCCGATCGCCACCGGAGAGCGGCTGGTGGCCACCTACGGGTGCCGCGAGCTGATCGAGATGGGAATCATAGACATTCTGCAGACGGACATCAACCACGTGGGCGGCGTCACGGGGCTTTGGAAGGTGGCGCAGATGGCGGCGGTGTCCGGGATTTCGATGGCCCCGCATGCGTGCGAAGGGCCGATCGGCGGGCTGGCGACCCTGAACGTGAACGCGGCCATACCCAACTTCGTGGTGCAGGAGATCTGCGGCCAGATCCAACCGGGCGCGGCGGACAAGGTGTGGGAAGAGTGGCTCGGATTCCCCGCCATGCGCATGGTGGACGGGCGGTTCCCGCTTTCCGAGAAGCCCGGCCTGGGTTTCGAGCTATCCGAGGCTAGTCTCGCCAAGTATCCATTCGGCGGCACGCGACCGATGGCGCGGGTGTTCCACGAGGATGGATCGGTAGCGGAATGGTGACGGCGATCACGCCTGCTTGAGCGGGCCCATCCACTGTAACTGCTGCTTGACCTGCGAGTGCAACTTGTACGTCTTGCGGACCGCTTCGAGCGTGGCGTTGCCGCGCAAATCGATGCGCGATAAATCGAAGCAGCCGAGACCGCGGCTGGTCTCGCGCAATCCTGCCGCCTGTGTTCGTGATAGTGTGATTGAGGAAAAATGGCCACGCCGCAAGCTGAAGAGCATGCCATCGCGGAGATGCGATGGTTTCCGGTCCGCGAGCCGGTGTCGGGGAATCGATACGCGATGCTGCGGGTGAAGACGCGTTCCGGTTTGACCGGATGGGGCGAGTGCGCACAGGCTTCGGAGCAGGAGGCGATAGCGCTGGAGAAAGCGTGGATCGGCAGACCGGCCACGCTGTACGCCGCGATCGACGGGTCCACGCCTTTGGCCGGCGCTCTCGATATGGCCATGCTCGACATACTCGGGAACGCGTGCCGTGCGCCGATCTACCGGGTGCTGGGCGGGCCGACGCGCAACAAGGTCCGGGCGTTCACACATTCGGCCGCGGCGCCGGGCTTCCATGCCGTGGCGGTCAACGTGCCTCCGCCGGCAGCGCGGAATCAGGGCAAGGCCTACCAGAACCTGGTGCAGGCACTGGCGAAGCAGGTGCCGGACGGCCACGATTTCGTGCTCGGTGCGCGCGGCCGGCTGACGCCTGGAGACGCAGCATCGGTCGCGGCCACCATCGAGAGCAGCCACCCGCTGTGGTTCGACGAACCCTGCTCCGTCTCCAATCTCGAAGTGGTGCGCAAGATCTCGGCTGAAACCGTCATGCCTCTGGGATTCGGGCGCGGCATTACGGACCCCGGCGTGTTTCAGGCGCTGCTCCGCTTTGGAGCGCCGGCGTCGCGGTCTTAGCCGGGCTAGAATAAGGTACCTTGTCCCGAGTCTTTCTCAGTTACAGTCACAAGGACCAAACCTTCGTCCGCGAGTTACACCGCCGCCTGACCCGCGACGGCATCACCTGCTTTTACGACCAGGACTCCATCGCCTGGGGCGCAAACTTCGTACTCACTCTCGAAGAAGCCCTCGACAAGTGCGACTTCTTTGTCCCCATCCTCTCACCTGACTTCATTCGCTCCGAATGGGCCACCCGCGAGCGCACCGCCGTTCTCGCCAGCAACCCCGCGGCCCAAACGTATCCACTGCTCCTCCGCGCCTGCGACCCGCCCGCCTTTCTGAAGACAACTCAGTCCATCGACGTCTCCACACCAGCCGCCTTCGAAGTCAACTACCCCAAGATCTGCCGCGAGCTGGGCGGCACTCTCCGCCCCGATCCCTCTCCGCCCTTTGACCGGACCGTCCTGCCGCCCATCGCCCCGCTACGTCCGCCCTTCCACATGCGCCTCCGCTCGCTCGGGGAGCAATTCATCGGGCGCGTGGACGAGCTCTGGACCGTCCACGGCCAGCTCACCCAACGCGTCGGCATTGTCTACGGGACCGGCGGCCTCGGCAAGACGCAGCTCGCGGTCGAGTACGTGTACCGCTTCAACCTCCACTACCCCGGCGGGGTCTTCTGGGTGGACGCCGACCAGGGCCTCGCTCGGCTGATCGATGTGCTCTCGCGCTCGCTCGAAATCGAGGTGGATGGGCGCCTTCCGCTCCCCGATCAGCTCGCCCAGATCTGGACGGAGCTTACCCGCCATCCCGCCATTCTCCTGGTCCTCGACAACTTCCCCGAAGCCGCCCGGCTCGCGGATTGGCTGCCGCCCACCGGCGATATTCACGTCCTGGTCACCACCCGCCGCCGCGACCTAACGCGTTACCCGCGCCTCACTCTCTCCGTCCTTACGCCTGAAGAAGGCCAGCGCCTGCTCGGCCGTTTCGACGCGGATTCCCGCGCGCTCTCGGAAGATGTGGGAGGACTGCCCCTCGCACTGGAACTCCTCCGCGCCCGCCTCGACACCGGCCCCGGCATTAACGCCGCCGACCTGCGCCGCGCCATCCGCGAAACCGGCGCCATCCTCCAGCTCGCCCGCTTCGCCGCCGAGTATCGCGACGAACTCCCCACTCGCCACGAGCGCAATGTCGCCGCCACCTTTCAGATCAGTTGGAACCAGGCCACTGAAGACGCCCGCGCCGTCCTGCACGTGATGTCCCACCTGGCACCCGCGCCCGTTCCGCCGCGCCTCCTGCGATCGGCCCTTGCCTGGACGGAAGCTCCGGCGCTCGACGACCGCCTTACCGTCGCCCTCCAAGACCTCTGGCGCCTGTCGCTCGTCGACCTCGATTCCCAAAATCAGCCATCGGCCCATCGCCTGATCCTGGGTTTCGTCCGCCATCTTCCCGACGAAGACCCACACTGGAGCGCAACCGTCGCCGCCCTCGAAAAGGAGATGGATCGCGCCAAAGATGACCGCGACACGGCATCCTACCAGGAGCTGGAACCTCTGGTCTCCCACGCCGACGCCGTTCTCTCTCGCCCGGACTTGCCGGCGGAGCGTAGCATTCAGATCGCGGGGGACCTGGCCCGGCACCACAAGACCCTGGGCCGATTCCAATTGGCCGTATCGCGCGGCCGAGACGCTCTGGCTCGGGCCGAGCAAACCTATCCGGCGAGTCATCACGAAATCGGCACAAGACAATCCAACCTCGCCGTAATGCTCAAGAACCTGGGCGAGCTTCCCGAAGCGCGCGACCTGCGGCGCAAGGCGCTGTCCTCGGACGAACAGAACTTCCCGGCGGGCCATCCCACCATCGCCATCCGCCAGTCCAATCTCGCCCTGGTGCTCCAGGATCTCGGCGAGTTTCCCGAAGCCCGCGACCTCCTGCGCAAGGTACTGGCCTCGGACGAACAGAGCTTCCCGCCCGGCCATCCCGACATCGCCAACGATCAATCCAACCTCGCCATGGTGCTCCAGGACCTGGGCGAGCTCCCCGAAGCGCGCGATCTGCTGCGCAAGGCGCTGTCCTCGGACGAGCAGACCTTCCCGGCAGGCCATCCCACCATCGCCGGCCGCCAATCCAACCTTGCCATGGTGCTGCTGGATCTCGGCGAGCTTCCCGAGGCGCGCGACCTGTTGTGCAAGGCGCTGGCCTCGGACGAGCAGAGCTTCCCGCCAGGCCATCCCAGCATCGCCAGAGATCAATCCAACCTTGCCACGGTGCTTAGGCGTCTGGCGAGCTTCCCGAAGCGCGCGACCTGCGGCGCAAGGCGGTTTCCTCGGCCGAGCAGAGCCTCCCGGCAGGTCATCCCACGATTGCCATCTGCCAATCCAATCTGGCCACGGTGCTCTATGACCTGGGCGAACTTGCCGAAGCGCGCGACCTTGCCCAAAAGGCCTACCGCTCCCTCCTTGCCAAATTCGGCGCCGATCACCCACACACCCGAACGGCCAAAGACAACCTCGACTCCATTTGAGCCCCAACGTGATATGGTGTTGGGGTCATGGCCGCGCCCCAAACGGAAGACCATTTGATCGCGGAGATGCGCTGGTTTCCCGTCCGCGAGCCCGTGTCGGGCAACCGGTACACGATTCTGCGCGTGAAGACGCGGTCCGGCGTGACCGGATGGGGCGAGTGCGCGCAAGCTTCGGAGCAGGACGCGAGAGCTCTCGAGAAAGAATGGGTCGGCCGGCCGGGCACACTCTACGCCGCGATAGACGCATCCAAACCACTGGCCGGCGCCCTCGATATGGCCCTGCTCGACATCCTCGGCAAAGCGTGCCACGCCCCGGTCTACCGCGTGCTCGGAGGGCCGACGCGCAACAAGGTCCGGGCATTCACGCGCTCCGCTGGGGCGCCGGGCTTCCGCGCGGTGGCGCTCGAGGTGCCGCCGCCCAAGGCGCGCAATCAGGGCAAGGCCTACCAGAACCAGGTGCAGGCACTGGCGAAGCAGGTTCCGGACGGGTACGATTTCGTGCTCGACGCGCGCGGCCGGCTGACGCCCGGCGACGCAGCATCGGTCGCGGCTACCATCGAGAGCAGCCACCCGCTGTGGTTCGACGAGCCCTGCTCCGTCTCCAATCTCGAAGTGGTGCGCAAGATCTCGGCCGAGACCGTCACGCCGCTGGGATTCGGGCGCGGCATCACGGACCCCGGCGTCTTCCAGGCGCTGCTGCGGGAAGGCCTGGTGGACGTGGTGCGGCCGGACATCTCGGTACACGGCATCAGCGGCACGCGGCGGATCGCGGTGCTGGCGGAGACGTACTACGTGGCTATCGCGCCCAATCACGATGGCGGCCCGGTGGCGACTGCCGCGGCCTTGCACCTGGCGGCCTCCGTTCCCAATTTCTTCATCCAGCACGTGCCGTATCCCGACGACCCGGCCGACCGCGAAATGCGCGCGGCGCTTGTGTCGGCGGGTATCGAGACCGCCCGCGACGGGTTCCTCGATCTCCCACGCGGCGACGGCCTGGGCATCGAGGTGAACGAAACTGCCTTGGAGAAATATCATGCTGCGTAGACACTTTCTGGCGCTTAGCGGCGCCGGCGTGGCATTTGCCCAAACGGCGGGCAACAATCTCGTCGCCGGGGCCGGCGCTTTTGACCGCCTGCAATCCGGCCTGAAGATCACCGGCATGAAGGTGTTCGGCGTGTCGCTGACGCGCACCTCCGACCGGCCGTACGTCTTCGTCAAACTGGAGACCAACCAGGGACTGATCGGTTGGGGCGAGGGTACGCTGGAGGGCA
>Ga0116219_10002629_pt1 | contig 14890 bp, 14 predicted proteins | sample Sb_taG_4_FD_91019 | JGI IMG/M metagenome (GOLD analysis project Ga0116219, IMG submission 91019) | Peat soil microbial communities from Weissenstadt, Germany - Sb_50d_6_BS metaG | ecosystem: Environmental > Terrestrial > Soil > Wetlands > Peat | place: Germany: Weissenstadt | collected 2010-09-21
ACCACGGCAGGCTCATTCTGAACGCCTTGCTCTCGGCGCAACGCACCACCGCTCAGCAGCTTACAACTTTGGCCGCATGAAATCTTCGCGCGCTACAAAGAAACCAGGGTCTAGTAGTACATCAGCCTTCTCGCGACAAGCCTAGCGCGCGGATGCGTTTGTGCAGATTGGTCCGCTCCAGGCCCAGCAGGCGGGCGGCGCGCGAGACGTTCCAACGCGATTCCTCCAGGGCTTGGCGGATGTGTTCGCGCTCGGCCGAATCGCGGGCGTCGCGCAAATTGGAGCGTGCGCCGGAAGGGCGCACGGAGCGGATTTCGAGCGGCACCGAATCCGGCCCGATCGCGTCGCCGCGCGTGAGGATGGCCATGCGCTCGACGGCGTTGCGCAGCTCGCGGATGTTGCCGGGCCAGGTGTAGTTTTCCAGAGGCTCGAAGACTTCCGCGGCAAATCTCTTGGGCTTGAAACTATTGCGCGCGCAGAATTCGGCCAGGAAGTATTCGGCCAGCGCCCGGATGTCCTCGCGGCGCTCGCGCAGGCTGGGGACGCGCACGGGAACCACGCACAGGCGATAGTACAAGTCCTCGCGGAATTTCTGGTGCGTCACCAGGTCGCCCAGGTCGCGATTGGTGGCCGAGAGCACGCGCACCGAGACGCGGATCGAGCGCTCGCCGCCCACGCGGTGGAACTCGCCCTCTTGCAGGACGCGCAGCAACTTGGCTTGTGAGGAGGCGTGGAGGTCGCCCACTTCATCGAGAAACAGGGTCCCGCCATGGGCCAGTTCAAATTTGCCGCGGCGGGCTGCGGCGGCTCCGGTGAACGCGCCCTTCTCGTGGCCGAAGAGTTCGCTCTCGAGCAGTTCGGTGGGGATCGCGGCGCAGTTCACCTTGATGAATGGGCCGGAGGCGAAGGGGCTTTCGGCGTGAATATGCGCGGCTAACAGTTCTTTTCCCGTGCCGGATTCGCCGGTGAGCAGAACGCGGGCGTCGCTTCCGGCGGCGAGCGTGGCTTGCTCCAGCACGCGGGTGAAGGCTGGGCTCGCGCCGATCATGCGCGAGCCTCCGACCATCTCGCGCAGGCGGCGGTTCTCCTCGCGCAACTCGGATTCGGCTAGCGCGTGCTTCAGGGCTAACAGGACCTTGTCGCGGCCCAGCGGTTTTTCTAGGAAATCGAAGGCTCCGGCGCGGGTGGCTTCGACGGCGTCGGCGATGGTGCCGTGGCCGGAGATCATCAGCACGGGCGTATCGGCGTCGCCATTCGATTTCAACCAGCGCATCAGGTCGATGCCGCTGGCGTCGGGCAGGCGGACGTCGACCAGCCAGGCATCAGGCCGTCCCGGGGCATCCGGCCGGCCGGAGGCGTCGGGTCCTTCCGATTCCGCGGCGGCTGCCAGATTGCGGGCGCCGGCGGCGGAGGCCGCGACACTCACGGCGTAGCCTTCGCGCTCCAGGATCAGCTTGAGGGAGCGGCCGATGTTCTCTTCGTCGTCGACAATGAAGACTCGCTTGGGCACCGGATCGATTCCTTTGCTGTACTTGTGGAGCGGGCTTCAGCCTGCAACGGAGACTTTAGTCTCCGCTTCGACGCGGGTACTGAAGTACCCGTTGCAGGCTGAAGCCCGCTCCACAAATACTCAAACTCCCTCCCCGGCGGCGGCAGCCAGCACCACGCGGAAGGCGGCCCCGCCTAACTCACCCTCCAGAGCCTGCAGGTCGCCGCCGCATAACAGCGCACCACGCCTGGCGATCGATAATCCTAAACCCATGCCGCCTTTCTTGAACGAAATCGACGGCTCGAACAAGCTGGCTTTGGCCTGCTCGCTCAAGCCGGGACCGGAATCGTGAATCTCGATGTTCAATGTCTCGCCGGCCACCGCCGTACGGGCGCGCACGATACCTCCGGAGCTGGCGGCCTCGGCGGCGTTCTCCAGCAGGTTGGTGAGCACGCCTTTGATCAGGTCCAGGTCGGCCACGGCGCGCGGCTGCTCGGGCGCGAGGTTCAGCTCGTAAAACACTTCGGGGTGGGCGGCCTTCAAGAATTGAATGCGCTCTTCGAGCAGCGCATTGACGTCGATTTCGGTGGGCAGCACCGGCGGTTCGGCGGCGAACTCGGAGAAGGCGCGCACGCGGCGCTCGAGCGTGTTCACCTCTTCGGCCACGATCTGGGCGGCTTGCTCCAGAAACGCCGGGCTCGTATCAAGAGACGCCGCGCCCTGGCGGCTCACGATTTCCTCCATGGTCAGGCGAATGGGCGTCAGCGAATTCTTCACCTCGTGCGCCATTTTGCGCGCGACCGCCTGCCAGCTCGCCAGGCGCGTCACCAGGATCAGACGCTCGCGAGCCTGTTGCAGTTGGCCTGCCATGTCGTTGAAAGCGTCGAGCGCGGCGCGGATTTCTCCGGGACCCGAGCCGGTGGCGGGCACGCGAGCGCGCAGGTCGCCCGCGGCTACTTGTCTTAATCCCTCAGTCAACTGTTGCACCGGGCGGCTGATGCGTGCGGCGAAGAACATCAACGCGGCCAGTGCCGAGACCCACAGGACCGCGGCAATCACCAGCAAGGTCTGGCTGAAGCCACGCCGCAGGTTGCGCTCGCCGGGTCCGGACAGCGCCTTGCGAGCTCGCGCGTACCGCGCGGTTAAGTCTTCCATCGCGACACCCATGGGCCGCGAATAGATCCACACTTCGCCGTTGCTCTTGCGCACGTAGTAGTCGAGGCGCGAGCCGCGGTCGCCCGCCAGTTCGAACGATTCCGTCACGCCGCGGTCTAGGAATGTCCGGGCTTCCTCGGGCGTCAACTGGCGTCCCGTGATCCGGCCTTGGGCTACGTCTCGGGCCAGGGATTCGCGGGCTTGTTGGTACAGCTCGCGGCCCGTGTCCTTGAGGGATTCAGAAACCGCGTCCAGTTCGGACAGCGGGGCGATGGACAGGCTGCGGTCCAGCAGACGGACCGAGGTCCACAGCGTCAGCCCCAGCGGCACCACTGTGGCTAACAGAAAAATGAGAATCAGGCGGTTGCGCAAACTTTATGGTGGCACAGGCTTCGGCCTGTGAATGGCAGGGCATGGTCCTGCCCCACATCTGTCATATCCCGTGGCCGCGGCTGCGGCGCAACTGGTCCAGAGTGAGCGGGCCCGCATCCACGCTCCAGTGCGGTTGCGCGCCTTGCACCGGGCGGCTGAAGATTTCGATCAGGCTGGCCAGGCTGATGCCGGATTCGTCCACGCGGCCGCGCCCGAACAAGGGAGCCGGGTCCTTGAAATCCGGCGCGCGAATCTCCAGGCGCGCCCAGAACGGATCGGTTACCGCCAGTCCCGAAACGTCCATCGGCATTTGCTCCAGGCACCAGGCTTCGGCCGCGGTGGCGGACAGATGGCTGGCGGATTTCCGCGGCGACTGCAGCCGGGTCACGGCGAACGTTTCCTCCCATAGGTCATAGCTGACTACGAAGCGTTCGGCGGAGCGCCGGTAGATGTGGCTGCGGTCGCCAGCCCACAGTGTGATCTGGAAGTCGAACGGCACCGGCGCGGCGTTGCGCAGGCGCTCCAGCGGCTTTCCGGCGAGGAAGTGTACGCGAGGCGCGGAAAACTCCAGGCGCTGGCCCTTCCAGTCCAGGATCAGGTCCTCGGCGATCATAGCCGCGGCCAGTCCGCACAGGAATGCGGCCAACAGCCACCACAGCTTGATCGAGCGCATGGCCGGGGTCATCCTCCCCATCGCGCATAACGGACTAACGCCTATGCGCTTCGTTTTCTCAACCGCGCATAACGGACTGACGCCTATGCGCTTCATTTTCTCAACCGCGCATAACGGACTGACGCCTATGCGCTTCATTAGAAGTTTAGCCCCGCGATGAATACCGGGATCGCCCGCCCGGCCCGCACCGGGAACGCCATGGCGAGCTGAAATCCGTCCTTGGCCTTGAAGCCGACGCCCAGCGACTGCTTCTGTTCCCGCTCCGGCTTGCGATCCCACACCGCGCCCGTGTCGTAAAACGCCAGGAATCCGCGCCAGGTGTAATCGAGCGATCCATGGACGATGTGCGACGCTCCCAGCGGATCGAGCTGGTACCTGTCCCAGCCTCGCAGGATGACGCTATTGCCGGCGGTGAAGCGCTCGAATAACGGCGCGATGCCGGTGATGCGCCCGGCCAGGAACCCGATCGCGATGGCGCTGTGACCGCGGCGGTACTTGTAGCGCGCCTCGGCGAGATGCCGCGTGTAGGCCGGATCGCTTTCGAGCACGTGAGTTCCCGCACGTACGGTGTAAGACGCGCGCAGGTCCTGTCCGTCACTGTCTTTATCCGAATCGGGCGCCGAACCCCAACGCCGGTGGTAGCGCAGAGTAGATACCACGGCGTTGGAGGATTCGGTTTTCGCGGAAGCACCGGCATACCCCGCAGGCGGCCGGAAACGCGCGAAGTCGGTGCCAAAGCTGAACTCCAGCGGCTCGGCCAGGACCAGAGTCGCGACCGGCGAGAAGCTTTGGCGGGTTCTGTAAATGTCGGATGGTCCGGAGGCCATTTCGGAAGATGGGCCCGCGGCGGCGAGCGTGGCCGGGCTCCACTGATCGTGGTAACTGGCGAAATCGAAGCGCAGGCGCAGACGGTCCGTGCCCACCTTGTCGCGTTCGAAGCCCGCGCGGATTCCGGCGAAGCGTTCGGTGAGCGCGTCGCCATCGTCGACCAGGCCGAAGTTGAAGGCGTTGCCGCCGATGTGCGTCGTGGCGCGGCCCTCGCCGGTCCAACCGAGTTTGGAGTTGTACAGGAAGCGGGCCACGTTGAGATCGAAATCCTGCTTGCGCGAATTCTTGATCTCGAAGTCGACCTTGACGTGCTCGGGCGTGGCGCCTTTTTCGACTTTCACCGAGACGTCGCTGACGTGCAGTTCTTTCTTGATCTGCTCGGCGATCTTGTCCAGGCGGGAATGGTCCACCTTCTGGCCCACCACCTGGTCGAGTTCGCCGCGCAGAGGCTTGCTCAGGTGCACCATCTTGGCGCCCATCAGGTGCACGCTCTCGATGGTGTAGCGGGCGTTGACGTTGAGGGCTTCGAGGGCTTCCTGCGGATCTTCCTTGTCGCCGGCGGCTTTATCCCCGGCGAAAATGGGGCCCGTCATCCCCAGCGCCGCTACGATCCCGGCCAGTAACCACGTGCGCATAGTGTTTCCGTTAGACGCACGCGGGGGACCATTGCGTTCCATTTGAAGTTTCAATGAGTTGCCGGCGCTGTGTCGCGCGTCCTGTGTGCCGGACGTTCACAGGTGTGGCTTCAGCGGGCTCAAAGCGCCGATGCCGCACTGATCGTGGCGTTGGTCCATGGCGCGCGATCGTTGGGGTAAGCCTGGTGTGGACCCACCGATCGCATTGAACCTTGAGCGTCCAGGGTCCGGCGGGCGTCGGTTCACGTTCCTGAAGCCGAATGGAACCGCCTCCGGACTGAAAATGAAGAAAAATCCTCAGGCCGACGATACCTTAGTACGACCATGTCTCCAGCCGTCCGTCGTGTTGGTCCTATCACCCTGCTGGTCCTGCTGATCCCTTCAGCAGCCTACTTGTGGCTCCACGACGACGTGCCGAATTTTTGCGCGTTTCATGACGATTGCGTGTATTTTGTTTCCGCCAAATCGCTGGCCACCGACTCCGGCTATCGAATCGAAAGTCTTCCCGGCCAACCAGCCCAAACCAAGTACCCGCCCGTGTTTCCTATGCTGCTTTCGATAGCCTGGCGAATCGATCCCGAGTTCCCGCGCAACCTTCCGATTGCCGCGTGGATCTCCTGGCTGGCGATTCCAGCGACGTTGGCGGCTTTTTCGGCGATCCTGGCATCCCTCGGCATCACCGGAGGGAGAGCTCTGCTGGTCCTGGCCGTATTCGCCTTGAATCCCTACACCATTTGGTTTGGCAGCCAGTTGTTGTCCGAGCCGCTGTTTGTGGCGATGACCATGGTGGTTTTCTTGATGCTGGAGCGCACCGTCAAGCCCGGGAACTCGGCGAACTGGGCGCTTGCCGTGGGAATCGGAGCCGGCTTGGTGTACTTGACGCGTACCGCCGGCATTGCTCTCTTACCGGTTGCCCTGCTGTACATCTGGAGGAAGGCCGGCCCAAAAACCCGCCTGGATGCGACTCTGCGCTTCGCCGCGGGGATGCTGCCGTTCGTGATTGGCTGGACGATTTGGGGGCACGCTCACAGGCTCGCCACCACTGACCCGATGTTCACCTACTACACCGACTACCTTGCGTACGAGTTTACGAACGTCGGCCTGAGCAATCTTCATCTGGTGTTGTGGAAGAACGCCGACGGCCTTCTCTGGGGACTGGGTTCCCTGCTCGTGCCCAAGTTCACCACATCCTTGGCGCTTAAGATACTGGCCGAGGCGATCGCGGTTGCCATGATCTCCGGAGTGATTCGGATGCTGCGCCAAGGCTACGGCCAGCTCTATGCTCTGTTTGCCGTGGTTTATGCAGCGATGCTCGTCCTTTGGCACTACCCGCCGGACGAACGCTTCGTGTTTCCGCTGTTCCCCTTGGGCTTGGTGGGCCTCGTCTACGAGGGCGAGCATGTACTTAAAATGCTCCAGACCGGGTTGCGCGCGCCCGACGCCGGAAACCGCATTGTGGCTCGCGGCATGATCGCGGTTCTTGGTCTCATGGCAGTCGGAGTGGCAGCTCTGGAGGTTTACGTTTCCGCCGTGATTCAACCCGACAACGCGGTCCAGCACCGGCTCCGAAACGCCCAATTTTTAGCCGCCGACCAGTGGCTCATCCAGAACACGCCTCGCGATGCGCCGATTCTGTCCAACGAAGATCCCGCGCTGCATCTCTATACTGGAAATCCCGTGATTCGCCGCTCCTTGCTCACACGTTTGTTGTATGCCGAAGATCACTCCGGAATCGTCGATCTGTGGAGCCACCTGGGCGCCGTCGCGAAGGAGCGCGGATTGAAATATGTGTACTGGATCAACACAGATTACTCCTTGCCCGTGCGGCTCGAGGATCTAGAAGTTCTCGCGGCTGCGCATCAGGCCGATCCGGCGTTGCAGCAGGTGTATCGCAACGACTGTGTAACCATCTATCGCGTTCTCGACTGAGCGCTCCGGCCATTAGGCATGAGCGTTCCTCGGCCCGCGCGGGAACCGACTCCGGCATTTTGAAGGGCCCACTTGGGTCACAACTAAGGGTCATTCCGCGCGCCCACCGACGCGCCTGCGAGCTGAGGTGCGTCTGTCGAAGGCCTGAGAAATCTGACCATAATGGAAGCGTGGTGACCTTGGACACTCTACGGCACGAGAAGCGCGACGCCATTCTTCAATTGGCGGGCAAATACGGCGCTCGCGACATTCGCGTGTTCGGCTCCGTCGCTCGCGGCGAGAGCTCCGGCGCCAGTGACGTCGATTTCCTGGTGGAGTTTGAAAGCGGGCGCACTCTGTTCGATCTGATTGGGCTGCGCTTGGATCTTCGCGATCTGCTGGGCACCGAGGTGGACCTGGTGACTCCGGGCAGTCTCCATTACCTGCGCGAGCACGTGCTGGCCGAGGCGAAACCCATTTGACCGCTCCGAATCCCCGCGTTTACCTCCTGCACATTCGTGATTGCTGCCAGCGAATACTGGAGTGCGCCGCGCTTCGAGACCAGGGTACTGTGCCCGCCCACATCCTGTTGGACGCCGTATGCCGGAACCTTGAGATTCTGGGCGAAGCTTCGAGGAAAATTGGGCAGGATTTCCGTGACGCACATCCTAGCATCCCCTGGCGCGAGATGAACGACTTGCGCAACGTGCTGATCCACAACTATGAAGGAGCCGATCCGGTCATGGTATGGGGAATTGCAAGCCGGGAAATTCCTCAAGTGCTAAGCGCCGTGTTGCTGCTGTGGAGAATCGCGAATCGAGTTGACTTTAAACGCTACTCCGGCATGTCGCCCAGATCCTCGGCGCGGTTTTCGAAGCGCGTGTACTGGCCCAGGAAGCGCAGCGGCACTGTGCCGATGGGGCCGTTGCGTTGCTTGGCGATGATCAGGTCGGCCAGGCCCTTCAGGCTTTCGTCGTCCTTCTTGTAAATCTCTTCGCGGTGGATGAAGGCCACCAGATCGGCGTCCTGCTCGATCGATCCGGAGTCGCGCAGGTCGCTCAAGATGGGCTTGTGATCGCCGGTGCGGATTTCCGAGGCGCGGCTCAATTGCGACAGCACCAGGAAGGGCACGTTGAGATCCTTGGCCATGAGCTTCAGGCCGCGGGACATCGCGCTCACTTCCTGGTTGCGGTTCTCCGAGCGCCCGCGGCTGCTCATCAACTGCAGATAGTCGATCACCACCAGGCTCAATCCCCGCTCGGTCTGCATGCGCCGGAGCTTGGAATGGATGTCCATCAGGTTGACACCGGGGGTGTCGTCCAGATACAGCGGCGCTTCGGTCAGATCGGCCAGAGCAACCTGCAGCTTGCGGCGTTCCTCGGCGTTCAGAAACCCGGTACGGAACTTGTGCTGATCCACGCGCGCGGCGGCGCACAGCAAACGGGTGAGCAGGCTCTCCGACGACATTTCGAGCGAGAACACCGCCACGGGCTTGCGCATACTCGGATGCATGGCTACGTGTTGCGCGACATTCAGGGCCAGTGCGGTTTTGCCCATGGAAGGACGCGCCGCCAGAATGATCAACTCGCTGCCGTGCAGTCCGCCGGTCATGTCGTCGAAGCGGGCGAAGCCGGTGCTCAAGCCGCGCACGCGCTGGCTGGGATCGAGAAAGGCGCCGATGCCGCCGGGGAATTTATCGACAATGCTGGCGGGCGAGGCGAGTTGATCGCGCGACCGCGCCTCGCCCAGCTTCAGCAGCGATTCTTCGGCGGAGGCCAGAATCTGGTCGGGCTCCTCCTCGCCGATCAGGCAGCGGTTGATCAGGCTCTGGGCGCTGAAGATCAGCTTGCGCAGCGTGGCTTTGTCCTTGACGATGCGGACGTAGCTGTCGAGGTTGGCGATCTCCGGCAGGCCGTCGTCGAGCGAAACCAGGTACGCCAGGCCGTCGACGGATTCGAGCTGGCCCTGCTTCATCAGCTCGTCGGCCAGGGTCACGCGGTCGATGCGCTCGGCGCGCTCGTAGAGATCCTTCATCCGCGCGAAGATGCGGCGGTGTTTTTCGAGGCTGAAATCGCTGGGCTCGAGGGCGCCGGCGACCTGGAGATACAGCGTGTCGTTCAGCAGAATCTGGCCGAGCACGAAGCGCTCGGCGTCTACATTTGCGGGGAGTCCCTTTTCAAATGCTAGGTCGGGAATCGTCGCCATGGGCATACGGTACCTAGTTTACGGGACCGGCGCAAATTTCGGCCTTGCACATGCTTTCCACAGATTCGTCCACAGGCAGGGAAGAATTTCGGCTGGTCGCGCGTCCAATGACTTGCTCAGAATTCCTTACAGAACCGTTGACCTTGCGTTGGGAATCGGCGTTGTCGTCATGACCGTTTCCCTAATCGGGCTCACTGCCAATGCGATCCGTGATCCTCACATCACGGTTGCCGGCGACGTCGCACCGGATTTCACGGTCACCACCGAGAGGGGCGCACGATGGACCACGAAGGATTTCCGGGGCCGGGTCCTCGTCGTGAACTTCTGGGCGAGCTGGTGCGCTCCCTGCATTCAGGAGACGCCCTCGCTCAACGCTTTTCAAAACGTGTTGCGGAAGTCTGGCGTGGTGGTCCTGGGCATTAGCATTGACACCAACGAACAGGCCTATCGGGCGTTCCTGCGGCAATTTGACGTTGGTTTCGAAACCGCGCGGGATCCGGATCGGGAGATCGGCTTTAAATATGGAACGTTCCAGATTCCGGAGTCCTATATCATCGACAAGAATGGCGTGGTCGCGGCGAAAATCATTTCCGACCGGAACTGGACGGAGCCTGAGATCATCAGCTTCGTGAAATCGCTGTTGTAGATAACTTCAGGCGTGCCACTTCGGCGCGTGCGGTTTCGAGCGCTACGATCTGGCTTCGGAGTAAAATAAGTAGTGGAGTCTCCTATGGCGACCAACGAATACGTGGAAATCCGCAACGGCGGCTACTATGTAGCCGGTACCCGCATCGGCCTGGACGTTCTGTTCCACGACTTTCGGCAAGGCCGGTCGGCCGAGGCGATTTTCGACGCTTATCCAAGCATCGGATCGCTGGCCAAGGTGTATGGAGCGATCGCCTTCATGCTGGACCATCCCACCGAGGTCGAGGCCTACCTGAAGGACCAGGACCGCCTGTTCGAGGAAATCAAGGCTCAGTACCCGATGCCTGCCAGGATGTTGGAGTGCTTTGAGGCGGTGAACAACCCTCCGTCCCCAAAGTCCTCTTGAAGATTGCTTTTCAAGCTGACGCCGACATCGATCCGGACATCGGCAGAGGTCTGCGGCGCCGCGAACCATCCGTCGATTTCCGGGATGCCGCCGGCGTGATTCCGGACGGCGCCTCCGATCTGGAAGTGTTGCGGATTACCGCTGAGGCCGGCCGAGTGCTTGTCACGCGCGATGTGGGAACGATGCAGGACCACTTCCAGGACTTCATCGCGCTGCACCCATCTCCCGGCGTGCTTCTGATTCCCTCGTCCCGGTCCATTGGCGCGACGATCGACAGGCTGTTGATCGTGTGGTTGAACTGGGATCCTGAGGACTTGCGCAACCAGGTTCGCTGGCTTCCTTAAGGGCCTTACTTCAACCGCGGCCGCGCGGCTTCTTCCATCGCCTCGCGGACTACTTCCTGATGCGCTTCCTCGGGGATGACGCGCCAGTTGCCTGTGGCTGACGACTTCAAAGTTCCGCGCGCGGTGTAGTAGCGGATGATCATCTCGCGGACCTCTTCGCTCGACCGCCACACGACCTTAGCCCCGCGCAGCATTGAGTAGCCGCCTCCGCCGCCCGCGCGGTAGCTGTTGATCGCCACGCGCAGGGGTTGATCGGCGTTCAGGGGACGCCCTTGCCAGGTCAGATTCACGATGCGCTCTCCGGGCTTGCGCCGGAGGTCGATTGCGTAGCTCACGCCTTCGGCGATGTCGTAGTTGTAGCCGTAGACCGTCGGGTTGATGAGCGGGCCATGAGAGCAATCCTGGGCGCAACTGTTGTAGTAGCGCGCCGAGTATTCCAGAACCTCGCGCACCACGCGGCCGGTGGTTTCGATGGCGTAGAGCGTGTTGTCGTAGGGGTACAACGCCGCGATCTGCCGCACGGTCACCGCGCCCTTGGGGAGCCGCGCGCCGATGTCGAAGGCCGCGGCGAAACTCACCTGCGCGCGGGCTTCTTCGAGCTGCACGGCCTGGATCGCATCGATCACCGGAGTGTCTTCGGCGCGCGCCAGAGCGGCGCTCATCGCCTCCGGCGCTTGGGCCACGGGCGTGTCGAGATAGCGCTCGGCGGCCTCGTGATAGGGCCGGGCCAGCGACAGGACGGCTTCATCGGCCGGCGTTGCATCGGTCACCGGGATTACGCGGCTCGACTTGGACGCGAGTTTCCAGCCGCCTGCTAAGCGATCGAGCGTCAGATCCATTTCGCCCAGCGACATCCCCCAGTTGCGCGGCTGCATCAGCAGCACTGGGCCTACGCGATATTCGCCGACCTCGTTGTGGGTGTGGCCGAAGACTACTGCATCCACTCCGGGAATCTGTGCGATCTGGTACGCCACGTTCTCGTTGGGCAGATCCTGAGTGCGCAGCGCGCCCGTCGTCGCGTCGCGGTCGATGCCTGTGTGCGTGGCCACCAGAATCACGTCGGCTGAGCGCTTCCGCTGGATTTCGACGACACTTCGCCGCACCGCTTCCACCGCGTCGGTGAAGCGCAAGCCGCGAAAGTTTTCGGCTGGCTCCCAGGACGGGACCGACGCCGTCGTCGCGCCGATCACGGCCACGCGCACTCCCGCAATGGTCTTGATGGCGTAGGGCTGGAACGATCCTCCTTCGATGTTGGCCGAGATCCAGGGGAACTTGGCGTCGCGGCGGGCGCGGTCGAGATCGGCTACGCCCAAGTCGAACTCGTGATTGCCGACGGTCATGGCGTCGTAGCCCAGGCGGTTCATCGCCAGCATCATTGGATCTGGTTGGGGGGGATCTGGTTGGGGGCCGCGTGCAGACTTCCCGGCACGCATCGCGGCTAGATGCACGGTCTCGAGCGGCGAGCCCTGGACGGTGTCGCCGCAATCGAGCAGCAGGGTGTTGGGATTCGCCGCCCGCTCGCGGCCGATCAGTGTGGCGATTTTGGCCAATCCGCGCGGGGCGGGCTGCGAGGTGTAGTAGTCGTACGGAAAGATGTTGCCGTGCAGGTCCGTGGTGGCCAGCACGCGAACGTGAACCGTCTCGCCGCGCGCCGAGAGCGCTAGAGTGAACGCCAGCGCCGCGCGAGAGATGGTGCTGAACACAGCCGGGTTACTTGGTCTGGACTGTCACGCCCGCAGGAGGCGCGGGCGCCGCCGGAGCCGCCGGCTCGATGGTCGCCTTGATAATGCGATCCAGCATCGGGAACCCTCTGTCGAGGTACGCCTTGCCCTCCGCGACGAGCCGCCCCTGGTCGGGACCGCGGCCCTGCGGTGCGCCCTCGCCGTAGCCCGAGTACAGGTTATCCATGACCTCCATGCCCGAAGCCACCTCGCCGAAGGGGGCGAATCGCTGCCCGTCGAGGAAGGTATTGTTGCCGTAGTTGATGAACACCTGCGTGCCGCGGCTGTTCGGCGCCGAGGTCTGCGCGAACGTCACCTTGCCGCGGGTGTTGCTCTGCGTAACGCGGTCGTCGATGATGTTGCGGCTCTCCCACACGCGTGAAACATCCGGACGCGCGCTGACGCCGAACTGCGCCATGAAGCCCGGGAGTACGCGGAAGAACGCGGCGCCGTCGTAGAAGCCTCCGCGCACCAGGTTGTAGAAGCGGTCGGCTCCGTTGGGCGCCCAGGCGCGCGTCACGTTGATCACCACGTCGCCTTTGGTGGTGGTGAACTTCACCGTGTAGGTGGCGGGCGCGGTCGCCTTCATCGTGTTCGGGTCGAGCAGATTGGGTCCCGCGGGAGCGGCGGCCTTCGGCGCGGCGGCCGGGACCGCGGCTTTGGGAGCCGGGGCCTTGGTGGCAGGAGCCGGGGTTTGCGCCATCGTGGCGGCGCACAGCAGCATTGCAATCAGGGATGTTTTCATAGCGATTTTCATATGGGGTCGCGAAATTCAATTCTATCGCGCCACACGGCGCTCGCGCACGACCGGCGCCCCCTTCATAGGGAGGCGCGTATCGCTCGCCGGCCGACTCCTTTGTGATTCGCAACGCTCCTCAGAATCCCGTTGAGCGTACCGACGCGCAGTACTCTGTGTGCCGGTACGGCGATGCGATGCGGAGTTGGCTCCTGCGTCTGCAAGATGATGTGGCTGCCTTCCTGGTTGACCTCCACGTATCCCCATTGGCGCAGAGCGCGTCCACCAGATCGTGGCCGCTCAAGTCGCGCGGGAGTTTCATCCGAGGGCGAGCATTTCATCGCGCACGAGGTGCAGCCGGATGCCGGCGGGCTTCGGGCGATCAAAATAGAACGCCTCAACGGCCTCCTTGACGTTGGCTCGCAACTCGTCCTACGTGCCGCCTTGGGTGAAGATGCTCTCCGTCAAGCACTCCGCGCAATAGCCGCCGTCGGCTTCTTGCGTAATTTCGAACACGATTTCGTTCACAATCTTGAATCTAAGGGATCGCATCGCGTGGAGCAAGTGGCAACCCGGGGTTCGGAGTCCCGGCTATCGCGCGGCTCGGCGCTTGCGCACGAGCATCGCCCAGGCGGCCACGCAGAAATACCCGCTTCCAGCCATCCGCACGGCGCATCCGCAGCGGCAGTGCGGAAACGGACGGCGGAGCTGGCGCGTCGATGAGCTATGGTGGTGTCTGACGGCACGACCTTCGCACTGGCATGACGAAATACCGGATTCTAGAGTCGGGCGGGCAAATTCTAGGCGCGCTTTTCCTTGCGGCATCGCTCGCTCAGGCGCAGCCGACCCCGCCGCCCGTGCCGCACGAACCTGCGACGGACGGCAAAATGGTGTTGACTCGCGGGATCGAGATGTACGAACAGCGCGACTATACCGGGGCCTTGGGCGCCTTCAAGAACGCCGCGGAGGCCGGGAACATCGAGGCCATCATGTATCTCGGCATCATGTACGCCGCGGGCCAAGGGACCGCGCAGAGCTACCCGACCGCCTTGGCCTGGTTCAATCGAGCGGCCGCGAAGGGCGACGGCCAGGCCATGTGCAACCTCGGCATCATGTATTACCAGGGCCTGGGCGTGCGGAGGCAATACGACGAAGCGCTGCGATGGTTTCGCAATTCCGCCGCGACGGGCAATGCTCAGGCCATGTTCAACGTGGGCGTCGCGTACCGGGATGGCTTGGGCGTGCTCGCGGATTACGGGGAGGCCATGGGCTGGTTTCGCAGGGCCGCCGACGGCCGTAACGCGGCGGCGATGAACGCCATCGGCGTGATGTTCCAGAAAGGCCAGGGCGTCGCCACCGACTACGGCGAGGCGCTGAGCTGGTTTCAGAAAGGCGCCGACGCCGGGAGCCGCACCGCCATGTACAACATCGGCGTGCTCTACGAAAAGGGACTCGGCGTCGATGTGGACCGGCGTCAAGCCGAGGAGTGGTACCAGAAAGCCGCGAACGCGGACGATTCAGATGCCGCGCCGGAGCCCGCCAATGATCTTAAGAGTCCCGCCCAACGGTAGCGCTCAGGTCTTAACCATTTTCGGGATTTGCATAGACCGCCATCTTGCTCCCCGCCTTTACGGGATGGGGCTGGAATGTTTAGACCATTTTCTGAGTATTTATAGACCATAGCCGCAGTGGCGAAAATGGGCTGTTGCGTGTTCTGAATTCACCGCAGTAAGGGCCGCGGCCACGGCATGCTCCAGCAATTCCAGTTGGCGG
>Ga0116219_10002635_pt1 | contig 14872 bp, 11 predicted proteins | sample Sb_taG_4_FD_91019 | JGI IMG/M metagenome (GOLD analysis project Ga0116219, IMG submission 91019) | Peat soil microbial communities from Weissenstadt, Germany - Sb_50d_6_BS metaG | ecosystem: Environmental > Terrestrial > Soil > Wetlands > Peat | place: Germany: Weissenstadt | collected 2010-09-21
CTTACCAACCTGCGCCAGCGGCAGGTGCTGTTTCTCGACGAGATTCATCGCTTGCAGCCGGTGCTCGAAGAGAAGCTTTACACCGCGCTCGAAGATTACAAACTCGACATCATCATCGGGCAGGGGCCTGCAGCACGCACGCACGTGATGGAGATCAGGCCGTTCACGTTCATCGGCGCCACCACGCGGCCGGGGCTGATCAGCTCGCCGCTGCGCTCGCGGTTTGGGATTCTGCTGCGGCTGGAGTTCTATACGGAAGAGGAGTTGCGAATCATCGTGGAGCGCTCCGCGGAAGTGCTGCAGATCCCCATCGATCGCGATGGCGCGGCGGAGATTGCACTGCGATCGCGCGGCACGCCACGTATTGCCAACCGGCTGCTGCGCCGCGTTCGCGACTATGCGCAGGTGCGCGGGTCCGGCTCGATCGACCGGCCCACCGCCAATGCGGCGCTCACGATGCTGGAAGTGGATGCGCACGGCTTTGACGAGATCGACCGGCGGCTGATGCTGACCATCATGCAGAAGTACGACGGCGGGCCGGTGGGCCTGGGCACGCTGGCGGCAACGCTTGCTGAGGAAGAGGACGCGCTGGAAGAGGTGTACGAGCCGTTTTTGATCCAGATTGGATTTCTGGATCGCACGCCCCGGGGACGCGTGGCGACGCGGCTGGCGTATGAACATTTTGGAGTCGCGCTGCCGGGGCGCCAGCAAGGGCTGTTTTAGAAGCAGCAAGTCAGCTAGTAAGCAAGTCAGCGGGCCGGCGGTGGATTGAGAGCACGCGATCCGAGGTTTCGAGATCGAGACGAGTGGCGCGCGCATCCAACACCTAACGCGACTAGCCCTGTCAGGCTCACTTCGCTGAATCACATCCTTCAGGAGAAACTTTATGGCACTTACTGAATCCACCATGCTGGAACTGGGAACCGTGGCGCCGGATTTTGCGCTCACGGATGTGGTAACGGGCAAGACCATTCACCGCGATGATTTTCGCGGGAAGCAGGGGCTGCTGGTGCTGTTCATCTGCACGCACTGCCCTTATGTAAAGCACATTGAGAAATCTCTCGGGAAACTGGGCGCCGACTATGCGGGCAAGTCCATCGGGATTGTGGCCATCAGCTCCAACGATGTGACGACGCATCCGGCTGACAGCCCGGCGGGATTGAAGCAGCAGGCCAAAGAGAACGGCTTTGTTTTTCCCTATCTCTATGACGAATCGCAGGACGTGGCTCACGCTTACAGCGCTGCATGCACGCCGGATCCGTATTTGTTCGACAGCAATTTCAGGCTGGTCTATCACGGTCAATATGATGCGAGCCGTCCGGGGAATGGAGTGCCGGTGACGGGCGGCGATCTGCGGGCGGCAATGGATGCGGTGCTCGCGGGCAAACCGGTTCCCAAAGAGCAGAAGCCATCGATCGGCTGCAACATCAAGTGGAAGGGATGAAACTGCAGCGGAGTTCGCGGGGCTAGCGGAGTTGGCGAGCCGGCAGGTGAGCGGAGTTTGAATTGAGCAGCGTGCCGCCGGCGAAGGATCGCCTGGGAAGAGATGACCGAGCATTCAGGACGGTTCACAGGAAAAGCTGCTGAGTACGCACAATACCGGGAGCGGTACCATCCGGATGTTGTGCTGCCGTTGCTGCGCGAGTGGTGTGGGCTCACGGCGGAGTGGACGGTGGCTGATATCGGCGCGGGCACCGGAATGGTGGGGGACTTGTTCCGGGCGAACGGAAACCGGGTGATCGCGATTGAGCCGAATGCAGAGATGCGAGACGCCTGCGCTTCGCTTCACGCGGATGACGGATTGTATGACGTGCTGGAAGGTTCGGCGGAGATGACAGGGCTTCCTGACGCATCGGTGGAGATGATCGCTGTGGGGCGGGCGCTGCACTGGTTCGATGTGGAGGCGGCGCTCGTCGAGTTTCGGCGCGTCCTGAAGGCGCGCGGATGGGTTGCGATTCTTGCCTGTGGACGCAAGGAAGATGGGCGCGAGGAGAATGTTGAGTTCAAGAAGCTGATGCAAACCAAGACCGGCAGGGACCTCTACCTGGATCCGCTGCTCGCAGTGTATCGGCGGCTGGACACGCTGTTTGCGGGCGGGCGGTTCTTTCACGCCGATGTGCCCGGCGAGTTGCGGCTGGAGTGGGATGAGTTGCGCGGCCTGACTTTGTCGCTGTCGCACGCACCAATGCCGAGTTCTGCGGCGTTCGCTGATTTTGAAACTGAATTGCGCGGATACTTCGATCGCTTTGAGCAGGATGGCCGGGTCACGATGACTTCGTGTACATGGATGAGCGCAGGGCAGTTTGCGGAATGAACGAGGCCGGTGCGGAGCTGAGTTAGGGCTGGTTGCATGGCGAGCTTCCCGCGTTCGCAATTCACCCCTCAGGAGCTAAAGCCTATGTCGATTTTGCGGCGTTTTCGGCACGAGTAAACTCGTGCCCTGTTACAAAACTCCCCGGAGCTAAATTTTTCTGGAGGCTGTGATGTTTTCAACTCACGATCTACGCGCACGTTCGCGAGTTGGCGGGTCTGCGCGTACAGTTCGACTGGAGTCGCTCAAATACCTAAACCCTGCATTAAAGCGTGGGCGAGTTGTCGCCTAGCATGGCTTCGCGGACGATTTTGATGGGCGGGAATCCCTGGCGCAGGAAGTCGTCGTGGAACTTTTCGAGCGAAAACGCAACACCCTCTTTCTTCTGCAGATCCACGCGCAGCTTCATGATCTGGAGCTTGCCCAGCGTGTAATAAAGATAGGTTGGGTCGCCGGCGCCGCGCTTGGTTTCAACGATCGCGTTTTCCTTTGATTGAAAGCCTTCCTTCTCAAAGAAGTCTTCGGCCTGCTCGACGGTCATGTTGCCGGTGTGCATCTGGATGCCGACGATGAAGCGCGCGTTGCGCAGGAGCGCGTCCTGCAACTGGCCGAGGCGCAGGAATTTTGATTCGCGCTCGTCTTTCGCACCGATGCCTGGCCGGCCATATCCTTCATCGAGCATCATTTGCTCGCAGTAGTGCGCCCAGCCCTCAGCGTTGGTGTTCGCGGCGAGCAGCTTGCGCACCTTGCTCGGCGCCTGCGGCAGCCAAAGAAATTGCACATAGTGGCCGGGATAGGCCTCGTGCACGGCAGTGGAGATGAGTGTGCCGACATTGAATCCATGCATGTAGCCATCAACTTCAGCCGGCGTCATGGAAGGATCGGGCAGCGTGACGTTGAAATAGGCCTGGGTGGAGTGGGCTTCAAAGGGGCCGGGCGTATCCATGCTGGCGGTGGTGGTGGCGCGCATGAAGGGCGGAGTTTCTTCGAGGATGGGCCGCGCATCCGTGGGCAGAGTGACGATGTGGTGGGTTTGGATAAAGCTCACCAGGTTGTTGAAGGTAGCGCGAAAGGAATCGAGCAACCGGCCGGGCGCGGGGTGCTGCTCACCGAGTTCTTCCAGTACGGCGCGCGGATCTTTGCCTGGCTCAAGCTCGGCGGCCACCTGTTTGAAGTGCTCCTGATTTTTGCGCAGATCGGCCCAACCGATCTGGAGGAGCTTGTCGAGCGGCAGATCGACAATCTCGTCGTATTCGAGCTTCTTGTGAAAGGCGTCGGCGCCAATGCGGAAGTCGCCGTTCGAACGCGGGAGAAGGTCGGTCTTGAGCCAGTGGAGATAATCGTTCAACGCGGCGATGACGGCGGCGTTGGATTGCGCGAATTGCGACTTGAGCGCGGGGTCTTTGGCGCCGACGAAGGCCTGCGGGACGTCATGCCCGAAGAATGTGATGATATCGGGCAGTTGCTCGATGGCAATTTCGGTGAAGATGCGCGGCGGATTCTGGAGGTTTTCGTGCGCCGCGGCCAGCAGTGCCGGCATCTGCTTTTCTCGCGCGATGAGCGAGCGCAGTCGGTCATCGGGCGGAGCAAAGTTGCGCTCCATCAGCACAAAGGCCGCGTTGGCGCAAGCGCTTGAGTAGTTGTCGGCATCCTTTGCCCAGGGGCGGATGGTTTCGAGCGCCAACAACTGCGAGTGGATATTCGCCAAAACAATTTCGCGATCGCTGCGGGGGACAAAATCGGCGGGGGATGGATCGGGTTGGATGGCTTCGATGCGCTGCTCGAAGCTCTTGAGTGCGGTGATCTCGGCGTCGACCGCTTTGCGCGAGAAATCTTCGAGCTGCGCGTCGTACTGGTGAAAGCCATCCAGTGTTCCCGTCGACGGCGCATAGCGGAAATAGACCTGGTCGAAATATTCGTCGGAGGCCTTGGCGAACTGCTGCTTCCAGTCAGTCGCGGCAGCGTGTGCGCCGAAGGCAGACGGCATAAAAGCTCCTAACGCGGCAAGTACAATCGCTCGTTTCATTGATCCTCAGTCTTACAGAATCGGCTCCTCATGCGTTTACGGGCGCCGGCGCGAGAGCGGCAAGCAGCTCGCGAATCTCAAGGAGAACATCGTCGGGGCGGGTGGCTGCCAGCGGGAATTTCAAGAGTCCCTGGGGGGTGAACTGCGCGCCGCGCCTGGCGTTGCGCGCGACGAGCTGCGCCAACTGCGCCGGATCTACGGCGGCATTTTCCATAAAGCGGATCTGCAACTCACCGCGCTTGCGGTCGACTTGCGCGATGCCCATGCGCTCGCACTCGAGACGCAGCATGGCGGCTTCAAGCAGGTAGACGGTGGCATCGGGCGGCGCGCCATAGCGGTCTTCCATCTCGGCGCGCACTTCGTTCACTGCTGCTTCAGACGCTGCTCCGGCAATCTTCTTATAGAGGCGCAGGCGCTGATTCTCTTCGGGGACGTAGCTCTCGTCGATGCGGAGAGCGATGCCCAGATTGAGCTGCGTGGCCGGCCGCTCTTCGCTGGCCTCGCCCTTCAGTTCTTTCACTTCGGCCTCAAGCATCGATGTGTAGAGCTCGAAGCCAACCGCCTCGATGTGGCCGCTCTGTTCGCCGCCTAACATGTTGCCGGCGCCGCGCAGCTCGAGGTCGAGCGCGGCGATCTTGAATCCTGCGCCGAGGTCGCTGAACTCCTTGAGCGCGGCGAGGCGGCGGCGCGCGATTTCGGTCAACTGATTCTCCGGCGGAATGAGCAGATACGCATATGCGCGGCGGTTGGAGCGGCCAACGCGCCCGCGCAACTGATAGAGCTCGCTGAGGCCGTGGCGCTCGGCGCGATTGATGAGGATGGTATTGGCCATCGGGATGTCGAGGCCGTTTTCGATAATCGTGGTGGCAACGAGCACGTCGAATTCGTGGCGCATGAAGGCGAGCATGACCTTTTCGAGCTCGTTTTCGCTCATCTGACCATGGGCGACGGCCACACGCGCCGCCGGGACGAGCTCCTGGATGCGCGAGGCGATTTCGTAGATCGATTCGACGCGATTGTGCACGAAGAAGACCTGGCCGCTGCGCTCGAGCTCGACTTCAATGGCGGAGCGAATGATCTTCTCGTCGAATTTCGCGACGACGGTCTGGATCGCCATGCGGTCCTTGGGCGGCGTTTCGATGATGCTCATGTCGCGCAGGCCGACGAGCGACATGTGAAGCGTGCGCGGAATGGGCGTGGCGCTCATGGCGAGAACGTCAATCTGCTTGCGCAACTGCTTCAGGCGTTCCTTGTGGCGCACGCCGAACCGCTGCTCTTCGTCGACGACGAGCAAGCCGAGATCCTGAAACTTGATGTCTTTTGACAGCAGCCGATGCGTGCCGATGAGAATATCCACCTTGCCGGTGGCCACGCGCTCCACAATTTCCTTCTGCTCTTTCGGCGTGCGGAAGCGCGAGATCATCTCAACGTGGATGGGAAACTGGGAGAAGCGCTGCTTGAAGGTCTCAAAGTGCTGAAAGCCGAGGACGGTGGTCGGCGTCAGGACCGCGACCTGCTTGCCATCCTGCACGGCCTTGAAGGCTGCGCGCATGGCCACTTCGGTTTTGCCGTAGCCAACATCGCCGCAGAGCAGGCGGTCCATGGGCGTCGGCGCTTCCATGTCGTTTTTGACGGCCTGGATGGCAGTCGCCTGATCCTCGGTCTCGCTATAGTCAAAGGCGTCTTCGAATTCGCGCTGGAACTCGTTGTCTCCTGAGAAAGCGTTGCCCTGCACGGTGTGGCGCTCGGCGTAAAGCTTGAGAAGCTCGCCTGCCATATCCTGCATGGCCTTGCGCACACGCGCCTTGGTGCGGGTCCATTGCTGCGAGCCAAGCCTGTTGAGCACCGGCGCGGGCCCGGTGTCGGTGGAACGGTATTTCTGAATCAGATCGAGGCGCGTGAGCGGAACGTAGAGCTTTGCGCCCTCGGCGAACTCGAGGATCATGAACTCGATGGAGAGACCATCCTGCGCGATTTCCTTGAGCCCCTGGTATTGCGCGATGCCGTGCTCCACGTGCACTACGTAGTCGCCGATGCCAAGGTCGCGGAAGTCGGAGACGAATGCCGCGGTCTTGGATTTCTTGGGAACCGGACGGGCCGTCACATCGGCGTCATCGGAGAGGTCGTTGGCGCCGAAGACGATCAGGTTGGTGTCGGCGAAGCTGACTCCGGCGGAGAGCGGCGAGCGCACGATGACCGGAACACGCAGGTCGCCGGCCATATAGCTGGCCTCTTCGAGCATGGTCTCGCCGGTGGAACGCGGAGTGCGGCTGCCCAGGCGATAGGGAACTTCGTAATCGCGAAGCACCGTCGCCAGCCGTTCCACATCGCCCTGGTGCGGGGCGGCGAGCACCATTCGCGTTTCCGATGCTATAAGGTTCTTCAACTGGTCAGTGAGCGCTGGAATGGAGCCGTGGAAGCGCAACGTGGGCCGGGTGGGCAACTCAATTTCGCCGAGCGTGGAGTCGTGATCGAGAACATCAACCGCGCCGAGCTGATCGAGATCGAGACCCGGATGCGACTCGAGCAACGCCTGCAGAACCTCGGGGCGCAGGTAGATGTCTTCAGGACGGATGAGCGAGCCGATCCCGGAGCGCTCATGCCGTTGTTCGAGCTTGTTCCACCAGCGATCGATCTGGTTGTGGACCATGGCTGGTTCGTCGACAAAAAGCGCGCAGCGCGGCACGAGAGAGAGCAAAGATCGCACTGCGCCGGCCACAGGCGTGAAGAATTCCCAGCCGGGAAAGACGCTGACGCCGCCGGCGGCTGCGGCCTCGGCGGCCATTTCCTCATCCTCGGTTTCAACACGCTGGCGGCTCAGGCGGCCATTCACCGCGGCGAGCAGAGGCTCTGTTACAGGCGATTCTGTCAACGGCAGCAACTGCGTCTCGTCCAAACCGCTTTGCGAACGCTGCGTCTCGGGATCGAATTTGCGGATAGTATCGATTTCGTCGCCAAAGAACTCGATGCGCACGGGGCGGTCGGTCTCGGGCGAGTAGACATCGAGGATTCCGCCGCGGCGCGTGAAATGCCCGGGCATTTCGACGAGATCCATCTGCGTATAGCCCACGCCGGACAGATGCGCTGCGAGCACTTCTGGATCGACCTCTTCGCCGCGCTTGAGCGTAACGGCCAGCGAGGCATAGTACTCGAGATCGAAGAGCTTCATTGCCGCAGATTCGACGGGAGCGATGAGAATATCGACGGCGCCGGATGAAAGCTTCCACAAAGCGGCTGCGCGCTGCTCCTGCACGTCGGGATGCGGCGAGAGATTTTCAAAAGGGAGGACATCGTGGGCGGGAAAGCGCACCACGCGGGCCGGATCGACGGCGCCAGTGAGCTCGCAACCGGACTTGAGCAGCGGCTCCAGCGCTTCGGCGGCCTTGTTGTCGGCGACGATGACCACAGCGAGCTGCTTGGCAGCCCGCGCCATCAGCGGCAGATAAAGGGCCCGCGCCGTCGAGGTCAAGCCGGACACACGCTGCCGCCCCGCACCCAGGCTGAGGTGCCTGCGAACGCGTTCAAATCCCGGGGCATGCTCCAGCTCCGCGAAAATCTCGCGGACAAACGGGAGGATCATCGACATCTAGTTTAGCAGCGAAGCGCTTGGGAATTGACTGCGTTGTGACACGGGTCTCTGCGTCGTCGTTAACACGGCATTCGCGAAAAAGCGATCACCATTTTGCATCAGATTTTGCGCAGCACGACGGCCCGGCTGCGGCGAACCGCCGGCCGGTCAACTTCTTCGAGGCCGGCCGACTTTGCGGCGTCGAGTTCGAGCTCAAGCTTTTCGGGAGTAACGTGGCCAGCCGGCTCGGCAAAGAGGAGGAGCGCTCCCGGTTTGAGAACGGCCGCGGCCTCCCGAAAAAAGCGCTCGGAGGAAGGCATTTCGTGGACGACGGCGAAGGCGAGGACAAAATCGACTGCTCCCTTGAGGTCGTCGAGGCCCATGGATTCTGGCTTGGCGAGCCGAGTTTTGATGCGATCATTCAGGCCGGCCCGGCGCACACGGCGCTCGAGCGCCGCAAGCATCTTTGCCTGGATATCCACGGCCACGACGCGTCCTGAATTGCCAACCAAGCGCGCCAGAGGAAGAGTGAAGAAACCCATTCCCGGGCCGGGTTCAAGGACGGTCATGCCTGCTTTGACATATGGCGCCAGGAGTTGTTCAGGATCTTCCGAGATCCATCGGCGCACTGGGCTGGCCAGCACATAACCAAGCCACCAGGGACAAACACGTTCCGCCATTCGAAGCCACCTTTCTGTTCGGGCGAAGACCGGTTAGTGGATCAGTTTGGTTGTAAGCGTCCTTCTGGGGCTGAAGCCTCAGTGATTTTGCGGCGTTTTCGGCACGAGTAAACTCGTGCCCTGATACAGGACGCGGTTTCGACATGGTTTTTCAGCAACTCTAAATGCGTGGCCTCGTTAATCCCCGCCGAGTGTTTTTGCAAAGGAATACCAGAAATCCAGCGATTTCCAGTACGAATCGACGGGCAGTCGCTCGTCGCGTCCGTGTGCGCGCACATCGTCGCGCTCGAGGGCGATGGCCGAGTAGCCGTAGTTTGGAATGCCCACCTGGGCGAAGTAGATGGAATCACTGGCGCCGGTCTCCATCACAGGCGTGACTGTTATTCCCGGCCAAATCGCCTGGGTCCAGCTTGCAAGCGGCGCAAAACCTTCCTGGCTTGGCGCGGGCGGGACCATGGCTTTGCGATCGGGCGCTGACGCCTTGACGTCGCCCAGACTCGAAACATACGCGACACCAAGTTTGGGGTCGGCAAAGATGGAGACAAGTGCCTGCCGTGTCTCCTCGGGCGAGTGGCCGGGAAGAATCCGGCAATTGACGATTGCCTGGGCGGTTTGCGGCAGGGCGTTGTTGGCGTGACCGGCATTCAGTCGCGTGGCCACGCACGTGGTGCGCAGCCTCGCATTGAAGGCCGGCTCCGCGCTCAACCGAGCGGCAGCCGCCGCGTCTGGAGGCGTAGCCAGAATCTCCCGTATATCGGCCGCCGTCTCGGCCTTCTCGCTGGCGGCGAGGTTCGTGAAATACGTTCGCGTGACCTCGTTCAGCTCGAACGGAAACGTGTAGGCGGCCAAGCGGTTGAGCCCCGCTGTCAACTCATAGATGGCGTTATCGGGCCGCGGCAGCGAACTGTGACCGCCGCGATTGGTCGCCGTGACCTGGTAGTCGGCGTAGAGTTTTTCTGTGGCTTCGACCTCGGCCACCACGGGCCGTCCGTTTTCCAGCTCGATGCCGCCGGCGTCGGGGTTGATGACAAACGCGGCGTCAACCAGGTCGCGGTGCTGCTGCACCAGCCATTCGGCGCCGTTGAATTTGCCGCCCTCTTCATCCGCGGTAAGAGCCAGGATCAGATCGCGCTTTGGCTTGTATCCTTCACGATGCAGGCGAAGGAATGTGGCGACGAGCGCGGCGTCGGAGTCCTTCATATCCTGCGTGCCGCGGCCGTAGAAGTAGCCATCCTTCTCAATGAACTGGAAGGGATCGGTGGACCAGTCGGAGCGCAGCGCCTGGACGACATCCATGTGGCAGAGGAACAGGACCGGCTTTTGGGTTGGCGCACCAGCAGCGCGAAAGCGCACCACGAGGTTTTGCTTGCGCGGGTCCGGTCCCAGCAGATGCACGTCTTCAGGAAGGAAGCCGGCATCGAGGAAGCGCTTTTGCATGGCCGCGGTGGCGGTGGTGACATTACCCTGAGGCGTGTCTGTGGTGTTGATCTCGACCAGTTGCTTAAAGATGACGCGCGCTTCGGCGCGGTCTGCGACAGATGTTACTGGCAAGGGACTCTGAGCCGCTGCGGGCGGTCCTGAAGAAGGTGCGGCCAGGGAAACGGCGAGGAAGACGGCCGCTGGAAGGATCCAATCTTTGCGCATGGGAGAATTTTACGGGGACGGCGGGGGAAAGTTGTGCACAAGATTACGGCTGCGAACGAGGAAGATGCTCGAGGCGGCATTTCTCACACGGACGCGCTGCGGCCCGGAGCCGAGTGGAATTCGAGAGTGTTGCAGATTCGGTTCAGTCGATGCGGGAAAATCCGCGGCGCAGCACGAGCCCTGCGATGCCGAAGACCACGATCATGAGGAGCGCAAAAAAGAAGTAGTACGCCATGGGGTGGTGCCAGCCCGGAGAGTATTTCAAGTCCTGGCCGACCCACAGCAGCAGAACGGTGGCGATGACCCCGAACTGGCCGGCAATGACCAACAAGGTGTGTCCCAGGTCGCGCCGTTTGTCGAGCGCCTCGACCTGGTCGGGCGACAGATTGCGTTCCTCGAGGGGAAGAAGGGAATTTGACATCGACTTTCTCCTGTGGCGGGTTGCCAGATGACCTCCGTATCCGCCTCTCCACTTTTGATTGAATCACACGCCAGCATTCCGACGCTAGTGGCTTATCTGAATCTCGCTGCAAGTGCACGAATGGGGCGCAGAGCGCGGCAAGTGCGGGCGAGGACGCCCATACGACAGCCGGTCAGAAGCCCGGTGCTACGATTCTGCGGGGGCCGCACAGAGCAGCGCTACTGCGGCGGGTACCCGACCGATTGCGCGTATAGAACGATGTGATCGGCGCCGAGGCCGAGCTTGGCGGCTACGTCCTGGGCATGGACTGCATAGAACCAGGCGTTCAGGCCCCAGGACGCGGCGAACAGGTAGACATTCTGGGCGATAAATCCGCAGTCGACCTGGGCGAAGTCGTCCTTGGCCGGGGCAACGTATACGATGGTGACCGCCGCATGGGCCGCGGGCGCGGAGCTGATGGCACCGCGCACATCGCCCGACAGCACGGGGCGCAGCAGGTTTTGCTCGGCGTCGTAGACGTAGACTCCGTCGGCCAGCGCGACCTCAAGCGTGATGTCCTGGGTATTGCGGCCCGAGGGCGCGGTGCGGCCCAATCCGGGCTTAACTTCTTTCGGGCGATTGACGCCGAAGGCCGCCCACAGCAGGTTCGAGAGCATCTGCGGCGGCAGAGGCTTGTCAAGGAAAGCGCGCGTGGTTTTGCGGGCGCTGAGGGCCTGCATCAAGGGCATGCCGCCGGTGATTTCGGGCTTGGGCAGTTGAATCGGCTTCAGCTCCGCGGCCTGGACGGTCAAGCTGCCGAGATGAGGGACGGCCACAAAGCCAGCAACCCAAACCAGGGCGAGCAATGTAATCAAGAGCGCCGTCCATCGGACGGTGAAACGAGCGGAAGTGCGCATGATCACACCTCAATAGGGTCTGGTGGCAGGCCCTATGGGCTGGGCACGCCCGCCTCCTGAGGTGTGCGGACAAAGGGGAAGTGAACGAAGGGTCACCTGAGCAGTTCCACACTCTACGCGCTTGCTGGGGCTGCGCGCAAGGTGGCAGCGCACAAAGGATGGAGCGAGCGTTTGCGGGTCGGACGGATTGCGGAGTCAGCGTTGGTGGCTGACCGATCAGTCCATCAGAAAAGCCAGCGATTGGAGCGTGCTGATCTCGAACGGCTTGCGGCAGCGGATGTTGGAGCATTGCAGCTTGTCGTCGCGGCGGACCATATAGGACTGCGCCTTGGCGAAGCGTGCCCGATCGCGCTCGTTGGCGCCGTTCGGCAGTTGGGGACGTTTACGCCGCACGATCCAGGTCACTTTGTATTCGGCGGCCTGGCCGCACTTGGGGCAAGTGAGGTTGTGCGTGCGCTGCTCGATGGTTTCGTTAAAAAACTCGCGCTCTTCCATATCGATGTGGCCCTCCGGTTCGCCGCCCCGGCGCCTGAACCGCCGGGAACCAGGACTCCGCGCCGGCACTTTCGCACAACGCGAATCTATTCCATACTCATCCTTGCCATGACGAAACGCAAGCCAGCCCGATTCTCGGCGACGAAGGCCGTGAAGGCCAATGCGCGCGAGCGCGTAGGCCAGCCGAAGCCGTCACGCATCGTCTCGGACCAGCCGCGCACGGGCCGCCAGGCAAAACATAAACCGAAGCTCGAAGAGGTCATTCGGGAAGAGGAATAGACGTGGCGAAGGCGGCAGGAGCGGGCGGAGTGTTTTTGAAGGCGCGCGACGCGCAGGCGCTGAGCCAGTGGTATGCGGAGCACCTAGGGATACCAGCGCAGGACGGAGGGCTGGCGTTCGATGGCCCGGGATCGGCGGGCACTAGTGTTGAACGCTGTAGGGGCCGGGAAGCGTGGGGCCGGTGGATTGTTGCGCCTGCTTGGCAACGACATCAGTGCGCTTGGAATAGATGCGGAACTCCACAACCAGGTTGAGGAGGACGGGAACCGGCTTGCCGTCTTTCATCGCGGGTGAAAACGTGGCCTTGCGAATGGAATCGACAGCGTTCTCGTCGAGGCCGAAGCCGATGGGCCGCGCCACCGCGATGTCAGCGGGCTTGCCGTCTGCGCCGACCACGACGTGATAAAGCGACATGCCGGCTACACCATGATCCTGTGCGAACTGGTTTGACTGGGGCTCGAAGGTGCTGACCAACTGCGCCTTCTTGTCGACCATGTTTTCGCGGAGCACGGCAGGATCGTTCGGGCGGTAGTCGGTTTTGTTGGCTGCCGCTTCGTAATAGAGCTTCCAGAAATCGGGCATCGACGCCATCAGGCGGCTGTCGAATCCCTGCGCGAAGACATTGTCGAGAGCGTCTTTCAGAACTTTCGTCGCATGCGCGGGAGAGATGGTGGTGGTGACGCTTTTTTCGTCGGCGGGTCGCTCTTCCGGAGGAGCCGCTGCAATTTCAGTCTGGGCTTCGCTGTTGGTGCTGGCTTCATCGGTCGCGGCGGGTGCGGCGGATGAGTCGGGCGGGGCGGGCGCGGGAGGCGTAGCGGCAGAGGCAGGTGCGGGAGTCGCAGCGGCGGGCGAGGCGGCGGGCGATCCGGATGCGGGGGCGGGCTTTGGGGCGGGCTTATTCTTCTCTTTCTTCACCTTCGGCTTGACGACAATCTCGCGGTCGATGGTGATCCTGACCACTTTCTTCTTCGGCGTGATGTTCACGCGGTCGACGGCCTTGGTGGGATCTTCATAGGGCATCGCGCCAAGGAAGTGGAGACCAAAGCGCTGCCCATCCAACTCGACCTTGTGCCTGCTGAGATGCACCTTGTCAATCTGGATTTCGCAAAGCGTGTACGACCCCTGCGCAGAGTGCCCGACGAGAACGCCGTGCTCGTTGAAGCTGAGAGCATTGTCGAGATAACCGCCGCGAAGGAAGAGTTGCTTGCCGACGAGCATGCTGCGGAGATCGTCTTCCGTGATGCCGCCGGCTTCAGGAGATTCCGCAGTTGCGGCTTGAGCAGGCGGTTGAGGCTGGGCCGGGGTTGGTTGCGGGGGCGCTTGTGCGGGCTGCGTTTGTGCGGGTGCGGCGGCGGGCGTTTGTGGCGCAGATGGTTGCGCGTCCGCTGGTTGTGCGCTTGATAGTTGCGCTGGCTGGGAGGCAGCCGGTTGCTGCGCGGCGGGTTGCGCTGCCGATGAGGGGGAATCCGGTTGCTGCATTGCCGCCACTCCTCGCGCGGAGATGCAGGCGACGGAGGCAACAGCAAGCGCGCCACCGAAGATCAGAAGGCCAAGGCGAATTCGAGAGAATGCGGCAAACATCGGACGGACACAGGCGACGGGTTCAGGACCCAGGGAGCCTATGATCGCAACTTTATCAGGATTCTATTTGTGCCGGGCGAAAAAGAGGGTCCTGCGGAATTACTTGTGTGGGAGCGGGATCACTTGTGTGGGATTAGAGAGGGCTAGTCTTTTGCTTGACCGTCGCAATGGTGCAGCCGCCAGAGGATGCGGCGGAAGAGGCCGAGAATTCGCCGCGCATCGGGACGAGTGAGGGCCAGGCGCCGCAACAGTAGATGCAAGTCGTGGCGATTGGCCTTGCGCATCGCGGCGGGGGAGTAGTTGGCGGCGAGCATGGTTTCTTCCACGATTCGGGCCAGGCGATCGAGTTCGCTGGTGGTGGCGGGAGGATCGCCGCCGGGTGAGCGGAGGTTTGCGCGAAGGTCCTTAGGGGTTGAGGCTTGATCCAGCGGCAGGGTGCTGGTGCCGATCGCCAGAGGTTGGCCGACGCGTGAAGCGATTTCATAGAGACAAACGGCGACGGCCTGGCCCAGATTCATTGACGGCTGCCGGGGATCGGTGGGGATCTCGACGAGCAAGTGACAATGCGCGAGGTCTTCGGCTGTAAGGCCGCGCTTCTCCGAACCGAAGACCAGGGCGACGCGGCCGTCGCGGGCGAGCTCGTGGCGCACAATCGGCGCAAGGTCGGGGAGCTGCACGACCGGCTGCTCCGGCTTGCGGCGAGTGAGCGTTGCGGTGCCGATGACGAGCGTGGAGTCGGAGACGGCTTCAGCGAACATCGGTCTGCCGGGCTTTGGCGAGCAGCTCAGGAGCTCCGACTGCGGACCTGGCTTCGCGCCAGTGGGGTTCGTAGGGCGCGACGACGGCGAGCTGTGTGAAACCGAAGTTGGCCATGGCTCGCGCCGCCGCTCCTATATTGAGGGGATTGCGCGGCGAGATGAGGACAACGTCGAGGCGATCGAGTTCGCTGGTGGTGGCGGGAGGATCGCCGC
>Ga0116219_10002645_pt1 | contig 14818 bp, 10 predicted proteins | sample Sb_taG_4_FD_91019 | JGI IMG/M metagenome (GOLD analysis project Ga0116219, IMG submission 91019) | Peat soil microbial communities from Weissenstadt, Germany - Sb_50d_6_BS metaG | ecosystem: Environmental > Terrestrial > Soil > Wetlands > Peat | place: Germany: Weissenstadt | collected 2010-09-21
GGAAGCGACGAAGGGTGAAGAGACGTTGAAGCCACCGGAGGGTCCGAAGCGACGAGCGACCCATCGGCGGGGATCCCGTGACGAGGAACCGGTTCGGTTGGGGGACTCCCTCGCGGCCGTTTCGGCGCGATTGGGCGCCGGCCCGGCATCAGCGGTCGCGGCGATCTTCGGGCACTGGGAGGCGATAGTCGGGCCCGCGATCGCCGCGCACGTGCACCCGTTGCGGCTTGCCGGCTCCACGCTCGTGGTCGGTGCGGACCATCCGGCTTGGGTCACCCAAGTGCGCCATCTGACGCCGCAGATCCTCGAGGAGTTGAAAAAGGCGTGCGCGGAAGGCGACGTTCCCGAACGCATCGAAGTCCGCGTGCTCCGATGATCCACCGGATCGAGAGGGCTCGCGTTTAGCCTGCTCAAGGGCGCCAAAATTGAAGCGAGCAGCGAAGAGGGAAGAGCCCGGAGAGGCCTGTGACGACCACCCCTCCTGGTAGACTTTCGTCATCGGTTCCGCACGAGGACGACCGCTTCCGGAGCGTCCCGGCGCGGTGCCTTCCGAGCGGAAAGACAGTTGAAAGGGCGCGTGCGTGGCGCTGAACGTTGAGGTCGAAGCGGTCAAGGATACTCGCGCCCATTCCTACGAAGCCACCGACATCGTCGTCCTCGAAGGCCTCGAACCGGTCCGAGCCCGGCCCGGGATGTACATCGGGTCCACAGGACCTACGGGGCTGCACCACCTCATCTGGGAGGTGGTCGACAACGCGGTCGACGAGGCGATGGCCGGACGTGCCGATCGCATCGAGGTGACGCTCCTGCCCGACGGCGGCTGCAGGGTCGCCGACAACGGCGCGGGGATACCCGTGGAACCCCACAAGCAGTATCCCGACGTCTCCGCGGCAGAGCTGGTCCTCACGACGCTCCACGCCGGCGGCAAATTCGGCGGCGAAGGTTACAAGGTCTCCGGCGGGCTTCACGGAGTCGGTGTCTCGGTCGTGAACGCCTTGTCGAAGAGGTTGGTTCTCGAGATCGACCGTAAGCAGAAGCACCATATCGCCGAGTTCGTGAACGGGGGAGACCGGAAGAAGGCCTTGAAGGCCACCGGGCCGGCACCGGTCGACCGCTCGACCAAGCAGGCGCGGACTGGGACGACCGTGACGTTCTGGCCCGACCCCGCTGTGTTCGAGGAGACCGAATTCCGCGCGCAGACCGTCCTCGAGCGGCTGCAGGTGATGGCGTTCTTGAACCGGGGCCTTGAGATCCGCTTCTCGGACGAGCGCCCCGGACGCGAGCAGAAGGTCACCTACAGGTACACCGGCGGGATCGTCGACTACGTGAGGCACCTCAACGCTTCCAAGGAGTCGCTGTTCAAGAGGGTGTGCTCGTTCAACCAGTCCGAGGAGGACCAGGAAGTCGAGATCGCTCTGCAGTGGAACACGGGATTCCACGAGTCGATCCACTCCTTCGCGAACGGCATCTCAACCATCGAAGGCGGGATGCACGAAGAGGGGTTCAAGAAGGCGCTCACGAACGTCGTGAACCGGTACGCCCGCGGCAAGGGGCAACTCAAGGAGAAGGACGACAACTTCCTGGGTGAGGACATCCGCGAAGGCCTTACCGGCATCATCTCGGTCCGGCTCAGAGATCCGCAGTTCGAAGGCCAGACGAAGGCGAAACTCGGAAACGTCTCCACCCGCTCACTTGTCGAACGGGCGACGAACGAGAAGCTCGGGAACTGGCTCGAGGAGAACCCACGCGAGGCGAACCAGATCGTGCAGAAGTCCCTCGTGGCCGCCCGTGCACGCGTGGCGGCACGCACGGCACGCGATCTGACCCGTCGCAAGTCGGCACTCGACGGCGCAGGCCTGCCCGGGAAGCTCGTCGACTGCTCATCGAGAGAGCCGCGTGAGAGCGAGCTGTTCATCGTGGAGGGCAACTCGGCCGGAGGTTCAGCCAAGGACGCGCGCGACCCGAGGACGCAGGCGATCCTTCCGATTCGCGGAAAGATCCTGAACGTCGAGCGCGCGCGTATCGACAAGATGCTCAAGAACTTGGAGATCCAAGCGCTCATCTCTGCGATCGGTGCCGGGGTGGCAGAGGACTTCGACGTGGCGAAGATCCGTTACCACAAGGTGATCGTGCTCGCGGACGCCGACGTCGACGGCTCGCACATCCGTACGCTGCTTCTCACGTTCTTCTTCAGGCAGATGAAGCTCCTCGTCGAGGGCGGGTACGTGTACGTGGCGCAGCCGCCGCTGTACTCGACACTCGTCGGCAAGGAGAAGGTCTACCTGAAGGACGACCTGGCGAGAACGCGGTTCTTGGAGGAGAACCCCACTCACAAATCCGAGTTCCAGAGGCTGAAGGGCTTGGGTGAGATGGACTTCCATGAACTGCGCGACACGACGATCGACCCCGGGCGCCGCTCGTTGCTGCAGGTGACAGTGGAGCAGGCGACGACCGCGGACGAGGTCTGCTCGATACTCATGGGCGACGACGTGGAGCTTCGCCGGACGTTCATCCAGCAGAACGCCAAGGACGTCAGGTTCCTCGACATCTGAGACCCCGCGCGCCCGGCACGCCTAGATACATCGAAGGGACGAACTGACGAATGGCGACACGAGGAGCTTCACGGTCGGGCGGAGGCCGTGGCCGTGGCTCGGGCAACGGAGCCGGCACCGAAACACCGGCAGACCCGCCCTCGGGATCGATAGAGCCCATCGAGATACAAGAGGAGATGGAGCGCTCGTTCCTCGAGTACTCCATGTCCGTCATCATGCAGCGGGCCCTGCCCGATGTGCGCGACGGGCTCAAGCCGGTGCACCGCCGGATCCTCTACTCGATGGACAACCAGAACCTGAGGCCCGACCGTCCTCACGCGAAGTGCGCCAAGGTCGTCGGGGAAGTGATGGGCTCCTTCCACCCGCACGGCGACATGGCCATCTACGACGCCCTCGTACGGATGGTGCAGGACTTCAGCCTGCGCCACCCGCTGATCGACGGACACGGCAACTTCGGAGGCACCGGACCCGACGAGGGACCGGCGGCGATGCGCTACACCGAGTGCCGGCTCGCGCCTCTTGCGCTCGAGTTGCTCGCAGCCATCGACGAGGACACCGTCGACTTCACCGCCAACTACGACGGCTCGACCGAGGAACCGGTTGTGCTTCCCGCGAGGTTCCCGAACCTCCTCGTGAACGGATCACAGGGCATCGCAGTCGGGATGGCGACGAACATCCCGCCGCACAACCTGGGCGAAGTCATCGACGCGACCCTGCACTTCATCGACCACCCCGACGCCGGTCCTGACGAGCTGATGCGCTTCGTGAAGGGCCCGGATTTCCCGACCGGTGCGACCATCCTGGGTCGTCAGGGGATACTCGACGCATTCCGCACGGGAAAGGGCTCGATCAAGCTGCGAGCAGTGGCGGAGATCGACGAGTCACGCGGGAACACCAGGATCGTGGTCACCGAGTTCCCGTACCAGACCTCGGTGGAGGTCATCGAGAAGAAGATCGCCGATCTCGTCCACGCTAGAGAGCTCGACGGCATCAGCAGGACCCAGAACGACTCCGCAGGGCGCAAGTCCCGTTTGGTCATCGAGCTCAAGCGTGACGCGAATGCCAACGTCGTGTTGAACAACCTCTTCAAGCACACCCCCATGCAGACGAGCTTCGGCGTGAACGTGGTCGCGCTAGTCGACGGTGTGCCGCGGACCCTGAACCTCGCCCAGTCCATCGGCTACTACGTCGACCACCAGGTCGAGGTGGTGCGCAGGCGTTCGGAATTCCGATTGGACAAGGCGCGTCGGCGCGCGCACATCGTCGAAGGACTGCTGAAGGCGATCGACATGCTCGACGCCGTGATAGCAGCCATCAGAGCCTCCGACGACCGACCCGCTGCGCGCGAGGCACTCATGGCGGAGCCTTTCTCGTTCTCAGAGGAGCAGGCGGCGCACATCCTCGACATGACTCTCGGCAGGCTGACGCGCCTCGGACGCTCGGAGCTCGAGGAGGAGATGACCAAGCTGCGCGAGACGATCGCTGATCTCGAGGCCATCCTGGCCGACCCCGCGAAGCTGCGCGGCGTCATCGCCACCGAGCTCGCCGACGTGAAGAAGCGCTTCGCCGACGAGCGCCGCACCCAGATCGTCAACGACCCCGGTGAGATGGGGGTCGAGGACCTGATCGAGGACGAGGAAATCGTGGTCACGATGACCAGAGCCGGCTACATCAAGGCCGTGTCCGCGGACTCGTTCCGCACACAGGGGCGAGGTGGACGCGGTGTGCAGGGGGCGCGTCTGAAAGAGGAGGACCTCGTCGCAGACCTTGTCCACACGACCGCGCTGGAGTACCTGCTGCTGTTCTCCAACCGTGGACGCGTCTACAGGCTCCGGGCTCACGAGGTGCCAATGAAGGAGCGCACGGCCAGGGGCACAGCGGTGGTGAACCTCCTCCCGCTGGCGCCGGACGAGCGGATCCAGGCGATCGTCGCGACGCGTGACTTCGACTCTGGCGGCTACCTGCTGTTCGCCACGAAGGAGGGCCAGGTCAAGAAGACCGCCTTCAGTGAGTACGACAAGTCCCGGCGGGAGGGCTTCATAGCGATTGCACTTCGCGAGGGTGACGAGCTCGTGCGTGTCATCGCGACGTCGGGCGAGGACGACGTGGTGCTCGTGAGCCGGAACGGCAGCGGCATCCGGTTCTCCGAGGGCGACGTGCGGCCCATGGGTCGCGACGCCGCCGGCGTGCGCGGGATGCGCCTACGCCCCGGCGACGAGGTGGTCTCCTGTGACGTCGTGCGCCCCGAGGCGGACATCCTCATCGTCACCGACGCCGGCTACGGCAAGCGGACGAAGACCGACCACTTCGGACGCCAGGGCCGAGGAGGCCAGGGGGTGAGGGCGATCAAGCTCACAGCGGTGCGCGGACGTGTCGTAGCCGCCTTCATGGCAGGGCTCGACGACGAGATCCTGCTCGTCTCTACGGGTGGTGTCGTGATCCGTACGGCGGTGCGCGAGATCACCGCTCAGGGTCGCGACGCCACGGGAGTCCGGCTGATGAGCCTCGACGAGGGCCACTTCGTGGCGGCGGTGGCGGCAGTGGCAAGCGGGGAAGAGGCCACTGGCTGAGAGGGAGCGGGAGATCTGACGGCGTGCGGCGGCTGTTAGCCTCACATCTCCGTCGGGGCTATAGCTCAGCCGGTTAGAGCGCAGCACTGATAATGCTGAGGTCGCTGGTTCGATTCCAGCTAGCCCCACTGGCGAACGGCCTGGTTAGCGAGGTTGCCGCTCCTCGCTCAGCCTCCTTGGCCGAGCAGTCCGTGCGCGATCTGTGCCACATTGAGAGTGGAACCTCGACGGGTTGCCTACGGGTTGCGCTCGAATCGTCTGCCGCCGTCGTAAATCGGGCTCGACGCCCATCGACTCGCCAATGTCGGCGTGGGAGATGACGTTCTTCTCGATGTCGGATTCGTTTGCCGGCAGGACAACCACCAAGTCGAGGTCCCTTTTCCGAGAGCTCTTGAAGTCCACAATCGTGTGGTTGACGCCGATGCACACTTTCCCATCCGCGACGTGTTGTCGCAGTAGCGAGCGGGCTTGGCGGCGGAGCCCTCTGCGGAGGTGCTCTCGCCGTGGGAGACGACGTGCTCGGCGAGCTGGCCGCCGCACTGTGGTCCTGTCACGATCCTGGCGCCCCACTCGTCATAAGTGGTGATGAGTCCAATGGATCCTCACAGCACGAATCAGGTGGCGTGACCTCAGACGGGAATAGTGACCTCGCATTCTCGGTTGTCCGGTCTGCCCGCGGTCGTCACTAGGAGCAGAAATGCCACGAACAGGAACCCGCAAGTGGGCCGCGCTCGTCTTCCTTTGCGCCGCTCAGTTCATGATCGTGCTCGACGTCTCGATCGTGAACGTCGCCCTCCCGTCCATTCAGCGTGGGCTCCACTTCTCCGAACAGAATCTCCTGTGGGTGCTCAACGCCTACACCCTTCTCTTCGGCGGCTTCCTGATGCTGGGTGGCCGGGTAGCCGACAAGCTGGGAAGGCGTCGTGTGTTCATGGTGGGAGTGGCGCTGTTCTCGACGGCTTCGTTGATGTGCGGGCTTGCCACGAGCTCGGGCTGGCTGGTGGTCGCCCGCGCCGTGCAGGGACTCGGAGCAGCCATCGCGTCGCCAGCGGCACTTTCGATCCTGACCGTGACGTTCACTGAGGGCCGGGAACGCAACATCGCGCTGAGCATCTGGGGAGCGATCGCAGGAGCCGGCGGGGCGTTTGGCGTGCTCCTCGGCGGAATACTCACCCAAGAGGTTGGCTGGTCGTGGATCTTCTACGTAAACGTGCCGATCGGCGCACTCGTCGTCCTCGCCAGCCCGTTCGTCCTCTCAGCTGCCCGACCCGAGCGCGAGAAGGGCGGATTCGACATACCGGGTGCTGTCACGGTGACCACCAGCCTGGTGCTGCTCGTCTTCGCGTTGGTGAAGAGCAACGACTGGGGGTGGGCATCACCTCGGACCATCGGTGTGCTGGCCGCCGCCGCGGTCCTCATGGCCGCATTCTTCGTGATCGAGCGCCGAACCGAAGCACCGCTCGTGCCGTTGGCGATCTTCCGCAACCGCAGCCTGAGTGTCTCCAACGCCGTGGCGCTCATACTTGGCGCCTCGATCTTCTCGATGTTCTATTTCCTCTCCCTCTACATGCAGCAGGTGCTCGGGTACTCGGCTCTCAAGACCGGGGTCGGTTACCTCAGCATCGCCGGGGCCATCATCGTCGCCGCCGGCGTCGCGCAATCGCTCGTCGCCAAATTCGGTGTGCGCCTCGTGCTTGCGGCCGGGATGCTCCTTGCCGGCGGAGGGTTGGTCTACTTCAGTCAGATCTCGGTGAACGGAAGCTATGTGGGCACCTTGCTGCCGGGGTTCCTGTTGGCCGGTGTCGGGTTGGGGCTCTCGTTCGTGCCCGTCACCATCGGCGCGGTGAGCGGAGTCGACCCTCGAGAGGCCGGCGTGGCTTCTGGGCTGATCAACACGACACAGCAGATAGGAGGGGCGCTCGGTGTCGCCATGCTGTCCACGATCGCTGTCTCCGCTACGACGAGCTTCGTCGTCGGCCACAGCCAGAGCCCGCATGTGGCTCTCGCCGGCCTGACGCACGGGTTCTCTGTCGCCTTCTGGTTCGGAGCACTTCTGGCTCTCGCCGGCGGGGCTGTCGCTCTGCTCGGGTTGGCAGGAATGCCCCGTGGAGCAGCTCGAGAGATTGCAGAGCTCGAGATCGCGCAGGAGGTCGCCTGAGCTTCCTACCCCGCGCGACTGACCCCTGAATCGTCAGGCAGCTTTGGTCATCCCGCGAATCGTCCGGTCACGAACCGATCGATCAGGAAGTAGGCGAGCGGCAGGAACATCACGAGGATGATCCGATCCCTCCAAACGCTGCGCCCTCGCCAGACCGCGAGCCCGATGAAGAACGGGAACAGGAAGAGGACCTGTCGCGTCTCCGAGACGAGGACCGTCTGGAATGCGAAGACGCACCATGCAATTCCGAGGAGAACGCCGTACGAGGGGCGCACGTGGCGGAACACGTAGACGGCCATGACCGCGACGAGGATCGTCGAGACCAGGTCGAAGACCTCCATCGGAGTGCCCACGAACGGATTGAAGATCCGCAAGTGATAGATGTCGCCGATGTTGCGGATGAACGACGTCCACGGCGCGGCCAGCTTCTGCTCCCACTCGGCCTGCACGTGGACGAACGCGAGGGGATCGTCGTAGAGGTGCTCGCAGACGGCCATCCACGCGCCCAGTGCGAGCATCGACGGGCCGGCTACCGATAGCGATCGCAAAGCGAGCCGTCGGCGAGGCGACTTGCCCGAGGTATCTCCCCGGCGACTGGTCCACACCTCGACGAGCGCGGGCACGACCATCACTATCGGGAAGTACTTGGACATCGTGGCCACGGCGAGAAGCACCCCGCCCGCCAGCCACCGCCCTCGTCTCAGAGCCAGGAACGCCCACACGAGCGCTGCCAGGGAGACGGACTCGGGGTATGCCGCTAAGAGGAAGAATCCGGTGGGGAAAGCGACCAAGAAGAAGAGGGTCGTGTCCGCGACCGACCGTCCGAAGTCGAGTGCGGTCAAGCGGTGTAGTCCCGCTAAGCCGATCACCAAGGCAGCTGCACTCAGGATCTGGCTGCTCACCAAATAGGTCGTCCTGGTCAATGCGTGGACCGCGGCCACCGTCCACGGGTAAACGGGCGCGAAGGCGATGTTCGGGGGAAGACCCAACCCGACTCGGGAAGGAACCTCGTGAGCTGCCCGGTAGCCGTGCTGCGCGATGCCGAGGTAGTGGACGGTGTCGAAGTGGTTCCACACCCGGATGAGGTTGACGGCTCCGGGCCCCAGGTATTCGGGAAGATCTGCACCGAACGCACCCACCAGGCCGACGAACTCGGACAGGAGCTTGAGTCCTACGGTGAGCGAAAACGCCATCACGAAGGGTCTGCGCCACAGCTGCCACCACGTGACGACGCGACGCGTCAGCTCGTTCCCGCCCGCCGGCCAGGCCCCTTCGTCGGATTCGGCGACGAGAGCCGTTCGATCATCGAAGGCGGAGTCGTGGGTCCCAACAGAGGGCTTCTGGGGCGCGCGCACCATCAGCTGAAGAGCCTCTGGGCCCCAGGTCCCCCGGCGCCGAGCGCGTCGTCCGGATTGGTCAGCTTGCAGCGTTCCAACGACAGACAGCCGCAGCCGATGCAACCGGTCAGGCGGTCGCGTAGGTGCTCGAGCCGAGAGATGCGCTGCTCGAGCTCCGCTCGCCAAGCTGCCGAGAGCCTCGTCCAGTCGTCTCGGTTCGGAGTCCGGCTGTTCGGAAGACCGTCGAGGGCATCCTTTATCGACCGAAGAGGGATCCCGACTTGTTGGGAAGCGCGGATGAACGCCACCCTCCGAAGGGTCTCACGCGGGTAACGGCGCTGGTTGCCCGAAGTGCGCCGAGCCGATACGAGGCCCTGGGCCTCGTAGAAGTGCAGCGCCGAGACCGCCACACCGCTGCGCGCCGAGAGCTGGCCGACGCTGAGCTCCTCGACGTTCGCGTGAATCTGGGTCATAGCCCCCTTGACCTCAACAAGACTTGAGGTTTTAGGCTATCAGCATGACGAAAAGCACGTCCGCTTCCACAGTGGCCTCCTCGGCATTGGACGAGGCCTTCGAACGCATCGCCGCCGCCGGTTTCGAGCTTCCGAACGGGTTCGTGAACCACGGGCCGATGGCTTGTGAAGCGCTTGCCGAGTTGGGGTTCGACGAGGAGATCGAGACCTGGGCCCGGCGCTTCTCCCGGGCAGCCGGCGCCGGTGTCGAAGCAGTTGTCCCGAAGGATCTCGAATGGCGCGAGGCGCTCGGCGATTACAAACGGCTTCCCGAGTGGATCGGCTTCTTCGAGGTCGAGATCGAAGGTGAGGGATGGGCACAGGTCGTCGAGCGATGGCTGCCTCGCCTGCTACCCGGCCTTGCGACAGCGCTCTTCCACGGTGTTATCCGTGTCGCGCATGCGACGAGAGCTATCGCCAACACCGAGACCGCTCCTCGGCGAGAGGAGCTGGCGCGCGCGCTGGGGTACTGGGCAGCCCGCTTCGCGCCCGGGCAGCCGTCGGATGCTTCGCGTGTGTCCGATGTCGAGGATGTCCACCGAGAGATACTCCAGGCTGCCGCCAACGCAGCGCGCTTCTACGTCGCATCGCCGAGCATCTTCCACCTCCACGGAGTCACCGGAACGATGGCCGTCGAGCTACTCGCTGGCCACGTCTCGGATGCCACGGCGGCGACGGGCTTGGCACACGTGCGCGCCGAGCACGTCGCGCTCTACTCGGGCATGGAGGCGCCGGCCGATCTCGACTTGACGGGCGTCAGCGAGAAGGACCTGGCCGATGATGCAGCGAGCAGCGGAGACCCTCATCAGGTGAAGCTGGTGGAGGCCTGTCGGAGGGGTTCGAGGTTGAGCGGTGACCAGGCTTTCGCGGTGGCGGCCGAGATCGTCACCGGCCGGTCCGTGTGATCAAGGCCGGGCGTTCCGGACTCGGTCCCTGAAGCTGCAAGGCCTCGGAGCATGCAAAGCCCGTCCGAAATGGCTGTCATAGTTGACTCCCGTGGGGGGTGTGCTTAGGGCCCGAGGGCTCGAGAAGCGGTTCCGCGGCGAAGTCGCGGTAGCAGGGGTGGACCTCGAGGTGCACGCCGGCGAGCACGTCGCGCTCCTGGGGCCCAACGGGGCGGGAAAGACGACGACTCTGTTCATGCTTCTCGGTGTGGTGACGCCCGACGCCGGAACGGTCGAGCTGGTGGGCCACCGGCTGCCGCAAGGGCGCACAAAGGCCCTCGCCCACGTCGGGTTCGCAGCCGGTTACCTGCCGCTTACGGAGCGGCTGAGAGTACGCGAGTTCCTCAGGATGTACGGCGACCTCTACGGATTGGCGGACCCGGTGGCCGCCGCCGAGGAGGCGCTCGAGCGCTTTGGGATCGGATACCTCTCTTCGGCCTTGGGCACGGAGCTGTCTTCGGGTCAGCGAACCCTCGTCGGGATAGTGAAGGCCACACTTCACAAGCCCCAGTTGCTCGTGCTCGACGAGCCCACTGCATCGCTCGATCCCGAGGTCGCTTTGCGGGTCCGGCAGGGCCTCCTCGACCTTTCGGCGACCGAAGGCTCGGCACTTCTCGTCACCACGCACGACATGTCGGAGGTGGAGAGGCTCTGCGATCGCGTCGTGTTCCTCTCGCATGGCAAGGTGATCGCAGACGGCTCTCCGTCAGAGGTCAGCTCTTCTTTCGGCCGCGCCGGGCTCGAAGACGTGTTCTTACACCTGGCCGGTGGCGGCGGAATCGAGACCGACCGGGAAGGACCCTTCGAAGAGGACCGGACCGCATGAGCGACGTGCCCATGACGACCCTCTCTGCCACTGGCCGGTGGCAGAACCTCCAGCGATCCTGGCAGCGCATCCGCGCCATCGCGCGACGACACGCCTATGTCCTCAAGAGGAGCCCGCACCGTCTCTTCGACGTCACGGTTTGGCCGTTCGTCGACGTCCTGCTCTTCGGATCTCTGGGGGTGTTCGTATCGCGTCACTCCGGCGCAGGATCGATCGCGTTCGGCTACCTGCTCTCGGGCATCGTCCTTTGGCACGTCGTCTACCAGTCGCAGATCGCACTGTCGACCGGTCTGCTCGAGGAGACATGGTCGCGGAACATCGTCAACCTCATGGTCACTCCGCTCAGCGAGCTCGAGTACGTCCTCGGGGTGATGCTGTTCGGAATGGTCAAGCTCGCGATCGGGGTAGGGGTGGTCGTCTTCGCAGCGCTCGGGTTCTACGCGTTCAACGCCTCCAGCATGGGCTGGGACGTCATCCCGATCGCAGTGGTGCTCCTGCTGGTCGGATGGGTCATCGCACTGTTCGTGATCGGGATCGTTCTGCGGTTCGGATCGGGAGCCGAAGCGCTCGCCTGGGGGATCCTCTTCATCGTGATGCCATTGTCCGGGGTCTTCTACCCGACGCAAGCTCTGCCCACGGTCCTACGGCCGATCGCGGTGGCCCTTCCCACCACTCATGCCTTCGCGGCGGGGCGCGCACTGTTGTCCCACGGGGGTCTTCAGTGGGGCCAGCTCGGGATTGCAGCCTTGAGCACGTTCGGGTTGCTCGTGGCGGCCGTCGCGTTCGTGGTGCTCATGCTCTCGCTGTTTCGAAAGCGCGGTTACATAACGCGCTATTCCTGAGCGAGCTCGGAATCGCACGTCCCGGTGACCCCACCGATGCGCCCGGTCCCGCTCAAAGGTAGTCTCCGGCTCCGATGAACCGCATCGCCGATTACGCCCTGATCGGTGATTGCCACTCGCTCGCCCTCGTAGGGCGCGACGGGGCCGTGGATTGGGCGTGCTTTCCGCGCTTCGACTCCTCTGCCGTGTTCTGCCGGATGCTCGACGTGGAGCGTGGCGGCCATTTCACGATCGCGCCTGCGAATTCGTCGTCCCGCGCCTCGGTGTCGGTCACACGCTCCTATGTCGACGACACGAATGTGCTCGTGACCACCTTCCTCACCGAGTCGGGTTCGCTCGAGGTGACCGACTGCATGCCGGTCACCTCGGGACCAGAAGCCGATCCCACGAGCGTCAGCACAGACCACTGCATCCTTCGCAGGGTGCGATGCACATCGGGCAACCTCCAGGTGCGCGTCGAGATCGCTCCTCGCTTCGAGTACGGGTCCTTCGTGCCGCGCTTCCGCTTGCGTTCGCCTCACTCAGGGGAAATCGTCGGGGGAGCGGACGCGATGTGGGCGCAGTCGACGAGACAGCTCGAGTCGGACGGCGAACGCTTCACCGGAAGTTGGTCGATGCACGCGGGGGAGGAGGCGTGGGTCGCGGTGGCGTGGTATCCGTCGATCGAATCGCCGAGACAGGACCCACCGGTGAGGGCCGATGACTTCGAAGCGAAATTGGCTCGCACCATCTCCTTCTGGCGTTCGTGGATGTCACGTTGTGCGTACGAGGGGGACCACGCGGACTCCGTGCGTCGCTCTGCTCTGGTCCTCAAAGCGCTGACGTATTCGCCCTCGGGTGCGGTCGTCGCCGCCGGTACCGCCTCTCTCCCAGAGGCGGTAGGTGGCCATCGCAACTGGGACTACCGCTACACCTGGATCAGAGACGCGACGCTCACGCTCACTGCCCTCTTCGTCCTGGGCTTCAGCGACGAGGCTACGGCCTTCAAGCGGTGGCTCGAGCGCTCGGGATCGGGACGGCCGCAGGATCTGCAGATCATGTACGGAGTGTGCGGGGAGCGCCGCCTGCCCGAGCACACGCTGGCGCACCTGCGCGGGCACCGGGACTCCCGGCCAGTGCTGGTCGGGAACGCTGCGGCAGGCCAGTCGCAGCTCGACTGTTTCGGGCAGCTCATGCAGGCAGCGCACCTGTATTGCCGGGCCGGCGGTGGGATAACCGAGGACAACTGGCGGTATCTGGTCGGCCTGGCAGACCTTGCAGCTTCACGTTGGTCCGATCCCGACCACGGCATCTGGGAGATCCGCGACGAGCCCCGACACTTCGTGCATTCGAAGGCGTACTGCTGGTTGGCGCTGGACCGCGGGACACGCCTGACGCGCGATGCACGAACGGCCGATTCGGCCGGATGGCGTACCGAACGAGACGCCATATGCCAATACCTGATGAGCGAGGCGGCGTCGCGGGGTTGCTTCAGGCAGGCGGTCGGGAACGAGGCCGCGGATGCGAGCACCTTGATCCTTCCTGCGATCGGCCTGCTGCCGACGACACACCCGTTTATGCTGAAGACGATCGACGTGGTCCGCTCGGAGCTCGAGCAGGAAGGTCTCGTGTTTCGCTATCTCTCCCCTGACGGTCTTCCGGGGGATGAAGGAGCGTTCTTGCTCTGCTCGTTCTGGCTCCTCGACTGTCTTGTCCATGCAGGGCGTCTCGACGAGGCGGAATGGCTGCTCGAACGGATCCTCACCTTTGCGAACGACGTCGGTCTCTACGCCGAGGAAGTCGACCCGTCGACCGGCGAGGCGTTGGGAAATTTCCCGCAAGCCTTCACTCACATGGCCCTCGTCTCTTCGTGCTCCTATCTCGAAGCGGCCAAGCGCGGGTTCATCCCTCTAGACGGCGCCTACGACTACGCGGAGTTGGCGATCGACCGTCTCGTCGCCTCGCGCGGCCTCATTTCTCAGGGGTAGAGGGCCAGCCCGAATTCGCTGTTGTCCGAGGCTTGTCCCTCATGCCGGCCTTCGCGTCACACCCTCCCGATAGCCTGCAAACATACGTTTTGGTCGCTCGTAATGCGGCCCAGGTAAGGCCCTTCTTTTCCGGCAGGTCCAAAGATGTGCGAGGAGCTCACTGAGCTTCGACGAGCGACGGTCTCGTACTGCTCGCGATTCGACCCCGAGACGACCACCCCCGCCCAAGCGGCGCGTGTGCTCGAACAGGCGACGGTCATCGAGTCGGCCATCTCCACCTTGAAGGCCCACGCAGCTTCACGCGCTGCAGAAAGCTCCTCATGGAAGGACAATGGCCACAGGTCTGCCGCAGAGGAACTCGCGACGAAGACCGGTACCTCCGTGTCTTCTGCGAGGGAGCTCTTGGAAATGGGCCGGCGCCTCAAGTGCCAGCCCGAGATCGACCACGCGGCGCGGCGTGGAGAGCTCAGCTCGCCCCAGCTGGAGATGATCACGAATGCTGCAGAGGCTGATCCCGCTTCCGAGTTAAAGCTCTTGCAGGAGGCAGCCCACGGCTCTCTCGCGGTGCTGAAAGACGCCTGTGCGCGCGCGAAGGCCGCAGCAGAGCCTGATCCAGAGGCTCGCCGGAGGCACATCCACGCGAAGAGATCCCTTCGCACATGGACCGATTTGGAAGGCATCTGGCGCCTGTCGGCTTCTGGGAACCCCGAAGACGGAGCGAAGATCATGGCTGCCCTTCGTCCGATCACAGAGGCTCTGTTTCACGAGGCCCGCAAGGACGGTCGGCGCGAGCACCCAGACGCCTACGGCTTCGACGCGCTGGTCGAGCTCGCACGAGAGTCTTTGTCCTCGGGCTCCTCTGTCACCTCCGAGGGCCGATCGACTTGCGCCGAGGGCGCGAAGAGAAAGGGCCCTCCGGTGAAGCTCCTCGTACGAGTGGACCTGGACGTGCTGCTGCGGGGAGCCCGAAAAGACGGAGAGACCTGTGAGCTCGTGGGATACGAGGCTGTCGCATGAATCCCGACCATCCCACCCGCGTTTCGCGGCGCGGGTGACGATGGGATATGGCTATCAACGTGCGTTCGGCAGACCGCAACCAAATCTGGCTGA
>Ga0116219_10002646_pt1 | contig 14810 bp, 12 predicted proteins | sample Sb_taG_4_FD_91019 | JGI IMG/M metagenome (GOLD analysis project Ga0116219, IMG submission 91019) | Peat soil microbial communities from Weissenstadt, Germany - Sb_50d_6_BS metaG | ecosystem: Environmental > Terrestrial > Soil > Wetlands > Peat | place: Germany: Weissenstadt | collected 2010-09-21
CGTGGATTCCATCCTCGCCAAGCTCGCCCGCTGTCGTCAAACTCTTGAACGAATCCAGCCCGGCTGTACGGTTCCAAAAACCCGAAAAAGAAAGTCCAGCTAATTCCTGGACACTACACTAGCAGGGGAATGGTCTGATTCGGCGCGCCTGTTACTTTTACGGAAAGTCCGTTGACCTTTAAATTTACGACGGTCGACGTGCCCGTAGCCGAGGGGGCACAGGTTGCGCTCGCGTTGGAGGTGAGCACGTCGGCGGAGATGTTGACGCCCGCGGCGGTGACCGTGACCTGGACGACGGACGCCGCGGAATTGGTCTGGGAGTTTTCGCCGTCGGTGCTCGCCGAGAGAAGCTGCAGGCTGAGCAGATCCGGAACGGTCAACGAAAGTAGCTGGGTGGAGAGCGAGCCTCCGGTGCTTGGCAAGGGGCCGGTGTCCTGGATCGCTGCGTTGAGGATTCCAAGCACGTTGACGTTTGCGACTGCGGCTTCTCCCGTGTATGTGGTTTGAGCGTGGCCGAGTGGCGTCAAGGCGAGGCAGCATCCGGTGAGCAGAGCGAAGTGTCGTAGGTTCATTTGGTGGTGGGTCTCCTTCACGATTAGGCACTAAAGTCCGCGCGAAGGGAATAAGTGTTACTGACTAACCCGAACTAAGGCGGGAACCGTGCGTTTAGGCGGATTGAAAGAGAATGCTGGAGCAGGTTAGACCCGCTTCGGCCTTCATTAACTCGGAAATATCCAGAATTCGCGTTTTCCAGCCCGATGATTCCAGGAGTTCGGTCGTAAGAGGAAACGCAGAGGCGACGAGTACGGTGCCGTCCACCGCAAGGACGTTGGCGGCGCGCGGTTCGGCGGCAGGTACATCGATGATGCGGAATTCCGCGAGCGGCGCCGCGTCGATCCAGTTCCGGTTGGCTAGCAGCCTGCCGTCGCCCAGCGAACAGCAGGCCGATTTCAAGTGCAGGCATCCGTGCACGTTCACCGCCTTCACGGAGTAACCGAGCGGTTCCAGTTGGAGCGCGAGTTGCGCGATCCCTTGCGCGTTGGTGCGCCGCGACAACCCCACGAATAGCGTCGAGCCGACTCGCAGCACATCGCCGCCTTCGAGCGTACCTGGTTCCTCGATCCATCGAATGGGCCGGTAGCGCGACAAGGCTGCGGCCAGGGATTGCGACTCGGCCCGGCGCGACTCGGCGCCCATGCGCGTCATGATCGCGAATTCGTCCACCACTACAGCCGGGTCCTCCACGAACATCGAGTCGGGCAGATCTGGTTCCGCGGGCAGGGAAATGACCTGCACGCCCAAATCGCGCAAGCATTGTTCGTAAGCTTGATGCTGTCGCGCGGCCTTGGCAACGTCGATCACTTGCCTCGGCAGATAGCCCAGCTCGCAGCGGTTCAGGCTGGGGCTGACCGAACGCGTGATGGCGGTGAGCATTATCGATCGGCGCCGACCAGCTGGGACATCAGCGCCCGCACGGATTCCAGAGAGCCGGTGAACAGATTGTGGGGAGGTCTCCGCAGAGCCAGCATCTTTCTGTACAGAACGTCTTCCATTGCGGAATTGATGCCCCAGCCGGCCAGGTATTGGAGTTTTAGATCGTTGTCGTGGCTGATTTCCGCGCCTTTGATCCACGGACCCAGATCCGACTGCTGACCCAGGAACGTCGCAAATAACTGGACGGCGGAGCCGGCCTCGATTTCGCTCAGGGACTGCGCCACCGGTGCGTAGTCGGGACGATCCAGACGTTGCTGGATGGCGTCCACGTCGATTTTCAGAGGATCGGCCTGGCCCATAAACACGGTGTCGTAACCTAAACCATCGCGCAGGTTGGCCCACACCGTGGCGTGCGGGAACACGGCGAAGAACGTGGCCAGTTCGCTGCGCACGGTGGGTTCGTCGCTTTCATACAGCGGAACGTACAGCGTGAACATGCCACCGGGGTTCAGGTGTTGTTTGACCGCTTCGAAGTATTCTTTCGAATACAGCGCGGCCGTGCCCTTGATGAATACATCCAGCGGATCGGACGCGATGATGTCGAATTTATCCGCCGTCGTCAGCAGGAAATGGCGGGCGTCGTCGAACACGATGTGGGTTCGCGGATTGAGCGCGACCTGGTAGTCCTGAACGCCGAAGAACCGGGTGGATGCTGGGGGGATCACGGGCTCGATTTCACAAATGGTGATCTTGCGGATGGTCGGGTAACGGGTGAAGGTTCCCGCGGAGACTCCAGCGCCGAAGCCGATGCCCAGCACCGACTGCGGGTTGGGATGCAGCAGTGCGGGCAGGTGGCCCACCATGCGCTGCAAACGCATATCGTATGGCTCGGTTGTGGCCTCGACATGTCCGTTGACGTTGACGTAGATCGCGCCGGTGTTCCACTGGGAAATCGCCACCGAAGAGTTGCGGCCTTCGGCCGAGTACAGGATGGTGGATGCGCCCACATTCACGCCCATGCGGCGGCCGTAGGCGATCAACTCGCCGGGGATGGGGTCGACGCTGGCCCATAGCAGCGCCGCGGCGGCTAGCGATACGGCGAGTCCAGTGCCGAGCGCAATGGATTTGGTCTGGCGGATGAGCGGCACCAGGACGAGCGCTCCGCTCAGCGCGGAGATCGCGATCAGCACACGCTCGGAGTGTGCCGACCCGATCCAAGGGATCAGGATCAGGCTGACCACTACGGCTCCGACGATGCTGCCGAGGGTGTTGGCGGCGTAGATTCCTCCGGCCAGCCGCGCCGAGTCCTGTTTCGGCCGGGCGGCGGCGGCGCAGGCTAGCGGGAAGCTCGCGCCCCACAGGATGGTCGCTGGCAGCAGGGCCCACACGCAACGTTTCAGGTCCAGGAGGAACATGCGCCAGGGGTCCACCGTGGTCAGCTTGTCGTCGGTCCAGTAAGGTAGCGAGTGAACGATCGCGAACGCGGTCCACGCGATGGCGGCGACTAGCGGGATCTGGCACCAGCCTAGAGCAAGTCGCGGGCGGACTCGCGGGATGAGCCACGCGCCCGCTGCGCTGCCGATCGCCAGGCCGGAGAGGAACACAGCTAGAATCGCCGACAGCACGTATACGGTGGCCAACAGAAGCATGCCCATCAACCTGGTCCAGACGACCTCCGCGCCGAGCGCAGTGGCCCCGGATAGAGCGATGGCTGCGTAGATGGTCCACGCGTGTGGACCGGCGGGCTCTGGTTCGGCTACAGGTTCTGGCGCCGCAGGGTCCGGGTTCGCGCTCGCAGGGGTCCATTTCGCCAGGAGAAGAGCGCCCAACGCGACCGCCACGTTCATCGCTGCCGCGACGTAGGTGGTGATCGCCATGTTGTACACGCGAAGAAAGTAGAATCCGGCCACCAGGCAGCCGATCACTGCGCCCGCGGTGTTGCCGCCGTAGAGCCATCCCCACCACGACAGGCCTTGCGGCGTAGCTTGAATCCAGCGCGCCAGGGCCGGCAGCGAGGCTCCCATCAGCACCGTGGGAGGCAACAAGCAGACCAGCGCGATCACGCCTCGCAGCAACAGTCCTGCGACGCCGTGCTGCTCGCCTGTGAAGTTGATGCGGTTGAAGAACGAGATGAGCGGGCCTACGATCAGCGCGAAGAAAGCGATGCCCGCTTCAAGCCAGGCGTAGACGCGCAGGGGATGTTGCCCGGCCAGGTTTAGACGCGGCAGGCCCAGACTGCCCGCGCACAATCCACCCATAAACGCGGTGAGCAACACCGCCAGCGAGACCGCGGTTTGTCCTAGCGCGAGTTGCAGCAATTGAAACCAGACGATCTCGTAAATCAGAGCGGCGCATCCGCTGGCGGCAAACAAGACCAATAGGATCGGGAGAAAACGCGCTCCGGGGCTGGTAGCCGGAGTGCTCCGGGGCTGCGCCGCGTGGTCCGGACTAAGTGCATTGGTTTCCGAGGCCATGAGAACTAGGGATAACACACCGCATCGCCGTCCGGGGCTGCTGCATCAAGTAGAATATATGGACGATACTGTGAAACATCTGAGACGCTCTCTGCTTTGGTTGGCGCTGGCCCTAGGTGCGGCTCAGGCCTGGGCTCAGGTAGGCGCGCAAGTGGGACCGCACTCGGCGCCGCAGCGGGGGCTTTCCGGCGAGATCGAAATCCGGCAGGCGCTGGAGCGGCTGAACACGCTGGGCAGCGTGATGATGATCGGCGCGCATCCCGACGACGAGCGCGAGGTGGTGCTGGCGTATCTGGCGTTGGGCCGTCACCTGCGCACGGCGTATCTGTCGCTGAATCGCGGCGAGGGCGGCCAGAACCTGGTGGGGCCGGAGCAGGGCGACGAGCTGGGGATCATTCGCACGCAGGAGCTGCAGTCCTCGCGGCGCATCGACGGCGCCGAGCAATATTTCACGCGCGCCATCGATTTCGGCTTCTCGAAGACCGCCGACGAAACGCTGATGAAGTGGGATCGCGATAAGATCCTGGCCGACATGGTGTGGAACATCCGCCGCTTCCGCCCCGACGTGATCATTCTGGTGTTCACCGGCACGTTGCGCGACGGTCACGGGAACCATCAGGTTTCGGCGATTCTCGGCAAGGAGGCGTACACGGCGGCGGCCGATCCGGCGAAGTATCCGGAACAGCTTGCCTATGTACAGCCGTGGCAGGCTAAACGCGTCGTGAACACTCAGAATTTGGGAGGGCCGGGCGGCGGTCCGCCGGCGCCGGGACAGCCGGGCGCGGGGCAGGCGGGCGCAGCACCGGGAGCGGACGCACCGCCGGCCGGACAATCCGGCGTTGCGGCACAGGTGGGATCTGGAACGCCGGGCGGGGCTGGGACACCAGCTGGCGCCGCGGCGCAGGGCGGCGGGCGGGGCGGACGCGGAGGCGGCGGTCCACGTGCGGCGGGCCCGGGCGCCGGTCAAGCGGCGGAAGACGTCCCCGGCCGCATCGGGATCGACGTGGGAGCATACTCCGCGGAACTGGGCGCATCGTGGAGCGAGATCGGCGCGATCAGCCGCAGCACCAATCGCAGCCAGGGGCAGGGGCAGGCTGAACGCCGCGGAACGCAGATGAATTACTTCGTTGCGGTGGCGGGCGACAACGCTTCCAAGGATTTGTTCGATTTTATCGACACGACCTGGAACCGGGTGCCGGGCGGCGCGGCGGTGGGCGCGATCCTGAAGCAGTCGCAGGATTCGTTCTCGCCCGCGCATCCCGAGGCGCTGCTCGCGAACCTCGCCAAGGCGCGGTCGTTGATCGCCGCCATGCGCGATCCGCTCGCCGAACAGAAACTCAAGGAGCTGGACGAAACGATGCTGCTGTGCACCGGCGTCTTCTTGGACGCGCAGGCGGAAAACTTCTTCGTGACTCCGGGGTCGAATCTCAAGGTCGCTTTGAGCGCGCTGAGCCGTTTGCCCGCGCAGGTGACGCTTACGGGAATCCAGCTCACTGGAATGGACGGCGCGCCTACGGTGAAACTGGACCCAGTGGTGCTGGTGAACAATCAACCCAGCCAGTACACGACCACCGTCCACGTGCCCGAAAATCAGCCCTATTCGCAACCTTACTGGCTGGAACGGCCGAAAGACGGCGACGCCATGTACACGATTCCGGACCAGCGCCAGGTCGGACTGCCTGAGAGTCCGCCGGTGTTGGAGGCGCATTTCCGTTTGCGTATCGCGGGCGCGGAGCTGGAGGTGGTGCGTCCGGTGCAGCATCGCTACGTGGACCGGGTGATGGCGGAACTGGTGCGGCCGCTGGTGGTAGTGCCTGCCGTTTCGGTGGAACTGAGCCCGGAGCCCTCGGTGTTCGCGCAGGTGATGCCCCGCAAAATCGATGTGCCGGTGCGCTCGAACAGCGGGAAAGCGTCCGGAGACCTGCGCTTGGATGTGCCCGCGGGTTGGACCGTGGAACCGCCGTCGCGCCATTTCGATTTGCGCGCTACCGATGAACAGACCACGCTGTCGTTCGAACTGACTCCGCCCGCGGCCAATTCGCGAGGCGTGGTCCGGGCGATTGCGCAGGTTGGCCCGCGCCAAATATCGAGCGGGCTCCACACGATCGATTATCCCCATATGGTGGCGCAGACGCTGTTTCCCGCGGCGGAGCAGCCGGTAGTGCGCGTGGAAGTGAAGAATCTGGCCAAGAAAGTCGGTTATGTGATGGGATCGGGCGACGAAGTGCCCGCATCACTGGAGCAGATGGGCTGCGAGGTCACGCTGCTGACCGCGGCCGAGTTGGCGCGCGGCGATCTCTCGCGGTTCGACGCGATCGTCACCGGAGTGCGCGCTTACAATGTGCGTGCGGACCTGCGAGCGAACTATCAGCGGCTGTTCGATTACATGTCGAACGGAGGAACGCTGGTGGTGCAGTACAACTACGCGCAGAATCCGGGGGACCGCGCTATCCTGGACGCCGCGCATATTGGTCCCTACCCGTTCCGCAACAGCGCGAACCGCGTGACGGTGGAGGAGGCTCCGGTGACCTTCCCCAATCCGAAACTTTCGCTGCTGCATGCGCCCAACGAGATCACCGAGGCGGATTTCGAGGACTGGGTGCAGGAGCGCGGGGTGTACTTCCCGGACCAGTTCGATTCGCGCTACATGAGTGTGCTCGAATCGCACGACCCGGGGGAAGATCCACTGATCGGGGGCATGCTGTTCGCGCGCTACGGCAAAGGAGCCTACGTGTTCTCGGCCTACGACTGGTTCCGCGAACTCCCGGCGGGCGTGCCGGGGGCTTTCCGTATGTTCGCCAACATGCTGAGCGCGGGCCGGGTGCAATGAGCGGGGACCAACACCCGGCAGTTCCAGGCAGCGACGCTCCGGGCAAAAACGTTCCGGGTAAAAACGTTCCGAGTAAAAACGTTCTGCACAAGGCCGTTCCGCACAAACACGTGGATGACGAGCCGCCGCCGGTGCTGGGCACTTGGGGTCGCGTGTACGCGTTTGCGATGTTCGAGCTAGCTGTCGTGATCGGCCTGTTCTACTGGTTCACGGTTGCGTTCCGACCATGAGGCCGCTCGACTGGGCGGTGATGTTCGCGTGGCTGGCGTTCCTGGTGGGCTACGGAATCTGGCGCGGCCGGGGATCCAATAGCGTCAACCAATTTCTGCTGGCCGGCAAGACCATGCCGTGGTACGCCATGGGACTCTCCATCATGGCGACGCAGGCCAGCGCCATCACTTTCATCTCCACCACGGCGCAGTCCTACGTGGACGGCATGCGGTTCGTGCAGTTTTACCTGGGCCTGCCGATCGCCATGGTGATTCTGTCGGCGACGGCAGTGCCGATTTTCCATCGCGCCAATGTCTACACGGCTTACGAGTATCTGGAGTATCGTTTCGACTCGCGCACGCGCTTGCTGGTGACCATCGTGTTCCTGATCCAGCGCGGGCTGGCGGCCGGGCTGGGGCTTTCGGCGCCGGCGATTGTGATGAGCGTGATCCTGGGCTGGCCCTTCCGCGTAACCGTCGTCATCATGGGCAGCCTGGTGGTGCTGTTCACCACGCTGGGCGGCATCAAGGCCGTTACGTGGGCGGACGTTTTGCAGATGACGGTAATCATGTCGGCGCTGATTGTGGCGTTGATTATCGGCGTCCGGTCGATGCCCAGCGACGTCTCGTTTTTGGACGCGATCAAGCTGGCCGGGGCGGCGGGTAAGCTCAACGCGATCACGACGCGCTTCGACTGGAACGACCGCTACAACCTGTGGAGCGGACTGATTGGGGGCACTTGTCTGATGCTGGCCTATTTCGGCTGCGATCAAAGCCAGGTGCAGCGCTATTTGGCCGGACGCAGCATCGCCCAGAGCCGCATCAGTCTCCTCTTCAACGCCATGGCCAAGGTGCCGGTGCAGTTCTTCATCCTGTTCATCGGCGCGATGGTGTTCGTCTTCTTTTTGTTCGAGCGCCCGCCGTTGTTGTTTCATCCGGCGGAACTGGCTCGCGCCCAGCAAGCGCCGGAATATGCCGGGATCGAAGCGCGTTACGATCAGGCTTTCGAGGAGCGGCGAACCGCGGCGCGCGGGTTGAAGGTGGCCGGCGATCCGGCGACGCGGGCGAACGCTCTGGCATCGTTTCAATCCGCGCAGTCCGAGATGGACCAAGCCCGCGCTACTGCCATGCATCTAACTCAGGAGAGCGACACCAACTACATCTTTCTTTCCTTCGTGACGCACTACTTGCCGGTAGGGTTGGTGGGCCTGATTATCGCGGTGATTTTCACGGCGGCGATGGTTTCGATTGCGGGCGAAATCAATTCGCTCGCCACGGTGACGCTGATCGATATCTACCGGCGCTATTTTCATCGCGAAGGCACCGACGCGCACTACCTGGGCTTCTCGCGGTGGGCCACGGTGTTCTGGGGCCTGTACGCAGTGGCCTTCGCCGCGACGGCGCGCGGATTCGGTGCGCTGATCGAGGCGGTGAATCAGGTCGGGTCACTATTTTATGGGGGATTGCTGGGGGTTTTCGTGCTGGCGTTCTTCTTCAAAAGCGTAGGGCCTCGGGGGGCGTTCTATGGCGTGCTGGCGGGCCAAGCGGTGATCTTCGCAGCCGCGAAGTTCACCAACGTCGCGTACCTCTGGTACACGATCATCGGAGCGCTGGTGGTGATCGCGGTGGGCTGGAGCGCGCCGGAGCCGCGTAAGGCGTAGCCGGTCCACGCGGTACAATTGTAGTGTTCCCCACCAAATACTAATGCAGGAGATTCATGGCTAGAATTCTAGGCGCTATCGCCAGTTCCCATTCCCCCACCATCGGCTTTGCACTGGATCGTCAGAAACAGAACGACCCGGTTTGGGCTTCCATTTTCGAAGCCTACAAGCCGGTTCAGGATTGGCTGGCGGAGAAGAAACCGGACGTGCTGTTGTTAACTTTCAACGACCACATCACCTCGTTCTTTTTCGATCACTATTCCCATTTCGCGCTGGGCATCGGCGAATCCTTTCCAGTGGCGGATGAAGGCGGCGGACCGCGGCCATTGCCGCCGATCAAGAATCACACGGGCCTGGCGCATCACATTGCCTTCGCGCTCACGGCGGACGAGTTCGACCTCTCCTTCTTCCAGGACAAAGGCCTGGATCATGGATGCTTTTCGCCCTTGTCCATGTTGCTTCCGCAAGACGGAGAGTGGCCCTGCAAAGTGATCCCGTTGCAGGTCGGCGTGCTCCAGTTTCCGATCCCTTCAGCGCGGCGCTGCTTCCGGCTGGGGCGATCGCTGCGGCGGGCGATCGAGAGTTATCCCGAGGATCTAAAGGTGGTGTTGGTGGCGACGGGCGGCCTTTCGCATCAAGTGCACGGCGAGCGGGCGGGCTTCAACAACACGCCCTGGGACATGCAGTTCCTGGAGCTGTTCGAGAAAGACCCCCTGAAGCTGGCGGAGCTGACGGTGGCCGATTACGCCCGCTTGGGAGGCGTGGAAGGCTCGGAAGTGATCATGTGGCTGATCGCGCGGGGCGCGCTCTCCCACAACGTTCGCAAAGTCCACCAGACCTACTACCTGCCTACGATGACCGCGCTGTCGACCGCTATCTATGAGAACGAATCGGTCGAGCCGATGGCGGAAACCAACGCCGCGTATATCGAGCACGTGGGGCGTCAGCTTGCGGGCATTGAGAAACTGGAAGGCTCCTATCCGTTCACCGTCGAGACCAGTGTTCGAACCTACCGCCTGAACAAGTTCCTCCACAGCCTGATAGAGCCGGCATTCCGGCGCAGGTTCCTGGAAGACGAGGAAAGCCTGTTTGCAGAACACGGGCTGACGGCGGAAGAGCGCGACCTGGTGCGGCGCCGCGACTGGCGCGGCTTGATTCATTACGGTGTGATCTTCTTCATGCTGGAGAAGTTCGGCGCCGTAGTGGGCGTGTCCAACATGCACATCTACGCCGCGATGCGCGGGCAGACGCTGGAGGAGTTTCAGAAGACGCGGAATGCCCCGGGGGCGTTGTACTCGGTGGCTGGTTCCGACGCGGGCCTACTCGATTGGGACAAAGGCGCGCCAGCGAAGGCGTAGCTTATTCTATCGATATATGGATGTGCTGGTGATCGGCGGCACCGGCTTCATCGGGCAGTTTCTCGTTCGCCAACTCGCCGCGATGGGCCGTTCGGTTTGCGTGTTCCATCGCGGCAAGTCGCGGCCGGACTTGCCGGCCGAACACATTTTCGGTGATTGGCGGGATCTGCCGAAGCTCAAGCCCCGGGCCGACATTGTGGTGAATCTCATTCTGGCCTCCGGCGCGCAGGCCCGGGAATTCATGGCCGTCTTTCGCGGCCGGGCCCGCCGCGTTGTCGCCGCCAGCAGTGCCGACGTTTACCGCGCTTGCGGGATATTGCATCGGCTGGAGGAGGGTCCGCCGGACCCGGTACCTCTCACCGAAGAATCGCCACTCCGCTCCAAGCCGCAGACGTATCCGCGAGAACAAATTGAGTTGATAAAGAAGATGGTCCCCTGGTGGGACGATGCCTATGACAAGATTCCCGTGGAACAGGCGATCCTGGGCGATCCCGAGTTGCCGGGCACGGTGCTGCGCCTGCCGATGATCTACGGGCCTGGCGATTACGCCCGGCGGTTCCACCCGGTGCTCAAGCGGATTGACGATAACCGGCGCGTCATTCTGTATGAACAGGGCTGGGCCGCATGGCGCGCGCCGCGCGGGTACGTGGAAAACGTGGTCGCCGCTCTGGCGCTCACCGTTGTGAACGATCTGTCCGCAGGCCGCATCTACAACGTCGCCGAGTCGCCCGCGTACTCCGAACTCGAATGGGCGCGCAAGATCGCCGTGGCGACTGGTTGGACCGGCGAGTTCATGGTCCTGCCGGAGGAGCGGACTCCGGCGCATTTGAAGCCGCCTGGCAATACGGCTCAACACTGGGAGCTCGACTCGACGCGCATTCGCCGGGAACTGGGTTACCGCGAAATCGTTCCGCTGGACGAGGCCATCCGCCGCACCATTGAATGGGAGCGGGCGAATCCGCCCGGGGAAGCCAACCCGCACCCGTTCGATTACGCCGCCGAAGACGCGGCCATTGCGTCGGGAGCAAGCCGGGCAGAGCCGAGGTGAAGAACCTCTCCTTGACACGGTGGCGATTTCCAGTTCGGTGAGTTATCAGTAGAAAGGGAGCGCCGCTCCACGGCGGCAGAGGAGGGATGGGCAATGGAACCAGAGAAGGCGTCACCATATCCGCGGGAGCTGCTGGATCTTTTCCGCCGGTTCCGGCACAGCCGCCGCGACTTTCTGGAGCATGCCGGGACGTTTGCCGCGGGTGGCCTGACGGCCGCGGCGATTTTTGAGAGCCTCGCTTCGACCGAGGCTCGGGCGCAGCAGCCGCCCCAGCGCGCGGCGGCACGACGGCCCCAGCGGGTCGCAGTGATTGGGGTGGGCCACTACCACGCTACCTTGGCTCCTTTTTACCTGCGGCTCTTGCAGAACGAGAAGCTCGACATCGTGGGCGTGCACGATCCGGATCGTAGCGTTGCAGAAGATCGGGCCAAGCGCTGTGGCAGCACGCCTTACACCGACTATCGGGCGATGATCGATAAGACCAAGCCGGAGTTCGTGCTTTCGCTGAACCGGCACGTCGATATGCCGGGGCCGTTCCGTTTTCTGGTGGATTCCGGGATTCCATTTCTGGCCGAGAAGCCTTGGGGCATCGACGATAAAACCGTGAACGAACTGGCGGATTACGCGGAAAAGAAGAACGCCTGGGCCACTGCGCCCATGTCGTTCCGGTATAGCTGGTGGGCCGAGACTGCCCGGAAGATGGTGCGGGGCGGTGAGTTGGGAACCATCTCTCACATGCTGGTGCGGTTCAATCAGCCGGGCATTCAGCGCTACCTGGACGAGGGCAACTCGTGGATGGTGACGAAAGCGCAGGCGGGCGGCGGCGCGCTGCTCAACCTGGGATTCCATGGCTTCGATTTGTGCCGCTACATTACGGGTGAAGATCCGACGGTGGTCTCGGCCGTCACCAGTCATGCGATTTGGAAGCGGGATATTGAGGACTATGCGTTCGTCACGCTACGCACGCCCAGCGGGATGGTGTTTCTGAATGAGGCCAGTTACACGTTTCCCACTAACGGCTCCGATAGTGAGCGGAAGATCGCGGCGCAGAAGGCGTTGGTGCGCGCGACCGCAACGGGCGATGGCGTGCAGATTATCGGCCCGGGGCGCAACGAAACGCTTAAGGCGCCTGCGGATTATGTGGGGAGCTGGGCGGGCGTGGTCAAGGATTGCCTGGATCGGATCGGCCGCGGAGAGCCGCCTCCTGCGACGGTGCGGGATTGCGCTCGCGCGGTGACGCTGACGTTCGATGCCTATCGTGCGGCCGGCGAGAAGCCGCCGGTGTGATAGAATTTCCGGCATGAACCGGTTATTTCCTTGGCATGTTCTGCTGATCCCCGTGCTCGCTTGCGCGGCGTTCGGTCAACAACCCAAATCGACAGCCGCGGCGTCCAAAGTGACGGCGGCAGATGCAGCGGCGTCGGCGGAGGCAACTGGTGCGGCTGCGGAAGTGCTTGCGTTCGAGCGGGCGATGGAGGCAGCGGTGGTGCGCGGCGATGTCGCCTACGTCGATCGCGTGAGCGCGCCCGACCTGAGCTTTACGCACGGCGACGGTTGGACACACGGCGGCAAGCCGCTGCTGGTGGACGATCGGGCGGCCTTTCTCGACAGGGTCAAGAACAAGCAATACAACGCGCGCGATCTGGACTCGGTCAAGGTCGAACTGCACGGCGACATCGCCATCACCTACGGGCGCTACGTTGCGCAGAACCGGACCGGACCGGCGGATCGCTCGTGGTTCTCGGTGTGGTTCGAGCGGGTGTACGAGAAACGCGACGGCCACTGGCTGTATGTGTCGCATCGCACGGTGCATGGCCCGACCTATGGACCGGACCGGCAGTCGGTCAGCGACAAGTAGGGTTAACACCTTAGGGGTCGATCTTCGCCTCCATTTGTGCGGTTCCGCTTCCGCAGGGTATCGTGAATCAAGGAGGAAATAGCGTGACCACTACTTGTGTCTGTAGAGCTCTGGCATTCCTTGCAATCGGATTCAGCCTGGCCTCGGGTCAGACGTTGAACGTAAAGCCCGGCCAATGGGAAACCACGATGAACTCATCCGGGGCCCCAGCCCTGGCGGCGCTTCCGCCAGGCGTCCTGGATAAGATGACACCGGACCAGCGGGCTAAAATGGAAGCGGCCATGAAGGCAGCGGGCCAAGCCCGCTCAAACGTGACCTCGAGTTGCGTGACCAAGGAAGACATCGCCAAAGGTTTCCAGCCCGCCGAGATGCGCGATACCTGCAAGTACACTGTGACTACGTCCACCTCTAGTCAGATACGGATGGACATGGCCTGCGAAACCGACAAGTCGAAAATTACCGGCGCGGTGCAGATCGACGCGATGGATTCGGAACACGTGAAGGGGTCCGTGCAAACGCAAATGCAATTTGGCCCCGCCCAAGCCAAAGGCCAGGCCGTGAACAACACCATGACGTTCACATCGAAGTGGGTGGGGCCGGTGTGCACTGAGAAGAACTCCGGGAAATGACGCCCTCCCGGCGAGGGGCATGCACGGGAGCCGCGGCCGTGAGAAGGTCCAGCCGCAGTGATACCATGCGAGCATGTCACGGTCGCATACCACGCTCGCCTGCGCGCTCCTATGCGCGTTCGTAGTAACCGTTTTCGCGCAAGATAAGAAGACTAGCGGCGCTTCCTCCGCGAAAGCCCTCATCGACGAACTCGTCATCGCCAATCACATCCTGGCCAACGAGGGTGTGGTGGACGCCTACGGCCACGTTAGCATCCGCAATCCAGCCAACCCGCAGCATCTGTTCCTGGCGCGCCACATGGCTGCCGGAGTGGTCACGGCCTCCGATATCATCGAGTACGATCTGGACTGCAACCCGCTCACGTCCGGGGCGTCCGCGGAATACACGGAGCGGTTTATCCATTGCGAGATTTATCGGGCGCGGCCGGACGTGATGGCGGTGGTGCACGCCCATTCGCCCGACGTGATTCCGTTCACCGTCAGCAGCATTCCGCTCAAGCCGGTCTACCACATGGCCGGCTTCATCAGCGACGGCTTGCCCACCTTTGATATCCGCAAAGCCTCGGGCCAAAACACCGACATGCTGATTCGCAACGCCGATCTTGGCCGCAAGCTGGCGCAAACGTTGGCGAAAAAGCCCGCTGCGCTGATGCGTGGACACGGTGCCGTGATCGTGGCGGAATCGCTGCACGTGGTGGCGGGGCGGGCTTACTACCTGAACATGAACGCCCGTTTGCAGCGGGAAGCGATGGCGCTGGGCGGTCCGGTGACGTACCTGACGCGCGAGGAGGCCGACTTGGCCGGCGCGCAGGATGGCTTCGAACGCGCTTGGGATTTGTGGAGAAGCAAGGTTAAATAATTCGGTCCGCTGATTGTGGCGAACTGGCGGGCCTAGGCGCTACCGCTCTTCCAGATGCTTCAAGCGGGCATCGAGGACTTCCTCGACGCGGTGCAACTCGCTCCGCCACATGTCCTTCATTTCTTCAAACCTTCGATCCACATCGTTGAACCGAGTGTCCATGTGCGCGCGCAAATCTCCCAGGCGGGAGTTATTGATCAGGATGCCGACCAACACGGCCAGCGTGGTCGGCACCGACGCCAGCGCAATCGTGAGGATTTGAGTATCGTTCATCGGCCGCTTCTCTAGCATAACCGTCTCGGTCCCGGCCAGCATTTTCTCATTGAAGGATGAGCCTGAAGGATAGGCAAGCTGGCGGGGCTCCTTTCTGCGATTTTGGCGAGCGGGGATGGGGTCCAGGGGAAGGGGGCGGCGGTTGAGCCCCCTGCCCTTGGCCCAGCACTGGATTGA
>Ga0116219_10002648_pt1 | contig 14799 bp, 14 predicted proteins | sample Sb_taG_4_FD_91019 | JGI IMG/M metagenome (GOLD analysis project Ga0116219, IMG submission 91019) | Peat soil microbial communities from Weissenstadt, Germany - Sb_50d_6_BS metaG | ecosystem: Environmental > Terrestrial > Soil > Wetlands > Peat | place: Germany: Weissenstadt | collected 2010-09-21
AAGGATTCCCATATTAACCGGACCACCAGCATACGATATACCAATAGCAGCAGCAACACTAGCAGACAAATACTTAGATACGGTAGGCAACGCCGCCCCAGCACCAATCGCGGGACTACCAGATTTAAGTGCATAATACGACTCTGCAGTATTATCGGACCCGCCCACAAAGTAAGGGTTAGCCGCACCATCTGTCCCAATCCCATGAGCCTCATAGCCAGTAGCTTTAAACGCAGTCAGAGTAGTATAATTTGTAGAGCCACTATTCCAATAAGCCAGTGTCCCAGGATTAGCTGCATTGGCCCTATAATAGGCATTATAGTCGCAGGCTGTAATCATAGCACCGGCAGAATGACCTAAACCACTCCATTGGCGGATCAGTTCAAGTGTACTGGTGACATCAGCCGAGGTTATATTATTCTCAACGGTAATACCGGTGGTTGTGGCCGTACGGCCACCTTCCTCCTGGATAAAGATACCACCATAATAATTATCACTGCATGTGTTATTCCAGACTTGTACATTAGTTGCTGACGCGACCCAAACTCCTGCACCATTAATAGAACCAATTGATAAATTATTAGCAATGATAGCATTATGGCAATCGTACTCATAGAATATTCCAGGACCATAGTTACCTATGCAGATATTGTTCACAATATTGTTGTTGGAACATTCCAGATCGAACCACACCCCAGGACAATTATTGTGATCAAAGAGATTATTGGTAACATTCACATTATTGTTAGAGGTTATTTTGCACCCGGCTGCATCCCACCAGGGATCGAAATTTCTGATATTGTTATATGCAAAATAATTTGATTGTATCGTGGTGCCCACCGGGGTGAATGCCGAGGGCGCACTCGTGGCTATGCCTTGCTCACCATTAAAAGCAAAGGTATTACCCCGAATCGTGCAATTTGAGGTACCCCATACAGACATTCCACTCGCAGCACACCAAGCAATTGTGTTATTCTCAATAGTACAATTACTCACAGCGCCCGTCTCAATGGCATACGGACCATGATACGAGGAAGCATAATGCTGAAACCCAAGACCACGAATGATGCTATTAGTACTAATGCCATAGATCATTCTTTGATATTGTGCAACTTCTACAGTAGCACCATTGGGGTTGTTGCCTATATAGATAGTCTGATTAGTATAATCGATGTAGAATTTACCTGGCCCCACTGACGATTGGCCACCAGTTACAGTTGGGTTGGCGGCACAGGTTAGTGCTACACCATTAACAAAGACCATATCAGGATAACCAGCTAGCGGATAGTTCGTATTAACTGGGGCTTGGCCATAAGGCGCGCCAGGTGTCCCGGCAGTATTGGCAAATTGGGTTGCCCATCCAGTATGCATCCAGATGGAGCCGGTGGCGGTCCAGGCAGTTACTATCACACTACCTTTTAACCATGCTTGTTCGTGTGGGTATGGTTGCAGGGTAAGTTGCTTACCAATAGTATATCCGCCTTCTCGGTAGGTGCCTGCGCGGAGTACAATTGTGGCACCAGCTGGCGCTGCGCTGATAGCGTGCCCTACAGTTAGCCAGGGTGATGCTTGTGTGCCTGAGTTGGAATCTGATCCGGCGTTGGATACGAAGTAGGCTCCAGCTGGGATGGCGTAATTGGTGTCTTGAATACTGACCGTACCGTTGGCTGAGTATGTACTAGCCATAACTGATATTCCTCCTGGTGGGTGATCCAATGACCCGCAACCCAATGAGCCGCAACTCAAAACACACAATACATATTTGATCGATCTAATCACAGATTGGCTCCCTGACCGGGCTACCATGCCGCCGGTTAAGCTGTCCAACCAGCCCCCCAGCGTGCGGACGCAGCACGCACCGTGTACACACGGCGCCGGGCCAGTGAATCATCGTATATTGCATAGTCAAAGGGAAAGGCCTGTGTATAGGCGCCACTGAGAATTTTCTCGATTAACCGTGCCCCATTAAGTGGATAGCGGCACCATTTGATCCAGCGAGGCAGTGCGGCCCTGTACGCCTGGCTTTCACCAGTCTGTCTGGCCATGAGTGATAAATTCTCGCCGGTAACAGCGAAGGTAGATACATATTGTTTAAGCAGTCCCACTCGATAACCAGCACGGAGCAAGCGGACCCAGAAGTCTAGGTCGCCAATAATTCTGTATTTGGTATCAAAGCGATAACCAGCCTCGATGATATCGCGGCGAAAGAATAATGCACAGGTATGTGCATAAAGGTGAGCCGCCAGCACATACTGCCACCGCAGTGGGTATATCTTACGAAATGCAAGTATGTCGCCATCGGGGTCTACGGCCAACATGCTGCCGCTGACTATGGACACATGCGGGTGGGTATCAAAATAGTTGGCAACTGCTGCCAGCGTCCCCGGTAGGTACTGCTCATCGCAGTTGAGATGACCAATGATTGAACCACTAGATAATTGGAACCCGTGATTAAGCGCATCGTACATCCCAGCGTCGCGTCCAATATGGACCCGAAGCTGTTGCTGGCGGCGCAGCCAGTCGGCGGTGCCATCCGAGGATCCACCATCAAGTACGATGTGTTCACAGCTGACACCTGTTTGATCAGCCACCGAGGCACAGGCCCGGGGCAAGTACTGCAGTGAATTGAAACTGGGCGTGACAATGGTAAAGTCTGGCATAGCCACCTCATGGTTGGGGTATAGCGTATACACTATCCCGGTCTATTAGGATAATCAGAGCCACGAAAAGGTACACAAACACACCCGTTGGGTGGTTTATGATCGGGTTACAAGCCATAGCCATCATGGCAATGGTTAGAGCAATTAACGCGATTAGTGCAAGTGCCGCATGCTCATGCAGTTGATGCCGTTTCAATATGGCATAGTTCTTTATGCCCAGCCATAGGGTTCCGGTGAGGCCGAGCACAAATAAGCCCATGCCAGTGATACCACCATCGACTAGAAATTCAAGATAATCATTATGCAGGGGTGCGGTATCGGCATCTAGCTGTGTCCCATAGTCATCTACGATGCGATGACCCCATGGGTGGTCATAATCACCGCAGCCAGTGAAACACTTGCCAATCCAGGGTGATTCCTGGAATTCACGGATAGCCATTTGCCATTTGTCTTCCCGAAAGTCAGCATTGTCTGTCTCACCCATGTTCTCTTTAAATGAAGTATTCACCGACCTGACTAGGTTGTAGCCACCTGTTAAGACTATGCAACTGGCTATAAGGAGTGGTATGCGTAATGCTGTTGGAATCACAGCACATGTGAATATCGCCAAGGCAATAACTATAGCCAGCATGGCGGTGGTTCTGGGGTCGTAGCGGACCATTACTGACACCAATATAGCTGCTAGAGCAGCTGCGATATATTGTCTGCGCAGGCATGCAACACAAAATGCAAGCGGTATTAGAAATGACCGTGCATGAGTCATCAATGTATTCCGATTATATGTGTCCGGGTTATGAGTGAGCAGTAAATAGCAAACCACCAATAGATTACAATAGCCGATACACCCAATCAAGGTTAGTAATCGGCCGGGGTTGAATTTCAGTTTCTCAATAGGCAGTAACTGGGCACACCATACCACTATACTTAGTGAGGTTGCCGTAAATAGAGAGGGCGATGACCCGACAAGTTTGTTATATGTAATGCCAGGTATCGCTATGAGGGACAATATAAGGAATGCCCAGGTTGACCAATGTGGCCGATTGAGCTTCAACCCCTCGAGCCGGACACATAGGACCGCTATGCTTGTAGCGGTCCCCGCTAATAGATACCTCGATGGGCCAAACTCAAACAGATCCCAGCAATCACAGGCCGCTGCTAGTATTAGCACAGCCGTTATACCGAGTAGCTTGGTCAGAATATTCATTGATATAACCGCTTGCCCAGTAGGACATTGTAGCGGTAACAGAGCAACTGGCACAGGAACAACACCACGAATCTTGGATTATGCTTGAGATAGCGCTTCCAGAGGCGGCGTGGCTCCGTGGCCAAGCGGAATAACCATTCACAGCCTAGGTTCATCATCCAACGCGGTGCTTGGGGGATGGTTCCAGCCACGAAGTCAAAGGCTGCGCCTACTCCGAGCATGACCGCTGCCAGCTGTGGTTTCTGGGCATGCATCCAACGTTCTTGTTTGGGGCACCCTAACCCCACCAGCAAGATGGCGACCTCAGCCGCGTTAATTCTATCGATGGTGCAGTGCACCTCTTCAACGGTCAACCGACGGAATGGTGGTGATTCAGCATAGGTAATCAGCAAGCGCGGGAAGCGCCGCTTTACCTCCGGCAACAGCCGGTCGAGCACTGCTGGTTGACTGCCATAGAAGCCCACCTTGAGCTGAGCCAGCTCCGCCGCGCGCAGGGTCTCCAGCATCAAGGCTGGACCGTACACCCGCGCTTGGCCAGTATGCCCCAGAGCCCGCAAAGCCCATACTATGGGGACCCCATCCGCAGTAACCAAATCAGCTGAATTGACTACGCTGCGGAAGTGCTCACAATCGTGGGCCTCCATCACCATGTGCACGTTGGCAGCGCACACATACCTGGACTGGCGCAATCGAGCCCAGTCAGTTATAGCGGCGACTGCGTCTGTGTAATTGGTGGCGTGGACGCCCGTGCCCAAGACGTACGAGTAATCACTGGTCATTTGCCATCTCCGTCTAATATGGCCGCAAATGCCTCATCGATTTGCTGCCAGGTGCGCTGCCAAGTGTAATCGTGACCCCTTGCTTGGGCAGCGGCAGCAAGTTGTGCATGGTAAGCACGATCGGTCATCAGCTGCAGCATGTGCTGCGCCCATAGTGCGGGTGCTGCTGGTGATAATATGACTGCGGCGCCACCGCAGACTTCGGGGATGCATGATTGATCGCTGGCGATAATGGGCAAACCATACTGCATGGCCTCAACTAACGGGATACCGAATCCCTCACACAACGAGGGGAAGACCAGAGCAGTAGCTCGGCGGTACAGTGCCGCTAATAACTGCCTGGATACGCTACCTAAGTCTTCTACTACTGGTAGACATTCTGGGTTACCAATGAGTGCTGCGGCGATAGCAGTAGACCGCCGCCGCCCAGCAAACACAATCTTGAATGGTGCTGTAGTTAACCGCCGCAAATTAATGGCTGCATCGATCAACAGTTGGTGATTCTTATGTGGCCAATCCACTCCCACAAACAAAAACAGCGGTACGTTACCATAGGAAGCAGTAAGTTGTTGGCTCTCCAGCTTATGTGCCGCTGCATCCAGCACCTCGCACGGGGAATATGTGACCAGGCGGACTTGTGACTGCAGGTTCGGGTAGGTCTGCAGCAAATCAGTAGCGGTTGCTTGTGAGGGGCATAAGATGGCAGCACAATTGGGCAGAGACAATTCAGCTGCGGTGCGCCGGCCCCGGGCGGCTGGACTAAAGTTCTCGGGGTGATGGAGATGGATCAGATCATGGCAAATAGCAATGGTGTGCTGCAGATTGGGAACTGGTGCGAAGCAATGTGGCCAGAGCCAGGCGTCGGCCGATCTGAATATGCTAGGGGCAATGCCGGTACAGCTGGCCAGAGCGGCAACTGCGCCAGCACGCCGCCGCAGCAACCAGCCCACCCGAGGTACCCGTAACATTGCTTGGGTAAGCAGCCGAGCGGTGCTGATACGCTCAATTACTTGAACGTTCGGCGGCGGGGGCTGGGGGATGGACTGGGTCATGTAGATATAATTGTATCGAGAGTGCCGGGCATGAGCCATGAGGCCATCGATAAAATTATAAACCCCGCCAGTCTGAGGCGATAGATTGAGCGCAAAGACACCGATAGTAGCCATGCAAATGCTCCCATTGTCTGCCAGGGTAGAGGGCGGGTGACCCCTAAATCAGAGGTCCCCGCCCGGTAATCGTAAATTGCCGCCCGGTTAATATGCACCCCTACCATTGACCATCACCCAAGCCGTCAACACCAGCAGCTTGAGATCCAGCAGCCAGGTCTGGTTTTCCACGTAATGGAGATCCAGCCGCATCTGCTCCCAAAATGTGATATCGGACCGGCCATACACCTGCCACGGGCCAGTCATGCCGGGCAGCACGCTCATCCGGGTATTGAACTGAGCTTCGTCAATCGCCCGCAGCTTCACGCAGTCACGGATCGGCAGGGGACGGGGTCCCACCAGGCTCATCGTGCTCTGCAGCACATTGAGCAGTTGCGGCAATTCGTCTAGACTAGTACGCCGCAGTATTTGACCGAACGGGGTGGCTCGTGGGTCACGTTTGATCTTGAAAAGTACCCCACCGTGGGCTTCATTCAGATGCTCTAAACTAGATTGCAGGGCCTCAGCCCCGTCCACCATAGTACGGAACTTGCAGAACCAGAATTCCTTACCACCACGGCCAATTCGCCGCTGCCAAAACAGCGCTGGCCCCGGGCTGGTCCAGCGTACGATCACTGCAATGACGATCATGGGAACGGCCAGAATCACCAGAAGACACAGTGCACCCAGCACATCAATGATGCGCTTCACAGCAGCTCCCGGTCTGGGCAAACTAAGCACACTTCACCTCCGATAGGCGCCTGCTCACAGGCGCACAGAAAGAACCACTTACGCTTGCCTACAAGGCAGGCGTCATACCACTCGGCCACGGTATGCCCCGGCGGCACGCGGCCGTGGCACCACTCGAGTACACACTATTCGATGGATTGACCAGCAGCGCCCCGGCCACAATTCTGCGTAGATCGCCGATTTCCGCGGAGAGGAATTCGTCAATCATCTGACAAATGTCTTCCGCGGAAATTGAGGGACAACACCCTTAAATCGTTGATCAATTTTCCGTTGATTCGAGGCTCGACGCGTTCCTTTTGGTCGGTCCACTACTTCGTTGCTGAGAGGCGGCCTGTTGACGAAGTCCCCTGTTTTCCGAGTTTTTCTCCGTTTGATGCTCGAATTAGCCTCCGCGACAGCCGCGCCATCGAGTATGCTCCGGAAGCGTTTTCGCATGGAAATCCGTCAACTCCCGGAGCTCGCGTCATGGATGACACCACTTACCGTCGCTTCTTCCTCGAACCAGACCAGACGTCGCATCGGCGCTACGAGGCTCTGCGGGCGATCTTCGTCGAGGGTCTTCCTTTGAACCAGGTCGCTGACCGCTTCGGGTATCGCCCCTCAGCTCTCCGGTCGCTGGTCTCGTGGTTCCGGAGCGGATGTCGGGCTGGAACCCCACCCCCCTTTTCATTCTCAACGGACCGGGACGCCCCGCCGGCAGGAAACTGTGCGCGGACCAAGGCGGTCCGGAACTCCCCGAAGTCGCCGACTGTCGTGTGTTGAATCTGGCACCCGATCGCTCGTGGCGTACTCGGGTCGCTGGCGTCTTCCTGTTCTTGCCCCTGCTGGCTCGCCTGGGCTTCCAACAACTCGTCACCGACGCCGACTATCCCGGCTCCCAAATGATCCCTGCTGCGAGCGCCTTGCTCTCTCTGCTGGCCCTCAAGCTCTTGGACAAGGAAAGCAGAAGCCACATCGATGACTTCAACTTCGACGAGGCTTTGGGATTGTTCGCCGGGCTGAATGTCCTGCCCAAGAAGTCGTTCGCGACCGACTACTCCTATCGCACGACGCGGGGCCATCAGTGCGGGCTACTCCGTGGCTGGGTCAAGGGCCTCGCACCAATCCTGTTCCCTGATGCGGGAACCTTCTCACTCGACTTTCACCCCATCCCGTTCCGCGGCGAACCGTCGGCGCTGGAGAACCACTACCTTCCGCGACGTGGAAAAGCTGGCCCCAGCGTGCTGACGTTCTTTGCTCTGGAGCAAAAGAGCCGTTGCCTGTGCTATGCCAACGCCAACATCACGCGCGCCGAGCAACACGGCGAACTGATGCGCTTCGTCGCCTTCTGGCATGCCATCGCTGGCAGGTATACCGAATGGCTGTACTTCGACTCGAAGGTCGTCGATTACTCCGAGCTGAACCGAGTCAATCAACTGGGCATCAACTTCGTCACCATTCGCAGGCGGGGCGCAGCGATTCTCCATCGGCTTGTCACCATCCCCTCCTCAGCCTGGACCAAGGCGGTTATTGACACCCCCAAGCGATGCCATCAGCAGATTCGCTATCTGGACGAGAAGCTTCGTCTCCGTGGCTATGACCAGCTGGTGCGTCAGGTCGCGGTCACCGGCTTGGGGCGCGACAGCCCCACACTGTTTCTTAGCAACAACATGACGGAGACCGCGCGGGAAGTCGTGATTCGATACGCCGGACGAAACCGCGTCGAGGATGGCCTGGGGACCAGTGTCAACTTCTTTCACTTGGATTGCCTGGCCAGCGAAGTGCGGCTGAATGTCGACCTGGATACGACCCTGACCGTGATCGCCAATGGTTGTTATCGCTGGCTGGGAGCCCAACTGCGTGGCTACGAGGACATGAGTCCCAAGAAGCTCTACAGGCGTTTCGTAGAGACTGGTGGCGTCGTGGAGATCCGGCCGGAGTGTATCCTCGTCTGCTTCGATAGGCGAAGTCATAATCCGGTGCTGCGCGAGGCGGCTCTCGACAAGCGGCCGGTGCCCATTGCCTGGCTAGGCAACCGGCCGGTCAAATTCGCATTCGTCTGAAAAAGGTCTAGGACACCCGTACGAGGATTGACGAATTTCCGTCCGCGGAAATCGGCGTAGATTGTTGCACTGCTGCCCGGGGGTCCCTTGATGAATGCGGTAGCAAGTGCCAACGTTAGCAAGCCATCGAATAATCCAGGATCAGCATAATGAATCGCACTGACAAGCTCATCAGCACCATTGCGGATAATTAACTTATCATCCCAGAACACTATGGTTGGATGGTGTACGGTATCTCTCCAAGTGCCCACACACAGCACTGGCACGTGCATGCAGTCGCTGGGCGGTAGCGAGCACGCAATTGGTGACCGGGCCGAGGGTACCATATTGGTGCAGCGCCCCTGGGCTGAGCTACCGCTACCTGGTATTATAGTGTAGCGGCTGGTATGGTCATAGGTATAGTAGCCATCTAGCTGATTGATATAGTCTGTAACCAGTAGTCTGATGGTGTCAATCATTGCGCTATCCTAGAGTAGTCTGAGGGTGAGGGAGCGGCATTCGTGAGATCGCTCACGGGCGCCGCTGATGGTTGGTTTAGCGTGCAGCTTGTGGTTGCGGTTGCTCGACCAGATCGAAGATGAGGGTAGCTTCCAAGCCAGCCAAGGCGGTGCACTGCCGATTAGGCAGCTCCACGATGACCAGTCGGGTCTGACTCAGGGGATCGATCTTGGTGTCGATGTACGCTACCACGCCCAGATCGGTGATCGGGCTAGCTGCCAGGGTGGGGGCGTCCAGCTTTACCGTGGCGCGATCGCCGGGCTTGAGCCGGAAGGCATCGCGCAAGTCCAGCTTGCCAGTGATCCGCAGGGCGGACATGTCGTCGATCTGCATGCAGGGTTGACCCAGCAGGCCACTCTCACCCTGTTTGCACAGTACCTCGCTCACTATCCCGTCATGGGGGGCTATGAGCTGCCGGGTGGCCAGACGAGCCCGGGCTCGCTGGGCGGTCAGCTGGGCCATGCGGCGATTCTCCTGGGCCTGCTCAATCATCAGTGCGGCCGATTCCTCGGCCCAGCGGTCATAGGCCCACTGTTCCCAACTGCAGGCGTTCTTGGAATGCAACTTGGCGCTGATACCGGCCTTGGCTGCAGCCTCCTTGTGCTGCACAATGGCCAGCCGTACGGCCATGTCCGAGGCAGCCAGAGCCGTGTCTAGCTCTACTTCGGCGGTTTCCTCGTTAGAGGGCAGGTGAGCCAGCACTTGCCCGGCCTTCACCGTGTCGCCCCGCTGCACGAACACCTCCTGCAGGATGCCCATGGTGGGCATGCCTAATTTGGTGGACTGCCGGTACTCTAACTTGCAGTGATTCAGTTGGATGGGGCTGGTGTCTCGGTCAGGGTGACCGTCTGGCTGCGCAGCGCATAGTGCTAACACGCAGCCGAGATACAGTAGATTCATGCACTTGCTCCAGTTACTTGGTACAGGGGTCCCACGCAGATTGTGCCGTGGCGGCAGCCGGCCGCACATTGGCTCAGATGGGCCGCAACTTAATGCGACCCCGTTCCGTGTACAGTACACCACTAACCAGGCCCAACACCAATCCCATAGCCAGTGAGTAGGATAGCTTGGGGGAGACAGAGTGCAGCGACGCGGTGGGGATCTGCAGTACGCTGGTGTTGATTGCGTTGTACTCGCTATTCAACTGGGCTTGCTTGAGATTATCAATCAAGGAATTGAACATCGAGCGGGCCCGATCCAGTTTGGTTTTCAGTGATTCTTCCTCGAGCAGAGCTACCTCGTCGGTATTGAAGGCTTTGAGGTCACTGTTGTACTTGGTGTCGTACTGGGCCCGCATTTCCGCCAGGCGGGCTAGTGCCTGTTCCATGCTGGTGACAATCTCGCGCGACTCCGCGTTGTTCAGCGGGGTAGCCCGGTCCTGAATAGCCTGAATCTTCTCCTGCAGTACCAGTGCCCGGCTGCTACTAGCACCCAGGTCCTCGATCACTTTCTGCTGCTCGGCCACCAGGGCACGTAAATAGTCATTACCCCCGGATTGCATGGTCCGCAGATCGATGGACCGGAGCAATTCGCCGGAGTCACCCAACTCGCCCAGAGCGTAGGCTACCCCCCAGTTCTTGACTCCACTGGCTATCAGTGATTTAGCCAAGGCTAACTGGACGGAGACCCTGATCTGCCGGAGTTCAGCATCGCTGACCGCCGCACCCCAGCGCAGCAAGCGCTCGGCATTGCCGCTGCGGCCTTGTCGGGCGATAGTCAAACCGGGATGGGCCTGGATGAAATCGCGATACCGCTGCTCCAGCGTGTCCAGCTCCGAGCGGATGTCCCCCTGCTTGGATTCAATCAGGGAGACGATGCGGGTCTGGGAATCCCGGTACAGATCCAGGGTCACGTAATTGGTATAACTCTGCACGAGGGCCGCGAGAGTGGCGGTAGCCTCGCGCCGGCTCTTGGCCCGATACTCCAGCACCAGAATCTTGGCAGTGCGATCGGGGCGGGAGACTTTGAGGTGCTTCAGCGCGGCGTCCACCGGTTCCAGACTGTGGGCCACGGTCGGGCAATTCTCCAGGCCCACTGTCTGCAGGGCTCGCTGTATGATCAGTGGGCTGGACAGGATGCCGGCCTGGGTGGCCACGTAGTCATCTTTCTCCTCGGATGCAGGGGTATTGCTAGACTCGGTAGCGACGTGCACCGGTCTGGCCTCGGCCCGCATGACCAGCAGGGAGGCAGTGGCCGCGTACGTGTGCGGCCATACCGCGTAATACACAGCTCCCAGCACCAGGCCGATACAGCCGGCTATGGCTAGGGGCTTGAGCCTGCGCTTGATCCAGGCCATGTAATCAAACTGTTGCATGGTTGTCCTCGGGTTGCGTGGAGTATTCGCGGATCTTCCTAACCGGGTTGCCCCCATAGACAATCTGCGCTCCAGTGGTTGGTCCGCCCAGTGACCGAGCCACCACCGAGCCCGGTGTAACCACTACATCATCAGCAATGGTGAGGCCGTAGGCATCAGAGACCACGATGGTGCGGGTGGTCAGCCAGACTCCATTGCCTATAGTGATAGGCGAGAAAGTTTCGCGCATGGTGGCCAGGTCGTGGCTGCCAGTAATCAGGAAACATTCCTGGCTCACGCACGAATCCGAGCCAATGGTCAACTGGGCTGGATTGTCAATGCACACCCGTTCCCCGATCAAGGAGCGGTCGCCGATGCGGAGATTGTGGGGATGTCGCACCCGCAACGACATGATTAAACACTCGGAGCCAATAGTGGCCCCGAACCAGCGCAGCACCAGTACGCGCAGCCAAGTGGACCGGTGCAGCTGATTGGACACAAATACGAACTCGGCCAACCGCCACAGCATCCCATACAACCTGGAATGCGACCGGGCACGCGTCTGCGGCACATCACTCAAGCGAACACGCATCGTCGCTCCTCTCTAGAGTTAATTGGCTGCCCACAGCGCGGCCTGATTACCATTGCCGGTGGAGTGATAGCCATTGCCGTGCTTCTCGCGCCGAGCGAGATCCCAGTCATGCTCCACCATCATCGCGACCAGTTCGCTAAAACTGACTTGGGGGGCCCAGCCCAGCACCCGCCGAGCCTTGGACGCATCCCCCAGTAACACATCCACTTCCGCCGGCCGAGTAAACTTGGCGGCAAACTCCACGAAATCAGTGTAGTCCAGATCCAGGTACGAGAATGTGGCCTCCAGGAATTCGCGTACCGAGTGAGTCTCGCCAGTGGCCACCACGTAATCGCCTGGCTGGTCCTGTTGCAGCATCAGCCACATGGCCTGTACGTAATCGCCGGCAAAGCCCCAATCGCGCTTCGCCTCCAAATTGCCCAAGGTCAACGTATGCTGTAGCCCCTCCTTAATCCGGGTGGCACCCCGGGTGATCTTGCGGGTCACGAACGCCTCGCCCCGGCGGGGCGACTCATGGTTGAACAGGATGCCCGAGCAGTTGAACATGTGGTAGGCTTCCCGGTAGTTGATGGTCTGCCAGTGGCCGTACAGCTTGGCACAGGAGTACGGACTGCGCGGGTGAAAGGGCGTGTTCAACCCCTGCGGTGGCGGCGCTGAGCCGAACATCTCACTACTGGAGGCCTGATAGAATTTCACCGGCTTGGACCGGTTCAGGTGCCGCACGGCTTCCAGGATGTGCAGCACACCCAGGCCACCCGCGTCCACGGTGTACTGGGGCTGTTCAAACGAGATCCGTACGTGTGATTGGGCGGCAAGGTTGTAGACCTCGTCGGGGCGAACCAGGTCCACGATGCGAGCCAAGCTAAAGGCATCGGTCAGGTCGGCATGGTGGATGAAGAAGCGGTCGTTCTTCTCCTGCTGATCCAGGTCGCTCCAACTGGTGCTGGCCAGATGATCGATACGCTGGCGGTTCAGGCTACTGGACCGGCGCACGACCCCATGCACCTCGTAGTCCTTGCCCAACAGCAACTCAGCCAAGTAAGAGCCATCCTGGCCAGTCACTCCAGTGATCAAGGCAGTCTTCATACGAATTCCTCGAATAGAGAACAAGTGGTACCGGTCAATTCTACCGGTCTGTCAGCTGATTGAATTGGGTAGGTGTTATGCAGCGACTAGCTGGGCTGCCAACTGAGTGCGGTACCAGGCGATGGTCCGGGCCAGACCCACCCGCAGTAAGGTCTGAGCCTCCCAGCCTAGCTGTTGGCGAGCCTTGGTCGTATCCAGACAGCGGCGCAGCTGGCCATCAGGCTTACTGCGATCCCAGTTGATCTGGCCGGAGTAGCCCACGATCTCGGCGATCAGCTGGGCCAATTCCAGGATAGAGATTTCGCTACCCGAGCCGAGATTGATGGGCTCCGGGGAATCGTACTCCAGCGTAGCCTGGATGATGGCCTGGGCGGCATCACCCGCGTACAGGAACTCGCGGGTAGCCACTCCAGTGCCCCACACGGTGACCGTGGGACTGGAATTGGCATGGGCTTCCAGGAACTTGCGGATCAGGGCCGGAATCACGTGGGACGACTCAGGCTGGAAGTGATCAAATTCACCGTACATGTTCACAGAAAACAAGTAAATGGCCGGAACGCCATACTGATCACGATAGGCCCGCACTCCGAAGAGAGCAGCCAATTTGGCCATACCGTAGGGAGCATTGGTGGGCTCGGGGAAGCCGTGCCACATCAGGTCGGCCTCCCGGAACGGCGTCGGGGTGGTGGCGCCGTAGCTGCACACCGTGCCCAGCATGGTCAGTTTCTGCAGGGCGGGCCGGCACTGTTGGGCAGCCTGCAGCACGTTCGCACCGATCAGGGTGCTGGCCAGCCACAGGTCGGCCGGGACCCGCTGATTCAGGCCGATACCGCCACAATCGGCGGCCAGGTTGATAACATGGGTGAGCCGGTGGTCGTGAATCCAGCGCAGCAGCTGGTCCAGCTGGCGGGCGTCTACCCCGGTAGCCCGACTGGCTGAATGGTAGACTAGACCACGTTGCCCCAACTGGGCGCAGAGATGCTGGCCCAAGAAGCCAGCACCACCCAGCACACCAATCCTACAACTTTGCATCACAATTCTCCAACAGGGTACGGAATCGATCATAATTAGCGACAACCCAAGCGGCGGGAGCAACCCACCCGGTGGGGGTATCTCTAACCTGATCACAGTAAGGTGCCACGCGGGTTAACAGGTACAGGGCCACACCATGATTGAACGGGATGCCCTGCCGAGCCCATTCAACCTAGTACTGCTCGCATTTGTCGCCGTGGGCTACAATCAGCCCGCTAACTCCAGCATAATGGGTGGGCAATACCTGGTCGAAGAACTGCTGGAGGTGGTTCTCCAACCAGGCGTAATGGCTATCGCTGTATCCCATAGAGTTCTCGGAACAGGCGGTCCAGGCGGCGGAACATGCGCGGGTTGGCGTATTCGTACCGCCGATGCCGCCGCTTGGGCCTAACGTCGGCGTATTCAATCGGAATAAAGGCTAGATGCGCCGGATAGAACACCAAGTAGGCCAGCTCGGCGGTGGTCCAGCTACAGGCCATCCTGGTACACTTAGTAATACTCTCGGACGACGGTAGCGAGCAGACCTTCGGTGCCGTCGGTTGCCACTCATCCTTCCGCGTGCACTTCTAGCGCAGCGAAGGACCACAGGCCCTCGAACGTTACCTCATCAGGCTGCTGACCGAGCACCCCAACAAGAACTGCGACACCCTTTGTCGCACCTCGCTTGTTTAGGGCCTAGGTGCATTATCTATTAGAGGCGCCGGCAGGATTCGAACCC
>Ga0116219_10002659_pt1 | contig 14755 bp, 16 predicted proteins | sample Sb_taG_4_FD_91019 | JGI IMG/M metagenome (GOLD analysis project Ga0116219, IMG submission 91019) | Peat soil microbial communities from Weissenstadt, Germany - Sb_50d_6_BS metaG | ecosystem: Environmental > Terrestrial > Soil > Wetlands > Peat | place: Germany: Weissenstadt | collected 2010-09-21
AATCCCAGGGCCCGAGCTGCCTCGGCGATCGACGCCGCCGGCAATGCCCGCGGTGACGGTGCGGTGCAGGCCACCACCGTCCGTACTCCCGTCGGACGCAACGCCTCGAGCATCGCACTCGGGTCCCGGCCCTGGAGCATGCCGATCAGCGCCACGGTGTCGTCCGCGGGGGCGAACTCGGCTACGAGTGCCAGGGCCAGCGCCTGGGCTCCCGCCACGTTGTGAGCCCCGTCGAGCACGATGACGGGCGACCTCCCGACGATCTCCATCCGCCCCGGGACCCTCACCGAGCCCAGGGCGTGCTCGACCACCTCCGGCGCGAGGGGGGCGCCGAAGAAGGCCTCGGCGGCCGCCACCGCGCAGGCGGCATTGTCACCTTGGTGCGCACCGTGGAGCGCCAGGAAGACCTCGGGATAGTGCGCGGCCGGGGTGCGCAGATCGAGGACCCGGCCGCCCACCGCGACCCGGCTCTCGACGCAGTCGAACTCCACCCCCCGCACCCAGGTCTCGATCGCCCCCCCAGCCTCGGCGGCGTCACGAAAGACCTGGAGCAGCTCGGGATGGGTCTCGCCCACGACAACGCGGCTTCCCGGCTTGATGATGCCCGCTTTTTCCGTGGCGATGTCGACGAGGGTCGGGCCCAGGATCTCCACGTGGTCGTAGCTCACGTTCGTGATGACCGCCACCTCGGGCTCGACCACGTTGGTGGCATCCCATCGCCCCCCGAGGCCGACCTCGATCACCGCCACGTCCACGGGGCTGTCGGCGAACCATCGGAAGGCGGCTGCGGTCAGGAGCTCGAACCGGGTCGTCCTGTCGCTGAGCAAGGGCTCGAGCTCCCGGAGCGAGGCCAGCACCTCGGCCAGCTCGCTGTCGTCGATGGGCTCACCGTTGCGGGCCAGTCGTTCGTTGACCCGGGCCAGGTTGGGGCTCGTGTACGTACCGACGGTGAGCCCGTTGGCCATGAAGAGCTCGGTCAGGATCTTGGCGGTCGAGCCCTTGCCGTTTGTGCCGGTGATGTGCACCACGGGACACGATCGTTCGGGATCACCGAGGAGGCGGCACCACGCCCGTATGCGATCCAGCGTGGGTGCACCCACCCGGGTGGGCATCGACAGCTCGTAGTCGGTGTGGCTGTCGAGCCAGGCCACCATCTCGTCGCGTCCGGGGCGCGCCGCGTCGCTGTCGGTGCGGACTGACACCGCCGGATGGAGACCTGTCAGGAAGCGGCCCGGCGCGTGCGCACCTTGTTGGCCGGCTCACTTTGGGGTACGAGCGTCGGATGGACGCGGTCGAGCACCACGGCCCGGTCGATAACGCACTTGCCGACATCGGTCCGACTCGGGAGGTCGTACATGACCTCGAGAAGGACCTCTTCGAGAATGGCGCGCAGGCCGCGTGCGCCCGTGCCCCGCAACAGGGCCTGTTCGGCGACAGCCTCGAGGGCGTCGTCACCGAACTCGAGCTCGACACCATCGAGCTCGAACACGCGCCGATACTGCTTGACCAGCGCGTTCTTGGGCTCAACCAGGATCCGGATCAGCGCTTCCTTGTCGAGGCTCGACACCGCGCCCACCACCGGCAGACGACCGATGAATTCAGGGATCAGACCGAACTTGATCAGGTCCTCGGGCAGGACGTGGCGGAGCACCTCGCTGTCACGGGCCTCGGTGCTGCGACGTACCTCGGCCCGGAAGCCGATGCCCTTACGGCCGATCCGGCTCTCGATGATCTTGTCCACGCCGGCGAAGGCCCCACCGCAGATGAACAAGATGTTGGTCGTGTCGATCTGGATGAATTCCTGATGGGGATGCTTCCGTCCGCCCTGGGGCGGCACCGAGGCGGTTGTCCCCTCGAGGATCTTGAGCAGTGCCTGCTGGACGCCCTCCCCAGACACGTCACGGGTGATGGAGGGGTTCTCGCTCTTGCGGGCGATCTTGTCGATCTCGTCGATGTAGATGATCCCGGTCTCGGCCCGCTTGACGTCATAGTCGGCCGCCTGGATCAGCTTGAGGAGGATGTTCTCGACGTCCTCACCGACGTAGCCGGCCTCGGTCAGCGCGGTGGCGTCGGCGATGGCGAACGGCACGTTGAGCATGCGAGCCAGGGTCTGGGCCAACAGGGTCTTGCCACAGCCGGTGGGACCAAGCAGGAGGATGTTCGACTTCGCCAACTCCACCTCGGACGCCTGTGCCGTCCCGGCCTGGACGCGCTTGTAGTGGTTGTAGACGGCGACCGACAAGATCTTCTTGGCGTACTCCTGGCCGATCACGTAGTCGTTCAAGAAGTCGAAGATCTCCCGGGGCTTGGGCAGCTCCTCGAAAGAGAACTCGGGGGTCTCGGCAAGCTCCTCGGCGATGATGTCGTTGCAGAGGTCGATGCACTCGTCGCAGATGTAGACACCAGGGCCGGCGATCAGCTTCTTGACCTGCTTCTGGGACTTGCCACAGAAGCTGCACTTCACGAGGTCCCCGCCGTCCCCGAACTTCGCCACGTCTCCCCCTTCGTCCCTGTACGAGCCTACGCCGCGCCGACGGCTTCGGCTGCACCCACGGCATCACGAGTCGTGATCACCTCGTCGATCAGCCCGTAGGTCACGGCTTCGTCGGCCGTGATCACGAAGTCACGATCGGTGTCTCGGGCGATCTTGTCCGGGGCCTGCCCCGTGTCCTCGGAGATCATCGAATTGAGCAGATCGCGCATCCGGATGATCTCCTTGGCCTGCAGTTCGATGTCGCTCGCCTGGCCGGCGGCACCGCCCCAGGGTTGGTGCAGGAGAATGCGAGCGTGCGGCAGCGCGAATCGCTTGCCCTTGGCACCGGCCGCCAGCAGCACCGCCGCCGCCGACGCCGCCTGGCCGAAGCAGAAGGTGGACACGTCGGGCTTCACGAACTTCATGGTGTCGTAGATGGCGAAGAGGGCGGTGATATCCCCGCCGGGCGAATTGACGTACAGGTGGATGTCTTTGTCCGGCTCTTCGTACTCGAGGAAGAGCATCTGCGCGCAGATGAGGTTGGCCACCGTGTCGTCGATGGGCGTTCCCAGGATGATGATGCGCTCTTTGAGCAAACGGGAGTAGAGGTCGTACCCACGCTCTCCACGGCTCGTCTGCTCGATGACGGTCGGGACGAGATACCCCTGCGCATCGCCGGCAGCCCTCACGACTGCGCCTCCTCGGTGGATCGTCCTTCAGCCGCCACGTGCTCGCTCCCTCGTTCACCGGGCTCGGCCCCGTCGGCGCCGCCCTCTTGGTCGCCCTCTTCGGCGTCACCCGTTCCCTGTGCTGCGACGTCCACGTGCAAGTCATCCCTGGACAGGGGTTTTCCGTCCTCGTCGACCAGATCTACGCGGTCGAAGAGCCAGGTCAGTGCCTTCGCCTTCCTCCTGTCGGAGCGTACCGCGGGCAGCCTGCCTGCGCGGTCGAGTCGACGCCGCAGGTCGGCGGCACTCGTGCCCGCCTGCTGTGCCATCTCCGCCAGGGTCTCGTCGAGCTCCTCGTCTGTGACCTGGATGTCCTCGGCGTCGGCCAGTGCCCGCAGGGCAAGGTCCAATCGGACGGCACGGGTGGCGTCGGCCCGGATCTCACCGAGGAGCTCGCCCTCGGCCCGACCCGACGCCTGGAGGAATTGCTCGACGGTCAGATGGCGCGCTTCGAGGCGGTGACCGAGATCGTGGAGGCGCTCGCGGACCTCCTCCTCGACAAGTGACTCGGGTGGGTCCTCAGCTACCAGGCCGACCAGTGCATCGACCGTGCGCTCGCGCAGGGCGAGCTGGGCCTGGACCAGCTTGAGCTGTCGGAGCCGGTTCCGCAGATCGGCTTCGAGGGCCTCCAACGTGTCGAATTCAGAGGCCTCGGACGCCCACTCGTCGGTGGGCTCGGGAAGGATCTTCTCCTTGACGTCCTTCACGAGCACCCGGATCTGCGCTTCCTCCTCGGCGTCGCCCGTGCGCACCGGTGCCGAGAACTGGAGGATGTCGCCCGTCTTGGCGCCTCGGAGTTGTTCATCGAGACCCTCGATCTCCGCACCGCTGCCCACTTCGTAGAGGTAGTCCTCGACGTGGAGGTCCTCGCCGCGCTGACGGGTCCCGTGGAGATCGATCGAGACATGGTCTCCATCACGAGCAGCGCGGCTGACCGAGGACAGTTCGCCGGACTGGTCGCGCAGACGGTCGACCTGGGAGGTGATCTCCTCGTCGTCGACCTCGATGCCCGGCAGCGTCACCTGTAGTCCGCCGTAGCCGGCGATGGACACCGTGGGTCTGATCTCGACCACGGCGTCGAACGTCACCGGCCCTCCGTCCTCGCCCGACTTGATGTCGATCTCGGGAGCCGCGATCGGGTCCACCTCGGTGTCCACCACGGCGCGGGCGTACAGATCGGGCAGGGCGTCGTTCAGAGCCTGTTGGCGCAGCGCCGTCGCTCCTCCGAGCCTGGCCTCCAGAACCTGGCGCGGAACCTTGCCGGGACGGAAACCCGGGACGCGCACCTGGATGGACAGTCGGCGAACGGTCGCGTCGAGTGCTCGGTCCACCTCGGACTCGTCAACTTCGACGGAGAGACGGACCCGGTTGCCCTCAACCGGCTCTGCGGTGGCGCGCATAAGGAAGGCAGAGTCTACAAGCCCCTGTCGTGGGCCCGTCGCACCGGGGTACCGCCACGGACGGTGGGCGGGAGCTCCGTCAGATCATGAACGCCATGGCGTCGAGCACGCGGGACGCGAGCTCCCCGTCGCCCTCGACCTCGACGAGCCCGGCGAGTCGGGCGGCTTTGCCTTCGACCCGACCACACGTCAGGCGCCAGAACACCTCTGCCGGCATGTCGAGGACCACCGTGGGCTCCCCATCGAGCGTGGCGACCGCCTTGGCGCGACCGTCACGCACCACCACGTCGATGCGTCGCGACAACGGTCCGCGTAGCTCGAAACGCACAGACGTTCCCTCAGGAGCTCGGGCCTGCTTGCCCACGACGAACGGGATGGCCGAGCACAACCGGTCCATGGCGAGCTGCGCGGCGGGACCCGAGTCGTGACCCGGCCGCCCCGTGGCGACGCGGATGTCCTGTTCGTGGACCCAGCAGTCCATGACCCGGACGTGCATGAACTCACGGTACGGGACCTCACCGACGGGGCTCGGACCGATCTCCTCGAAACGGGACTCGGGCTGGGCGCGCAGGTCCGCAAGGCGACGTGCCGTGACTTCACGGAATTCCTCGAGCACGGCGCGCCCAGGACGCGAGCGCCGGGGTGCGACCCACGCTTCGTTGCGAGCACCGATCTCGTTCTCAACATACGACGGCAAGTCGGTGAGGGGCGGGGGGGCCTGGTCGCCGAGCAAGGTCCGCTCGATGCCGATCAGATGCGACAGCATGTCGCGCACCGTCCATCCGGGACACTCCGAAGGAAGGTCCCACTCGGCCTCGGCGAGGTCCCGCCCCAAGGCGTCGATGGCGTCCCACTCCTCCGCCAGGATCGTGATGACCGGCTCTTCTGTTCCTGTCGTCACGACGACCTCCTCGTCGAAGCGGGGCACCCGGCGGCGTTCGGATGTAGGTCCAGTGTGACAATCCACCGTCACCCGGGCCAGCGGCTCGGACCCCTGACACAGCCGCCGAGAGCCCCTGTCCCCCTCGCCATGGAGGCCGACGAGTCGTTCTTCCAGGGCGACTCCGAACCCCGGCCGCACCGGGGCCGTGCCTACCATCCGCGTCTGGAGCGGGGTGCAGGGATAGCTTCGACCCGATATCTGGCGGGGCGCACAGTGGAGGAGGACGAGCGTGGCTTCGTACGAGGGTTACTGTGTGAAATGCCGTGAAAAGCGGCAGTTTGAGGGTCAGGAAGTCGAGCTCGCAAACGGTAGGCGGGCCGCGCAGGGGACCTGTCCCACGTGCGGCACCAAGATGAACAGGATCTTGGGGAAGAAGACGACGTAAGCGCCCCCGGCTCCGTGTCCGGAGCTCGGGGCCCCTGGGGACGCCCAGGTCAGGATTCTCCTTGGTCACGTCGCTCGCTCGCCTTCGTGGACGTGCCGGCTGTTTCGCTCTGTATCGCCTCGATGCCGAGGACCACGAGCGTCAGCGGTGCTTGAGCGCGTCGAGGATCGCGCCTTCGCGAAGCCCCCACTCGCTAACCACGAAACGCCCCACGCCGAGCTCTGACGCCACCGTGGCCAGGACGGCCGCGCCCACGGGGAGAAGGGGGGCCCGACGGGCCTGCATCCCCGGAAGAGCGAGGCGCCCTCGAAGGTCGAGTCTCGCCAACTGGTCGGCAAGCTCGAAGACCTGACCGGCCGGCAGCTCGACCTGGTTGACCTCGCCCGGCCCCGCCGAAGGCCTGCGTCGGGCGCGTGCCGTGGCCAGGCGAGCCAGAGCGCGCACCGTCCCCCCACTCACCACGGTCCGTTGGGACACCCCCGGGTAGTCGGCAATGGCAGCGGCGATCGGTGCCATCGCCTCCGACGTCCGTGCCCGCAACGCGACCTGGTCCGCCACCGAGAGCGGATCACCCGTCCCCAGCTCCCCACGCAGACGGGCAGGGCCGATCGCCGCGCTCGTGGCCATGGCAATGTCATGGGCGTCGCCGACGGCCGCTTCGAGACTCCCACCGCCCAGGTCCATCCCGAGCGTCGGACCCGGGCCCGTCCATATCCCGGCGCACTGTCCGATGAAGCACAGCCGCGCCTCCTCCTCGCCTCCGAGGACCATCACCTTGGTACCGACGACCCGCTCCAGGCGTTCGACGACCTCAGCGCTGTTGGCCGCGTCGCGCAGTGCGGCCGTTGCCAGGGCGACCACGATGTCGGCTCCAGATTCCGAGAGCCCCGCCCGCAGACGCTTGGCGGCGGCCACCGACGCCGCGACCCGGTCCCGAGGGATGGTTCCGCGCTCCCCCACATTCAAGCCGAGGTTCAGAAGCGCCCGTCGATGGAGCACCGGGGTGAGCGTTGTGCCGGGGCCGGCCTCACAGACGAGAAGATGGAACGAGCTGCTCCCGAGGTCCCACACCGCCGCTCGAACCCCCACGGCGAGAACGTAGCCTGCGCTGCGCCCTGTGGCGGGCGTCGCTCGGCTGCGGCAGCATGCGGTGTCCCGACAAGGGCCACATCGGTGACGGCCCCCGTCCTCGGTGGGCGGATCAGGGCACGAGCAGGACCCGGCCGAACGCCTTTCGGCTCTCGATGTACGCGTGCGCTTGCGCCGCCTCTGACAGCGGGAAGCGGCGGTCGATGACCACGCGCAGCTTGCCGGCGGCGATCTCCTCGAGATGACGGGCGATCATGGCGTGAGGGCGGGGGGTCAGGAACAACTCGGCCCCGAGGAAGTACCCGGTCAGGCTCTGGTTGTTGGGGCGCAACGTCGAAACATCGAGGGGTTCGCCCCCACCGCGGCCTGCGTCTCCGACCGTCACGCAGCGCCCACGGTAGGCCAGACACCGCAGGCTTCCCCGGAGTATGGGCCCACCCACCGAGTCCACGATCACATCCACGCCACGCCCCTCGGTGACCTCGCGGACCTCGTCGACGAAATCCGTCGTTGCGTAGTTGATCCCGTGGTCCAGTCCGAGCGGGGAGAGCCGGGACAGCTTGTCGTCACTCGACGCTGTCGCCAGCACGCGGGCACCGGCACGACTGGCCAGTTGAATGGCGGCGATCCCCACCCCGCTCCCGCCGGCGTGGATCAGCACGGTCTCACCCGCCTGGAGCCGTCCAAATTCGAACAGACAATCGTCAGCCGTCCCGAACGGGACCGGCACGCACGCCGCTTCGTCGAGAGACAGTCCCGGAGGTACCAGCCACGCGAACGGCGTCGGAACTGCTCGGAGCTCGGCGTGGGACCCGTCGAGACCCACGGTCACGACCCGGTCGCCCACGGAGAACCCCTCGACGTCGTCCCCGGCGGCGACCACGGTCCCGGCACATTGGTAACCCACGATGTGGGGGACGGGGCCGAGCTCGCCCATGGCGCGTCCGAGCGTGTCTCCACCCTCCACACTCACCGCTTCCACTCGCACCAGGAGCTCTTGGGCGCCGGCCACGGGATCCGGGACGTCTTCGTAGCGGAAGACCTCCGGCCCGCCCGTCTCGTAGTACACGGCTGCCTTCATGATCGTTCTCTGCCGCAGTCCTTCACGCCGCGTGCTGTGCCGCATCGATACACGAACGCATGAGGCGGAAGCTCCGGGTATCGCCCGTGGTGCCGATGTCCATCCGGTTCATGACGTATCCCATGCCGAGTCGAAGGTCGGGGTCCGCCCATCCAGCCGATCCACCCATGCCGAAGTGCCCGAACGCGCGCGGGCCCCCGAGGCCTGCCGCGCCGATGATGCCGCTGTTGACGTTGAACCCGAGACCCCATTGAATGTCCAATCCCAGGAGCACGACGTCAGGGCCGTTGGTCTGCTGCTGCACGGCACGATCGACCTGTTCGGCAGCCATGATGCGGAACGTCTCGCCCGACGGAGTCTTCACTTCGTCCACACAGGCCCCGTAGAGAAGAGCGAGCGATCTCGCATCACAGATGCCGTTGGCGGCGGGGATCTCGGCGGCGTGGAGCTTGGGGCTGTGCCACACTTCTTCGTCGGTCAAGGCACCGCCCGGAGCCGACATGGCCTTGAACAGGGGGCCTCCCGGGGCGAAGTAGGTCTTGGCCAGCTCGCCCAGCTCCTCGAGGCTCGGGCCCGCCTGAGGGACGTCGTCGCCCCCAGCACCGAGCGTCGCCGTGCCCGACGCGAGTCCTTCGAGGAACGACACGAGCCGTGCCACACGTGGCTCCTCCGAGGCCGGAAGTCCGATGAAGAAATCAGCCCCGAGAGGCTCGGCGATCTCGGTGCGCAGATAGGTCCCGACGCTCATCCCGGTGACGCGGCGCACCACCTCCCCCACCAACCAGCCATAGGTGGTGGCGTGGTAGCCGTGGGCGGTGCCGGGCGGCCACGAGGGTGCTTGGAGCTCGAGAGCTTCGACGACGGGGTCCCACCGGATCATGTCCTCGAAGGACATCGTGCCGTCGACCCACGCCAGACCGGCCCGGTGCGAAAGGAGATCGGCCACGGTGACCATCTCCTTTCCGGCTTGGGCGAATTCCGGCCAGTACGTCACCACCGGAGCTTCGACGTCGAGAGCACCCTGCTCGACTAGCCGATTCGCACACATGGCGACGACACCCTTCGTCGTCGAGTACACGAGCACCAGGGTGTCTTCGTTCCAAGGCTCTTGTGTCCGCTTGTCCGCGATACCACCCCAAAGGTCGACGACTTTCTCGCCCCGGTGATAGGCACCGAAAGCCGCCCCAACTTCGACGCCGGCGTCGAAGTTGGCCTGGAACACGTCCCGGACCCCTTCGAAGCCCGGGGCCACCCAGCCGCTGATTGTCGTCACCCCGTGATCTCCCCATGATTGGGCGCCAGTGCCCGCGCGCGGTGGGTCGACGTTACGGCGTCCACCTCGACCTCCGCATCCTGGCGCCCGGGGCTGCCCGCTCTTCGAGGCAGCGGGCCGCGGTGATCCTCACCTTGGGATCGGGATTGGTGGGTCAGCTCCCAGGCGCTTGGTACGTCGCCCTCTTGGCCACGGCGGCGTCGACCTCGTCGGCCGTGATGAGCACGACGGTGCGGACGGTGGCCCCACCTCCAGCACTCACCGCCAGTGCCGCCGCAGCGGCGGACACATGGTCGGGGAAATCGGCGATGGCGAAGACATCGGTACCCCCAAATGCGAAGTGGAAGGACTCGAGCTTCCCTCCGAGACCCTCAATCAACTCTTTGGCGGCGGCGACTCGCGCTGAACCGCCTTTGGCCTTGACTCCCTTGATTCCGTCGAGGGTGTAGTTCACATCAAGCAGGTATTTGGACATGGGGCCTCCCTAGCGCGTCGTGGCGGTTCCACCATATTCGGCTCGCTCCCGTCACGCGCAGGAAGAGTGTCAGCTGCTTCGCCGTGGAGGCTGCGCTCCGCGTCGACCCTCACGGCCGAGGTGACGCCTCCCTTGCGTGGAGCTGCTTGAGCTGGGGCCGACTCGCCATGCATCGCTACCGTCCTGGGAGACTCGCTCTCCGACGGCAGGGTGCAACTCGGACGAAAGTCCGAAGCCATCCAGATCGCCTACGCTGTTCATGTCGGTGCCTCCGTTTCACCGTCTCGGATTATCCGTGGTCCGAGCCATGTGCCAGAGGAACGTTCGGGCCTGAAGGGCGAAGACCGGGGTCGGGCCTCGACACATCCGGGGAGTAGCGCAGCTCGGTAGCGCACCTGCTTTGGGACTAGCAAACGCTGAACGCTGTGCTGACCTGGAGTTTCCCTACTCAGTTGCGAGCGTTTCCCCCAGAGTTATGTGTTCACTATTTGCCATTTTGCTGGGTCACGTCGCAGGCAGGGCCACATCACAACGGGGCGGATACGACCGACCCACGGGCGTCGTCGTGACATCGGCGTGTCCGACGAAGCGCTGCAATCCGAAATCCTCTACCCCAACCCGAACCTCTGGTTCGCCACCGACAAACGGTGTTGCACTTCGGCGTCGGCATTCTCGATTTCTCCGCTGGGAACAAACCATCGGACGACGCCCCCCATCACATCAGGGCCACCACCCTTGACCCATTCGAGGGAACCATGGCGGTCTGATGGAGCTGCCAACTGAAAGATCTCGGCCCACTCAAGTTCGGGTTTGGCGCTCAGCCGCCATTCGATCTCGAACCTGTCGCCGACCTCCTTGACGGTGGTCCGGTCGACGATTCGGATTTCTTCCCGGTTGGCTCCAGCCATATCCACCACCATTCCTTCTGCCAGCTCTTCCCCACGACGGGAGTGGGAATAGTTCCTCGAATGGTCCCATGGGGTTCACGTCGATCCGAACCTATGGGACGTTGACCTCAGGTAGCCAGCGGTGGGCGGCGGGAGCGCAGGGACCCATGAAGTCCCCGCGCCCGGCGCCGCTGCCCCGTTAGGTTCCCCCCAGGGGGACGAGACGACGCCTCACCTGAACCGCCTACGACCACGGTACGCCTGAGTATGCGGTGTGTCTACGTCTCGGAAGGTCGGCGGGAGCGCAGGAACGTCCTCACGCTCACCTCCAGGTCCCGCGTGGCCACGAGGTGGCGCGACCTGACGGCCCATCAGGTCGGCAACGACCCTGACCTCGGCGGGCCGCGGGGAAGTGGGGCAAGATGGTCCGGCCGGAAGAGGAGTCAGAAGATGACGGACGAACCATGGCACCACGTGTCGGAGGTCCAAAAGCAGTGGTGGCTCCTCATTCGGCGGTCCTTTGCGATCCCAGACCTCGTCGGTGAGCATCACGCTGGGAACGCCATCCTGGACAGGCTGTACCCCCAGGGAATGGACGCCCACACGGCGTTGGGGCCAACCCAAGAGCACCTCGTAGAGATCACCCACAAGATCCTGAACGCCGTGATCAAGTGTGGATGCGCCGGGGATCTTGACGCATTCCTGGCACGAGATGCTCGTTTCGGTGACCGAGAGGCCATGGTCAATCTGGTTGAGACGACAGCCGACGTATTCGAGGTTCGTGACATGATCGGCGCGATCGTCGACACAGTGACGGACTTCGTGCATCGCCATCCGTTCAGAGATCCGAGCGGCGCGTACTTTTCTTAGTCACCCCGACACTGAGAACTCCCGCTCGTCGACTACCTCCCGGTGGAACGCTTGAAGCTGCCTGCCCGCTTCAACCACAACCGGGGACATATTTGCTGAGGCAAGGTGGTCAAGATGATCCCCACTCACAACGACGGCGAGGTCGATGAGGGCGTCCTCAAGTCGGGTGAGTCGGTCGTTCACGTCCAGGCCTCCATATTGTGGGTGCCGTGGCGCAAAGCAAGCACCGCGATGGTTATCGTCAAGGCTTAGGCGGGCTCACCGACCCACCGCACCGCATGTGGAAATGCCAGCCGTCGTGAATGACCAGGCACGCTTTGCCAAAGCCATGGATGTAATCGACCCCATCGCTTGCACTGATGTAGGCAACCAGCAAGATAACAAGCAGCACCGCCACGATATGAAGAATGTCGATTGAGCGGCGGCCTCGACGTCTCGCTACTTGGCTGTCGGATCGGGCTGCCGAGTCCTTCTTCTGGACATGCCGAGGAACTCCTGGAGGCGGCGGCACATAATCAGGGGTGGCGGACAATCCGTCCGAGGGCGATCCTTGCGTCGATTCACTCATCGCGGCTCACTCCGGATGAAATGTGGTTCTAGCGAAGTCGAGCATCGACTGTATCGCCAGCATGGCGATACCAGTTGGGAACCGGATGAAGCCGTGGACAGACTCCGGGTAGACGCGCAGCGTGGATTCATTGTCGGCTGCCTGCCACCGGGCCGCCATGAATAGGCTGTCGTCGAGAAGCGGGTCGAGCATGCCGACGGTGAACAATGCGGGTGGCATGACGCGGAGATCCGCGTACAGGGGCGAGATGTTTGGCGACCGTCGCTCCTCGTCCGTCGTGCCCGGAACAAACATGTCTGCGAACCAAGCCATGATCGGCGTGGAGATAACAAGGTTGCGCTCGCCCCACGACCTGGCGCTCGGGGTCATCGCCAAGTCGTAGACGCCGAAGACAAGATTGGCCCCAGCGAATGCGCCCGAGATTCCGTGGCGGTCCCGGAGCCGAAGGAGCGTCAGTACCGAAAGATGGGCACCGGCCGACTCGCCACCGATCATGAGTCGGGAGCTGCCGAACTCCTCTTCTGAGTGCTCGGCGAGCCAAAGGGCGGCCGCCTCGCAATCGTCGGGACCGGCAGGAAAGGGATGCTCGGGCGCGAGCCGGTAGTCGACGCTCACTACGGCCACGTGAGCAGTGTCGGCCACCGTGGTCAGAAGCAGGTCTTGCTGGTCGGCCGCCCCGAGCGCCCAGCCACCTCCGTGAAGGTGGAGGAACACGCCGTCGACGCGCTCGGACACCACGATCCGCAAGTCGATCGGACCGTTGGGACCTGGGATCGGCCGGGTAATGGCACGGCTCGATCGAGCGATGGGACCGGCCCACGACGGACCAGACTCTCGCTCTACGCGAGTCGTCTCGACGTCGACGGTGTAAACCGGAGGCATTCCAGCCAGAAACTCTTCCAACGCCGCGTTCTGCTTCTTCGATTCCTCGATCATCTCGGAGGTGACTCGGACGAAGGAGTCGGTCATGAAACACGACGCTAGCTTCTCCCAAGTCTGACAGACGGACGCTGCCTGACGGTGGGATCTCGTGATTCACGGCGCTCGAACTAACGACTCGCCTCAGTGTAAGCGTCTCTTCTTCAAGAAAGGTCCCGACCCACCAACCGGTGTGCGGTGCCAACCAGGGTCCAAGGACTCTGGCAGGCGACACACATCGGCGTACTTTTGACTTATGGCAGCTCGTCCTGTCTACGGCTTGATCCCTTCTGAGGACCCACCCACCGTCCAGCACGTCCTGTCCTCAGTCAGGGGTCGGAGCAAGTGCGGACGCCCCATCGACACGGCCCTCCCCATCCCGAAGGACCTCCCGATCTGCCGGAAATGCACGCAGTTCGATGAGATAACGGGGGCCTTTGGTCGCAGGCCGTGGCGGGGGCTGCGACGGCGAGCACCGACTGGGTGACCGCGCCTTCGACTCCGGGCGTAGGCTCGGGCGATGAGTGACGAGGAGCCCCAACACATCGAGGAGCGTCGGCGCCAGTTGTTTGCTAAAGAACGGACTGCACAGGCGGCCTACGACCGGGAGGCTGTGTCCTCCGCTACCCTGGACCGACTTAAAGAACTCCAGGACCGCCTCACGGTCGCTCGCGCTGCTTGTAAGGCCTTCAACGAGGACCACCCGCCGGAATCGGTCGTGGGTCACTGATCTGATCGCCCCTCCCGCGCTTGCTGCGGAGCAGGTGGAGCCGCCACGTGATCCGGGACACCTAAAGCACCATGTCCAGCTTGTCGATCCCCTCCGCATGCGCCGAATGGTCGCAGGCGGAATCGGAATCGCAGCCCTGGCGTGGGCGCTCGGGTCCTCGGACTGGCGCGGCTACTGGTCGGAGTTCTGGACCACGGCTCGCGCTCAGATCGGAGCGGCCGACGTGGTTACCGGTGACCACAGTTCCATGACCGACGCCTCGGTGAACATCGACCGGGAGTCAGTGTCGCTTCCATAGTCGAGGGCTCGGGAGGGCCGGAAGGTGGCAGTGTGGACCAGGACAAGGCCCAGGACGTCAATCAGGCGTCTACTCAAGACGGCGATGCGGTTTCGACGCTGGGTGTGGGTGCGAAGATCTGTGTGCGGAACCGATTCCTCGGGGAATGGACCACCGGCTTCGAGGTAGCAGAGGTACTCGGTGACGGCTACCGCATACGGCGGCTCTCAGATGATCACGTCTTCCCCGACGTATTCGCGTTCGACGATGTCCTTCTAGAGCGACGCAAGCATCCGCTACGGGGGATACCCGGGTTGTACCGGGATCGTCGTCACTGAGTCTGCCCGATGACACTCTCCCTGACGACTCCGTAGCGACTTGTGTCGGCGTTGGCGGGCGGCAGAGCGCCGGAACGCGACCTACACCGTTAGGCATGCCCTGTCTGTCAGGCTGACGTGAGACACCTGCTGTAGCGCACCATCCCACCAGGGCGAGTCAGGAACCCGTAGACCAAATGACCATGACCAATGCATCCTTGGTCGCGCGCGCCCAAAATGGCGAGGTGCGCGACGACCCCGCGGCGAAGCCGGCGAGACGCCGGTTCACGACCGAGTACAAGCACGCCATCGTGGAGGAGTACGACGCCGCCGCCGAGACC
>Ga0116219_10002665_pt1 | contig 14734 bp, 10 predicted proteins | sample Sb_taG_4_FD_91019 | JGI IMG/M metagenome (GOLD analysis project Ga0116219, IMG submission 91019) | Peat soil microbial communities from Weissenstadt, Germany - Sb_50d_6_BS metaG | ecosystem: Environmental > Terrestrial > Soil > Wetlands > Peat | place: Germany: Weissenstadt | collected 2010-09-21
ATCGTTGCGTTGTCTTGCCCCCACACACGCGGTGTGAGAGCCACGATCATCATGGCGAGTGCTATCCATAGCACTCCCAGTCCCTTCTTAGATCTATCCGTCAAACGTCTCCTTGACTTGGTAACGGTTTGTGTCATGGTCTATCTCCTGAGAAGTTGGTTTCTTGGCTCGCCCTACCCGACTTCTTGCGTTGCTCTTGGCAATCTCTGGTACGGCGAGTCCGTTGAGTGTCTCCCTTGAGCCGGGACAAAACTTTCCTGAGGAATTCAAGCCCGCTCTCCATTCGAGAGCAGTTGCCTGCCTCCTGGCATTCCGTTTTTGTTCACCACGAATCGCAGTCAACGTGCCTCGCGGGAGAATCGCGGGCGTTCTAAATAGCCCTCGAATCTTCCGAACTGCAAATCAGAAGCGAACAACGTTTCTTGATTTCAAGAAATGCACGCGCGCATGGCGCCAAGTCCCGACATCGTTCACTGAAGAAGCCCGGACTCGGGGCATTGATAGGCCCCGTTCGACATGAATAGCGACGAGCGCCCGTCAGCGGGATTTAGCGCCAGGATTACCAAGCGCTTCGTGTCGCAAAGAATTCCGAAAAAGACCATGCGGTCCCCTTCGGTCCTCTTGCGACACGTGGTCAATCCTGCTGCGAGCATACGTTTTCTTCAGTGCCAACAATAATGGACCCACGACCTCGGGCTGTCAATAGAAATTTGATTTCAAATCTTGAAGATTATTCCTGAAGTAAATCCGTTTATCCATCAAGCAATCTTCCCTTCGAAAGCGGCCTCCGGGCTATGAAAGATCGAAAGTAAGCGATTACCGCAGGAGGGCAGCCATACCCGCTGTTGGGCTGTTTTTGCCAAACGGCGGGTGCAGCGCCGCCGCAGCTTCGCATCTGATTGATCAAACTGGCCAAACCCGTGTTTTCCTGGTCCGTTTTCCCGTCATGGGGTCCAGAGTGGTGTTCTAATGCAGGTTTGGCGCCCGTTTCGCACGGCTTGGGACCGCACAAAGCACCAATAATGCCTTGCCCTTCCTCGATGGTGTAAATACGGTCTACCGCAGGCAGACGTACCGTTTCCTTTTTGCCGCTCGGCCAGTGAATCTCCGTCGTGCCGGCTTCGGTAGCGTCGCCGATTCCGAAATGCCCGCGCAGATCGTTCGACGACAAATAGCTTCCGCCGCTGAGGATGTCCCCTCGCTGCCGCATCCCGTCCAGCAGCGGCAATCTGACGGAATGCCGAGCCTTGTTTTCACGATGTTCTAGGTTGCGCCCGTCAGCGCTAAGATCTAGAAGGTTCCGTCCACTCACACTGCGCTGCGACGAGCTGGATCCGAAGTTCTGCGATTTGTCGCGCATGTAACGGTCCGAACGGGCGCGATTATATTGAACTGGAGGAACTCGATGAGGATGAAGACCAAACTGTTTGCCGCGTCGGCTCTTTATTTTGGGTGCGCGCTTGCAGCCACCGCTCAGCAGTCCACGCCGGCAGTTCCGGACCGGCTGATGGTGAACATCGATGCGCAGCAAACTTTTGAACCGGTGTCGCAGTACCAGTTCGGCATGTTCATTGAACACCTTCGCAGTCTCATCTATCGCAGCCTGTGGTCGGAGATGCTGGACGACCGGAAGTTCTATTTCCCAATCTCATCCAAAGAACTCGACACCCCCCCGCCGCCGCCGGGCAGTCCGTTGCGCAGTATGCAGCTTCGCAAATGGCGGCCAGTGGGTCCGGACGAAGTTGTGATGATGGACAAAGATCAGCCGTTTGTGGGCGACCAGAGCCCGCGCGTTGAACTGAACGGCACCGCGCAGCACGGCATCCGGCAAACGGGCCTTGCCCTGGTTAAGGGGAAGAAGTATACCGGCAGGATTTATCTTCGTGGCAACTCTGAAAGCCATGTGAAGGTTTCGCTTATCTGGGGCGACGGCGAGCGCGATCGGCAAACGATCTCGATTGGAGCGCTCACGAACGAGTACAAGAAGTTCCCGCTCGGTTTCACGTCGCAGGCCGATGCCGACACGGCAAATCTTGAAATCACCGGAACGGGGACTGGGAACTTTCACATCGGCACGGTGTCGCTGATGCCGGCTGACAACGTGCAGGGTTTTCGCCCAGAGACCATCGCGTTGTTGCGAGGACTGCACTCGGGCATATGGCGGCTGCCGGGCGGCAATTTCCTTTCGGATTGGAGTTGGTACGACTCGGTGGGCGACATCGACAAGCGTCCGCCGATGTTCGACCATGCGTGGAATGCCATGCAGACCAACGATGTAGGCATGGACGAGTTCATGACTCTTTGCAAACTGATCGGCACCGAGCCGTACATCACCGTCAACGCGGGTTTAGGTGATGCGCATTCGGCGGCGGAAGAAGTGGAGTACATGAACGGCGCGTTGAGCACGAGACTGGGAGCGATGCGGGCACACAATGGCCATCCCGAGGCCTACCACGTAAAGTTCTGGGACATCGGCAACGAACCCTACGGAGAATGGCAAATTGGCCGCACCGATCTGCGGTATTTCACGCTCAAGACGAATGAATTTGCCAAGGCGATGCGCAGGGCCGACCCATCGATCACGCTACTCGCTTCAGGAGCGATGCCCGACGAAATGACGGTCACAGGTCAGGCACGCGCCCTGCATATGGCTGACCCGCAGGCTCAATTCGGTTCACCGGCGGACTTTACCGGTGGACTGCTTGCGCATAGTTGGGGGAGCTTCGACGGTCTTACGGAACATTGGTACGCACGGGCGGGCAAGCGCTTCGATTACGAGCATGCAAAGAGCCTTGCGCCGGATGCGCCGAACGAAGCCGGGTATGTGAATGTCGACCAGAGCCTGCTTGAGTGGGCGCGTTATCCATCCAACCGGGTGCGCGAGAAGGCTGAGGCGTGGCAGGAATACGAGAAGCGCTTTCCGGCAATGCTCGATAAGAAAATATTTCTTTCCATTGATGAGTACGCCTACAGCGGTACGCCCGTGAATCTAAAATTAGCCCTTGCCTATGGCATGGTCTTCAACGAAATGCTGCGTTACACCGATTTTCTCAAAATGTCGGCATTCACCATGGGTGTCTCGACGCTCGATTACAACAGGACCGAAGCCGAGTACAACACGACCGGACTCCTGTTCAAGATGTACCGCGATCACCTCGGCACGATCCCGGTCGCTCTTTCAGGAAACTCGCCCCAGCCGGCGCCGAAGTATCCCATCGCCGGGGACCAGCCAAAAACGCACCCGGGCAGCCCGACGTATCCGCTGGACATGTTCGCCGCGCTGACTCCAGATCGTAAGTACCTGACCATCGCGGTGGTGAATGCGACGGAGTCGGAACAGAAGTTTGATCTGAGCGTAACCGGCGCGCGACTGACAGGGCCATCGACCTTGTGGCAGATGACGGGGAGTAGTCCCGACGCCGCCAATCACGTTGATCAGCCGCCGCAGGTGGAGGTGAAGGAGATCCCGGTAAGCGGAGCTCCCGGGACGATCGCGGTTGCGCCGATCAGCGTTGGGATTTATCGGTTTCCAGTGGCCGACGCACGACAGAAAGATTTCGAACCATGCTTGTAGCAGGAAATGAATTCGATAAATGTGACTTTGATTCTCTGCGGCAACTTGCCCGCTTGTGATACTTGATCTGCAGAGTTTGAATCCCCATTGTTGCGCAACGAGAGTAATCCCTTAGGGCGAACCCGATGCCCATTCCACCGCGCTGACTCTGCGACAAGATCAGGATTTCCGAATCGATGAATGATGCTCAAACTTTGAGTGCTGCTCACGCTTCGACAAGATCCTTGCTCTCGACGAGCCTTCCGAGCAAGTTGAATGTCTTTTCGCAGGTGCGGAGGTGCGTCTTCATGGCGTGCCTGGCTTTTTCGGGATTCCGGCTGTGGATGGCGGCAAGAATCTTGATGTGCTGGCGATGCGCATTCTCCTGAATTCCAGGCAACTCCTGCGACTTGCTGATCCATTCGGCTAGGACTCCGCGAATGGGCGAAAGCAATTCATACAGCATCTGGTTCTTGGCGCATTGGGAAATGGCGAGATGAAATTCGACGTCAAAGTCGACATAATCACTGCCACCGCTTTCGAGGCTACGCGTCATTTCGCGCATGATGGATTCCAACCGTTCGAGGTCCTCGGGCTCTGCACGCTCCGCGGCCAGAGCGGCGATTTCACCTTCGAGAATGAGGCGCGCTTCGCCGACATCCTGGAGTTCTTTGTCGGTTTTGAGGGATCCCCGCGCCATAATCCGATCGATCAGTAACCTCGATTCTTCAATCACATACGTGCCTTCGCCAGGCCTCATCTGTACCATCCCCACGAAGGCGAGCGACTTGAGGGCCTCGCGCAAAGTCGAGCGTCCGATACGGAGGGTGCCACACAACTCGGCTTCGGAGGGAAGCTTGTCGCCAGGCTTCCAGCGGCCTTCGGCAATTTGACTTGAAATCTGTTCCGCGACCTGCTCAGCCAAAGTCACTCGGGAAACCGGCTTCAGGGTTGACATGCTCACCTCGGGTTAATTATAGTTCGACGGGCAGAACATCTGCTTATCTGGATGTCTGATGTTTGGAGATAAACGATCTACCTCTTCCCATCAGTAGTCGATTCGCCTGGTATTCCTCGATGCGGCCGGGTGATATCAGCGTCATCCATTTCGCAGCAATATCATTGAACTTCGAAGTGGCGGGCAGCAGCATTGCTTTTACGGACGGCTGACCCGAGGCTTCAGTCAAAACCGTATCAAATGAGCCGATGTTATGAAAAACGCCCTCCGCTGGAAGATGGCGATTCTGATCACGGCGGCGATCGCGATCAGCTATTTCGACCGGCAGACGCTCCCCGTAGCGATCCACGCCATCCAGCGGGAGATCCCCGTCTCGAATATACAGTTCTCGCACTTGCAGGCTGCTTTTCTTTGCGCCTATGCATTGATGTATGCAGGCAGCGGCAAACTGATCGATCTTCTGGGAACGCGCAAAGGGTTCCTGGTCATTATGCTCTGGTGGTCGTTGGCGTGCGCCAGCCTGGGACTGGCGAACAGCGTCGTCTTTCTTTCGGTCGGCCTGTTTTTGCTCGGCATGGGCGAAGGCGGTGGGTTTCCAGCGGCAACCAAAGCGATGGCAGAATGGTTTCCGGCACGGGAGCGCTCAACGGCAATGGGTTTGATGAACGCGGGCACTGCCGTCGGAGCAGTGGCGGCGCCCCCGCTGATCGCACTGACGCTGGAGTATTTGAATTGGCGCTGGGTCTTCTTCCTTGCCGGTTTTGCCGGGCTGATGTGGACTGTTTGGTGGATGGCCGAGTATTACCCGGCCTCGCAACATCGCCGCCTGACCGCGAAAGAGCGCGTAAAACTCGCCGAGGTTTTTGCCCAGAAGCCCGCAGACATGCAGGCGATTCGATGGATCGACCTGTTGCGCTATCCGCAAATTGCAGGTCTCGTAACGGCCAAATTTCTCAGCGATGCGGCCTGGTACTTCTACATCTTCTGGCTGCCCAAATACCTCTACGACGTGCACCACTTCGACACCAAACAGGTGGGAGCATTTGCCTGGATTCCCTACGCCGCGGCGGGAATTGGCAGTGTGCTCGGCGGCTGGTTCTCGAGCCGGCTTATCCAGCGTGGCTTTTCAGTGAATGCGGCTCGGAAGATCGCGCTCGGCATCAGTGCCGGGGTCATGCCGTCGATTTTGCTGGTGATGCACTCGCCTGTGCAATTCGTGATCGTTCTGTTCAGTATTGCGTTCGCCGGCCAGCAATCGTGGTCCACACTCGTGATGACATTACCCTCCGATATGGTGCCCACCAACGTGGTGGGGTCAGTTGCAGGAATGGTGGGTTTCGGGGGAGCAACGGGCGGTATCGTGTTCGGACTTGTTGCGGGCGAGTTGCTGGATCATGGCTTCAGCTATGGTCCCGTGTTTGCGTGCGTCGGCGTATTTCATGTGATTGCATTCTGCGTCATCCTGGCGTCGATCCGCGTGATCGGCCCGATCGATTTCAAGAAGACACTTACTCATACTGCGGCGGCGTACGCCGGTAGACCAACGTAAAGGGGAATGCAGTGGAAAAAGAGACAAAGACGATCGGCATTATTCATGCGATTCACCTCACCATTCGCGCAATGCAGCCGTTTCTCGAGAAGTACATTCCGGATGTAGAGGTCATGCATCTGTGCGACGACACAATCCAGCGCGACAACATCGCCGCCGGCGTGGGAGTGATTCCCAAGCACAACTACTTCCGGTTCGCACAGTATGCGCACAACCTCGAGGAGTCGGGCGTGGAGTTGATTCTTCTTGCGTGCTCCACCTTCAACTATGCAGCGGAACTGGCTCGTCCGATGATCGATATTCCGATCATGCAGATCGACCGGCCCATGATGGAACTGGCTGTATCGCAAGGCCGCCGCGTGGGAATGCTGGCCACGCTTGCCACCACCGTGCCCTCATCGGAGCGGCTGCTGCGCATCGTTGCGGAGGAAAAGAAGCGCCCGGTGGAGATCACGACGGTGCTGCGTCCTGAAGCGTTCGAGGCCATTCAGAGAGGCGATAAAGAAACGCACAACAGAATTCTTCTGGAAGAGATTAATCGTCTTTCGAGCAAGGTCGATTCCATCGTGATGGCGCAGCTTTCGATGTCGGCACTGGAGCCGTACCTGGGCAAGACGGCGGTTCCTGTCTATAACAGCGGCACCACGGGCTTCGACTTCATTCGCCGCACCCTATATGGAGCTGCTGCTCCTGCGGAGGTACATGCGTGACGTCGCCTTCCGCTAACCCGGTGCTCGCTAACGCCGTTTATCCATACGGAACACGGCACACTGACGCGATGGTAGCTGATCTCTCGCGGCGCGCCGGCGAATACCGTACGCACGTATTGCGCATGGTGTATGGGCGCAAATCCGGTCACATCGGCGGGGCATTCTCCTGCGCTGAAATCTTAACCGCGCTCTACTTTCATCATCTGCGGGTCGATCCAGCGCGGCCCGATTGGAGCGACCGCGACCGGCTGGTCTTCTCGAAGGGGCATGCGTGCGCGATGCTCTACACGGTTCTGGCGCATCGCGGGTTCTTCCCGGTCGACGAGCTGCCTACGTTCCGCGGCCTCGATTCGCGTTTGCAGGGCCATCCGGAGCCGCAAAAGACGCCGGGAGTGGAAGTGGCTGCCGGGCCGCTGGGGCACGGGGTGGCCATTGCCGCGGGCATGGCGCTGGCTGCGCGCATGGACGGATCGAAGCGAAGAATCTATGCGATCCTGGGCGACGGCGAGTTGAACAGCGGCGTCATATGGGAAGGCATGATGACGGCGGCTAAATTCGCGCTCGACAATCTCACCGTGATCGTGGACTACAACGGCGTGCAGCAGACGGGGACCACGCGGCATGTGATGCCCACCGAACCCATCGCAGACAAATGGTCAGCATTCAACTGGCACGTGATTGAGATTCACGGCCACAACGTGGGGCAGATTCTCGATGCGCTGGATCGCGCGGATGAGGTTCACGGCCGGCCAGTCGTCATCATTGCGCGAACTACCAAGGGCAAGGGTGTGAGCTTCATGGAAAATTCGCCTGCCTGGCATGGCGGCATTCCGGACAGCGCGCAGTTTGAAGCGGCATTGGCTGAGCTGAACGAAGGGACGCGCGCATGGACGGTTTGATCCGCAATCCGCTGGGCAGTCCGAGCTCGATGCGCAAGGCCTATGGCGAGGCGCTGGTGGAACTGGGCCGCGCCCGGCAGGACGTCGTTGTGCTGAGTGCAGACGTGCAGAGCTCCGACTTCAGCTATATGTTCGAGGCGGTCTATCCCGAGAGGTTTATCAACGTAGGCATTGCCGAGCCGGCGCTGGTGGATGTCGCGGTTGGTCTCGCCAGCAGCGGTAAGGTGCCGATCGCGAATACCTTTGCCTTCCTTTTCGCGACGCGCGCGCTGGAAATGGTGCGGACGCATCTTTGTTTTGGAGGAGCAAACGTCAAGCTGGCGGGCGCGTATGGCGGCCTTTCCGATTCCTTCGATGGGCCAACCCACCAGACGATTTCCGATTTCGCCATTTTTCGCAGTTTGCCCAATATGACGATCGTGGTGCCCGCGGATCCGCTTGCGGTGCGGAAACTGTTGCCGCAAGTCGCCGCGTGGAAGGGTCCCGTGTATTTCCGGCTCTGCCGGAATGAAGTGCCGGAGGTCTTTACCGATGCCTACGAACCAAAGATCGGCGAAGGAGTCACCTTGATCGACGGCGATGACGCCACTGTGATTGCGTGCGGTGTCATGGTCGCTAGGGCCATTGAGGCGGCAAGGTCGCTCTCCCGGCAGGATATCCGGCTACGCGTTGTCGAAATGCATACCATCAAGCCGATCGATAGCGACTTCATTGTCCGCTGTGCGCAGGAAACCGGCGCCCTTGTGACGGTCGAAGAACATTCGATCATTGGAGGACTTGGCGGCGCGGTGGCTGAGTGTCTGGCGCAGCAGTATCCGGCTCCGCTGGAACGAATCGGCGTGAATGATACATTTGCCGAGTCCGGTCCTTATCTCGACCTGCTCGACAAATACGGGATGAGCGTGGAAGCAATCGTGGCTGCCGCTCAGCGCGCCATGGCACGCAAACAAGCAAGCTCGTCACACGCAACAAGCGAGGTGTATTGATGATGAAGAAGATTACGCTTCCCTATGGCCATGAACAGCGGACGATAGAAATTCCCGAAGCGAATCTCGCCTGGATCGAAGGACCTCGGCATGCCGTTCCAATTCCGGACATAGCAGCCGTGGTCCGTCACGCGATCCGTAACCCCATTGGCTCACCGACACTCGCGGAATTGGTAGCCCGACATGGCAAGCGCACTCTCATTCTGGTGGATGACAGCACACGGACCACACCGCAGAAAATCGTCCTGCCGATTCTTCTCGATGAGCTAAATGCGGCGGGAGTCCCCGACAGCGAGATTTCGGGCATGATCGCACTCGGGACTCATCGATGGATGAGTGAGACCGAGATCGCGGCGCGCGTAGGTGAACCCGTGCTGCGGCGTATTTCCGTCACCAACATGTCTCACAAGCCAGAAGACTTCGTCGACCTGGGCGTGAGTCCACTCGGGATCCCGATCCAGTTAAGTCGCCGGTACCTGGAGACTCCCATAACGATTGCCGTGGGCAACATTATTCCTCATATGTATGCGGGCTGGGCGGGGGGAGCCAAGATGGTGCAACCGGGCGTCAGCAGCGCGATTACGACGGGAAGAACGCATTTAATCGCTGGACCGCGCGTTTACGAGATTCTCGGCAACGTCGACAACGAAGTTCGGAAAGAGATGGAAAACATCGCCATCAAGTCCGGGCTCAAGTTCATTGTCAATGTGGCGCTGGATGCAAGTGGAACGGTTGCGGGTGTGGTTGCGGGAGATGTAGTGAAAGCGCATCGAGCGGGCATTGAGATCGCGCGCCCCATCTACACCGTCTCTGTTCCAGAGAGGCCAGACATCGTCGTCGCCAGCTCGCATCCCGCTGATCGCGACCTGTGGCAAGGCTTCAAACCGGTGAACAACTGCGGAATGATCGTCAAGGATGGGGGGACTCTCATCCTCCTGATCCCCGCGCCCGAAGGTATCGCGCCCGACCACACTTTGCTTGTCGATTTCGGCACCATGCCCGGAGACATGGTGATGGACCTGGTCACCGAAGGCAAAGTGCACGACGAGGTGGCAGCGGCAACCTATCTGGCATTCGATCGAACGCGACGGCGCCTGAACATTGCGCTGGTGTCAGATGGAATTCCGGATATTGAAGCGCGCAAGATCGGGATCACGGCGACGACCAACTTTGATGAAGCGCTAGCGGCGGCTCTTGCGCGGCACGGAAAACATGCGCGCATTGGAGTGATCACAGCGGGTGCCGACATCATGGCGAACTTCACCGGTAAGGAGAGTGAACGATATGCCGAGGTTTGCAGCGAATCTCACCATGATGTTTAACGAGGTCCCCTTCCTCGACCGCTTCAAGGCGGCTTCGGAGGCGGGATTCACAGCTGTAGAGTTCCTGTTTCCATACGAGCACTCGCCCCAAGAGGTTGCTGAGAAGGCAAAAACCGCAGGTGTGCAGATTGTGCTGTTCAATATGCCTGCGGGCAATTGGGCTGCGGCCGAGCGAGGCATCACCGGACTTCCGGGAAGAGAGCAGGAATTTCGTGATGGCGTGGAAAAGGCGCTGTTGTATGCCGAGCACTTGGGCGTCTCGCGCCTTCATGCGATGGCCGGCATTGCCCCAGCCGGCGCTGATCCGGCAGCCTGCCGCGCGACCCTCATTGCAAATCTCAAGTACGCCGCACAGAAACTGGCCGCGCGGGACATCACACTGCTTCTTGAAGCCATCAACACGCGAGATATGCCTGGCTTTCTGGTTTGCACGCAAAAAGACGCACACTCTATCTGCGAAGCCGTTGGCGCAGCAAACCTCAAGATGCAAATGGATCTCTATCACATGCAGGTGATGGAGGGAGATCTCGCCACGAGCCTTAGGCGATATGCGTCGCAGTGCGGACATATTCAGATTGCCGGATGCCCCGAGCGGCACGAGCCGGATACAGGCGAGGTCCGCTACGAGTATCTGTTTCGTGTAATTGATGAGATCGGCTACCCGGGATGGCTGGGCTGCGAGTACCGACCGGCCGGCAAAACGACGGACGGCCTGGGATGGTACAGGGCCGCGCAGCATTGAGAATGCGGGGCACTATCTCCAGCGACCCGCTGACAACGCATGGCACGGCAAACAAGGAGATGAAAGTGTCAAAGAGCAGGTGCTTGTCGAACACGGTGGCGTCAGTTTCGAGGCGGTATTCAACGCCGGATTTGAATGCCGGAAAAGCCAGGACGACCTGGCATCGTCGTGTTTTGACAGTCGCGGGGCTTCTGGCATGCGCCTCACTGGCAGGCTGCCGGACCGGCCATGCCAAGACTGCATCGGCCCCGGCGACAACCGCGTCAATAAGCAATACACAAGAAGCCACGCAATTTTCGATAGAAAAATTTGATTCCGTCACTGAAGTTAAATATCCATGGGGCTGGATCCGATGGATGATGAATTCCAAGCTGGATCCTGCGACGTCTCAGACATTCGGCATTGTGCAGATTGATCCCGGAAAGCGGAACCCGTTGCATAAGCATCCCAACTGCGAGGAATTGCTCTATGTTTTGTCGGGCTCGTTTGAAAGCGTCGTCGGGAGTCGAAGAGTCGTTCTGCACGCCGGTGACATCATCCGGATTCCACCCAATGTCCCACACCAGGGAATCAATAACACGAACGCGCCGATGCGCGCAGTCATCTCTTACAGTTCGGGTGTGCGGCAGATTGTGACGTTGGAATCTACGACAGAATGAGAGGAGGGACAGAGGAGATTTTCCTGGTTTGCCGTAATGTTCCAGCGCGCCTTGAATCCAGGAATCAGATGTTAGGGCAGGAAGTGTTTCATTCATGCGGAATTCGGGGTCAATAGCACAAGCCGTCAGTCGGAATTGCATCTGACGGCTTCACTGACCGCGGTGAAGTTGTAACCGCGTGGCAGTCACTTGTTCTCTCTTTATTTTCATGATGTAGGGTCGCCATCAGACAACCTGATCTTCATCTTTTCTTCTTGACATACCTGGAATTTCGCTACTAGGATTCGTACCACTTCAACTCGAGCGTTCCCGAACCCATTGCTCGCAAAACCATTCGATCAACGATCGGCCGCCCCTAGTCATGGGGCCATTGATGGAGGAGGCTTGAATGCAAAATCACGTTGGAAAGAAGTTGCTGTATGCCTTGTCTTTTGTCGGCGCCTTTCTGCTGGCCGGCTCGACAGCATTTGCACAGCTTCAAGCAGGACGAATTCTGGGTCAAGTGTTCGACCCTCAGCACGCTGCCGTGCCTGGAGCGACAATCACTGTCACCAACCCCGCTACGAACATTTCTGAAACCGTCAAGACCGACGCTGCTGGCAATTACGTTGTGACTCCCCTCAATCCGGGAACTTATTCGGTCAGCGCCACCGCGCGGGGATTTCAGACAGAGGTTCGAAGCGGAATTGAACTCACAGTCGGTCAAGCCGCAGAGGTGGACCTGAATCTGCACATCGGCACAGCAAATACCAAAGTGGAAGTAACCACTGAGGGCCCCATTCTGGAGACACAATCCGGTTCCTTGAATATGACCGTCACGAATACGCAAGTTGAAAGTCTTCCGCTCAATGGCAGACAGTTTACCCAACTTGCCGAACTCTCGCCCGGAGTAGCTCCCCTGCCGGCTTCGGGGAACACGCAGAATGTCCGTCCCGAAAATTTGAATGGAAACGTGTTCGACGGAATCAACGGACAGGAATCGGACTTCCTGCTCGATGGCGGCGACATTACCGCGCATCATGAAGGCGGCACTCAGATCATGACCTCGATCGATGCTACGCAGGAATACAACGTTGAATCGAGTCCTTATTCCGCTGAATACACGGGGGTTGGCGCCGCCTTCAATACCACCACGAAATCGGGAGGGAACGAATTTCACGGCGATCTTTTCGAATTTGTGCGCAACCAGGACACCGACGCACAGGGCTTTTTCGCACTGACGAAACCTGAGCTTAAGCGCAACCAGTTCGGCGGAACGATAGGCGGACCGCTGTCGATCCCCAAGCTTTACAGTGGAAAGGATAGAACCTTTTTCTTTGCAAGCTATGAGGGCAACAGGCAGGTGCAGGGCCTCACTTCCAATGTTCCCGTTCCAACACAGGCGCAACTGGGAGGCGACTTCAGCGCATCAGGCTTGCATGCAATTTACGATCCCACGACCACGGTGGCTGGCGGAGCCCGCACGCAGTTTCCGGGCAACAAGATTCTTTCGGGACAGATCTCTTCGGTCGCAACATTTTTCGACAAGCTCATTCCGGCGCCAAACTCGGCTAATGGGCTCAATTACATCTCCAATCCAGTTCAGTATTATCGCTACGACAACTTCATGCTGCGCGTGGATCAAGTCATCCACAACACCAACAGGGTCTTCGCAAGGTACAGCACAGATCGGAACCGAGAGAACGACGCTTCTCCGTTTCCCGCCCTGGGATCCGCATTTCTTGAAGGGCCCGCGACGGACTTCGAAATTGCCCTCACCAGTTCGATTGGGCCGCATATTGTCAACGAGGCGCTGTATAACGAGCTTCCCGGGCAGTATCGGGGCTATTCCTTGCTGCCAGGGCAAGGCGTCGCAATGGACCAGGCGGCGGGCATCGTCTCCTCCACCCTGGCTGGGCTCATCAGTCCCGGAGCCGGGACTTTTCCAATTTTTAACCTCACGAACTATCTTGGAGGAAACTTGACCGGGCAATTTGGCGACGGTCGCCCGAAGGGTCAGAACAGATATATCTATGAATGGGTTGACAACCTGACGTGGGAAAAGGGACGCCACCTTATCAAGGTGGGAACCATGATCGAAGACAACAAATGCTTGCTCTTTGACTCGCGGACCTCAGACGGGAGTTTCAGCTTCACGGGGGCCGAGACCTCAAATAAAGGCGCCTCCGGAACCGGAGACGGTTTTGCCGACTGGTTACTGGGGTATCCGGCTAGCGCGACACGTGGCAATTATCCGAACTTCTGGGGCGGCGCTGGAACCTTCTGGGAATTTTACGGCCAGGATGATTGGCGGGCAACGGAAAAGCTGACGATCACCGCGGGGTTGCGCTACCAATATATGCCCTGGCTGACGCCTTATCTCGGACAAGGGGCAACGTTTGATCCCACCCAGGCCAAACCAGTGATCGTTTCAAGCAGCACAAGTTCCGTGAATCTGAACGCACAACCCGACGCCGCCGTGGGCGTCGCGATTTTCGGAAGTTTGATTCAGACGACGAGCACTGCGGGTCTCCCACTTACAGTCACGAACGTGAGCAAGGATCTGCTTGGGCCGCGCCTCGGGTTCTCCTGGCGTCCTTTCGGGGAGAAGACCGTGATTCGCGGCGGCATTGGCCAGTACTACCAGATTGAGAGTACCAACCTGCGTTTGAACTTCAACTTTATTCCCTTCAATTTCACCCAAACCGTCAATGCCACAACAAACGTTATCCCGACCCAGACTACGGCGAACTTCTTCCTCAACCAGGCATTCGGCTTGAATATGACGCCGGCCAATACGCCCGTATCCTGGTCTCCGCTTCCTGAGCACGCGAAGATGGCAAGCAATGCGCACTGGAGCTTTGGTTTTGAGAGGCAACTACCTGGTGGAATAGTGGTGGACGCGAATTACGTTGGCACGACGGGAAGGCATTTGCCGGGCTCGCTCAACGTCAACGATCCCACGCCGGCTACAGGAGCCATTCAAGCACGACGTCCCTATACCAACTTCGGAACGATCAACTTCAACACGCAGAACGCGTCGTCCATCTACCACTCCTTCCAGGTCGCAGTCCACAAGCGGATATCAAATGGGCTCTGGTACACGCTGTCGTACACATTTGAAAAGAACATCGACAGAGGCCAGCAAGTGGTATTGGGAGGAGACGGCCACATGGCAAGATTTGTGGACGGCTCCAACATTCCACAAATCCTGACGGTCGCCCTGGGATACAGCCTGCCCTTTGGGCGCGGTAAACAATTCCTGAACACGACGAATCCGGCAGTGAATGCCATCCTGGGGGGCTGGCAGTTCCAGACCATCAGTAACTTCCGCAGTGGCGTTCCGTGGACCCCCACCATTTCCACTGACGTAGCTA
>Ga0116219_10002669_pt1 | contig 14719 bp, 14 predicted proteins | sample Sb_taG_4_FD_91019 | JGI IMG/M metagenome (GOLD analysis project Ga0116219, IMG submission 91019) | Peat soil microbial communities from Weissenstadt, Germany - Sb_50d_6_BS metaG | ecosystem: Environmental > Terrestrial > Soil > Wetlands > Peat | place: Germany: Weissenstadt | collected 2010-09-21
CACCGTGGCGCACACCATCGAGATCCTCAAGGGCCTGCGCGACCGCTACGAGTCGCACCACTCGGTGACCATCACCGACCAGGCGTTGGTGGCCGCCGCCAACCTCGCCGACCGCTACCTGGCCGACCGCTACCTGCCCGACAAGGCCATCGACCTCATCGACGAGGCCGGCAGCCGCCTCCGCATCCGGCGCATGACGACTCCTCCCGACTACAAGAAGCTCGAGGAGGAGATCGAGCGCATCCGACACGACAAGGATGCGGCCATCGAGCGCCAGGCGTTCGACCAGGCCAAGAAGTTCGCCGAGCAGGAGAAGGAGCGCCTCGACCGCAAGACGGCCATGGAGGCCGAGTGGCGCGCCGAGGGCCTCGAGCTCTTCGACGTCGTCGACGAGGAAGTCATCGCCGAGGTCCTGGCCAACTGGACCGGCATTCCCGTCTACCGCCTCACCGAGGAGGAGACCTCCAAGCTCCTTCGCATGGAGGACGAGCTGCACAAGCGCGTCGTGGGACAGGAAGAGGCCATCAAGGCCCTGTCACGGGCGATCCGCCGGACGCGGGCCGGGCTCAAGGACCCCAAGCGGCCCAGCGGCTCGTTCATCTTCCTGGGACCGACGGGCGTGGGCAAGACCGAGCTCGCCAAGGCTTTGGCGGAGTTCCTCTTCGACGACGAGGACGCGCTCATCCAGCTCGACATGAGCGAGTACATGGAGAAGCACACCGTGTCGCGACTCGTGGGCTCGCCCCCCGGCTACGTCGGGTACGAGGAAGGTGGTCAGCTCACCGAGGCGGTGCGGCGCAAGCCTTTCTCCGTGGTGCTGTTCGACGAGGTGGAGAAGGCGCACCCCGACGTGTTCAACGCGCTGCTCCAGATCCTCGAGGACGGGCGGCTCACCGACGCCCAGGGACGTTCGGTGGACTTCAAGAACACCGTGCTGATCATGACCTCCAACCTGGGGACCGCGGATCTCCGCAAGTCCTCGGTCGGATTCGCCAAGACGTCGGAGGCCGTGACCTACGAGCGCATGAAGTCCAAGGTCCACGACGCGCTCAAGGCGCACTTCCGGCCCGAGTTCCTCAACCGGATCGACGAGGTGATCGTCTTCCACGAGCTCTCCAAGGAAGAGGTCGTGGAGATCGTCGACCTCATGATCCGGCGGGTGTCCGAGCAGCTCGAGTCCCAGGGACTGGGTCTCGAGCTCACCCCGGCGGCCAAGTCGCTGCTGGCCGACAAGGGATATGACCCCACCCTCGGGGCCCGTCCCCTGCGCCGGGCCATCCAACAGTTCGTCGAGGACGCCTTGTCCGAGCGCATCCTGTGGAAGGAATTCCGCGTGGGTGAGACCATCATCGTGGACGTGGAGGACGGCGAGATCGTCTTCCGTACCGTCGAGGGACTGCAGCCGCCGCCGGTCGAGTTGGCCGGCGCGGGCGCCGACTCCTGACCCAGCCCTGATCGTCACACCCGGTCCGTAGCCTCCCCGTGTGGGACGGCCGAGGATGGTGCACCGGTGTACGGCGTGCGGAGGCGGCACCCCTCGTTGGTCGGGCCGATGCCCGGCCTGCGGCGAATGGAACAGCCTCGTCGAAGAGCCCGTGGTGGTGCCGGGCGTGTCGCCCCACGACCCCGCCTCGTCCCGGGCCTCGGCATCGGGCCGGGGTCTGGGCCTCGGGCCGGGCGACGGCCCCGGGCGCGCCCTGGCGCTGGTCGACGTCGATCCCACCCGGTCGGGCCCCGTCCCCACCGGCCTGGCCGAGCTCGACCGGGTCCTCGGTGGTGGGCTGGTCCCGGGCTCGGTGACGCTGCTGGGCGGCGAGCCCGGCGTGGGGAAGTCGACGTTGCTGCTCCAGGTCCTGTCGTCGATGGCCGGCACCGGCGCACCCGTGCTGCTCGTGTCGGCCGAGGAGTCGGCCCAGCAGGTGCGCCGGCGGGCCGAGCGCCTCGGGCCGCTCCCGGCCGGCCTGATGGTCCTCGACGACTCCGACCTGTCGGCCGTGCCCACCGCCCTGAGCGACACCGGACCGGTGCTCGTCGTCGTCGATTCCATCCAGGCCGTCGCCCACCCCGGCGTGTCGGGCACGCCCGGCAGCCTCGGCCAGGTGCGGGCGTGCACCGACGTCGTGGTCCACCTGGCCAAGCTCCACGACGTGCCCTTCGTGCTGGTGGGCCATGTCACCAAGGAGGGGACGCTGGCGGGCCCCCGGACCCTCGAGCACCTCGTCGACACCGTGCTCGGCGTCGAGGGGGATCGTCACCACGCGCTGCGTACCGTGCGCGCCACCAAGCATCGTTTCGGCCCCACCGGCGAGCTGGGCCTCTTCGAGATGAACGACAGCGGGCTGGCCGCGGTGACCGACCCCTACCGGTTGCTGCTCGGCGACCGGCGACCCGGCGCGCCGGGAAGCGCCGTGCTGCCCGCCATGCAGGGCCAGCGCGCCCTGCTGGTCGAGTTGCAGGCCCTCACGGCGCGCACCGCGCCCGAGACGCCGAGCCGGCGGTCGGCCCAGGGCGTGGACGGCGGCCGCCTGGCGCTGCTGCTCGCCGTGCTCGAGCAGCGCGCCGGCGTGTCCCTGCTGCGCACCGACGTCTTCGCATCCGCGGTCGGCGGTATCCGGGTGCTCGAGCCCGCCGCCGATCTGGCTCTGGCCCTGGCGCTGGCCTCGGCGGTGTCCGAGCGGCCCCTGCCTCCGGACCTGGTGGTGTTCGGAGAGGTGGGCCTGGGCGGCGAGATCAGACAGGTGCCCCATGCCCCGCGTCGACTGGCCGAGGCGGCGCGTGTGGGGTTTCGCCATGCGCTCGTGCCCGAGTCGTGTCCCGACGGCCCGCGCGGGATGGAGGTCGTGCACGTGCGGACGCTCGCCCAGGCCGTCGCGCTGGCGACGGGCTCGCCGTCCTCGTCCTGAGCCGCCACGACGGCGACATCGGGGCGTGCTCGTCAGGGCCGGCGTGTCGTGAGTGCCGGCGTGTCGTGAGTGGTCGCGCGGGGCGCCGGGTACCATGCGGGGGTGGTGGTGCGACCGAGCTCGGCCATGGCCGAAGCCCTGGCGCTCGTTGCGCCGGGTCAGCCCGTGCGCGACGGCATCGAGCGCGTCCTGCAGGCCGACCGCGGCCTCCTGCTGGTGGTGGGGGACGGGCCCGAGGTGCTGTCGATCTGCACCGGCGGGTTCCTCCTCGACGCCGAGTTCAGCCCGCAGCGGCTCTCGGAGCTGGCCAAGATGGACGGCGCCATCATCCTCTCCCCCGACGCCGATCGCATCGCCCGAGCCAATGTGCACCTCATGCCCAACGCCACCATCCCCACCATCGAGACCGGCACGCGCCACCGCACCGCCGAGCGCGTGGCCCGGTCCGTCGACGTGCCGGTGGTGTCGGTGTCGGCCGCCATGGGCCTCGTCACCGTCTACCGGCGCGACGCCCGTCACGTCCTGCAGGACGAGCGTCGACTGCACGAGCGGGTGCGCCAGGCTCTGCAGACCACCCGGCGCTTCCGCCAGCGCTTCGACACCGCACTGTCCTCGCTGTCGGCCCTCGAGATCGCCGACACGGTGACGGTGCGCGACGTCGCGGCGGTGCTGCAGCCCGCCGAATTGCTGTTCCGGATCGCCGATGACGTCAAGGTGGACATCGTCGAGCTCGGTGAGGACGGGCGTCTGCTGCGGCTGCAGCTCGAAGAAGTGCTCGACGGCGTCGATCCCGTGCGCCGGCTCGTCATGCGCGACTATCTGTACGGTGGCGACGGCGTCGGGCGCGCGCCGCGCGCCGAGGTGCGAGGAGAGCACCGTGGTGACGGGCGCAGGCCCGGGCGGGACGGGGCACGAGTTCCGGGCGGTGCACCCGGACGACCGGTCCCGGCGCGCCGCGACGGTCACGGCGCGCCGCACGGCGTCACCGACGACGAATCCGAACACGCGCTGGTGGCCCTCGCCGGCCTGTCGACCGACGAGCTGCTCGACGTCCGGCGCATGACGGCCGTGCTCGGGCTCGCCGCCGCGCACGCCGATCCCGACGCACCGCTCGAGCCCCGTGGCTATCGGCTCTTGCACCGCCTGCCACGTTTCCCCGAGACGCTCGTGGACCGGATCGTCGAGCACTACGCCGGTCTGCAGCGGATCATGCGGACGTCGGTGGTCGAGCTCGAGGAGGTCGAAGGCGTGGGAGAGGCCCGAGCCCGCTCGGTGAAGGAAGGCCTCGCCCGCCTGGCCGAAGCGAGCATCCTCGATCGCTATGAGTGACCCCGCCGGGGCGGGTCGGGGGCGAAGTTCGGGCGGGGGCCCCAGGGGGGCCGCTCGGGTAGAATGGAACGTCTGTCCCTCGCCGTGAGCCTGTGGCCAGCGCGCCATCCCAGGAGAGGTACGTGTTCGACATCGGTGACAAGGTGGTCTACCCGCATCACGGAGCGGCGATCGTGGAGCGGCGCGAGGTGAAGGAGGCCTTCGGCGAGAAGAAGGAGTACCTGGTGCTCCGGCTCGCCTACGGCGACCTGACGTTGATGGTCCCGGCCGACAACACCGAAGGTGTCGGACTGCGCGAGGTGATCAACGACGAGGAGGTCGAGGAGGTGTTCGCCGTCCTTCGCAAGAAGGAGGCGCGCATGCCGACCAACTGGTCACGCCGGTACAAGAACCACTCCGAGAAGCTCCGTTCCGGCGACATCTACCAGGTCGCCGAGGTGGTGCGGAACCTCTCCATCCGCGACAAGGACAAGGGCTTGTCGGCCGGCGAGAAGCGCATGCTCAGCCGGGCGCGCCAGATCCTGGTGTCGGAGCTGACCTTCGCGCTCGACGTCGACGAGGCGGCGGCGGAGAAGCGCCTGGACGAGGCGCTGCCCTGAGCAGCCTGCGCCCGCACCGCTTCGGCGGGGCGCGGTCACCGGACGGGACGTGAGCCCGTGTCGGTGTGGGTGGTCGTGGTCGCGGCTGGCGGTGGCCGGAGGTTCGGGGCACCGAAGCAATTCGCACAGATCGGTGGTCGCGCCATGGTGCAGTGGGCCGTGGACGCGGCCCGGAGCGTCGCCGACGGTGTGGTGCTCGTCCTCCCCCCCGGAGACGTAGGGGAGAACGTCGCGCCCAGAGGCGCAACCGCCGGGGCGGGGCCGAGAAGCGCGACCGCCGGCGCCGATGTGGTCGTGGCGGGCGGGGAGACGCGTGCTGCGTCGGTGCGGGCCGGGCTCGCCGTGGTGCCCGCCGGGGCCGATGTGATCGTCGTGCACGACGGCGCCCGTCCTCTGGCGTCGCCGGCCCTGTTCCGGGCCGTGGTGGACGTGGTGCGGGGCGGAGCCGACGCGGCCGTTCCGGGGCTGGCCGTGGCCGACACGTTGAAACGCGTCGTAGGCGACACCGTCACAGCCACGGTGGGGCGCGACGACCTCGTCGCCGTCCAGACCCCCCAGGCGTTCCGGGCCGCGGTCCTGCGTCATGCCCATGCCGGTGCGTCCGAAGCCACCGACGACGCCGCGTTGGTGGAGTCGCTGGGAGCTACGGTGCGCGTCGTGCCCGGCGACCCGAGGAACATCAAGGTGACGACGGTCGCCGACCTCGAGGTCGCCCAGGCCCTGGCGACGTCGTGACCCCGGGGGTCGTGGAGCCCGGAGCGTGGCGCGTCGGGCAGGGCTTCGACGTCCACCGCTTCTCGGGGGACCCGGGGCGCCCCCTGGTCCTCGGTGGGGTGACGGTCCCTGGTGCGGCCGGGTTGGCCGGGCACAGCGACGCCGATGTCCTGGCCCATGCCGTGGCCGAGGCGCTTCTGGGCGCGGCGGGCCTCGGTGACCTGGGCAGGCACTTCCCGGCCAGTGACCCTGCGTGGGCCGGTGCCGACTCCATGGCGCTCCTGGACACGGTGTCCTCGATGGTGGCGGCGGAGGGCTTGCGCCTCGTCAACGCGGACTGCACCGTCGTGTGCGAGCGCCCCCGGCTCGCCGAGCACACCGACGACATGGCGCGCCGGCTCCAGGCCCTGCTGGGCGCCCCCGTGAGCGTCAAGGCCAAGCGGGCCGAGGGCCTGGGCGCGCTCGGTCGGGTCGAGGGCATCGCCTGCCTGGCCGTCGTCCTCCTTGCCTCCGTGGCATGAGCGGCCCACCCCGCCGGCGACGCGGTCCCACGACGGGACGGACCAGCGCCGGACGCTCGGGCACCACAGGACGCGGGGACACGACAGGACGCGGGGGCACGACAGGACGTGCACGCGCGCGTGGACGAGGTGAGGACTTCGGTCCCACGGGAGCCGGCGCTTCGATTCGCGCCGGAGGCCGGCCCGTGGGCTCGGACGGGCGTGGTCTGGGCGGGGAGCAGGTCGAAGGTCGCCAAGCCGTGCGCGAGCTGCTGGTTGCGGGTCGTCGTCCGGTGCGCGAGGTCTGGATCGCCGAGGATCTCGACCCGTCTCCGGCCATCGACGAGATCGAGAAGATAGCGACCCGTCGCCGGGTGCGGCTCGTGCTCGTCCCTCGGACAAAGCTCGACAGGGCGGCCCGCACCGACGCCCCCCAGGGGGTCTTGGCACTGGCCCGGCCCCTCGAGGACGTCGAGCTCGACGAGCTGTGCCGGGCACGGCGCAAGGTGGCCCCGTTCCTACTCGTGCTGGACGGGGTCACCGATCCCCACAACGTCGGGGCGCTCCTGCGCACCGCCGAGTGCGCCGGGGTCACGGGTGTGGTGCTGCCGCGCCATCGCGCTGTCCACGTGACGCCGACGGTGGCCAAGGTGGCGGCGGGCGCCGTCGAGCATCTCGACATGGCCGTGGTGCCGGGGGTGCCCAACGCGCTGCGGCGCCTCGACGAGCTCGGTGTCCCGAGTGTCGGCCTCGACGCCGGCGCCCCCGTGTCCCTGTTCGACCTGGACGTCGACGCCGGCGGTCCGCTGGCGCTCGTCCTGGGGGCCGAGGGGAGGGGCCTGGCGTCGCTCACCCGCCGCCGCTGCTCGTCCCTGGGGGCGATTCCCCAGTTCGGAGCCCTGCATGCCCTCAACGTGGCCGCGGCCGGTGCCGTGGCGTGCTTCGAGCTGGCTCGGCGCCGGGCCGCCGCGGCATCGCCGGACGCTCGGAGGTAGGCCGTCGTGCGCGATCATCGGTGTGGCGCGACGGGGGGAGCCGAGGTGACCGAGACCGCTCCAGGTGTCACACGTCCACGGTCGGCGGTCGCGGTCGACCCGGGCCGTAACGGGATCGACACGGGCGTCACGGCACAGCGCAGGCGTGCCGTGACGCGAGGTGCACGGCGACGATGCGTCCGAGCCGGTGGTGGGACTCGAACCCACGGCCTGACGATTACAAATCGTCTGCGCTACCAGCTGCGCCACACCGGCCTCGGTGCCACGCTACCGCCGGTCCCGTCCCCGCTCCGGCACGCCGGGGCGGGGGTCCGAGGATCCTTGCTTCGCGCGCGGTGCGTTGGCAGGCTTGACCTCGCGATGGGATTGACAGACCAGGACCGCCAGATCCTCGACTTCGAGGAATCGTGGTGGACCAGGCCCGGAGCGAAAGCCACGGGCATCCGCGTCCGCCTGGGAATGTCGCCCACCGGCTACTACCGCCGACTGGCGGAGCTCGTCGACACCGCTGAAGCCCTCCAACACGCGCCGCTGGTGGTGCGCCGCCTGCAGCGCCGCCGGCGCAACCAACGCCGCGGCCGGTTCGAGACGACAGCCGCTCCCCACGATCCGCGCCGATGAGCGACCGCTACGACGACCCCGGCCATCCGGGCGCCTCGGGAGGCGGCCGGAGCGGTGGTGACGACCACGACCCGGCCGGATCGCCGCCGCCGTCGGGTTGGCTGCGTGGCGTGGGTGTCGTGGCGGTGGCGGTCGTCATCGGAGTGCTGCTGCTGCCCTCCGGCACACGGGCCCCTCTGGGCGTGACCACGGCGGCGCGGTCCAGTTCCAGCACGACGACACCCCCCACCACCACGCCGAGCACCACCACGACGACGGTCCCCACCATCGTGCCGGGCTCGTCCACCATCCACATCCTGGTGGTGAACGGCACGAGCGTCACGGGCCTGGCGGCGGGCACCGCGACGTACCTCCGGTCCCGCGGCTTCAGCACCCTGACGCCGACGAATGCGACGACGAAGGTGGCCGCCACCCAGGTGTACACGATGTCTGGGCCCCAGGGCTCGGCCTCGACGGTGGCCAGCGTGCTCGGGCTGTCGTCGAGCGCGGTCGAGCCCCTGCACGCCGTCCCGCCGGTGGCGAGCGCGGCCGGGGCCACCATCGTGGTCGTCGCCGGGCCCGACCTGGCCCGGTTGGCGCCCTCTGGGTCCAAGTCCTCGACGGGCGCCCCGCTCGGCTGACCGGGCGCGGCGCGCCCGTGGGAGACCACACCCCGAAAAGGGCCCGGAACGTCGGACCTGAGGGCAGCGCCGACGAAACCGACGAGGAGCTGGGCCCGTTGGCCGCGCTGTTGGACGATCCCGCCGCCAGCGCCGTGCTGACCGATTTCGACGGGACCCTCGCCCCCATCGTCCCCGACCCGGCCACGGCCGTTCCCCTGGCCGGGGCGCCCGAGGTGCTGGCCGCCTTGACGCGGCGCTTCGCAGTGGTCGCCGTGGTGTCGGGGCGCCCGGCCTCGTTCCTGGCCCAGCACCTGGCGGGCGCGGGGCCGGCATTGCGTCTCTTCGGCGCGTACGGGCTCGAGTGGATCGAGCACGGCACCCTGCACCACGCCCCCGAGGTCGAGTCCTGGCGGGCCCCGGTGGCCCGGGTGGTGGAGGCGGCCCGGGGCGAGTTCGCGGCCACCCCCGTGGGGGTCGAGGACAAGGGCTGTTCGGTCACGGTGCACTGGCGCCAGGCGCCGGGCGAGGCGGCGCGGGCCTGGGACTTCGCCCGTGAGTGGGCGCAACGGACGGGGCTCACCCTCCAGCCCGGCCGGATGGCGGTGGAGTTCCGCCCACCCGTGGGCATCGACAAGGGGGTCGTGGTCGAACGCCTGGCGCGGGGGTGCGCGGCGGCGTGCTTCGCCGGAGACGACGCCGGCGACCTGGCCGCCTTCGCCGCCCTGGACCGGCTTGCCCTCGCAGGGACGCGTACGGTGCGCATCGCGGTGGCCGACGAGGAGACACCCCCCGAGCTCGCCGCCGCCGCCGACATCGTGACGGCCGGTCCCGTGGAGGCCCTGGCCCTGCTGCACGCGTTGGCCACACGCCCCGGGCGCTGAGGGGGCTGCGCCCGGATCGGGGCGAGCCCTTCGGATCAGCTCGGGACGGCCTCGGCCAACTGGTCGGCGAGCCAGTCCCCGGGCTTGCGCGCCGCCACCAGGTCGCGCAGCGCCCCGGCCCGTCGGGCCCGCTCGGGTCCCGACATGTCGAGGGCCTGCAGGAGCACCGCCGCGGTGCCGGTCACGTCGAAGGGATTGACCTCGAGCGCTTCGGCGTGCAGCTCGGCGAAGGCCCCCGCCTCACGCGACAGCGCCACGACGCCGTCGGTGGTGTTGACGAGGGGTCCCTCCTTGGCGACGAGGTTGAGCCCGTCGCGCAGCGAGTTCACCACGAGCACGTCGTAGCGGAGGAGGGCGGCGATGGACCTCCCCGGATCGTCGGCCACGTCGAGGATGACCGGCGCCCAGTCATCGGTCCCCCACGTGTCGTTGACCCGCCGCACCACCTGCTCGATCTCCGCTCCATAGGCGAGGTACTCCGGCAGCGAGGAGCGCGACGTGTAGGCCAGCGCCAGGAACGCCACCTCGCCGCGCAGCTCGGGCCGCATGCGGAGCATCTCGTCGAAGGCCCAGAACCCCCGCAACAGGTTCTTGGCGGGCTCGATCCGGTCCACACGCAGGATCATGCGCCGGCCCGCCATGAGCTCCTCGAGGCGCGCCCCCGCCGCGCTGCACTCGGCCGAGGCGGCCTGCTCGGCCAGGTGGTCGGGGTCCGGGGTCAGCGGCGACACGAACGTGTGGCCGCTGTCGACGCCCATGTCCTGGCAGCAGGCCCGGAAGCACCCCTCCCAACGCACCGTGTGGAACCCGCACGCGGTGGCGGCCGCCATGCCCTCGAGGACCTCGCGAGCCACCGCCGAAGGCAGCACCCGCAGCGTGTCGGGGCTGGCGAAGGGGGTGTGGGTGAAGTGGACTGTGCGCAGGTCGGGCCGCTTCTCGGCCAGCACCCCGGGCAGCAGGCTGAGGTGGTAGTCCTGCACGAGCACGGTGGCCCCTTCGGCCGCGGCGGCGTCCACCACCGCCGCGAACAGCTCGTTGAACTCGCGGTAGGCCTCCCAGGCCCGGGCCCAATGGCGGTCGAAGCGCGGTCGGCGGGCCAGGTCGAAGAGGTGGTGGTGCAAGAACCACAACGTGGAGTTCGACACGACGTCGTAGGCCATGCGGTAGACGTCTTTGTCGGGCTGCACCGTGCGCAGATGCAATCCCCGTTCGGTCATCAGCCCTTCGGCGGTCGCCTTGCGGTCGGCGTCGGACATGGCGCACGACACCCACGTCGCACCGCTCCCTTCGAGCTGGGGGTGCAGCGCGGCGGCGAGCCCCCCGGCGGAGCCGGCGGGCACGGGACGGTCCTCCCGGTCCAACGCGAAGGACAGCGGGCCCCGGTTCGAGGCGATGACGAGGTCCGCTTTTACGACCAACCGACCCGTCCCATACCCCGACGACCCTACCCCCCGCCTGCACGGGGCACTCCGACGGGCCACCATGGCGCTGTGCCCGACATCGCCTCCCCGCGTCCCTCGGTGCTGGCCGCCCCCGACGCCTTCAAGGGGACCGCCGCCGCGCCGGCGCTGGCCGCCGCCATGGAGCGAGGCGCCCGGCGGGCCGGATGGGACTGCGACCGTTGCCCGCTGTCCGACGGGGGGGAGGGCTTCGCCCAGGTCGTGGCCGAGGGGCGGTCCTCTTCGGGCTCCTCGCCTTCGGGCTCGTGGCGCCGGACCCGGGTGACGGGTCCCCTGGGGGCGCCCGTGGTCGCCTCGTGGTGGTTGGGCGACGGCGTCGCCGTGGTGGAATCGGCGGCTGCCTCGGGACTGCCCCTGGTCGGCGGCGCCGAGGGCAACGACCCCCTTCGGGCCAGCACCCGGGGCACGGGCGAGCTCCTGGTGGCCGCGGCCGCGGCCGGCGCCCGGCGGGTACTGGTGGGCGTGGGCGGCTCGGCCACGACCGATGGCGGCCGCGGCGCGCTCGAGGCGATCGAGGCCGCCGGCGGCCTGGCGGGGATCGAGGTGGTCGTCGCCTGTGACGTGGAGACCCCGTTCGTGGACGCCGCCGAGCAGTTCGGGCCCCAGAAGGGGGCGACCCCGGACCAGGTCACCGAGCTCCGGGACCGCCTCGCCACCTTCGCCGTGGACCTGCGAGAGCGCTACGGCGTCGACGTCGCCGCTCTCCCCGGAGCGGGCGCGGCCGGGGGGCTGGCCGGGGGGCTGGCCGCCTTCGGCGCCCGGCTCGTGCCCGGATTCGGCGTGGTTGCGGAGACCGTCGGGTTTCCGGACCGACTCTCCCGGGCCCGCCTGGTGATCACCGGGGAGGGACGTCTCGACGCCTCCTCGTGGTCCGGGAAGGTGGTGGGGGGCGTGGTGCGCACCGCCGGGGCCCTCGGGGTGCCGGCGCTGGTCGTTGCCGGCCAGCTGGGCGCCGGCGGGATCGACCGCGACGCCATGGGGGAGAACGTGGAGGTCTGCAGCCTGGTGGAGAGGTTCGGCGGGGCGCAGGCCATGGGCGATCCCGCCGGCTGCGTGGAGGAGGTCGTGGCGGACGCACTGGCGGGGCGCACCGGGGAGGAACGTGCTCTTCGGAGGTAGGTGTGGCCTCGGGCGCCAACCGTGCTTGGCGCCACGTCGGCGGGGGTGCCCGCATGCCCCTGCGCCTAGGGATCGAACCGACGGGGCGGGATCACCCCGGCCCGCCGCAACGCCGCACCCAGGACGTCGGTCGCCTGGGGACGGAGCTCGGCCAGGGGCCGGTTGCGGTGGATGCGCACGCCCAGGTCCACCTGGGCCACCTGCTCGACCCCGAAGCGCTCGGCCACGTCCACCAGCAGTGCGAGCTCGACGCCGTAGCCGGGGCCGAGGCCGGTCTTGTCGAGGACGGTCCGGGGCGCGGCGGTCTCGCCGGCCAGGGGTTGGCGTACGCCGGAGAGGTGGGGGAACAGGAGGTCGATGACGGGGCGGGCCACCAGCTCGGTGACGCGCCCGCCGGCCCCCTTCTCCCCGTGGAGGGGACGCTCGTAGAACCCTTTCACCAGGGCCACGTCGGGCCGCCCCGGACCGGGGTTCTCGAGGAGGGGGCCCAGGAGGCCGGTCACGTAATGGGGGCCGAAATTCCGCACGTCGGCATCGAGGAAGACCACGAGCTCGGCGTCGGTCTCGTCGAGCGCCACCATCATGGCCTGGCCTTTTCCTCCCCCGGTGGTCCGGGCTGGGACGACCCGCGCCCCCGCCCGACGGGCCACCGCGGCGGTGTCGTCCAGCGACCCGTCGTCCACCACCACGATGTCGTCGACGAGGTCCGCTCCACCACCTCGGCGCGTGAGCGAGGCGCACACGCTGGTCACGATGGTCCCCACCGTGGCGGCCTCGTTGCGCGCCGGGAGGCACACCGCCACCCGACGGCCGGCGCGCGCCGCCACCAGCGCCGGGACCTCGAAGTCCCGGTGGTCGAAGCAGCGCAGGGCGGCCCCGGGGGCAGCACCTGGTTCAGAACCCACCCACCGATCATCCCCCATCGGGGGACTCTCCTCGCCACCATGCTGGGATGCATTGACGCGGGTGGCCGGTTTCGTCCACCATGGAGGGATCATCCAGAGCGGCTGAGGGACGGGCCCTGTGACGCCGCGGCAACCAGCGCTTCCGCCATGCAGGCGGACGCAAGGTGCCAATGCCCGACCGATGTGGAGGTGTGTCGTGGAATTCGTCACCGGGCTTCGCTGCAGGGAATGTGCGCGGGCCTATCCGGCGGAGGCGCTGCACGTGTGCGACTACTGCTTCGGCCCCCTGGAGGTCGCCTACGACTACGAGGCCCTGCGCGGTGTCGTCACCCGCGAGCTCATCGCCGCCGGTCCCCAGACCATCTGGCGCTATGCGCCCCTGCTCCCGGTGTCGGACCCGGCGCCCATCGACCTGGGCACGGGCTGCACCCCCCTGGTCCGGGCCGACCGGCTGGCCGCCGAGCTCGGTCTCGGGGAGCTGTGGATCAAGAACGACACGGCCAACCCGACCGGCTCGTTCAAGGACCGTGTCGTGTCGGTGGCGCTCACCAAGGCGCGTCAGCTCGGGTTCAAGGTGGCGGCCTGTGCGTCCACGGGCAACCTGGCCAACTCCGTGGCCGCCCACGCGGCGCGCGCCGGCATGGTGTCGGTGGTGTTCATCCCCCGCGACCTCGAGGTGGCCAAGGTCGTGACGACGGCGGTCTACGGCGGGCACGTGGTGGCCGTCGAGGGCACCTACGACGACGTCAACCGGTTGTGTGCCGAGCTCACCAGCGAGCTGCCGTCGTGGGCCTTCGTGAACGTCAATGTCCGGACGTACTACGCCGAGGGATCCAAGACCCTGGCCTTCGAGGTGGCCGAGCAACTGGGGTGGCAGGTGCCGGATCACGTGGTCGTGCCGGTGGGGTCGGGCAGCCAGCTCACCAAGGTGGCGAAGGGGTTCGCCGAACTCTACGAGGTGGGACTGCTCGCCGACGAGCCCCACGTGCGGGTGTCGGGCGCCCAGGCCGAGGGATGTGCCCCGGTGGCCACGGCCTTCGCCGAAGGCACCGACGCCATCCGACCGGTCAAGCCGCACACCATCGCCAAGTCCCTCGCCATCGGCAACCCCGCCGACGGCTGGTACGCGCTCGAGACGGTGCGCACGAGCGGTGGGGCGTTGGCGGCGGTGACCGACGAGGAGATCCTCGACGGCATCCGCCTCCTGGCCCGCACCGAGGGCATCTTCGCCGAGACGGCCGGGGGCGTGACCATCGCCACATTGGCGAAGTTGGCGGCCCAGGGGGTGGTGCGGCGAGACGAGCGGGTCGTGGCGTACGTGACCGGTCACGGTCTCAAGACGGTAGAGGCCCTCGTCGACACGGCGGGGCCCACCGCCACCATCGCCCCCACCATCGAGGCCTTCCACGAGGTGATGTCCGTCGACGCCACCACGGGGGCCGGGGCATGAGCGTGACCGTGCGGATCCCCGCCCAGCTGCGCACCCTGACCGGAGGCGAAGCCCAGGTGGCGGTGGAGGGCTCCACGGTGGGAGAGGTGCTCAAGGCCCTCGACGCCGCCCATCCCGGGTTCGGCGACCGGCTCTTCGACGAGGGCGGCACGCTGCGCCGGTTCGTGAACGTGTTTCTCGCCGACGAGGACGTGCGCTTCCTCGACGGCCTCGACACGGCGGTCGCCGACGGCCAGACCCTGTCGATCGTCCCGGCCGTCGCCGGCGGCTGAAGGGCCCTCCCACTGGGCTGTTGCCAGCGGCCGGCCCGGCGTGGTTTGCTCTTAGCACTCGAAGCGCTAGAGTGCTAATGGTCGCACGGGGCGCTCGCCGGGAGCTTCGCTCCCCGCCCCGTCGGCGACACCGGTAGAGAAACCCACGGAGGAAACCACGCCATGCCCAAGCTGATCGCCTTCGACGAGGAGGCCCGCCGGGCCCTCGAGAACGGCATGAACAAGCTCGCCGACGCCGTACGCGTGACCCTCGGCCCCAAGGGCCGCAACGTCGTGCTCGAGAAGAAATGGGGAGCACCCACCATCACCAACGACGGGGTCTCCATCGCCAAGGAGATCGACCTCGAGGACCCGTGGGAGAAGGTCGGC
>Ga0116219_10002675_pt1 | contig 14704 bp, 9 predicted proteins | sample Sb_taG_4_FD_91019 | JGI IMG/M metagenome (GOLD analysis project Ga0116219, IMG submission 91019) | Peat soil microbial communities from Weissenstadt, Germany - Sb_50d_6_BS metaG | ecosystem: Environmental > Terrestrial > Soil > Wetlands > Peat | place: Germany: Weissenstadt | collected 2010-09-21
GCCGTGCATCGACAAGATGATCGGCCGCAACCAGAGATAGTGGTTGCAATACGCCGCCGCCATCCCGGCAATCTCCATCTCGAACCAGCGCCGGCGCACCGCAACCATCGCCAGACCGGCGCCCAGAATGGCGCTGGCAACGAGGCTAGAGGCATCGCCGCGGCTGATATTCACCGTGGTGAATGCCAGCAGGAACGCCAGCCCGGTCACGACTTGCGACTCGTAACGCAGCGTGTGCGCGATCATGCCCGCGGCCACAATCAGCAGCAGAGCCAGATCCGCGCTTTCCGAAGAAAGAATGTGCGCCGCGGGTACGTGATACATAGCGTAGGTGGTGAAGTAAAGGAGCGACCATCCGCCACCAATTCCGGCGCGTGCCAGAATTTGCCATTGGCGGCGCCGCTCGAAGAGCACGCCCACGCCGAGCATCACCGCGCTGGCGGCGTAACCCACCATGACTTTTCCGGGCGGACCAAGCTCACGCATCTCATACGAGAGAAACAGCGCCACACCAATCACCAGAATGATGATGCCGATCTTGTTGAGCCAGTTTGTGCCCAGAGCCTCTTCCAGATTGAGCAGCCGGCCGATAGAGAATCCGGGTTGCTCGGCATGCGAAAAAGCCGGGAGCGGAGGCGGCCCTGGTGGCGGCGGTTCCACGGATTCGGCCGCTGCCACCTCCGGTGCAACCTCCTGCCCTGACACTGGAAGCGGTGGGGGCTGAACTGGAACCTGAGCAACTGGGGGTATCTCCTGCTCGATTGGCTCCTTCGCGGCAGGTGCGGCCTGCGCCTCTGTGCGTTCCCGTTCCATCAGCTTACGGAGTTGCTTGGAATCCTCTTCAAGCTGAAAGACTCGCGATGTGAGCTTACTGATGAGCGATTCCAGCGTTCGCGTTCTGGACGAGCTGCGGGCAATCCAGATCGCCAGCAGAACCACTACGAAAAACAAGAACGCAGTCATAGGTGACTACTTCTCCGCTACTTCCGCCAGACGCATGATGACACTTTTCGCCTGCCGCAGGTCGGTCTTGCCGCTCCCGAGAGTCGGAATGGTTTCAATAAAGTGCAGATCCTCGCTCTTAGGCACCCAGAGTTTGGGCAGCTCTGTCTGGGAAAGTTGCCGCCAGATCTCCGTCGGCGTGAGATCCGGACGCGTGTACAGAGCTGCCAAGCGCTCGCCCTTGTGATCGTCCGGAATGCCGCAGACTACACAGGCAGAATCACCAAGAATGGCTTGTAGGGCTTCCTCGATTTTCAAGTGAGGCACCATCTCGCCGCCGATCTTGCTGAGGCGTGCGAGCCGGTCCGTGATCCGAATGAATCCGTCGTCGTCGATGCACCCGATATCGCCCGTCACGTACCAGCCATCGCGAATCACTTCCGCGGTCTTCTCGGGCTGCCCTAAGTATCCGAGCATCCGGTTGGCGCCTCTCACAAGGAGCAGTCCTGCTTTCCCAGCGGGCAACCGCTCACCCGTGTCCGGGTCCACAACCCTCACCGTCACACCAGGAACCGGATGCCCAACCGTGCCGGCCTTAACCCCGGTTTGTGGATTCGCGGGATCTTCGTGGTCTGGCACATTCACGGCGATCACGGGCGACATTTCGGTAGCCCCATAGCCTTCGAGAGGACTCAAACCGAATTTTTCGTGGAACGCTTGCGCAATATTCTCGCGCAGCTTTTCCGCGCCCACGAGCACGAACCGCAACGAGGCGAACTCCTCGGCGGAGCACTTGCGCGTATAGCCGACGCAGAAGGTCGGGGTGGTCAACAGAAAAGTGCCCCGGTGCTTGTGAACCAGCTCGCCGATCGCTTTCGCATCCATGGGGTTGGGATGATAAATGGCCGCGGCGCCGATCACCACCGGAAACCACAGAGTGTACACAAAGCCGAAGGAATGGAAAAACGGCAACACGCCCACAATGCGATCGGTCTTGCCAATCCAGAACACTTGCGCCACCGCCTCGATATTGGAAATGAGATTGTAGTGCGAGAGCATCACACCCTTCGGAGTGCCGGTGCTCCCGCTGGAAAAGATGATCGTAGCCAGACTATCCGGCGTTCGCTTTTCTGAGTTCATGAGGCGCGCTAATAGGCGCGTGGGAAGCAGGAAGGCGGCGGCAGCCGTGACGGCTTTCTGCCATCCGCTGAACGCTGGCAAAACATCCTCCAGAAACACCATGCCCTCGGTCGGTTCCAGCTTGGCCTTAGCCAGAAAGTGGCGCGACGTCAGGATGGTTCGGATCTCGCATTGTTCAACGGCCGACGCCATCGATTCTTTGCCGGCGGTGTAATTGAGGTTCACGGGAATCTTGCCAGCCGTCAGCGCTGCAATATTAGCCAACGCGCCTCCCACTGAATTTGGCAGCAAGAGCCCGATTTTGTTTGCCGGGGCGCTATGCCGGCGCAGCCAGCGGGCGAGCAGTATGCTGGCCATCAGCGTCTGGCCGTATGTAAGTTGCTTGCCGCTCGAATCAGCCATAGCCAATGAGAACCAGTTGCGTTTGGCTGATCGCATGAAGCGCAGGTCTAACAGATCTTGCGCGGTCCTCCTCTCCTCGACCGCTTCGCTGCCGAGTTCCATGATCGCGAGCCGCACATCGTGTGCCGACGCGTGCGAGCTGAGCGGCTTGCCGAACGACACGGTTACCGGATACGGCACACGCTTCGGCCATTTCCAGAAGAAGCGGCCGCGCTCGAAGCTGAAAATGCTTCCCCACAGACGATCGAGATGCACCGGAATCACGGGCACGTCCAGACCTTCAGCAATTTTCTCGAGGCCGCGCTTGAACGGCAGCAGATTGCCAGTACGGCTGATGGCGCCTTCCGCAAAAATGCAAACCACATGGCCGGCTTCGAGTTCCCGGCGCGCGCTCCTGATCGACTCCACTAAGTCCCGGCGCGATCCGGCGCCCACCGGAATCGAATTCGTCAGACGGAAAAACCAGTGGAGCGCTGGAATCTCGTAGTAAGGGCGGTACACCATGAACCGGATAAAGCGTTGCACGCACGCGCCGATGAGGAAGCCATCGATATGGGAGACGTGGTTCGCCACCAGCAGCGCGGGACCACGGAAGGGAACATTGCCGGCGCCCACGATGCGAATGCGGAACACCGTGTGCGTGAGCAGCCAGAGCACAAAGCGCACCAGGAAATCGGGCACCACGCTCACCGAATAAACCGTCGCAACCAGCGTGAAGATTCCTGCGTACAGCACGATCTTGTCCGGTGCGACTCCAAGTTTGTCGTGCAATTCCCACAGCGCGGCCGAGGCCAGCAGAATGCCCACCATGTTCAAGAAATTATTGGTGGCGATCAGCCGGCCCTTCTCATCGTCTCCGCTGCGTTGCTGCAAGAAGGCGTTTAGCGGGACAATAAACAGGCCGCTCGCAAAGCCCAGCAACGCGAGCGCAACAATGGCGCCCAACCACGACGGCATGACCCAGCACAACAGCATGGAAGAAACGCCCATGCCGAGCGAGCCTAGCGGCACCAGGCCCAGTTCGACCTTGTCCCCCGAAAGCCGGCCGGCGGCCAAACTGCCCGCGCCGATCCCGATCGCTAGCGCCGTGACCATCAGGCCTATGTGGACTTCGTTAACCTTGATCACCTCGCGCCCCAGAACGATCAGATCCATCTGAAACAGAGCGCCGAGGAACCAGAAATAGGACATGCCGATCACCGTCAGCCACAGCGGGCGGTCGCGATACAGCCGCCTCAGGCCGACGACTACCTCGGCGAACGGATTCAGCGCGAACGGCGTTCGAATGTTCGGAGAAGCGACTTTCCCGATTTTGAAACTGACGAGAGTGCCCACGATCGCAATCGCGAGCATGACCGTCCCCATCTTCCACGGCGCATATTTCCACGCGGAGAACAGAAACGTCCCGGACGACGTCCCGACCACGATCGCGACGAATGTGCTCATTTCGAGCAGGCCATTCGCGCGGGAGAGATCGCGATCCGGCAACATCTCCGGGAGGATTCCGTATTTCGCGGGGCTGAACAGCGTGGCCTGCAGCGCAAGCAGGAAGAGCACCGCCATCATCAGATCGATGCGCTGGGAAACCAGCGCCGGAATGGCGAGTGCCATCGAAAGAACCTCCAGCGATTTCGTGGCGATCAGAACGCGGCGTTTGTTAAAGACGTCGGCGAGATGGCCGGAATACCCCGAGAACAGCAGGAATGGAACGATGAATACTGCGCCTCCGAGCGAAAGGTACTCTCTGCCCTTGCCGGTCCTGGCGCCAATCTCCACCGCCAAAAGCGAAACCAGAATTTTGTAGACGTTGTCGTTGTACGCGCCGAGGAACTGCGTCCAAAGGAACGACTGGAACCCGACCGACTTCAGAAGCTCTTTGTAGCTGCTCGCGGCCATTTGTATCTGTTCTCCTGCCCTTATCGGTGCAAAGGGAGGACCAGCTCGGCTGTACTGATTTAGAACAACTTACCTGTTAAATTGGCTCAGTTGTCAAGACTATAGTACAATCCATGCTCATATTATGTACATTTCCTGTATACTCACCTCGTGGCCTTCGTCAACGCCCAAGAGCGCTCCTTACTGCGCATTACTTCCGATCTGGCTTATTCCAACCCGTTCGTCCCCGAGCGAGTGAGTCTGGAGCGCGCCGCATTGGGTAGCGAGTTCGTCGAAGGCGAACCAGTGTGGAGCGTGCAAGTGGAAGATCCCGACCGGCCACGCACGAATGTCTGGAAGATCATCGCACTTCTCGAACCCTTAGTCGAGCGTTTGCGCCAGCATCTGGAGCGCGTTCGCGACGTGCCAGCCAGCGACCTGGCGCTCTATCAAGACGCGGTGTTGCATGTGATCTACCACCACGCGTTCCCGCACTTCGTGGAAACAATTTTCAATTCAGGCAAACAGAAGCGCTTGAGCTTCTATTCTCAGTTTCAAGCGGAGTGGGAGCGCTATTTCCAGATTCCCGGCGTCTCGCTGCCCACAAACCACGACCCCCGGCACATCTTCGCCTGCTTTTACCAGATCGCCCGAGCTTTTCACAACATTTTCCTGTGCATCATCGGCGGTTCTCTGTCGGCTGCAAAGCTGCGAGCATCGGTGTGGAACTCGATTTTTACACACGACCTCCGCCGCTACTGGCGCGGCATCTACGCGCACATGGCCGATTTTCCGACGCTCATCATGGGACCGTCCGGCACCGGAAAAGAGTTGGTGGCACGTGCCATCGCGCTATCTCGATACGTGCCATTCGACGCCGAGAAGCTCATATTTGAACACGACCCCGAGCAGGACTTTCTGCCGATCAACGTCGCCGCACTGCCCGCCACGCTGATCGAATCCGAACTGTTTGGCCACCGGCGCGGCGCTTTTACTGGCGCCCTGGAGGACCGCAAGGGGTGGCTGGAAGTCTGCCCGCCATCCGGCTCCGTTTTCCTGGACGAGTTGGGCGACCTGGAATTTGCGCTTCAGGTGAAATTGCTGCGCGTGATCGAGACGCGGACGTTCCATCCACTCGGCAGTACCGCCGCCCGTCAGTTTCGCGGCAAGCTGATCGCGGCCACCAACCGGGATTTAGCCACGGACATGAAACGGGGGCGGTTTCGCGAAGATCTGTATTACCGGCTGTGCGCGGACGTGATCCTGACGCCGCCGCTGCGCGAACAAGTGCGGGAATCGCCTGAAGTCATGCGCGACCTGATTCATTACATGGCGCGCAGGGTCGCGGGTTCCGAGGCGGAGCCGCTGGCGAGGGAAGCTGAGGATTGGATCCGCCACCATTTGCCACCGGATTACGCCTGGCCGGGAAACTACCGCGAGCTGGAACAGTGTGTGCGCAACGTCCTCATCCGAAAACAGTATCAGCCGCCTGAAAGCCGAGCGGCATCCGACGCCGAGAGCCTGTCGGAGGATCTGTCCATGGGGCGCTTAACTGCTGATGAGTTGCTCCGGCGCTATTGCACCCTCGTATACGCCGAAACCGGCAGCTACGAGGAAACCGCGCGGCGTTTGCAGCTGGATCGGCGCACCATCAAGAGTAAAATTGACGCGCGCCACTAGCGGGCATGGTGGCACCCGCCGCCGCGACTTTATAATAGTTCTTTACCCAACAAGAGAGGAGTTTGGATGTCCGTTAAACGTCTGGGGATCCTCACCGGTGGTGGTGATGTTCCCGGCTTGAATTCCGTGATCAAGAGCGTGGTCTATCGAGGCGGTGAGATCGGCTGTGAAATCACCGGTATCCGGCGTGGATGGGAGGGTTTGACGAACGTAAACCTCGACGACGAACAAAGCCGCGCGCGGTATATTCTGCCGCTCAATCGTGACAACACGCGCACGATCGATCGCACCGGCGGCACCTTTCTGCACACGACGCGCACCAATCCGGGCAAAATGAAAAAGGTGCCGGACTTCTTGAATGCCGCCAGTTTCAAGACGTCGCAAGTCACGAAAGATGGAAAGACAAGTACGGTGTACGACCTGACACCGCAGGTCATCAAGAATCTGGAGAAGCTCGGGTTCGAGTACCTGGTGGCAATTGGCGGCGACGACACCTTGAGCTACGCGGCGAAGCTCGATCAAGCCGGCTTCAAGGTGATCGCGATTCCGAAGACGATGGACAACGACGTGCAGAATACCGAGTATTGCATCGGGTTTTCGACGGCAATCACGCGCGCCACCGAAGCCATCGGGCGGCAGCGAACCACGGTGGGCTCGCACGAACGCATCGGCATATTCCGCATCTTCGGACGCGACGCCGGCTACACAGCGCTCTACACGGCCTACGTGACCTCCATGCGTTGCTGTATCCCCGAATACAAGTTCAATTTGGAGAAGCTGATCGAGGTGCTTCTGAAAGACAAGAGGACGACGCCCAGCAACTACTCACTGGTGGTTCTTTCCGAGGGCGCGGAATGGGAAGGCTACCAGTTGCGCGAAACCGGCGAGGCGGACGCGTATGGCCACAAGAAGAAAGCTAACGTCGGCGAGGATTTGAGCGATGAGATCAAGAAGCGTACCGGCGAGGAAACCATCGTCAGCGACCTGACGTACGATCTGCGCAGCGGCAGTCCGGATTTTCTCGACAAAATGGTGGCGTCCACGTTCGCGGGCATGGCTATGGGATGTATCGAGCGCGGACAACACGGACTTATGATGGCGATCAGCGGAGGCTGCTACACGGCAGTGCCGATTCCCGATCCCAAGCTTGGTCCGCGCCGTGTGGATGTCGGGACGATGTACAACACCGAACGCTACCGGCCAAGTTACGAGAACAAGATCGGCCTGCCGATTTTCCTCACGCGGGCGTAGAGTCAAACGCCTCACCGCAGAGGCGCGGAGGCGCGGAGAAAGGCGAAATTAGAGTTCATGCCATTCCAGGAAGTCGTCGAAGCTCAGGGCCACCTGATCGATTCCCACATCATGGAGCAGATTTTCGATCAGGTGGTCGAGTTCGGCGGCCGGTTCGAGGTCGAAGAATTCCGCGTTGGGAAGACCAACAGCGACGGATCGTACCTACGCCTGAAGGTGGAGGCCAGCGAGCGCGCCGTCATGGAGCGCCTGCTGCAACAGTTGCTCGGCCTGGGCTGCTCGCCCGTCGACAGCGGCGACGCGCAACTGCGCACGGTGGAGCGCGACCGCTGTGCTCCCGAGGATTTCTATTCCACCACCAACCACCGCACGCTCGTCCGCCACCAGCAGCAATGGATTGAGGTGGACAATCAACGCATGGACGCGCTCGTGGTGGTCGCAGACGGCAGAGCGGTGTGCCGCCGGATGCGCGACCTCCACGCCGGCGATCAAGTCGTCGTGGGGATGCGCGGCATCCGTGTGGTGCCCGAATCGAAGGAACGCGACCGGCTGGCTTTCGCGTTCATGAGTAACGGCATCTCGTCGGAGCGCCAAGTGGAAACGGCGGTGCGCCAGACCGCGACGCTCGTCGAGCAGACCATCGAACAAGGTCTGAAAGTGGTCGCCGTCGCTGGTCCGGTGGTGGTGCATACAGGCGGTGTGCAGGGCCTGGCGCAGTTGATCCGCAGCGGATTCATCCAGGCTTTGCTCAGCGGCAACGCGCTAGGCGTGCACGATCTGGAAGCGGCGTTGTTCGGCACGTCACTCGGAATCCGTCTGGCGGATGGGCGCCAGGAAGAACATGGCCACCGCAATCACATGCGCGCCATCAACGCCGTCTATCACTGCGGCAGCATCGCCCGCGCTGTGGAAAGTGGGCGCTTACGATCGGGAGTTCTCTACGAGTGCGTGAAAAAGAACGTTCCCTTCGTACTGGCCGGTAGCCTGCGGGACGACGGCCCCCTGCCCGACACCATCACCGATATGAACGCCGCACAGGACGCCTACGCTGAACACTTGAAAGGCGCCGGGCTGGTGCTGTGCCTGGGTTCGATGCTGCACTCCATCGCCACGGGCAACATGCTGCCGAGCTGGGTGAAGATCGTTTGTGTGGACATCAATCCGGCCGTCGCCACCAAAGTGAGCGATCGCGGCACCGGCCAGGCGGTGGGCGTAGTGACGGATGTCGGGCTGTTTCTCGATCTGCTCTCGCGCGCGCTCGTGAAGAAATGAAGCGCTCCTACACTGACGCGCACGCGGAGGCCGGAATCGAAGCGCCGCTGCCTGAAATCGAAACTTGGCCGAACCAATTCCCGGGCTACGAGATCGAAATTGTTGTTCCCGAGTTCACTTCCGTGTGCCCTAAAACCGGCCTTCCGGATTTCGGGCGGATCACCCTACGCTACACGCCAGACAAATTATGTCTGGAGCTGAAGTCGCTCAAGATGTACGTGCTGGCATATCGCAACCTCGGCATCTTCTATGAAAACGTGGTGAACCGGTTTTTGCGCGATGTGGTGGCTGCGGCCAAACCCATTACCGCAACCGTGGTGGGCGAATTTACACCGCGTGGCGGACTGCACGCGAAAGTGACGGCCACCTGGAGCAAGAAGAGTGGCGCCCGAAAGTAACGAAGCCTTAAAGGCTGAGGAACTGGCGGAACTGCTGCGCGCGGTGCGCGAGCGGGTGAGCGCACGCTACCCCGGAGTTAACGGATCAGGCTCAGAACCGGTTGCCGACCTGATGCCGCTGGCACAAGCGAGGGACCGAGCGGAAGCCAAGATTGCTGCGATCGGCGGCGTCAATCCGCGGCCGCCCGGTTTCCTGAACTCGTTGATCCAAGCGGCGAAGGGTACAATCGCGCGCGGGCTGGGCTGGTTCGTCCGTGATCAAGTGGTTTTCAACCGTGAAGTGATGGCCTGCGTGGAAGCCACGCTCGAAGCGCTAAGTGAACTGAATCGCTCGATTGTGTCTCTGAATCAGCGATTCGGCTCTGTAGCCCGCACGGCGGAGGAAGTAGAGGACATCCGCACCCACTGGACCACTTGGCGCAGCGAGTGGGAACACAGGCTCGCCACCAACGAAATGCAATTTCTGCGCAGCGTCGCCGATTTGCAAATCGCTTTCCAGCACCGTGCCACACTGATGGAGACGAATTTCCGCGACAACGTCAAAGCGCAGCACGCGGACTATCTGGGTGCTCTCGAGAGAGCAACCCTGGACATGCAAAAGAAACTGGCGGCCGATTTCGCCCGGGCTAGCGCGGCATTCGAGACCATCATTCACACGGAGCTTCGCCTGATCCGCCAGCGCGCGCGTTCCGTGACCTCATTGGCCTCACCGGCGCCACTGGCCCAACCGGCGCCGCCCATCGCGGAAGCCGGTTCGGTATTCGACTATGCGCGTTTCGCCGAACGTTTTCGCGGTTCGGAGGAATTCGTCCAAGCCGGACAACGATTCTACGTTCCCTATTTCGCCGGCTGCAAGGACGTACTGGACATCGGGTGCGGGCGAGGCGAGTTTCTTGAACTGATGCGTGAAGCCGGGGTCGCGGCCCGTGGCATCGACCTCAGCCGTGAATCCGTGGACTTGTGCCGGAGCAAGGGACTTCAGGCAGATGAGGCAGACCTGTTCGCGTATCTGGCAGCGCTGACAGAGGGCTCACTCGACGGTATTTTTTGCGCACAGGCAATCGAGCATCTTGCCCCCGCGCAGCTTCCGGAAATGATGCGCCTGGCAACGCGAGCGCTTCGCCGTGGCGGCGTGCTGGCCATCGAGACGCCCAACCCCGAGTGCCTCGCCATCTTCGCCACGCATTTCTACCTAGATCCCACGCACACACGGCCTGTGCCGCACGCGCTGCTCGCGTTCTACATGGAAGAATACGGCATCGGCCAGATCGAGGTGCACCGCCGGTTCCCCGCTGTCGAAACCATGCCCGTACTTGCGAGTTTGCCCGGAGACTTTCGCGACGTGTTCTTCGGTGGCCTGGATTACGCGATCATCGGAAGAAAGCTGGGTTAGGTTTTCACTAGCACCTAGAACCTAACACCTGGCACCGGCTTCTAAATCCCCGCCTGCCCGTCCAGGCTGCGCCAAAGGTACCAGCTGGCAACCGTGCAGTAGGGATGCCAGCCGCGCGCGAGTTCCTCGACTTCGCGTGGCTTGGGGAGTTCAGCGAGGCCATAGGCTTTCTTAATCGCGCTGCGAATGCCGAGGTCTCCCGTAGGCAGCACGTTGTGGCGCCGCAAAGCAAAGATCAGAAACATCTGCGCCGTCCACTCGCCGATGCCTTTAACAGCCGTCAGGCGCGTGATCACTTCTTCATCCGGAAAATCCGGCAGTACCTCAAATGCAACTTTCCCTTTCACGGTTTGGCGCGCCAGATCGCGGATGTAAAGGGTCTTTTGGCGGGAAAGGCCCAGCCGTCGCATACGCTCGAACCGTAGCGCCAGAACACCTTCCGGCGTCACACGCCCGTCGGGAAGCGCACTGGCCAAGCGGCCGTAGATCACCCGCGCCACCTTTCCACTTAGCTGCTGGAAGACAATGGATCGCACCAGCGTTTCGAAACTCGGCTCGCGAAACTCGATGCAATAGGGCCCGACGCGTTCGATGAGCGCGCCAAGCACGGGGTCGCAGGTCTTCAAGTGGCGGATGGCTGCACGCATTTGAAACAATTAGGAACGGGGGTACGTCACCATTCTATCCGTATGATGAACTTTTATGCCCGCACGGCGGCAGCCTGTGTTGCCGCAATCGCCCTGCTGCCGTTGGCGTCTTCTCAGGAAACGCCGCAAAAGCCGCCTGAAGAAGCTCCAGCCCCCATTCAGGTGGAGGTCAACCTGGTGAGCATCCTGGCCACCGTGCACAACAAAGGCGGCGGGCTGGTGGGCAATCTGACGAAAGACGATTTCACTGTCAGCGAGGATGGCCAGACCCAGGAGATCAAGTATTTCACGCGCGAAACCGACTTGCCGCTGACCATCGGGCTGTTGGTGGATGTGAGCGGCAGCCAGCGCAACCTGATCGATATCGAGCGGGAAGCCGCCTATCAATTCTTTTCGCAGGTGCTGCGCAAGAAGGATATCGCGTTCCTGATCAGCTTCGGCGAAGATGCCGAGCTGTTGCAGGATTTCACCGGGTCCCCCCGGTTGCTCCAGGCAGGGCTCAAGAATCTGCAAGTCAACTCGGGAGTGCAAGGCATTCACCCTGGACCGGTGCCGACGATTGGCCAGCCGCGTGGCACGGTCCTCTACGACGCCGTGTATCTCGCCTGCCACGACCAAATGACCCAACAAGTCGGCCGCAAGGCAGTGGTGCTGATCACGGATGGCATGGATGAGGGCAGCCGTTTGAAGATCGAGGAAGCCATCAGTGCGGCGCAGAGGGCCGACACCGTCATTTACAGCATCTACTATGTCGATCGCAGCGCGTACGGCGGCTTCGGTTATTTTGGCGCTGTGACGGATTCGTATCTGCACAGGATGTCGGACGATACTGGCGGGCGAGTGTTTAAAGTGGACCGTAAGAATACTCTGCCCGATGTCTTCAAGGAACTGCAGGACGAGATGCGCAGTCAGTACGCCATCGGTTACAAGCCCACTAACGAAAAGCGCGACGGCAGCTTCCGCCGCGTGGACTTACGCGTCACTGACAAAAACCTGAAGGTGCAAGCGCGCAAGGGCTACTACGCGCCTGGGGGAAAAACCAATTGATTCGTAGTGGCTGGACATGTCCAGCCTTTTCTACCGGCTGATGGAGTAGATGGCAGCGGAACGGGGCGGCATTTCGACAGTGAGCTTGCTATCCCACCATTGGGCATCCGGGGCGATGCCCAGTTCATCGTGCCAAGACCTGCCGGGTTGCGGGTTGCTGACTACGATCTGGGGTGGAATTGGCAATTCCGAAGTCTCGACCGACACCATTGCCGGATCGGTGGCCAAATTGAACACCACCAGCGGGGCCACGTTCCCGGATACTCGCGCAAAAGCGTAGACTTGATCTTTCGCCACCAGGTCAATCGTCGTACCTCGGCGCAACGGCTCGAGTTTCGCCCGTACCCGCATCAGCCGGTGCAGATGATCGAAAATCGCCTGCTCTTCCGGTGTGCGGCCGCTCACCTCGAAGGCGTTGCGCGCATCTTCACGCCAGCCGCCCGGAAAATCACGGCGATTGTCGGGGTCCCCGCCGCCTCGCATCGCTATTTCATCGCCGTAATAAACCATGGGAATGCCGCGAGTTGTCATTAGGAACGTGAAGGCCAGCTTTATGTCATCCACGCTCGCCCCGCTCTCATTCATGAAGCGCGCCGTGTCGTGCGACCCAAGAAAAGTCACCAGCAGATTCGGATCCGGGTAAAGCCGATCGTGCGCCAGCACCTTTGCCAGCTCCTCAGCCGGCGCATTGTGCGCAAACACGCGCCGGATGGCCCCGAACAATGGAAAGTCGAACAGCGCGTCCACGCGTGAATCGACTCCATCAAACTGCGCCTTGCCGCCCTGGAAAAACGCCACCAGCGCTGGATCTTCATCCCACATCTCGCCGACCACACGAAAACTGGGGTACTCGCGTTTGATGGCCTGCATCCATTCGCGCCAAAAGGTGCGTGGCACATATGGCAAGGTGTCCTGGCGGATACCGTCGATACCCGTCGAGGCGATCCACCACAGCGTGTTCTGGATCAGATATTGCGCGGTCAAGGGATCGTTTTGGTTGAGGTCCGGGAGAGTGTTGATGAACCATCCCTCGAGCGTGCTTTTTTGTAGGGACGAGGGTGCGCGCGGATCGGCCAAAGTCCAAATTTGCCAAGTATTTGCCAGGTGATTCTCAACCGTTCCGTTGAACCAGGTTGGCGTCGGCGAATCAGCGGCCCACGGATGGTATGGTCCGGTGTGGTTGGCCACCTGGTCCTGGAGTACCTTCAGGCCAAGCGCATGGGCCGAGTCCACCAGCTTCTTCAGAAGCGCCAGATCACCGAAGTGCTCCTCCACGCCATAGAAATCCACCGCGCCGTATCCGTGATAGTCAGTGATGGCCTCATCGTCATACTTCTCGCGCTCGTTTAGATGATTGACATTGTCGTAGACGGGCGTGAGCCAGAGCGCCGTCACGCCGAGATCTTTGAGATACGGAAGATGATCGATGATCCCTTGAAAATCGCCGCCGTGATAGTAACGGGCTTTGTGACGATCGAAGAGACCATGGGAAACAGCAGGGTCGTCATTGCCGGGATCGCCGTTTGCGAAACGGTCGGGCATGATGAGGTAGATGACGTCATCGGAAGAGAAACCTTGAAACCGCCCGCGGCGCGGCAAGGGCGCTTGAAGTTCGAACGGAGCGGTCGCCGTCCCATCGGGTGTGGTGACCTGCAGCGGATAGGAGCCGGGCTTGGCATTCTCCTGAATCTCAACCTCGACAAACAAATACGTACCGGCTGCGTTCGATTGCACGCGCCCGGGCTTCACGCCTGCTTCCGCGCATTTGACGGTGGATCCTTTTAGATCCTTCCCGTGAATCAGCAGGCGCACCGGGTTGAGGCTATGTCCCACCCACCAGTTCGGCGGTTCAACTTTGTTGACTTCGGGGGCGGCGGCGATCAGCCTCCACGCTGTTACGAGCAGAAGGAGGCGCTTCACGCGGCTGATTCCTTGTCGTCCACGCGGCGCATCAGCAGTGCCGCCAGCACCAGAAATCCCCCACCAGTAACCACCGCCAACAGCCGGTTGTTATTGAGCAGGTGGCTCATCACCCAACCCAGACCAAGCGACGCGATGATCTCCGGGATCACAATGAAGAAATTGAAAATCCCCATGTAGACGCCCATTTTCTCCGGCGGCAGTGCGCCAGACAGGATGGAGTATGGCATCGCCAGAATGCTGGCCCACGCGATGCCGACGCCCACCATGGACAGCAGGAGCAGGTACTGGTTGTGGATCACCAGCACCGAGAGCAATCCGCAGGCTCCCGCCAGCAGGCAAATACTATGTGTGGTGCCGCGGCCGAGTTTGCGGGCCATCGCCGGTAGCGCAAACGAAAACACGGCGCACACAGCCGAGTACATCCCGAAGCAGAGGCTGCCCCAGGCAATTCCCGCGCTGTATTGCGGCGAGGTCGGGTCGGCCGCACCGAATACGTGATGCGCCACCGCGACCGGGAAATAGAGCCACATGCAAAACAGACCCAGCCACGTGGAAAGCTGCACCCAGGCGAGTTGCCGCATGGTGCGCGGCATGGCGCGAACCGAGGCGAGAATCTCGCGCGCGCCCGCCGCGATTCCCTGCCCTTGCGACTTCATTTTCCGAAACGCAACAAGATCTTCCGGCGGGCGTTCCGGCGTGCGGATGACAGTCCACAGTACGGCGCAGAAAAATAC